>Ga0068707_1000002_pt1 | contig 158421 bp, 120 predicted proteins | sample YNPNPMetaG_FD_66600 | JGI IMG/M metagenome (GOLD analysis project Ga0068707, IMG submission 66600) | Anoxygenic and chlorotrophic microbial mat microbial communities from Yellowstone National Park, USA - YNP NP MetaG | ecosystem: Environmental > Aquatic > Thermal springs > Hot (42-90C) >... | reverse complement strand
TTGCACACCTCGATTCCATTATAGACTCTCTAACAAAGCCTCCACGAAATCGGGTACAGGTCACTATCTCCTTTCCTCCGAATAGAGTGCCGGGAAAGTTATCTTTCTCTTTTCTACGGAAAAGCTATAGGCTGGCCGCGTTCTTGGTGCTACAGGCTCCAGTTTCTTAAATTGTACCTTGTGCTATAATCGAATGTCAAAACAGGAGCAGTCAAGAGCTTGAAAAGAACGCTTGGAGTTAACTTGCTCTTAGCAGTGGTTGCCTACGTTGCGCTGTGGGTCGTGATCCCCAGGGTGTCTATAGCTGCGTGTGCTGCTCCCCTAATTAGCAAGGTAAGCTCCTTCGCCCCAGTGTCGGCTTCTTGTTATGTGACTGCCGCCGCATTCGCGCTGGCCGCCGTGCCGACGATCGCCTTCATGCTTGCGCAACTCGCCATTGTTTTCTTTTTTGCCAAACTTGATCTGGACTTGCGACGTGGACTCTTCGTGTTTGCGGGTTGCCTTGTGGGCATAGCAATTGTCACGGCGGCCATTGTGCTCGGCCCTGTATCGAGGACAGGACGGATTCCCACTGCTCGTGAAACAGCGGCTATACTTGGCTTCTACTACGGCCCGCTGCGCATCGTCCACAGCCTACTGGTGATGTTTCTTGCGACTCTGGTGGGTGTGCTGGTGGCGCCGCGGGTCAAGGACAAGAACCTGCTGCTGCCCGTGGTAATCTTTGCAGCGTTCATCGATCCGTGGACGGTCCTTTACGGGCCTGTCGCCACGGTGCTGCGCCGTGCGCCGGAGATCACCCGAGCCGTCAGCGTCCCCATCCCGCACGCGGGCACGGGTGCGTTTATCCCGAGCACAATGATCGGCCCTGGCGATTTCCTGTTCGTTGCTCTGGTGTTTGCCGCGGTGCATCGGCTAAAGATGAACGAGTCGCGGTCATTCTGGTTTGTCTCATCTGCAATGATTGCCGGAATGCTCCTAGTGGCATTCGACGTGCTTCCATACTTGCCCGCGCTAATTGCGCTGGCGATCGGAGTGATCGTTGCGCATCGCAAGGAGTTCAAGCTTTCGAGGGATGAGAAGGTGTCAGTAGCAGTGGTTGCTTGCATACTTACGGCTACGCTGCCGCTCGGGTGGTATCTGCTGTCTCGTTGTGTTCAACCGGTCAACCTCCCAGGACGGCCCGCCTCCACTCGCTCTGATCCGCGCTGACGCCGAGTCATCAGCCGGATACTAACGCGCCGATGTCTACGCGAAGGTTGCCTTGCGTGCCGGGACGCTGAGCATAAGCTTACCCGTTTGTGATACAATGTTTGGTGCACGGGCCGCTCTGTTGGGCATCATGGGAGCGTAGCGGAACCGGGTACGTTCACAGAGGTGATTTGTGCAGATGGCTGATAAGAAATATGACTTCGCGGGCATAGAGAGCAAATGGCAGAAACGCTGGAAAGAAGCCAACCTCTTCAAAACCGAAGACACCACGGATAAGCCCAAGTTCTATGGGCTTGATTTCTTTCCGTATCCTAGTGGCGCGGGGCTTTCCGTCGGCCACTGCCGCAACTACATTCCCACGGATGTTGCATGCCGCTATCGCAAGATGAAAGGCTACAATGTATTGCACCCTATGGGATGGGATGCGTTCGGCCTTCCCGCCGAAAACGAAGCTATAAAGCAGAATGGTCATCCCAAGAAGACCGTGCAGTCCTACATCGCCAACTACAAGCGGCAGATGGACCTCATAGGCATCGGCTACGATTGGTCGCGCGAGATCAACTCATCCTCGCCCGATTACTACAGATGGACTCAGTGGATTTTTACCCTGCTCTATAAGCGCGGGCTTGCTTACCGGTCGCTGTCGCCGGCTAATTGGTGCCCGTCGTGTTCAACCGTTTTGGCCAACGAGGAAGTCAAGGATGGCAAATGTTGGCGGTGTGGGTCGTTCATAGAGAAAAAAGACCTGCCTCAGTGGTTCTTTAAGATTACCGAATACGCTGACAGGCTCATCGACGACCTCGACTTGATCGACTGGCCCGAGTCTATTAAGCTTATGCAGCGCAACTGGATTGGTCGCAGCGAGGGCGCAGAGGTTACTTTCAGATCGGAGCACGGCGATGAGATCATTGTCTACACTACCAGGCCGGATACACTCTGGGGCGCGACGTTTATGGTGCTTGCGCCGGAGCACCCGCTGGTAGACAAGCTGACCTCACCTGAGATGTGGGAGCAGGTTGAGAATTACAAGAAGATGGCTCAGCGCGAGAGCGCTGTTGAACGGCAGTCCACGGAGAAAGAGAAAACTGGCGTATTCATTGGTGCGTATGCCGTTAACCCCGTTAACGATCGTCGAATACCTATTTGGATTTCGGACTATGTGATGATGGGCTACGGTACGGGTGCGATAATGGCCGTCCCTGCACACGATGAGCGCGACTTCGAGTTCGCTTTGAAGTTCGGAATCCCTGTGATCCCTGTCATCCAGCGTCCCGATTGCATTTCTAAGAGTCGGGTTTTCGATGGCTACGTAGAGGAAGATTTTGGTGAGGAGCTTACTGCCTCCGGCATAGAGTTTGAGTATCGCGACAGCTTTTACTGGATCACCCTGAAAAGCAAAGAAGAGGCCTATGAATACCTCAGGCTGTGTCGCAACAATCTCAGAAACAATGAGGCCTGGATAGAGGTCGTGGGGACGGAGTGGGCGTTTGTGTTTGCTAACCGAGGCATCATTCCCTTCGACTCGCTTGAATCTGAGCGGGAAATCCTGCACCAAATTCACGATAGGGCGCCGTCACTCCGTGATGCCCGGACCGTAATGGAAATCCTTTACAAAGAGTCGTTTTACCGGGACGTCCTTTTCCATTCCGAGTACGGCGATATGATTAACTCCGGCCAGTTCTCCGGTACACCTGGCGAAGTCGCCAAGAAAAAGGTCACGGAGTGGCTCGCCGAGACCCACTGCGGCAAATATGCTGTGAACTATAAGCTGCGCGACTGGCTAATTAGCCGACAGCGTTATTGGGGAGCGCCGATCCCTATTATACATTGTCCAAAGTGCGGCGAGGTGGTTGTTCCAGAGGAAGACCTACCTGTTTTGTTGCCAGATGTCGAGAATTATGCGCCTTCAGGAACTGGTGAGTCGCCGCTTGCGAATATACCTGAGTTCGTCAATACTATCTGTCCGACGTGCGGTAGTGCCGCCAAGCGGGAGACCGATACTATGGGCGGATTTGCCTGTTCTAGCTGGTATTTTCTGCGCTATGTCAGTCCTCACCTAGCTACTGCTCCTTTCGACACGGACTTAGCCGCCTACTGGCTTCCGGTTGACCTCTACGTGGGCGGCGCCGAACACGCGGTCATGCACCTGCTTTACGCACGGTTTTGGACAAAGGTGCTGCACGACGCAGGCCTGGTGCCTTTCGTCGAGCCGTTTGCAAAGCTTATGAACCAGGGTATGGTGCTCGCCTACACTCCACACCGCACCATGGAGGCAGGAGATAATGCAGAGGTCGATAATGGAGAAGAAGAGGACCACGATCTCATTGCCCTTACTCCAGAAGAGGCCGCGGCAATGCCGCCGGACAAGGTGATCTGGAAATGGGTCAAAATGAGCAAGTCCAAGCGCAACGTGGTCACGCCGGACGCTATGGCAGCCAAGTATGGCGCGGACTCGCTCAGAATCTACGAGCTTTTCGTCGCGCCGTTTGAAGATGCCGTGCAGTGGAACGAAGATGGCGTCAACGGCGCGTTCCGGTTCCTCGGACGCGTATGGCGACTGGTAAACGACTGCGCCGATTGCTTCGACCCTGATTGGCGAACCAAAGTTGCCGCCGAAGCCGGATCGGATCCGCGAGCCAAAGCTCTGCGCCGAAAAACTCATCAGACCATTCGCAAGGTAACAGAGGATATCGAGGGCTTCGCTTTCAACACTGCCGTTGCCGCCCTGATGGAGCACCTGAACGAGATTCAGTCGTACGTGCAGCAACTCTTCTCTACTACTGGAAGAGGGATCGGGAGAGAGATCGACAACGCCGTGATGAGCGAAGCTGTAGAGAACCTGGTGTTGCTTCTGTCGCCGATGGCTCCTCATATTGCGGACGAGCTGTGGGAGGTACTCGGAAAGACTGGCTTCACGCTTCAGGTCGAATGGCCTGCTTTCGATGCCGATGTCGCGAAGGCCGACGAGGTCGAGATAGTTGCCCAAGTGAACGGCAAGGTCCGCGACAAGATGGTGGTTCCCGCCGATGCCGACGAGGAAGTCCTCAAGGCCGCCGCGATGGCCAGCGAGAAGGTGAAAGCCGACCTCGAAGGCAAGACGATCAGGAAAGTCGTCGTAGTGCCGGGGAAGCTTGTAAACATAGTAGTTGATTGAACCGCACAGACTATTTGACATCTCCTTCGCTTCGTGTGGTTACTGCGACTTTGAAGTCCTAATTCTAGATAGAACGCGGTGGGGCTTGCGAGAGGGCGAGAGCGCGTGCACCCAATGGAACAAAGTGCCAAACCAGTCATCAAAAAACTTGGTACCATCGACTGCGACCTGGTCGAGAGCACCCCGGTTGTCTGGAAGGGCAGGCTTTACCGGTTCGAATATGTCCGCCACCCTTGGTATAAACCTAACAAGACGGGCCAGAGCTACTTCCGATTTGTGGACGTCGAGTCCGGCGCATATACGCCGTCGTTTGCGGTCGGTTACCACCTAGGCAGCGCCCACGTCGAGGGCGACACCGTCTACGCCTACGGCGTGAGCGCCTGGGGCGCAAGCTCAATGCGCGTGTTCTGGTCGGACGATATGGTCAACTGGCAGTCACAGTCGGCATTCGATACGGACAACTGGGGCATCTACAACAACTCCATCTGCAAGGACGAGCACGGCTATGTGATGGCCTTCGAGCTTGGCGAGCCGCCGGAGGTGGTAGGTATTCGATTTACCAATCGTTTCGCTTTCTCGACCGATTTGTTGAACTGGGAGATACTTCCGCCGGACCGCGTGTTTACTTTAGATCGCTACAGTGCCTGCCCTGTGATCAGGTTCTTCGGCGGGTACTACTATATGATCTATCTTGAGGAATATCCTGGCCCCAGTTACTATCCACATATGGTCCGCTCTCGTGATCTCGTGAAATGGGAGTCTAGCCCGTTCAACCCAATACTCACGCCGTCTGATGAAGACAAAGTCGTCGCCAATCCTTCGATTTCCTATGAGGAGCGTGCCCGTATCGCAAGCATAATCAATGTAAACAATTCCGACGTTGACCTCTGTGAATTCAACGGCAAGACAGTCATCTACTATTCTTGGGGAACCCAGATGGGCGATGAGTTTCTTGCCCAGGCGGAATATGACGGAGGTCTCGAAAAGTTCTTTTCCAGGCACTGTTCCAATTAGCTTAATATCGTTTTGGTCGGGAATGTTGGTCCAGACAAACTGAGCAATTTCCATCACTTTGAGCCGAAGCGATCGGGCTGTTTACCGTGTTACAATGTGCCTACACCTTGCATCCAGCGTTTCGGCCTCAAGTTGGAACATTAAGTCCAGCCGTGAGATGTGTATTCACGGAGGATATTTGCTAGCATGGTTTTGTAGCTTCGGAGGTCTTCCTAATCATCGTGGAGGTCACTTTGCTTATGTGGAAAGCTGTATTCCGTTTACGAGGGCTAGTATTCAAGGGCGCGCTATCTGTTGTCGTGTTGTCAGTTCTTGTGATGCTGTCTACGGGAGTTTTTGTTGCGTCTCGTTCTTCTTGTGTTGGTTCTCGTGAGGTGTTGGGGCGAGCCACGGCTAGCCAGATTGCAGCAAAACAGGAGTCCGAAACAATTTGGTGTCACTTTCCGCAGGTAGTTATCAGACCGGGGGGTGTTTCTAGGTCAGGTCTACCTAAACCGAGATTGGTTGGGCACCTAATTGGCAGCGGCGAGGTCCGAGAAGTATTTTTTGCAGCAAACTACTACGGCGTAGCGTTTGCCTATCAGGTAGACGGTGGTCCGATCAGGTGGGGTTACAACGCAGACTGCCTGAATCAGGCTCAGCATATTGCAGGTCGTGCTCCGAATTCCGAAGCTTACATAACCAATATGATACGATTCAACCCACTAAATGGCTATGCAAGTCTCATAGGAATGACGTATATCCCACAAGTGCCGATCTCTTTTTCCCGAAGCTTCAAGCTGTATTTCGGCACAAGTTCGAGAAGGAATGATAACAAAGTTTGGTCGGTACACCTTGTAGTGAAGGAGTTTGTTCCTTATAGCTCGAATTCAGGGTTAATCGCAGGAAAGGGCAATATTCTTCAATGCAATGCAAGATGATATAGTCTTGGTCGGCGCCGTTTTTTGAGCTACACTCCAAAGGTGTGAAAATTGCCGAGATAGAAATGCGGTGGTATCCTTCCCGATCAAAGAGACCGGTCGGCGGTGGCTAAAAATAGATCACCTGATGAGAGATAACACGGTCATTTGTATACAAGAGCAATCGCTCTGTTTTGAGACTCTAGAAGCGGCGATCTGTGGGCAGGTCTAGGATGGATGTAGTCGATTCAGAGTACGCGCAACGTCTACCCCGAGGCGCGTTAACCTCGCTGCTGCAACCACCGGACATTGAATGTCGTAGATCGTATGATTAATGCCGACCAAGCGACGACTGTAAAGGTACTGCGAGCGGTCCCTGATCGGAGGCGGGAGTGACATTGCTTTCAAAGTACGGGAATTAATTGCCTCATACGCAATGCACCCAATGGGACATAAGATATAATCGAAGAGTGAAGCGCCCAATTCTTTTTACGATTCCGCTGCTGACATGGCAGTTGACGCAAGTCGCAATGGCACGCACTTATATTAAGCCTTGGACAACTCCTGCATTGCGTGGCACCGCTGTATCTTGTTGGGGTCGGACATATGATTATGCGGGAAACATTCTTCCGTCACGGGTATTGAGCCAGAGGGAGAATGTGCTGGCAGCGCCTTTCACAGTTCAAATTGTTGTTGACCGTAAAGTAGTTGGTCTGGAGAACCCGCACTTTTCGTTTATGACAGCGGATGAAGAAGCGGTCCGCTATAAAACGACAGCCACAGCGGGTGACATAACGTTAGAATGTTTAATAACCACCGAGTTTGACGGCGTGACTCGAGTAGATATGACCGTCACGCCACGAAAGCCCAGCCGAGTGGACTCGCTCGACTTGATAGTGCCGTTTAAGTCTGAATATGCGGAGCTGTTTCATCATTCCAGTATTTATCCGCTTTACGACTGGAAGTGGATGGAGAAGAGGATGAACGCCGGCATTGTCAAGCCGGAAGGAATGAAGCTGCCGTTCGTTTTTCATATCTGGCTGGGAAATGACGATCGGGGCATACAGTTGTTCTCGGAAAGTGATGAAGCATGGTCTCCGGCAGATCCGGATTCTGCCATCACAGTTACTCCCGCCAACAACGTCACGACTTTGAGGATGAACCTCTTAAGCGACTATATTCTTACGCAGCCATGGAAGTGGACATTCGGATTCATAGCTACGCCTGTTAAGCCATTCCCAAACGAGTTTTACACCAAGCACTACTCGCACATGGGTGGTTACGGCATTGAAAAGCAAGGAGACGCGGAATTGCCTGCTAATCCCGGACACCCTTCGTCTTACCTCGATATGCAGCATCAGTGGGGGGTAAAGAGCCTTGGCATCCATGAACGATGGTCGGAGGAACAGAGCTTACCCCGTCCAAAGGAATCCGATAAGCCTAGGCTCAAATCGCTAATTCGAGCCTGCCACGACAAGGGAATGCAGTTTGCAGTTTACACCGGCTGCTACATGGGGTCGAAATCTCCCGAATACACGAGAAACTGGGACACTCAGCCAGTCGGGGACAACTATCAGTATCAAAGACCATTGCAGGACAATGGAGATATCTGCCGAATTACCTGCAACAACACCGGATATCCGGACTTGCTAATAAGGGAATATGCAAAGGCTTTCGAAGAATATGGTTTCGACGGCCTGTATTTGGACGGGCTTACGTGTCCCGTGCCCTGCAATAACACGAAACACGGTTGTGGTTACGTTGGAAAAGACGGCGAGATAAAGTGCACAATGCCGATCTGGCGTACGCGGGAACTGATCAAGACTCTCTACAGGATGGTAAAGGACAAGAAAGCTCCTGGGCCACTGGTAGCACATACGTCGGGCAGTATTTTGCTCCCGGCGCTTTCGTTTGTCGATTTTTATCAGGATGGAGAGCATATGCTCGCCTACAGAATCGGTTCCCAGTATTTTCCAGAAGAGGCATTTCGGGCAGAAATGGTGGGGCACAATTTTGGCATACCCGCAGTGCACCAGCCCAACCCGTCTATTTGGCTCCAAAACATGGAGGCTGAACGCCAACGCGCAATAACGTTCTGTCTGCTGTATGATGTGCTCTGGTTTTGGCATCCCGAACACCAGTTGGACATATGGAAAGCCTGGGACTCGTTTGGGATGGCACGCGCGAAGTATGTGCCATTTTGGAAAACCAGCGAACTCGTCAGCATCAGTAATGCGGAAGACGATCTAAGAGTCAGCGCGTATTTGGACAAGGGCCGAGGAGCGCTATTCGTTGTTGCTAACCTTGGAAAGTCGGCCCGATCGGTTAAGCTCAAAATCAAACGCTCGGGACTAGGGATGGATTCTGCCTGCAAGCTGCGCGCTCGTGACGAGATCATCGGTGGGCTAGAGTTGTGGGCACAAGGTGACGAGCTAACCCTTACAGTGCCTGCGGGACGCTTCCGGATGGTGTCAGTTCAATCGCGTGATAAATGACTTTTCAAACCGGAAGGCGCGGTTATGTTGCCAACCGACACAGAATATTGACCCACTACTGGCGTCAAATACTGACCCACCTGCTTGGATCATTTTGGCAGCTTATTTTTTTATCCTCCCACTATAGTTGCCTGTTTCTATGATTTTGCAGCGGTGGGTAACCCGGTTGTGCTGTGCGGTTGTCATCTTGGAGTCTCCTAGGACTTGGGGCCACTCGCCGAATGTTAAGTTGCTCGTTCGCAGATGCTAACAATTGTCGCGGTGGGGTACGTGCTCCAGAATGTTTGCAACATTCAGGTGGCAATTTTCGGAGAGGTTTCCCCCTGACATCTCCGTCCACGCTGTGGTATGATAGCCTCATAACGCAAGGGAGATAAGTATGCCTAAAGAAACAATGACTCCACGTGAACGCTGGTTGGCGGTTCTAACCCGTCAGAGGCCGGATCGCGTGCCTATGGACTACTGGGCCACTGCCGAGGCTACTGATAAGTTGTGCAGCTACCTTAATTGCACGTTCGAAGAGATGCTCGACAGGCTTCACATAGATATGCCGATAAGTGTCGGCGCACGTTATGTTGGCCCACCACCTAAAGAAGGCGAGGATATTTGGGGCATTAGACGCTGCAATGTCGACTATGGCTCCGGCACATACTCCGAAGTTGTGAACGCGCCTCTTGCTAAGTTCAAGTCTGTCGAGGAAATAGAGGCTAACTATACGTGGCCCAAGCCTGACTTGTTCGACTACTCACATCTGCCTGAGGTCGTCAAAGACAATGAACACAGGCCCATTAGAGGTGGAGGTTCGGAGCCATTTCTGCTCTACAAAGCTCTGCGCGGCGAGGAGCAGGCCTTCATTGATTTAGTCGAGAACCCCGACATCGTCCACTATTGCCTGGATAAGCTCTTCGACTTGGCGTACGAAGACACCTTACGCATCTTCGAAACCATCCCTGGTCAGGTGATGATAACCTACGTTGCGGAGGACCTAGGCGGACAAGAATCGCTGATGTATTCGCCCAATCAGATCCGCGAGTTTCTGCTTCCGCGGATGAGGCGAATGGCCGAGCTTACCAAACAAAACGGGAGCTTCGTCTTCCATCACTCCGATGGCGCTATCAGAGATATCATTCCGGACCTGATAGAGATAGTAGGCATAGATGTCCTCAATCCGGTGCAATGGCGATGTGCCGGAATGGATCGCGAGGGGCTGAAGCGCGATTTTGGCGATAAGATAGTATTCCACGGCGGAGTTGACAACCAATACACCATCCCGTTCGGCACGGTCGATGAGGTTCGCCAAGAGGTTGCCGACAATCTTCGCATACTTGGCGCCGGTGGCGGCTATATTCTCGCTCCCTGCCACAATATCCAGTCGGTTGGCCCGCCTGAGAACGTTGTCGCGCTCTACGAGACGGGCTACGAACTGGGATGGAGCTAGCCGCGCGTGCCAAGGCATTTTGACTTCGGTGATGCGATCATCTACGACGGTCAGCCAAGTTATCTTTTTGGCGGCGACATCCATTACTTTCGCATCAACCCGGAGTACTGGCGCGACAGAGTAAAAAAAGCCCTTGATTGCGGCTGCAACATCATAAGCGTCTATGTTCCGTGGATGGTCCACGAGCTCGCCGAGGACGACTTCGACTTCATCGGCCGCACCCATCCCCGTCGTAACGTTGTTGGCTTCTTCGAGCTGCTCGCCGAAATGGACGTGCCGGCAATCGCGAAACCGGGGCCATTTGTATATTCAGAGCTTCCGGGGGGTGGAGTGCCACTTTGGTGGATCAAGGCTCATCGTGAAGCTTGGGCGATGTGTTGGGATGGGGAGCGCTTTACGCCCTACAAAGACGCGGAGGATGCCAATCTCTCTTATCTTCACCCAAGCTACCTCGCCGGCGCTGACAAGTGGCTTGAAGCGATTCTGTCTGTGATAGGTCCGTTCCAGCGCTCACGAGGCGGAAGCATAGAAGCCGTGCAAATATGCAATGAGATAGGTGGACAACATATCTGGCTCGGCGGCTACGATGCCAACCCAGAGGCCATCGAGTATCGAGTTCCTGGGGGACTTTACGCGGAGTTCTTTGAGGCGAAATACGGTAGCATTGACGAGCTAAACAAAATCCACGATGCAGAATATGAGCACTTCCACGATGTCCCTGTTCCCGTGATGGGCCCGAAGTCTTCCGTCGAGACGAGCCGTGTCATAGCCGCCGACTACGCAGACTTCTATTGGAACAGCTATATTCCAAGATACACGTCGTGGCTGGTTGACCGATTCAGGCATCACGGTATCACCGAGAAGCTCGTGACCAATATAGCCTTTCCCGAAATGGTGGTTCAGATGCGCCGGTCGGTGCAGTCCAACCCGGGACTGATAGCCGGAATCGACCTATACTACACTTTTATTAACAACAAGATCCTAGGACCCCGTAATATCTCCTATTGTTGCGAGTACGGTTCTGCCGTTCTTGCTTCGGTAGCACAAGCTCCACCGATCGCGTTCGAGTTTCAGGCAGGCGCGCCCAACGAGCTCGAACACGAGATATACGGTCCCTACGCCTACATCTGGGCGCTGTGGTCCTTGATTGGCGGCTATAAAGGATTGAACCTCTACGTTATCGCCGGGGGCAATAACCTGCCGAGAAGCGGTGCGGAGGGTACGACCTACGACTACCGTGCCCCTATCTCTGCGGCGGGCGAGCTGCGCGACACCTACTATGGCTTTCAGCGGGCGTTTTACGAGGCGAAATCCATGGAGTGGCTTCTCGATAGCGAGCTCTGCACGGACGTTACCATAGCCGTCTGCGACCAGCCTGGGTTTAGGGATAACGCCATTCGCGGTGTTTGCGAGGGGCTTTTTAGAAATGGGTTTTCTTACGACGTCTTGCTTCTCGACGAGCAAGACGCAGCTAATCTTGCACTGAGGCCCGTCCTCTGGGTAACTCCCGGCCTCACGCTCTCAAGAGACGACCAGATGAAACTTGCTGCCTACGCCCGTGAGGGCGGTACGTTGATCCTCTATGGCGAACCGCCGATAGAGGACCTGCACTTTCAGCCGTGCAATGCGCTGTTAGATGAGCTGTCCGTCACCATTGCAGACGCGGCAGGGGAAAACCGCCCTGTGTTGTTCAAGGGCCAGGAGATAGGTGCAACTTGCCGCGAGCTGAGCGGTCCCGACTTCGATACCGTAATCACGTCACTCCCGGACGGCTCGCCGTCTGCTGCGGCGTTCAACTTTGGCAAAGGCAGGGTCGTTATTGCACCTTTCGAGCTGGACTTTGGCCCACTTATAAACGTCCGGGTATTTCGATCGATACTAGACGCGGCCCGCGTGCGTTCGATAGCAAAGGCAGATCGAGCCCGAGTACTGGTAAGAAAGACATCTGATGGCCGTTTGCACTGGTTTGCGCTCAACTATCACCCAGTTAGATTTGAAGAAACGATTACGGTTGCCGGAGTTGCCATCGACCTGGTAATGGAGCCATACAGCGTTGCTTACGGAGAGGTATGAGAATGGAATACACGCAGGGCAGACTGGGCCGTGTGTTCGTGGCGCGGCTTCACGAAGGTGAATCGATCTACGACGCAGTTGAGCAGATAGCTTTGCGCGAGGGAGTTGACTGTGCCGTGGTATGGGCCGTTGGCGGGATGCGTTCAGGCAGGGTAGTCACCGGCCCGGAGAATCCGAGGGGCAAGATCGTTGCGCACGTGGAGGAGTTCGACGACGCCCGTGAGCTAATCGGCTTTGGGACACTTTTTCCGCAGGATGGCAAGCCCAGTTTGCATTTCCACGCCGGGTTGGGCAGGGGAGACAAGGCTCTGGTTGGCTGCCCACGAGAGGGCATGTCGGTGTTTCTTGTGCTCGAAGTGGTGATTGTTGAGCTGCTTGATGTCTCCGCTGCGCGGGAACTTGATCCTGAGTCCGGGTTCAGACTGCTTAGCATATTTTCCTAAATTTGCCACTGTAGCCAGCCGATAGCTTGAGATAAAGCCCCGTCAGTAAGGATGAGCAAGTCAGCCATGAGTCTTCTGGAAGATGAACTTGGTGACATCATATCGAAGGCGCGACGTGGTCTTGGCCTGACAACCGATCAATTGGCTCGCGAGGTCGGCATTGCGCCCGCCGAAATCGCCGCCATCGAATCCTACCGAACCAAACCCGACTCATCCACCATAGACGCTCTTGCATCTGCTCTTCGTCTTAATGCTGCCAAGCTAGGTGTGATCGCTGCCGAATCATGGTCGCCCAGAGTTATAATGCCGTCAGCGCCTGTAGCCGTCGAGCGAGTGTGCGTGCCGTTTGGTAGCTATTCAGCCAACTGTTACGTCGCGGCCTGCCCCAAGACGGGAAGCGCCGTGATCGTCGATCCAGGAGGCGCGATTTCAGAGATAGTGTTTCAGCTCACTACTCACAATTGGCGTCTTGCCTACATACTTATCACCCACGCTCACTCCGACCACACAGGCGCGCTCAGTCAGCTTCTAACACATTACCCGTCTGCGATTGTCGCGATCAGTCAAATTGAGCACGACTCGGTGATGCGCGGGCTGACATCGAGGTGGGAACCCGCGCAGGACAACTTGCACATCCCGCTTGGCAACCTGAAGATAACGCCTCTCCTCACACCGGGCCATACGCCAGGTTCCACATGTTATTTAGTAGGTGATGTTTGCTTCACTGGTGATACTCTTTTTGCGGGTTCTATTGGCAGGCCGGCGAATCAACAGGTTTATGAAAGTATGCTAACGGCAATACGTGCTCATATTCTCTCTCGTCCAGATAATACGATCATTCTCCCCGGTCACGGCCCCGCTACCACCGTTGCCGAAGAGAAGTCCCACAATCCGTTTTTCTAACTTCCTATACTCACATTCCACGAAAAACGGCCCGGCGCGAGACTGCGCCGGGCCACAATTGTCTGCCTAAGTTCGAGGTGCTCTCGCCTAGAGCCAGGTGGCTGCGCCAAGAGGGCCGTCACCGCCCATCGGCATCGAGCCACCGCCGTGCGGCGGCGGCACGCCATTGTCCTCATACTGAGGAGTCTCCGGAGCGCTATCGTGTGAGCGAGCGAAGTTCCAAGCCTCCATTATCGAGATCTTCCCGTCTGAGTTTGCGTCCGCGTTCACGGATCCGCTGCCGTCGGGCTTGTTGCCCGTGAGCGCCGAGAAATACCAGAACGTGAACTCGCCAAAGTCCAGCGTGGACTTAGCGTAGGATACCTGTGTTGGCGTGCAGCTGGACATCACTATCCTCTTGGGCTTGGTTAGGTCATCGATGAAACCGCCGCTGAAGCACTGCTTCATCTGTATAATTATCTTATCATAGTTGTTGATCTTATTGACCTGCGTCGCGAACTCGCTATCGAGCATGTCCTCGCCCCACAGGCACAACGTCGAATGACTGCCCGAAGTCCCACCGTGGTCGTTAAGCATAATGTAAACTGTATCTGCCGCGCTTACCTTACTTGCAAGCTGGGTGAACACGGTTGACACATTTGCCCTGGTGGCGGAATAGTGTACGGGAGTCGAACTGTCCCTCGGTACCCCGTTTGCGTAGAGCACGTAGATGTTTGCCGCATCAAAGCCCCTGGCCCTGAGTATGCTATACATTGTTTTCAGATCATTCCAATAGCGAATGTGGTTATTAGCAGAATTGATGCCACCTACTATCAGAACGGCGTATTTGGTCTTAATTATCGGGTAGATGTTGGTTAGGTTGATTTTTACGACTTTTAATGAAGCTAGTATCGGACTTGCCTTCAGCACTTTGATTTTGTTCACGTTGGCAGGTCTGATTACTATAGCCTCGGATTTAATGTCAGGAGGATCATTGGGACTCGGAGCCTCCAGTTTTCCTTTAACCTCAATTTTGTCACCCCATTTGAGGTTACTCGGTCTAGGCCCGGCTAACGGCACGTATGCGTCGGGCGGCAGTGGCCTGTCCTGACGAATAAGCTCCATGTCGCTTACGATCATTGGGATGGAACCGTCGTAGAAAAATCCCTTGATGGTTACATTTTTGTTGATCGACTGAAGCAGTTGTGGGGTGCGCAGGATCTGAGCCTGCGAAAGCTTGATTGCGCTGAGCGAAGGCTGCAGCACCTGGGCGGCCTGCACTGTTCCGCAAATGAAAGCGCACAGCACAAGCACAAGAACTGTTTTCCTCATTCTGTTGCTCCTTTCCCGGCATGGCCGATCCACCGGCCGATGTGATACGATGTTCGCTCACTTCCATAAAGACGAAGCAGGCTGCTTCTAATTGCGCGGCTGGGCTTAATTAATTTGCGAACGTCGCTCCACAACCCGTTTTCTCATTTGATATATATTGCAGAGCTTAACATGATTCCTCCCTGCTAACCCGTCGATTGCGCGCCCGATTGTGCCGCCGGCGCGAATGTGGATTGCCTTTGTGACATGGTGTTGAAGCCACGCGCTAACCGCCGGCCCGCGGCACGAACGTCTCCCGAGGTCGCAACCTTCGCCTCTCGAGCCGTATGTCCAATCCAGCGTAGCCCCAATCAATCCGGTAAAGCTCAATGGATGACCTCGAGGGGATGGGGGATGGGGATATTATGGCAGAGGCGCGAGCGCACGATAGCCAAAGCATTTTCGAGTTCGCGCCAAGTCTCGGGAGACGGCGATGGCCGTCCACGTATCAGGATCTATCACGCCGAGCGACGTCGAGGGGTTTTAGGGGCAGACCTACAGCCGTGTCTTGCAACATGCTTTCTTTCCAGCCTCGAACGCCCCCAGGTTCAGCTCGACGAATTGGGGCTTTACAAGTTCCTTTATTGCCTGATGCCACACGGACTCGTCGATGTCGAGGTGGTTTGAGAGCGCGCCGATCATCACCACATTCACTGCACGCGTGCTGCCGAGCTTCTGCGCTATTTCCAATGCGGGGATCAGTTCCAGTTTTGGAAATGTCGACGTAAGCCGGCCATCGAGGTCTTCCGGCCATTTTGAGATGCCGCTGGATACTGTTACCGGTCGTATCTCCTGGTCGTTTACCATCGCCATGCCCTCCGGCGAGAGGAAATGAGCGTAGCGGAGCGCCTCGATCTTCTCGAATGATATCAGATAGTCCGTTTCGCCGACACCGATAAGCGGAGAGTACACTTTTTCGCCGATGCGAACCTGGCTCACGACGCTTCCTCCGCGCTGGGCCATCCCGTGCACCTCGCTCTTCTTCACATCCTTGCCGCCAAGTAGCGCCACGCGACAGAGTATCTCGCTTGCAAGCAATATTCCTTGCCCACCAACACCGACCAATGATATGTTCAATACATCACTCATCATATTACTCCGGCAAGTCAAAATATCAAAAAGTCATAAGGTTCAGTGATCAACAGGCTGTGGGCACAGCTCTGCCCTTCAGGCATGTGATGAGGCCGGAGATCATCTTGGATACGGTTTCGGCTGAATCGAGCATCTCGTCGAAAACGGCCTGATCGATATAGTCGAGATCGAGCGCAAGATATAGCTGAGACCGCAACTCCGCCGCGGATGCCTTGAGCAACCACCAGGAATCTAGCGAATTCAACGGCCCGCGTCGCTTGAATCCCTCCGCTATGTTCGACGTGACTGACACAGGGGCTGACCTTATCTGGTCGCGGAGGCCGTAGTCTCTCGCCCAATCGTCCCGGGCACTGACTTCATAGATCGACTTGGTCAGTTGCCTGTCCTTCTGCCACGCCTCAACATCCTCGAACCGCTTCATCGTCCCCACTACCGCCCGACCCTTCCCAACCTTTGGACCTTCAGACCTCTTGACTCTGCACAATCGCCCCAAACTTGCACACCTGCACGCACATTCCGCACCCGACGCACAGCACAGAGTTCACGCGTACCTTTCTTACCTTCCCCGTAGCCGGGTCCACCTCGGCAGCCTCTATCGCCGGGCAGCCCAGCCGCAGACACGCGCCGCATACTTTGCAAGCGTCATCGAGCACCTCATACTGCCTCGTGACCTTGATCTTGGCGCCCAACACGCAGGGCCGTTTGCTTACCACAACCGAAGGCTCCTCCGCGTCCAACTCCTCCTTAAGCACGTCATACGTGTTCTCGAGATCGTAGGGGTCGATCACCCTTACGCGCTTGACTCCCACTCCGCGCGCTACGTCCTCTACCCGCGTCTCCTCCGTCCGGGCTCCCATCAACGTGCGGCCGGTGCCGGGGTGGTCCTGGTGGCCGGTCATGGCGGTCGTGCGGTTGTCGAGCACGATCACTGTGCTTGTGCCCTTGTTATATACAACGTTGAGCAAGCCCGTGATGCCGGAGTGGAAGAATGTGCTGTCGCCTATCACGGCGGCCACGCGGCCGGGTTGGCCGGCCTTTTCCATGCCGTGGGCATTAGTTATCGCCGCGCCCATGCACACAATGGTGTCCATCGCGTCCAGCGGCTTGAACGCTCCCAGCGAGTAGCACCCGATATCGCCTGTCACGATTGCCTTCAGTCGGTTAAGCGCGTAGAACATTCCCCGATGCGAGCAACCAGGGCAAAGCACCGGCGGTCGCGCTGGTAGATCGTCCATCGGTTCTTTCGTGTTCTTGCAAAACTGACCTGTCACCTCACACGCTAGCGCTTCAACTCTGTCCGGGTTCAGCTCGCCAATGCGGAGGTTGGTGACGGGCCTCTCGATCTTGATTCCCATCGCAAGGATCTGTTCTTCGAGGAATGCGTCGCCCTCTTCTATCACATAAAGCTTTTCCACCGATTCCGCGAACTCCCGTATCAGCTTCTTAGGCAGCGGGTTGGTCATTCCAAGCTTCAGAACCGAAGCCTCCGGAAATACTTCGCGGGCATACTGATACGCTATGCCAGATGTAATTACTCCTACCGGCCCGCCACGCTCCACTCGCTGGAACGGCGACTTCTCAGAGCACTCCGCAAGTCTCCCTAGCTTTTCTTCCAGCGCCACTCGCATCATCTGCGCATAAATAGGCACCGCTACGGTCTTTGTGATGTCTTTTTGGTAGACCCTGTTGCCGCGCGGCTTTCGTTCGAACGCGTCTAGGTCCACAATTCCCGACGAGTGCGATATCCGTGTCGTCGTTCGCAACATCACCGGGATGTTGAACTCCTCCGACATCTCGTACGCGGCCAGTATCATGTCGTAACACTCCTGGCTGTCCGCAGGTTCCAACATCGGAATCCGCGCGAACTTCGCCAGAGTTCGATTGTCCTGCTCGTTTTGTGAGCTGTGCATGCCCGGATCATCCGCCGACACGATGACCACTCCGCCATTCGCGCCTATGTAGGCAAAGGTCATCAGCGGGTCCAAAGCGACGTTGAGGCCGACGTGTTTCATTGCTGTAAGCGCTCGCGCCCCGGCGAATGACGCGCCTATCGCCACTTCCATAGCCACCTTTTCGTTCACAGCCCATTCGCAATAAATCTCCGGGAAGTTAACGATGTTTTCGAGAATCTCGGTGCTAGGAGTTCCGGGGTAAGCGGACGCCACGGCCACTCCCGCCGCATACGCCCCGTGCGCTATGGCCTCGTTGCCCGAGAGGACTTTCTTGTTCTGAATTGCTGTTGGCATGCTGCTCCTACCCGCGCAAGAAAACGCGCTCGAACGGCACGCTCGAGCGCTCGTTGATGTCCAGGTTCCATCTACTTTATATCACGCATTCGCCCGGTTAGGCAAGAACGAAGCCTCCCCCAAACCTGAAGGACATCGACCCCTGCCGACCGAACTCAACAACCAGAACCCAATCGAGAGGTGAACCGGGAACCATGCATATTTCCGTTCGCGACTACGCTGCAGTGCAGCCGTTCTTCGCCACTCCCAAGGCGGCGCTGGACGAGATGGGGATCGACGCAATCGAGCTTGAGTATTTCCGAGACAGGTCCGTCTACGCCCTGGATGCCCCCGGCGGCGCCAAGGTCTCGCTTGCGACGCCCGCGGATATCGACGCGTTCGGTCGCAAGTGCGCCCAGCTCGGCGTCAAGCCGTCCGCGCTGTTGCTTCACAACAACTTCGCCGCCGATGACCTCGACGCCGAGGTGGACTGGGTAATCTCATGCATCAAGGCTGCAGCCCAACTCGGCGTGAGAGCCGTCCGAATCGACGCTATCATGAGCACCGAACGCGACTGGCCCCTGGATAAGCGCACCCAACACTTCGCCGACTGCATAGCGCGCGTCCTCGACGCCAACTCGGGCAACGAAGTGCAGATGGGCATCGAGAACCACGGCTTTCAGGGCAACGACCCGGAGTTTCTTGATATGGTCATCAGCAAGGTCGGTTCGCCCAAGCTGGGCGTTACCATCGACACCGGCAACTTCTACTGGCGCGGTTATCCCCTTTCGCGGGTGCACCAGATTATCGAGCACTTCGCCCCGCTATGCAAGCATACCCACGTCAAGAGCATCAACTACCCGGCAAACATCCGCGAGACCGAACGTGAGATCGGTTATGAATACGGCGCTTGCGCCAGTGGCCTGCGCGAGGGCGATATCGACATCTTGCGCGTAGTAAAGGCTCTTCGCGAGGCCGGCTACAATGGTGACTTGTGTATCGAAAACGAGTCGATTGGAGGTCGCCACATAGCCGATCCCAAGCAGGTTCTGCTTGATGACGCCGCATACCTTCGCGAGATAATGCAAAAGACTGCCTAACTGCTGACGGTTCATAGACCCAAATTCGGGGAAAACCTAGCAGGCGACTGGGCACACCTGGCGCAGGGAGGGATCCACGGTTTCGATTGCGCTGACATCTGATTGCATTCTCGTGGTCTTCCTTTGAGGGAATACTGGAGCCGTGAAACAAGGCTGAGACTCGCAATTCACCGGCTTTACGCTTATCGCACATTGTCCGGGAGACCGTATATCTGGAAGGTTTCCCTCGACGTGCGCTAAGTCAGCTCTTGTTGTGTGCGGCTGGTTCTCGGCTCAAAGCGACGGCAAGGCGGATGGTGTTGCATTCGCGCAACCCATCCGCCGCTTTTAATTACCGTGCTTCAAGGCTGCAGGGACGGGCCGCGGGATGGGAATGTAACAAAACCCGTCCCTAAAGCCTAACTTGCCTCCGCCAGGTTGCGGAGACTGTGCACGCGGTTGCCGCCGGCAAATCTACCTAGGTTCAAAGCGTGGTGGGCTAAATTAATCAGCTCTTCAGCCGAGGTTCCGTTCTCTGGGAACGTAGCAACTCCGGCGCTTACCTTCACACTTTCGCCTCCGACCGTTAGCGCATTGACTGAGTCATACAAACGTTGCGCTACTTCCAAAGCCTCGTCAGCTCCGGTCTCCGGTAGCACCACCACCAGCCTTCCGGCAGAGTAACGTGCCACTAGGTCATACTCTCGTAGTGTTCTCTTGATGCAGCGGCCCATTCGGGCCAGCAACTCATCCGCTGTCGCGCTGGAGCTCTTTTCAAGGTTCTTGTAGCCGTCAACGTCAAATACGGCGACCGACAACGGCTTACTTGCGCGCTCCGATCGGCTTACTTCTTTTTGCAGGAACATATCCAGATATCGGCTGCTCGCCAGACCGGTAGCCTGATCCAGGAAAACCGCTTCGGATGTGCCCGCTTCTCGAGAAGTCGTCGTGGCCTGAGCGGGAACCTTCTTCGCGGCCTCTACTATCTTTTCTGGTTTCGCACGTTCCTCCGCCTTGCTTATTCTTACGGTGACTACGCTCTGCTGTTGCCGAGGCTCTCTGAGCGCGAATCGTAGTGGAAACGCGGTTGCTGCTAGAGCCGCGATTACATACGCGGGCGCGATAGAATACAGCGAAGCAAACGCGTAACCTGTCGAGAGGCAGATCAGCCAAGAAACTATCGGATCCGAAAGATGCGTCGGTGTCTGACAATGTCTACCTTCAACCCTGTCAAAAGTGCCTGCGAGCACTGTGTTGATGCAGACATATGCGGCGGATGCCCATATCATCGGAATGATGGACGCTGCCTCGTGGGGCCGGACGAACGAGCCTCCGGCCGCGTGGAACACCACCGAGGTTCCGGCGCACGCGGCTGCCGGCTTGAACATGCTGTAGATGATATCGAAGACCGGACTAGGTTCGTTGCCGCGGTTTAAAAGTCGTCCTATTCCCGCGCACATTGCCGGTATCGCGCTGAGCGGACCCAAGGCCAGAGTCGAGCCGAAGAGCAATGGGTGGACCAACGGAACGAAAATGGATCGCTCTCCGAAAACACGCGACACGCCTACGAAGAGCGGGCCCACCAAGGCGGTCATTGTAGCCACAGTGACTAGTCTCCAATCCATCTCGGGAGCGGAGACCGCTCGGGCCACGAAGATGGCCCCAGATGCACAAACCAGCAGAAGAATAACGCGGCAGATCACTAACGCGGTTGAGCCGCCGCTAGCAGACTCAATATCGCGCGAGCAGCCCGATGCCATGGTCCACCCCACCACACGAGGATTGGGTTACCGACATCCCTGTCGGTTCCAGGAGGATTACTCTTCCTGGCTCTTCCCGGTATTACAACTGATATATACCTTACATTTGCGGCATATTGATAGATCAGAATTCGAGCAACAAGGTTTCTCTGCGGTCTCCCAGCAGTTCAGCCCCTTTTTGTAACCCTCGCAGATGACGTAGAAGCTGGCAGGGCAACCGTGATAGTTGTAGTTGCTGCACGTGTTCGCCATTAGTTTCTCATTTCTGTGGTGCGATTATTGCTTGGCCTGGTCGTTGGCGTTGGCAGCCGTTCCAAGGCGGATGCCGGCAGGGTCGTTCCTCCGTTCGATGACGAAGAAGATGTTGTCAACCGTGGAGGAAGGCCCCTCCGCGCACGTGCAGCGCCCGGTCACGGCCTGGGCGCGCATTCTGATTGATTCCAGCGGGTTGCTCGCAAGATCGTAAAGGGTCCACATGCTGCTAATTCCCCACAACAACAAAAACGCCAGGCTGCGGTAACCAACGTCGCCCCTCGCTAGCTCTGCGGCGCAGAGCAATGCTCGTGCGGGTCGAGCGCGTTTGCTTCGGCAGCCTGGCAAACATGTCCTGCTAAGGATTTAGTCCCAGTGGCTTTGCGTCCCACGATTTCCCGTGGTTTGCCTTTATCGGAAGCCTAGTGGCCACCTATACCTGCTTGTCTATGAGGTTCTGCCATTTTCGTGAAACTCGTCTACCTGAAAAAAATGCCTGTTTGTGCCGATAATCTGATCGGTTTCCGGCATTTTCTCGAGGCAGTTTCCTCGGGCGAGCTTGGCGCGCGCTGGCATTCGCACTCGGACGCCGCCTGCCGGGAAAGGGAGGCTACCGATGAAGACCGCTTTGCCCAGACTGGTAGTTTTTGTCACTAGCGCTGCGTTAGTCGCATTTATCGGAATCAGCGTCATTGCCGGTACTACAGGCATTGTGACTGGAATTGTCAGGGATGCGGAGACCAATGCTCCGATCTCTGGCGCCAACGTCATCGTGGTAGGCACCAAGCTTAGTACCGTAACAGATATCGCCGGGCACTTCGTTATTACCAACATCCCGCCAGGGGACTACCAACTGCGAGCAGAGATGGTTGGTTATGCCGATGAGCTTGTAGACGATATTGCCATCACTATGGACGTCACCTCGAAGGCTGACATTCGGATGCGAAAAGAGGCTATCAAGGAGTCAGAAGTGGTCGTGACTCGTCCAAGGCCGATGGTGGATACCAGCATAACCAACAGCCTTACGCTTATTACATCTCAGCAGGAGGCGATGACTCGCACGGACCCTTCCAGCGTTCGCACAGCTCCCGGTTTGTTAAGTGCCTTGCCCGGCGTCGTGGTCGACCCTAACGGCAGCGGCCAGATGCACCTTCGCGGCGGTCGTGCAGATCAAACTGGGTGGTATCTCGAGGGCATTCCAATCACTGACCCCAACACGGGCATGTTCGGCACTAACCTCTTTACTACGGGCATCAACAAGTTTCAGTGCTACACGGGCAGCTTCGGCGCCGAGTTTGGTAACGCGATTTCAGGCGTCCTGAACGAAGTCAAGAAGAGCGGCGCAGACGCTCCGGGCTTTGGACTCAATTCCGAGGTCGGCTCACAAGCCTACAAGACTGCGCTGATGGAGTTTGGAGGAGGCATTCCGACTAGGTTCAACTACTACGTGGCCTCGTCGCTGATGCGCACAGACATCGACGGGCCATTAATCAAAGATCAGGAATACGCCGACCACGTCGTCAAACTCGTCTGGCCGTCAAATAGCGACAGCCTCAGTCTTCTTGCCATGCAGGGGTCGTTAGTCGGCAATATGGAGATGGTTCACACGGTCGGAAACTACGACACTCCTGTCGATCCGGCCAGAGACTTTAATAGGCAGCGATACGTCGTTGGAGCGCTTTCGTGGAGTCACAACTTCGGCTCAGATTCGTTTATCACCATTCGCCCATATCACCAGTTCACAACCGTAGTCTTCAATGCTATGGGCGGGTCGAGTAGCGTACCCGTGTTCCTTGATCTTTGGTCGGCCAGAACCGGCCTGCAGGTTAACTACACCAACCAGCTCAACGATAAGCACCTGCTCAAGCTCGGAGGCTCTACCCTTCGGAGCAACAACAACTACTACATCTATGCCAGCATTCCGGGCTATGGGATCTATCAGCCGTATCACTATCAGGCTGATGTGGATACTAGCCAATACGATATTTATGCCGAAGACAAAATCGCGTTAGGCAATAGATGGACCGCTCAGATGGGAATTCGCTTGGAGTCGATCACGTATGACCGCACCGGTTTGGCGTGGGTTCCTGGCGCGGGCTATACGGGCGATCCGGTGCCTGATGTAACCGAATCGACGATTTCGCCGAGGGTGGGTATTACCTATGCCTTGGATGATCGCACAGTATGGAAGGCGAGTTGGGGCAGGTACACCAAATTTGTGCCGGCCAACTCAGTGCAGAAGATATACTTCGATCCGGATTCCGCCGTCTTCGGCGGAATGAGCGCGGAGCAGGTAGCGCCGGGGCTTGGTTCCACATCTCCGCAGCGCAGCAGCGCCTTCGAGGTTTCCTACGAGCGGCAGATATCGGACACCTTGGCGCTGCGCGTCACGCCGTTTGTGGCGAAATTCGATAACCTCGGAGACAATTTCACCGATCCGCTTTCCGGAATTACCACATATACTAACCTGGGCCGAGGCAAGTCCAGCGGCGTCGAGTTATTCTTGAGAAAAAAAATGTCCCGCAACTGGCAGGGGTGGATGTCGTATACTTACCAGAGGGCTGTGTCCAACAGGGCCGACCTTGGGCTTCTTGATGATTTCTTCTACAACGGCTGGGACCAGCGCCATACCCTAACCCTTGTTAACGAGTTCACAGTTGGCAAATGGAGCCACGGCATTCGTGCCGATTTGGGTAGTGGGAGGGCCGATTCCACCGCCCCCGCAGGGTTACAAGACCGCGCCAAACCGTATTGCATCCTCACCTACAATCTTTCATACGCCCTACCTGCAGGTTCGCCCGTAGGAGATTCCATCTACCTTAGCGTTTTCAACTTGCTGGACAACAGACAGGCTCTCTCCTACCACTGGATCGGTACAACCCGAACGTTGGACTCCTGGGTGCCGAAACGGTTCCTGGCCATTGGCGTTACAAGAGCATTCTAAAAGCAGTACTCTCCTTTCCAAACAAGGCGACTGATCTTGGGCGGAGCGAATGCTCCGCCCGCTTTTTCTTACTAACTGGGGTCCTGATCGGCGGAGGCATTCCTGGTCCCGACGGGACCGGCAGTACATATGTGCGGTCCAAATTGGACGCGCAACCACGTCCGCGGAATCCTTCAGTTATGGTGTGGCCGCGCGCAGCTTTTGCGATCGGCAACGAAAGCTACGTCGTGATGGTATGCGATGCCACTGTCGAGCGGTTCGGCCTTGGTTTGGAACGGCCATCTCAAGAGCTGTTGTTGCTAAGCTCCTACACGGCATAGCCTGCAGATGCGAGATCGCAGCCACGGACACGAAGCTCAATTTTATACTGTGTAATGCGTTACCGCCAATTCAGCAATTCCCCGACCCCAGTTTTGTGACAAAACTTGACGCGAGCGCCGGAAGCGCTTATATTATTAGCCGGAATCGGCCAGTCGATGCGGCTGCTCAGCCAGTTGGAACTATACGGCCATGGCGCAAGTCATGTTCTGGGAAGCCGGCTCTTCTGGCGTGGCGATACTTGGATTCGGAGGCCTTTGTGTTGAAGGCCGCGCCGGATGATCACATTTCCGGCTAGACCAGTAGATCGGGTCGAGGGGCCCGCCAACGACTATCAGCACGGCCGCGTTATCAGCGAGCCGGCAAAGGGAGCGTTTACGATGTCTGACGAGAATACCGAGCAGCAAGAGCAGTCCACCACCTACCACGAGCTCACAGAGACCCCATTCGGCGGCAGCGAACCTCAGCAGAACAATGAACAGGTAGCGGCTGAGCAGGAACCTGCAGAGATTAAGCAGCAGGTTGCCGAGGAGCCTAAAGAAAAAGAAGCAGAATCATCAGCACAAGAAGATGTGATGACCATGGAACAGGCCATGGCCACCGCCGGGGCCGGCGTCGACTACACCGGCACGTTCAAGTCGCTTAGCACAGGTGATGTGGTTGACGGAGTGGTGGTTCACATAGACCGCGAAGGTGTGCTGGTAGATGTAGGCACGAAGTCCGAAGGGACAGTCAAGCCGAATGAATTAGCCAATGATCCCGACGTTACCCCCGAAGACGTGGTTGCCGTCGGAGACAAGATAAAGGTATACGTGGTTCAGCCCGAGAGCCAAGACGGTGGCCCGGTGCTTTCTAAGAAGCGAGCAGACTTCGAAAACGCGTGGGATCGCGTCGAAAAGGCTTACCGCGAGAAGTCGATCATCAAGGCTATGGTCACGGATCGCATAAAGGGTGGACTTGTGGTCGACCTGGGCATTCGCGGTTTTGTTCCCGCATCGCACGTGGGAAGTGGGAAGCACAAGAACCTCGACAAGTTCGTCGGGCAGAGTATGGATTTCAAAGTCATCGAAGTGGACCGCGAGCGACGCAAGGTGGTGCTTTCCAACAGGGAAGCCGCCGAGGAAGAGCGCCTTAGGATTCGCAATGAAACGCTTGCCAGTCTGCGCGAAGGTCAGATTCGCGAGGGCATCGTACGTCGTATTACTGACTATGGCGCGTTCATCGACCTTGGCGGAGTAGACGGCTTGCTGCACGTAAGCGAGATGTCCTGGACCCGCATCAACCATCCCTCCGAAGCTGTGAAGGTCGGCCAAAAGCTTCAGGTTATGGTGTTGAAGCTCTATCCGGAGCAAGACCGGGTCTCGCTTGGCCTTCGCCAAATCTTGCCGGATCCGTGGGTCGAGATCAAGCGCATGTATCAGGTCGGCGATGTAGTCACAGGCCAGGTGTCGCGCTTGGTGCCTTTCGGAGCGTTCGTGCAAGTGGCTGGTGGAGTAGAGGGAATCATCCCCAACTCGGAGCTTGCTGCCAAGCGTGTCAACAAGCCGGAGGAAGTCGTTAGCGAGGGCCAGGAAGTCGAAGCAAAAATCATCGATCTTCGCCCAGACGAGCGCCGGATGACCTTGTCGATTCGACAGCTTACTGCGGCGCGAGAGAAGGAGCGCGAGGACAACGAATATCGATCCTACGTTCAGACTTCCAGCACATCGAGTGGCACGACTATTGGCGACCTTATCGGAGGACAGCTCGGAGATTTTGCGTCTGCTGCTCTGGAAGACTCCGAGAAGCTGGCGAAGAAGCAGCGAGCCAAAAGCGGACGTAAGAGAGTGGACGAGAAGATAGAGATCAAGGAAGCGATGGCCGAGCTGGAGGAAATGTCGTTCTCTATCGAAGCCGAATCTTATGAGATCGTGGAGGAGAACGAAGAACTGGCCGAACCGGCAGCCGAGGCTGCCGTAGAGGGTGTCGCCGAACCGCAAGAAGAGAAGTTGGCGAAGGAAGAGCCAGCGGTAGGTGAACCCGTTGACGCGACAGATGCCGCTTCGCAGCTTAATGGAGAGGTAAAAGAGGCGTCGGACAAATCCGAGAAGACCGGCGAGGATGTAGCGCTTGAGGAGGAGTAGTTTCCGGCGAGAACTGAGCTTTAACTTAAGTAAAGATTCGGGCCCGACGCAAATCGGGCCCGATGTTAATTAGGGATGTAGTCGGGTTTGTGTTTTGTAAATGACAGAGGTGAGACATCATTGTCCCGCCGCTGTCATTCTTGGTTGTTGTGTATTATTGCGAAGACTCTGCCTCCCTGCCGAGCTCCGCAATAACTTCGTCGGACAGGGTCGCATTATGCTCTTCCCAGCGTGTTTTGCTCCATATCTCGACCTTGTCCGTCAGACCCATGATCCATATTTCGTCGCCGCACTTAATGCCTGCAAGGCTTAGCAGCATTTGTGGAATAATGATGCGTCCTTGTTTGTCAGGCACGCATTCCACCGCAGCACCTACAAAATACCGCTGCAGCTTCACCGCCCGCTCGTCCAGCAGCGATTTCGGCGTGAGCATTTGCTGAACCTTTGCCCACGAACTCTCCGTGAATATCCACAAGCATCCGTGCAAACCGCGTGTGATCACGAACTTCTCGCCTAGCTTCTGCCTGAAGCGCAGCGGGATCACCGTTCGGCCCTTATCGTCAACCGAGTGCTCGTAAGCGCCGGAGAACAACTTTCACCTACCTGCTGGATTTATTTGCTACGAATGTTCCGCGGATGCTATCCTGCCTTCGCAAGAGGATTCGTCGAGTCGTTCTTGACCCGGAACTTTATCGCCCACTCAGAGGACCTGCTCCTCACCAACTCCGCGCGTCTGATCTGCTCGAAGTCCTGTTCGTCTGCAGCCAGCAGGGATCTTACGAATTCCTTGTTGCTCGTCGCGCCAGCCTCGGCCGTGCAGCTTTCACAGTAGTTTCGGCTCATCAAAGCGGAGCCGTCGTCGGTCACCAGGCTTATGACTGTCGCAGGAAACGGATCAGTCTTTCCGCAGATGTTGCAACTTGCAACGGGCAGCAGCTTGCTGCCCGTGTCAGCGCAAAGCTCACGCACTATCCTGTGAATGAGGTCGTCGAAGTAACGCTGAGTAACCACGAATCCATAGTTCTTCTTCAATACATCGTCGATCTCGTCCAGAATGCATGTGTCGGACTGGGGCGTTCTCACAGCGAAGCTTACTATGTTGCCATCGCTCAGTTGGCGAACCTGAATTTGGTCTTGCAACGCCTGGAATGTTTTCTTGAGTTCTCGGGTCTCGTGAGAATCCTTGGTCTCGACCAGGTAGACCGCGGTCAGCCCGTTGGGTTGGCAGGTGACGCGTATCTCGCAGATGGGTCTTGGCAATCCTCGCTGTTTTCGCATCGTGCGGCTCCTTTGGGCCATAATGCCTTATTCTACCACATATTACCACCAAGTCCCAACATTATATCGGCATAGTAGGAGATCGTCAATAGTCTGGCCCAAGAATGTGTCGCCGATTTTGGGGCCGCGTCCATCGTGCGTATTGAGCCTCGTCGAAGTGCGTCGCCCGACCACATTGCGCCCGTGCCCTTGCCTACCTACTGCAATGTGCGGCTATAATAGCGCAGTGAATACACTTGGTCAGATCACCATTCGCGCCTCCGCACTGCGGGCCCTGAAACGAGGCTTGCAAGGGGCGTGGGACCATCTCGGTTTCGTTCTGGCAGTTTCGCTTACCATCTCCGTAAGTTGCGTCGGGCTTGCTGCCATTGGCGTCTATTTAGCCCGCTATTGGCTATCGGGGGTCGCGGTGGCGCTGTCATTCTTGCCCGCGCTTCTTTTTGCGTGGCTGGGGCTGGTAGGGGTTTCCCACTTTGCTTGGATGTCGGTGACCGGCAGGCATCCGCAGCTTGCCGAGACATTTGTCGGAGTGGGTCGGCTGTTCTGGCCGGCGATCACACTCTTTGTTATCGACTTGGCCACGAGTGTCGTGCTAATGGGTGATGCGGTGTTTTTTCTGTTTGTGAAGGGCAACATTCTTCTGCAGACAATAGGAATACTGGTGTGCTATCTGGGCGTTGTATGGCTTATGATGGCGATGTATCATCTGCCTCTGCTCGCGGCTCAGCTTGATATGGATTCGGGGCCGCGGCCAACGGTTATAATTCGCAAATCCTACCTGCTTATGGCGGATAATCCCGGCTTTACACTCGTCACCTTCCTTGCTATAATCGCGTTTGCGGTTGCCTGTGGCTTAACCGCCGTGGGCGTGGTTACTGTGCTGCCAGGCGCGGCGGTCTTCTTGGTGACTCATTCCCTCAAGGAGCTGTTCATCAAATACGGCATCATTGAGGAAGAACCCGAGAACCCGCCCGATAACTGGAACGGCATCACCTGAAGCTTCATCACAATTCTCTGTAATGGACGGTATTTCGAATGGCTGATGTAACTTGTCTTGGCATACTTGTCGCCGACGCGGTGGGCAAGCCCGTCGACAAAATGCCCGAACGCGGAAAACTTATGCTCGTCGACACGATGGAGTTGCACACAGGCGGTTGTGCGAGCAACACCGGCATTGCCCTTGCGAAAATCGGCATCGAAACAGTCATTATCGGAAAAGTCGGTGATGATGGTTTCGGTGACTTTATGGTAAACGAACTCAGTAAATGGGGCGCTGACTGCTCAGGAATTGTCCGCGAGAAGTCCGTCGGAACCTCTGCCACTATGGTTTTGGTCCACAGCGACGGCGAACGCAGCTTCATTCACTATATAGGCGCCAACGCGGCTCTCACGGAAGATGACGTCAACTTCGATGTCATTGCAAAAAGCAAGATCCTGCACATAGCTGGCACGTTTCTAATGCCGGCTTTTGATGGCGAGCCGACCGCCCGCGTTTTGAAGAAAGCTAAGGAAATGGGCGTGAAAACGTCCCTGGACACGTGCTGGGATTCCAAGGGTAGGTGGATGTCGCTGCTGGAGCCGTGTCTGCCATACGTGGATTATGCGGTCCCCAGTATCGAGGAAGCGCGAATGTGCACCGGCCAGCACGACCCGGCGGATGTTGCGAAGGTCTTTATGGATAAAGGTGTTGGTGTTGTAGCGTTGAAGATGGGTGACCAGGGTTGCTACATTAGGAGCAAAGATGTCGAGCTGCGCATTCCCATTTATAAAGTAGATGCTATCGACGCCCTCGGTGCGGGCGATGCCTTTGCAGCGGGGTTCCTGGCCGGGCTAGTGAACGGTTGGGATTTGGAGAAGACTGGCAAGTTTGCTAATGCGGTTGGTGCATTCTGCGTAACGTCTTTGGGTGCCACTACAGGTATTAAAGACCAGGCTACCATTGAGCAATTCATTGCACAGCGCGAAGGTGGCGATTGCTGCTGTTGCAAGGGGTGTTGACGGCCAAGTCCCAACTGTTCTTAACTGTGGCGGTTCAAAGAAGGGCGAAGACATTCCTGGTGCCGACTTACGAAACAGGGCAAGCTGCGCCGACGCCAAATTTGTCGCTGAACGTACCACCTGGCAACTAATAACCAACAACCAAGAACTGAGAACTGATGACCATGCTAAGCAGTGAACTACGAACAGCCTACCTTAAGTTCTTCGAGTCCAAGGGGCACCTCATCTACCCCAGCGATTCGCTTGTGCCCAACGACCCGACGCTTTATTTTACGGCGGCCGGCATGGTACAGTTCAAGCCGTATTTTGTCGGAGAGCGTGTTCCGCCTGCCCGCAGGATTGTCACCTCCCAAAAATGCCTTCGCACTGACGATATTGACGAGGTAGGTGATGCGGTACATCACACGTTCTTCGAGATGCTCGGCAACTTCAGCTTCGGCGACTACTTCAAGCGCGAGTCCATAATCTGGGCTTGGGAGTTCCTCACAGACGTGCTCAAGCTCGATCCTGACAACCTCTGGACCAGCGTTTATCTTGATGATGACGAGGCCGAGGAAATATGGCTTAAAGAGATTGGTATCCCGAAGCACAGAATCGTAAGACTAGGCGAGGACAAGAACTACTGGCCTGCTAACGCGCCGTCCAAAGGGCCCAACGGCCCGTGCGGTCCGTGCAACGAGATATTCTTGGACTTAAGTCCCCACCTAGGCCCGCCAGGGGACCCGGCGTGGGCCATTGCAAACGACGGTAACCGCTTTGTCGAAATATGGAACCTAGTGTTTCAGCAATACGATCGTCTCGAAGACGGCACACTAAAGCCGCTTCCCACTAAGAACATCGACACAGGTATGGGATTGGAGCGAACCATTGCCGTACTCAACGGCACACCTACCGACTATGAGACCGATCTTTTTTTACCGCTTGTGAGACGCATCGAGTCGCTTTCGGGCGCCAGTTATGGTAAGGATCCCAAGACCGACGCCGCGATACGCGTTATCGCTGACCACATTCGTTCCGCCGTGTTTGCAATAGCCGATGGTGTAATGCCGTCCAATGCCCGTCGCGGCTACGTTCTGCGCAGGCTGATTCGTAACTCCGTAGTCAAGGGGCGCATGATCGGTTTGGACAAGGGCTTCCTGACAAATCTGATACCGGATGTGGTCGAGATAATGGGTGGAGTCTACCCGGAAGTAAGAGACCGCCAGGGCTACGTCGAGAAGGTCATAGCGAGTGAGGAAGAGAAGTTCCGCCGCACGCTGGATATGGGCCTACAGAGGCTGGAGGATCAGATCGAGATTGCCTCTAAATCGGCCGAAAAGAGAATAGACGGAGAGGCTGCTTTTACCCTTTACGATACCTATGGCTTTCCCCTGGAGATCACCTGTGCCATTGCTAAAGAGAACAGCATCACGGTAGACGAAAGCGGTTTTGCCGCCGCTATGGAGGAGCAGCGCAAGCGGGCTAAAGAGGCCAGCGACATACCTGCTGCTCTCTTCGGTGAGGGTGGGTCGGTCGTCATAGAGCTCGAGAAAACCGTAGAGCCCACTCGTTTCCTGGGCTACGACCAAGTGTTTGCCGAGGCGTGTGTTCAGGCCATCGTTAACCGCGACGAACTCGTCACCCTTTCCTCGGAGGGCGAGGAGAGCGAAATCGTTCTGGACGTAACTCCGTTCTATGCAGAGTCTGGAGGGCAGGTCGGCGATACCGGAGAAATCACTTCCGACAAAGCAGTGCTGGAAGTCCTCGATACGGTCAAGTCTTCCCATTTCTTTTTCCACAAATGTAGGGTTCGGAAGGGCACCGTGTCAGTTGGTGACAAGGTTAGATGCACGGTGGATCAGCAGCGAAGGCAGTCGATTGCGCGCGCTCATAGCGCTACCCATCTGCTCCACGCCGCTCTCCGGAAGGTGCTCGGAGAACATGCTCTTCAGAGCGGTTCCGTCGTCGAGCCGGATAGGCTGAGATTCGACTTCTCCCACTTCCAAGCCGTTAGTCCGAGCGAACTGCGCGCCATTGAGGACGAAGTCAACGCTTACATACTCGCCGACGCCACGGCTACCACCGTGGTTACTGACATCGAGCACGCCCGCGAAATGGGTGCGATGGCGCTCTTCGGCGAGAAATACGGCTCTGAGGTTAGAGTTGTCAGGATGGGCGATATCTCCATAGAGCTTTGCGGCGGCACTCATCTGGAGCACACCTCGCAGGTCGGCCTCATGAAGATCGTAAGCGAATCAAGCATCGGTGCCGGTTTGCGCAGGATCGAGGCTGTCACTGGAAAGGTGGCATTGGAGTGGATTCACCAAATTGAGGATACTCTCCGCGCCACCTCTGCCGTGTTGGGGGTAAGTCCCAGTGAACTGCCCGCATCTGCCGAACGCGTAATACAGGCTTTCAAAGAGGCTCAGCGAGAGATCGACCAGCTTAAATCAAAGAGCGCCGTGGAGGAGGCTGGCGAACTCGTCGCCTCGGTAAAGCAAGCAGGTTCGGCGCGCTTCGTTACTGCATCGATTCCCACAGCCGATGTTTCCACGCTGCAGAAACTCGCCGACAGTGTTGCCGACAAGCTTCAATCCGGCGTGGTAATACTGGCTGGTGTTTCCGACGGCAAGGTGGTATTTGTCGGCAAGGTTACGCAGGATTTGGTCGCGCGTGGCTTCCACGCTGGCAATTTGCTTCGTGATGTGGCGAAAGTCACGGGCGGTGGCGGCGGTGGCAAGCCTGAGTTTGCTCAGGCAGGCGGCAAGGACACGGAGAAAGTACCCGAGGCACTCGCTAGAGCGGCCGAACTAATCCGCGCACAAGCTGGTACATAGTCTTGGACAAAACACACCACGGCTACCGTGAATCAACACACCGCGCCGTATTGCGCGCGGTTTTACTGATCTGTTTGATGGCCACCTCAATTATGAGGGTTGCCTGCGCGTCAAAGGCCGGGGTCTCCCTACCTCGTTTCGACAAGCTCGTGGTAGTTGTTGCCGACCGAGTCGATCTCCGCGACCTCGACAAACCCGCTCTCCCAAATATATCGAGAATTATCAACGGCGGCGCGATTGGCCTTGTCAGCCCCAATTGCCTTGGTGCAAAGAATCCCTATTCTGTAATCCTCACCGCCGGAGCCGGGGTTGCCGTTAGAGGTGGGCCGTTTGTTCGTGACTGCTACGAAGTCGACGAAAAGCTCTTCGGAATGATGCCAGCGGGCGAGATTTATGCCCAGGGTATCGGACGCCACGCCCCACGAGGCAGTGGCGTTTTCCTCGGACTAGGTCAGGCAGAAAGAGCCAACCGCGAGGCGGGTGTTATGGCCCCCGGACTGGGGCGGCTTGGCGAAGCGCTTCGCAAGGCCGGTGCCTACTCAGCAGCGGTTGGAAATGCGGATATTCCGCCAGATACATCGGATCGCTCTGCTTCTGTGCTTGCGACGGACGCCCGTGGGCTGATCCACCGTGCCGACTTGCGACTGGGGCGTGTGGTGACCACACCGATGCTGGACAAAAAAGGTCCGTCATACTTCGTCGCTACTGACGTAGGCAGGCTTGCAGGTTTCGCTGCTAAAATGCTTAATGAAGCCGATCTTGTTGTGGTCAACTTCGGTGACACGACGCGACTCGATGAGCTTCGTGCGTTCCTTGCTGAAGAAGCGCTTGCCGCTCAGAGGACCAGGTCGCTCTATCGCCTGGACAGGCTAGTGGGCGAGTTCATAAGCAGTAGCCCTTCCAAGCGAATCGGGCTGGTTTTGGTTTCGTTGAGCCCGCCACTGTGTGACGGATGGACCGAGCTGACGCCCATTGTCGTGTATCCAGCGCCGTGCGGTTTGCTCAGTTCCGCAACCACCCGGACACCTGGCCTCGTCACGGCAACCGATTTCGCACCTACGGTCTTGTTTATGCTTGGCTGCCGCATCAATGGCGGGATGACAGGGCGGCCGGCCTTTGTTCTGCCGGGTCTGCGCGTGGCATTTGTCCGTGACCTAGACGAACGCGTGCGCGCGACCAAGACGCTTGAGATCCCCTTGTTATGGGTTGTAGCAACAGTAGGTGCGATATGTTTTACGGCGTCTTCGGTGATAATAGCTTTCGGGCTTCGCGTGGAAAACCGTGTAGTCGGACTTATCAGATTTGGCCTCATCTTCTCCTCGTGCGCTCCGCTTGCAATGCTGATTGCGGTTTTGGCGCCTGGGGGAGTGGTCAACTATGCGGTCGTGAGTATGGTGGTCGCGGTTCTTGTCGCCGGATTGGCACTCATTGTAGGTGCGCGATCGACTTCACGGGTAGTGGCGCCAGTTGTGGTCTTTGCGCTCACGATCGGCGCTGTGTGGGTTGACGGTCTCCTTGGCGGTCGGTTCGGTCGTTTTAGCGTTCCCAGTGCCTTTCCGCTGTCGGGCTTCAGGTTCTATGGGATTGGCAACGAATATGCGGGCGTCCTGATCGCTATGGCTGGATGTCTGGCTATCGCTGCACCGCGTAGGGTCAGGGCGATGCTTGCGCTCGTTCTGGGGGGTGTCAGCGTGATCGTTCTGGGGGTAGGTAGCTTTGGCGCCAATTATGGGGCCACCACCACCGGCGTTCTTACCTTGGGGCTAATATGGACATCACTCGCACGCGGCGGCTTCGGGGCTCGCCATGTGATCGGGTATTTTGTGCTAGGAATTGGAGTGTCTGTCGTGTTTGCGGTTCTCGATTGGCTAGTCTCAGGCTCTGCTGGTACTCACGGAGCTAGACTTGCTTCTCAGACCGATTCGATGGGTCTGGCCAATGTGGCTGCCATGGCCGTTCGCAAGGTGTTGTTCAACCTGAGGATTGCGGGTTCCACGCACGCCGCTAGAGTGTTCGCGGCATTTCTCCCGTTTATTGTGTTGTGGTTCTGCGGCGTGCATGCAAAGGCTCGCGATTTGCTCAGCTCGGACCCGTCCTGCATCTCAGCGCTCAAAGGGATGCTCTACGGCACGGCGGTGGCCCTTCTCATCAACGACTCGGGCATTGTTTTCGCCAGCATAATGCTGAGCCTTGTGCTTATGATTTTGATCTATGCGCTTCTCGCGGATCTGATTAGACCATCCGGGCAACAGGTTGCTCAAGCTGAGGTAAAAACGTGTCCCGAATAGTTGCGCTGGATGTGGGTGATGCCACAATAGGTGTGGCCGTAAGCGACGAACTAGCGATTACTGCGAACCCGGTGACCACTCTTCGACGTAGTCGAAGTATCAAGGCCGATTTGTGCGCAGTGGAACAATTGCTTGCGGATCTCGACGCTGACGAGGTCGTGATCGGCATCCCGCTGGACACGATGGGTGAAGAGGGAATACAGGCAGCCAAGGTTAAAGACTTCACGGAGAGGCTCGCGCGAAGACTCCGAATACCGGTTGTGAACTGGGACGAGTCGTTCAGTACGCTTGACGCAGAGTCCGCGCTCATTGAAACTGGGATTTCCCGCGCCAGGAGGCGCAAAGTGATCGACAAGTTGGCTGCGGCTGTCATACTACAGGATTACCTCGCTAATCGATCCAGGTAAGCCGAGTTGGGTAAGATTATTCATTGAAGCGAATATTGGCCGTAGTAAAAGTCTATATAGTCGTGCTGCTTTCAGTGCTGGTAGTGGTTGTTTGGAGCCTTGCCCTCTTCTCGCGCCCTGTCTCGCGCGATCATGCACCGATTAGAGTCGTCATTCCAAGCGGCGCCTCCGCCAGGCAAATCGCGAACATCCTTTACTCGCGCGGTTTGATACGGAGTAGACTTGTCTTCCTGTTCACGTGCGAAATGAACGGCACCGCCGACAAACTTAGGCCCGGTGTCTACGAACTCAGGGAATCGATGAGTCTGCCGCGCATAATTGACTCGCTCGTTCGTGGCGACACACTCGAATCCTGGGTGACCATTCCGGAGGGTTTCAACATCCGGCAGATCAACAATCTTTTGGAATCACGCGGACTAACCAGCCGCGACGTATTTGCACAAGTTGCGCTTACCCAGGGCACCCGATTTCTGAGCTACTCTTACCTTAGCGAAAACAGTCTCGAGGGCTTTCTATTTCCTGATACATACCTGATTGCCAGAGGATCAGCGCCGGACGCCATTATAACCAAAATGCTGGATGCGTTCGATCTCAAAGTGCTTAAACCCCATCGAGCCGAGATCGAGGCAGTGATCCGCAAGCGCTTCGGGTTGGGGCCGGACCTATTTGACGAAGGTCTCCGGCGCATCATAATCCTTGCATCACTCGTTGAACGTGAGGCCAAGATACCCAGAGACAGACCACTCATAGCCGCAGTACTTTGGAATCGGCTGGCCAAGAGAATGCGTTTGGAAGTGGATGCCACCGTCTCCTACGAGCCTGGGGTGAGTACCGAAAACAAGCCAAATATCTCACTGCGAGACCTCGCTTCCAACTCGCCATATAACACCTATCGCAATTATGGCTTGCCGCCGACGCCTATCTGCAATCCCGGGATTGCTTCCGTAGTTGCGGTGCTAAGACCCGCCGACAGGAACTATCTCTTCTATGTGGCCAAGCCAGACGGCAGCCATCTCTTCAGCCATACGTTCGCCGAACATACACGTAAAAAGAGAGCTATAAAGGAAGGTAAGCTCTAGTGGCAAGACTGCTTGATCTATGCAATCCGGATGTGTATGTTGATGCCTTGGTGTCGATCGATCCGGGTGATCTTAAGGCTGCAGGCTTTGAGGCAGTACTTCTCGATTTGGACAACACAATGCTCCCATGGAAGAGTTCCGAACTGCCAGAGTCGACGCGTGGTTGGGTTCGCCGTGCAAAAGAGGTTGGGCTCAAACTGTGCATTGTTTCGAACACGCACTATCCACGCCGCCTCAACAAAATTGCCGGAGAACTCGAGGTGCCGTCTGTCGACCGTGCGCTCAAACCGCGCAAGCAGGGGTTCATGCGAGCGCTGCTGCTGTTGGACTGTGCGCCTGATAAGACTGTGGTCATTGGAGATCAGGTGATGACGGACATTATTGGGGGCAATGCCGCCGGTATGCTCACTGTGCTTGTCAAACCCATGCACCCGAAGGAGTTTCTCGGAACCAAGCTCAGCCGCGTGCTCGAATCGGCAATTCTGGCGCTGCTCAGAGCCAGAGGTGAGCTTGGAACAAAGTCATATCCAGCCAAGTCACAAACACAGGATACCAGGTGAACGTGTTCGGCACTACAACTGTATTGGGTGTGTTTGGGCATCCTGTTTCGCATAGCCTATCTCCGCTATTGCATAACGCGGCGATACGGGCGCTTAAGATTGACTATATCTATGTGCCGTTTCACGTGCTGCCGTGCGATCTGCCTGGCGCAATCAGTGGCGTCCGCGCGCTCCAGATAGCCGGGGTCAATCTAACTATTCCCCACAAAGAGCGCGTTATCGAGCTGCTTGACGAAGTCGGCGAACACGCCGCTCGCATACAATCTGTGAACACCGTCATCAATCGTGACGGGTGGCTATGTGGAGAATCCACCGACGGACCGGGCTTCATGCGATCGGCGGAGGCGGAGTGGGGCAGTCTGCGAGGCGCGCGAGTGTTGTTACTCGGAGCAGGGGGGGCGGCCAAGGCGGTGGCGTATGCGTTGGCCGAATCGGGATGTGAGGTGACCGTGGCCAATCGAACCCCCGAGCGAGCCGAAGCGCTCGTCAACGGGCTTAACACCGTCCTTGGTAGGCAGGCGGTGCGGTCTGTTGCGATGACTAGCGAGAACTTGTCGGCCGAGATAGGCAATGCCGATTTGTTGGTGAATACGACGTCTGTTGGTATGAGTCCCGAGTTGGAGTCGATCCCGATTGATCCGGAGCTTCTGCACAAGGGGCTTCTAGTCTACGATCTGGTCTACAGCCCGCCCAGAACCAGGCTTATGGCCGAAGCGGAGGCCAGAGGGGCGAAAGCAGTGAACGGGATAGGAATGCTTGTTCATCAGGGCGCCATATCTTTTCAGATGTGGACTGGGCTAGAACCGCCGATAATGGTTATGCAAGAGGCGGCATTAGCCGCGATACAGTAGTGGACTCCCGTTGGGGGAGTGAACAAATAGACCACTGGGACCACCGTCCCGGCGAGGTGCTGAGATGGCTGTTGCAAGAAAAGACCTAGGCGAAGCGCTCGTAGCTAAAGGCGTGATTACGGCCGAACAATTGGTCGAAGCGCGCGACGTGCAGCGCAGCGCTCCGGGTGATATAGGCAGGATCATAATCGACCTTGGTTTCGCTGATGACAAGGCGGTGACCAAAGTACGCGCCGAGATTCTGGGGATGCCGTTTGTCGATCTGGCTAGCCAGAAGATAGACGAAGCGGCGGTCAACGCCGTGCCCGAGCATATTGCGAAGCGACACAAACTTGTGCCCGTTGCAAAGCAAGGAGCGAAACTACTAATAGCGGTCGCCAACCCCAGCGACCCTCTTGCTGTGCAAGACGTCCGGCTGGCCAGCGGCGCGCAGCAAATAGGTATGGCCCTTGCTACTGAAGACGATGTAATGGATGCCATTAGCCGAGTCTACAAAGCCGGTGGAAGCATTGGCAACGAAGTCGTGCCGGCTGGGGATATTGCTTCGGGAATCGGAAGCGCGGCCGACGTGGCGGCTTTGTCCGCCAATATGCGCAAAGACATCGCTAGCTACAATGTGGTCGAGGATGTCTCCGAGGACGATGCAGACAGCCTTGCTCGTGTGGCTGAGGAAGCGCCCATCGTCCGCCTGGCTCACTCCATCATTCAGCTTGCTATCAACGACGGTGCCAGCGATATCCATGTCGAGCCCGACAGGCGCGGTATGCGCGTTCGCTACCGCATCGACGGCGTGCTGCACGAGATGATGCCTCTTCCCAAGCACATCGCCAAGCCGTTAATCTCCAGATTCAAGATCATGTCAGACATGAACATCGCTGAGCGGCGAATACCGCAGGACGGCCGCATCGCGGTTACTTTGAAAGACAAGCGAGACTTCGACTTACGTGTCTCGTGTTTGCCTACCGTGCACGGAGAAAAGATCGTTATGAGAATTCTCGACAAGTCGAGCGTTCTCATCGGCCTCAATAAACTCGGTTTCAGCCCGGAGGTACAGGCCCAAGTCGAGGAACTGGTTGAACAGCCCAACGGTATGTTCCTCTCGACCGGACCAACGGGAAGCGGCAAGACCACCACTCAGTATTCGATCCTGCACAAACTCAACAGCATCCAGAAGAACATCATTACCATCGAAGACCCCGTAGAGTATCAGCTCCCTGGTATTAGCCAGGTGCAGGTGCATAAGAAAGCTGGCCTGACATTTGCCAGCGCCCTCAGAAGCTTTCTGCGACAGGACCCGGATATCATCATGGTCGGTGAGATGAGAGACCTTGAAACGGCCGACATTGCCGTGGAAGCCTCGCTTACCGGGCACTTGGTCCTTTCCACGCTGCATACCAACGACGCGCCTAGCGCGGTTATCAGAATGTGGGATATGGGCGTCGTGCCCTACCTGATCTCTGCAACCGTCATTGGCGTTCTCGCGCAGAGGCTGGCTAGAAAAGTCTGCCAGAAATGCAAAGCCCCATATCAGGTTCCCGCGTCCGAGCTTCGCAGATTCGGTTTCAAGCCAAAGGACCCAGATGAGATGGTCACTCTCTACAAAGGTGAAGGTTGCGAGGCTTGCAGGAACACTGGCTTCAAGGGTAGGATTGGCATCTATGAGCTGATGCGCGTCAACGACGAGATCAGCGAGCTTATTATCAAGCAAGCACCGCTTGCCGATCTGCGCGAGGCCGCCAAGGCCAACGGCATGCACGAGCTAAGGGAAGATGGTCTGGATAAGGTTCTTCAGGGTGTCACGACACCCGACGAAGTCATGAGAGTAGTATTTACCGCTGGCCATTAGTTCCGGAGGTTTGGCGAATTGGAACAGCAAACATCACCCGCCGAGGTTCATAAAGCCGCGCAGGCAGCGCCGCGCAAGGTAAGCAATCCTAAGCCGCTCGACGAAGTACATATAGACGACCTGTTGAAGGAAGTGGTCGAGCGTAACGCGTCTGACCTTCACATCTGTGTCGGAGTGCCGCCGGTGCTGCGCGTAGATGGCCAGCTCATCCCTATGAATTTCGAGAAGTTCGAACCTATGGAAAGCCAGAGGATACTCTACGATATCCTCACCGACGAGCAGATTCAGCGATTCGAAGACCACTGGGAGCTCGACTTCTCATACTCCCTTCAGGGACTGGCGCGGTTTCGTGTAAACATCTTCAAAGACAAGGGCACGGTCGCCGCTGCTTTCCGGCTGATCCCGATGAAAATTCCTACTATCAAGGAGCTTCAACTGCCGCCTGTTCTTGAGACCATCACGCGCCGACCCAGGGGGCTGGTGCTCGTTACCGGCCCGACCGGCTCAGGCAAGTCGACCTCGCTTGCGGCTATGATCAACCAGATTAACTCTGAGCGGAGCGTGCATATTATCACAATCGAAGACCCTATAGAGTATCTGCATCAGCATCGTTTTAGCATTATCAATCAGCGCGAGGTCGGCCAGGATACCAAAGAGTTTGCCAACGCTCTTAGGGCGGCGTTACGCGAGGATCCTGACGTTATCCTTGTCGGTGAAATGCGAGATCTCGAGACTATGCAGAACGCCATCCGTGCGGCGGAAACAGGGCACCTGGTGTTTGCGACCTTGCATACCAACAGCGCCGCTGCCACAGTTGACCGCGTGATCGATGTTTTCCCGTCCGAGCAGCAGGATCAGATCAGGCTGATGCTCTCAAACAGCCTCGAAGCTGTCCTCTGCCAGCAGCTCCTGCCAAGAGCCGGGATGCCTGGACGCGTCTGCTGTATGGAGATTATGATCGCGACTCCGGCTATTCGAAACCTAATCCGCGAAGCCAAGTCGCACCAGATTACCTCCATCATTCAGACCAGCGCCAACGTCGGTATGCAAACTATGGACCAGCATCTGCGAGACCTCTATCATAGGGGCGTTATTACCTATGACGATGCCATAAACCGTGCGATGAATCCGGAAGAGCTCAAGAACATGATCAACCAGGCCGGAGTGGGTCCTGGGAATGCTCCTAGGAGATAACGGCTGCGCAAAAAGGAGCTGATGCCTGATGGCTACCTTCGAATACACAATACGGGATGCTACAGGACAGGTGATGCCCGGTACCGTCGAAGCGGAGAACGAAGATATTCTCCGCAGACGGCTTACCGAGCAGGGCTTCACTGTCGTTGGTATAAAGCAAGTCAAATCCCAGAAAAAAAAAGTCGGCGGTTTCGGAGGGGTTAAGAAGACCGATCTCTCGATCCTGTGTCGGCAGTTTTCCACTATGATTGATGCCGGCGTGTCCCTGGTGCGCTGCCTCAACGTTCTCGAGGAGCAGGCGGCCAATCCAAAGCTCAAGATGGTCTTGAACGACATTAGGACTCAGGTCGAGGGCGGCGAGTCGCTTACCAGGGCGCTCGAAAAGTACCCGAACATATTCGATCGTTTGTTTGTCGGACTTGTGCACGCGGGCGAGGTCGGTGGCACACTTGAAGAGAGTCTTCAGAGGCTGTCGCAGTTTCTTGAAAAAGACGTGGAACTCCGCCGAAAGGTAAAGTCGGCAATGACCTATCCAACCATAGTCGTTGTCTTTGCCACTACTGTCGTTCTGGTTCTTATGACTTTCATCCTACCCAAGTTTATGGTTCTGTTCGACGACCTGGGTATCAAGGAGCTTCCTGGGCCAACGGCCCTTCTGAAAGCCACCAGCAACTTTCTGCTTACTCAGTGGTATTGGCCGCTGGGCGGCCTGATTGCTTTCATCATAGTGGGGAGAATAGTTGTTAAGACCAGATGGGGCAGGCGAGCTTACGACAAGTTCAAGCTCAAAGCGCCTGTTATGGGCAAGCTCAACCACAAGGTTGCGCTTGCGCGTTTCTCGCGAACTTTGTCGACGCTGCTTTCGAGTGGAGTCCCCATTTTGCAGGCGATGGAGACGGTGGCCGGAACGGTGTCCAATGACATAATTAGTGAAGCCATCTTCTCGGCAAGGGCGAGTATCAGGGAGGGCGAACGCATAGGTGAGCCGCTTGCACGCAGCAAGATGTTCCCACCAATGGTTGTCCAGATGGTATCCATTGGTGAAGAGTCTGGGTCGTTGGATCCTATGCTTGCGAAAATAGCCGATTTCTACGAGGATGAAGTAGACGCCGCCCTGGCTTCTCTTACCTCGGCTATTGAGCCTGTGTTGATAGTCACGCTGGGCATTATAGTCGGGTTCATAGTCGTTTCGCTATTCCTGCCGTTGGTGGCAGTAGTCCAACAGCTATCGGAGGGCGGCGGATAGGTGTCGCAGTTGCCGACGTGGCTAGGAAGCGCCATAGCGTTTGCCTATGGAACAGTAGTCGGTAGCTTCCTTAACGTGTGCATATACAGAATGCCGGAGGAGCAGTCAATAATTGCTCCTCCGTCGCATTGTCCCAAGTGCAGCACTAACCTGAAGGCATTGGACCTTGTCCCGCTGCTTAGCTTCCTCCTGCTTGGGCGCAAATGTCGCTACTGCGGAGCGCCTATAAGCTGGCGCTATTTTTGCGTCGAGCTTGCCACTGGTTTGCTCTTCGTGGCACTGTATTTGCGCTACAATTACACAATCGACTTTTACGCCTATGCGCTGTTCCTGTCGGCGCTGGTGATCGCGTTTATGGTCGATGTTGATCACTGGATTATCCCGGATCAAGTTCCTGCTGCCTGTGTGGTTATTGGATTGCTGCGCGACATAGCCCATCTAGTTGCCGGCGACCTAGTGTTGTTCAGCCTGCCAATGCCCCTCACCGACATTCGCCTGCCGATGCTTCCCTGTGTCATTGGATTCTTGATTTGCGGCGCCCTTTTCTACCTGATTGCCTGGGTGAGCGGAGTATTTTTTCCGTGGTTCTTCGAACGCACAGGCCGCAAAGAGGAGGCGGAACGAGTGAGGGAAGAGGGAGCTATGGGTGGCGGTGACGTCAAGCTAGCTGCCGGAATAGGGGCGGTGTTGGGCGCGGTGCCAGCGCTCGTCTCATTCGTGATCGCGGTGTTCGCGGGGGCCTTCATCGGCGTCGCGTTACTTGTATTGCGCGCCCGCGCCGAGAAGAAGGGCATTCCGTGGGGCACGGAGATACCATTCGGACCGTATATGGTCTTGGGCGCAGCGGCTGTTGTGCTGGTGTGGCCGCAACTTGAGATTTTGTGGCGAATGTGGATATCAGCCATTACGCCTGCCTGATTCACCGCGATATGGAAGTGCGGAGAACGGCAGTCGCGCCGTACGGCCACCTTGTTCGTACGAAGTGGGAATCTTGATGGTCGCAGACACACGATTTGGCATCTTGATCTTCGCCGATGGGTGTGAGCAATCTTAGCCAGGTTTTTGCCCGGAACAAGGTGCCCATTCACGACGCCAAAGATATAATAATACACGGTTGCGTCCTATTGCTTCCTCGTGGAGGTGCTGAAGGCAATGAAAACTTTTTCTCGCAAAGGCGGCTTCTCGCTTGTCGAGTTGCTGACTGTTATCGCCATTATCGCCATCCTGGCTGCTATCATCTTTCCGGTGATGGGCGCTGTCAAGCGCCGCGCGCAGCAGAACAACTGTATGGCCAACCTCAAACAAATTGCGATCGCAGTGCAGATGTTCAAGACAGACAACCGCAGATATCCAGATATTCTCGGATCGCCCGTCCACACCACTGCTGGCGGGGTGTGGAATCCGAACAACCCAACCGCCGACATAGACCTCTTTGAAAATAGCAAGGACAAGTATCTGTTTTCAGAATACGTTAACTCCTTCACGCTGTTTCACTGTCCTACGTCCAAGATAACTAACACCAGGGACGTAGCCGTGTATAGAAAAAGTCCTTACGATCAGAATTCGCCTTTGGTCGCTGTCTACGCTTACAACAGCTACGACTGTTTCGTGCGCAGTATGGTCGCAGATAACGAGATCGGCGAGTCCAAGGTATTCAGCAGCAACGTAGACGTGCATTACTGCACCAACTGGGTTCCATCGAACGACATGGAAGCGGGTGTTCAGTGGCTTGCCAACGCGGGTTGCCCATTGCCTCACGCCCCGGATATGCCGGACGGGTTAGCCACGGCCCAGCAAGACTATGCGCGGCAGCTCAAGTTTCGTAACCCGCCGGGGGACACCGTTGTCACTTGGTGCTCATATCACGCCACTTTCGGCGGGTCGGAGGTCAAAGACAGCGCTCTGGTGGTATTCCTCGATGGGCACTGCGACCGCAAGCCAGCTAAAGAGGTCGAAATGTGCAAGTGGCGCACGAGGCCGACCAAGGGCTAGCATCGGTCCGACGAGAGGTCTTGCTGTGCGGCCGGGTTTGACGGTAGCCTGTGGTGGCCTTGCTTAGTGCGTTGCAGAAGCGTGTGCTGTATCGGGTGTGCAAGGCGACTCGGGAGAATGTCCTCGAAATGCGAACCTGACGTGGCGCCCTGCGTGCTCGGCTCGAACGCCGTGCGAGCAGGAACCTTAAAACACGCCAAGCAGTCGAACTAACGAGGAACGTGCAAGTCACAAGATGGTGGCCGGGATGGTAATACAAAGCGTTGGGAACAGCAGGAGGGGTACGTCTCTTGTTGAGATACTAGTAGTAATGGTGGTGCTGCTCATCGGCATTATGACTATCATCCAGATGTTTCCGAGCGGATTTCGCGTCGTTAGAGCAGCCGAGAGCCAGACCATAGCCACCCGTCTTGTCCAGCAGGAGCTCGAACGTTGGAAGAACATGGCCGCTAACCTGCCCACCGGCATCCTTGCCATCGACGACGACGGTAACGTTCTCAATGACCAATACCCCGGCCCACCGTTTGGTACGTTCCAGAAAAACGGCAACGGGGAGTGGGTGAAGGTGAACGGCGCCTATGCGCGTTGGAACGTTCTCAATTTAAGGCAAGTCGTCGGAGAAACCACCTCCATTCCCGTCGCCACTTACTTTCAGACAGGTGGGGGCAAGCAATACGGCTCGCGCTATACCCTTGCCTTTAGCCCCATCGAACAGAATGGTCTGGCGATTAAAAGCGGCGATCTTCGCAGGCGCGTCGGAGATTCCGAGTCCTATCCACCTTTCCTCCAGCCCGGCCATTACGCCATCGACTATTCCATTTCCAAAGGCAGAAGCGGGAAACCAGTCTTTCACGTTGCCTTTCCGCGGGATGTGGGCGCTGCGCCGAGGTCCTACTACATTACCTATTCGTTCTGGGCGACGGCCGATGCTGGGCAGGAGCCGCAGCTCTTCAGCAAGCTCAATCAGCTTATCCCAGACGTGCCGGGCGATCTCGCTGGCTGGGTACAAGTGCCCATTGACGTTCCCGAGGGCTACGAAGTAACCGAAATCGACGCATATAGCGATAGCTGCGCAAGGGGGTTCGTGTTGAGGCAGGGTGACACCTGGAGCGATAGCCCCTACGAATATTACGTTGCCGACCCGTATTTGGGCGTAATTGCATTCAACCCGGTCGGCCATGGCATGTACGAATACACCGCCTCCGGTATTAGACCCATTGAGGCTCGTGTGGACTATCGTATCTACGATCCGCGAATCATTCGCGAAGATCGCGTGGTGCCGCATCCTAAGAACGCGGATCCGAACTCACCGATATCCATAAAGTTATCGTTGCGGTTCATACTGAACGCCGGAAAGCCCAACGATATTGGGGACGGCGATGCCACCGACAACCCAGACGAACCTACCTTTGAGGGACTGGTTCGTCAGCGCATTGGTGTTCGAGTCACCAATGCCAGCCAGCTCCTGGTGCCGGATTCGGTGATGATAGTTGACCTTGCAACGGGGCTTCGGGTCGATACCACCAACGTCGAAATAGACTTCCCTGCCGGCGTTGTGGTCTTACCGCAGAAAGCCAACTTGGTCGATTTCACCGGGAAACCGCCGGACGATTCCGCTAAGGACGTGCCTCTTGCTGGAAGGCATGTTCGCTTTTTCTACCGTGCCGATGGAGACTGGACGATTCAATGCCAGAAAGCCTACACTGTCTACCAGCGTGATTGGACTGGCGGCAACGCTATATATAACTTCTATCACAAAATGGCTGATGATTCAGCTTATCCCAACCGGCTACTCTTCGCTCAATGCGAAGCGGAGAAGACTGTTGCCGTCGATTATTCCTACGTCAAGGACGGCACTGAATACAAGAACGTGGGCGAGATTCACCAGATATCTGCGGCCACTTTCGACCCGGGCAACGGCAAGGATTTCTGTTACGCCGATCTCAAAGTGCCAAAGGGCGGTGTAATCAAGCGCATATTCGCCGTGGTGGGCATATCAATGCGGGTCAGGGCCATTTGGCGCGATGGAGGGAGTTGGCGCCATGTCGATGCAGACACCACTCTCCTCCGCGACACGAGGTTATAGCGATGAAGACCAGAACGCGACTCAACTTCGGGCGCGGCGGCTTCACGCTGGTGGAGCTGCTGACGGTTATCGCCATATCGGCAATCCTTATGGGTCTGGTGATGATCCCGGTAGTGCAGTCGTTCAAGCTAACCAGACGCGCCGAGGCAATGGTAGATGCCCAGGACTCGGCCCGACACGCTATGGAGACGATTAGCCGCGAATTAGGCGAGGCTGTGTTCGTCTACGACAATACTTCCTACAATGTCCAAATCTACGACGACGGCACAACTCCTGCGGAACTTCGTGCTAATGGACGGGGTCCGTTGCAGCTTCCGGTTAGACAGCCGGATGGCTCAATACAGTGCTTCACGCTGCCGGATGCCAAGATCGACTTTGTGCTTCCGGCGATGACGATGCACTGCAACAACCCGCTTCACCCGGCTGGTGTCGGTCGGGACTACGACAGAAACATGGATGCTTGGCCCCCATGTCCGGTTTGCAGCGCCAGCACCGATCTTGATGTAAAGGCCGGAGCTTGGGACGTAGAGGTTAGGCCGCATACACCTCTCAAGCAGAGCAACACCATCGTTCGATACTTCCTCGGTCTTCGCATCAACGACCCGAATGCTAACGACCCTACAGATGGTCTGTTCGGTTGGAAGTCTCCGTGGCACGGTGAAGTGGCGGTTGGCGAAGAGAACCAAGTCGTGCTCTATCGTGCTGAGTTCGACGTTCGCGACAATACTTTGTTTCCGGCAGAAATGACCATCGAACAGAGACTATCGGACCCGATTTTCTTCTACAGATCTGCGAAAAACTCGCAGGGTGTGCCTTTCTGCAAGAGGTGGGCCGAAGTTGTGCAGGTTGTGGGCATAGGCAAGTATCAAGACCTCGTCATAGCCGAATACGGCCCAAACGGCGTCGTCACCAGCGTCGAGCCCACTATTACGTTCAGGTTTACCGCTGTTGACAACGACACTTTCAGTGGCTCCTATTCCAGCGATAAGAGCTTTGAGGAACCTAACGCCGTTCCCACGCTCTTTCTCGGCGCCTACGGCTACTGGACGCCTTCGTTTTCAGTTACCGTTTATCGCAACAATTACAAGACTGCCTATACATATACGCTGGACGAAGCTACACATCACCATGTCATTATGAAGCGGGTATACTTGGACGACACTAAGACGTGGTCTGATCCGGTTATCACATTCGACGTTACCGATTATGAGCGAACCGGTGTCATAGCGGGATCGGGCGATCCTACTGAGATGGCGTTTCTAGTCGATCCTACCAGAGGTGCCGCGAGCTTTGCCCTAAGACCGCCTAACAAATCGGGTGCGGATTGCGTTTCGCCGCTTGATCCGCGTGAGATAAACGCGGCCTTCGATCAGACTCCGGGGGCGGATCGTGGCAACGCCAGACGTATGGCGCTGTTGGCTACGTTCGACCCCAGCTCGCCCAACTATTTGCCCAACGCCGTAATAGTTCCCGGTAGTGACAAGGTCGTCGGCCCCGATATGACGCCTGGTCCAAACTATGGCAAGCCGATTCAATACGAGCGCGTTCCTCTAGTGTTAGGCGATCCGGGTCCCAACCAATACAAGATCGACTGGAAGACCGGCGTCATATTCTTTACTTCCGCGTATAACCAGCCGCTTCCAGTAACCGACGATGCCAACCCGTTGTTCATTAAGGTCAACTACCACGTACAGTTTAACCGCAGTGACGATGTTGTCCGCGGCGACTATGCTACCAAGAGCCTGGTTGTAATACGCCTTGGCATGCGCATGTTCGACCCTGAATCGGGCAAGCCGCACCAAGTCGATCTTACCAATAGCGTGAAAGTCAGAAACACGATGAGATAGAACCGTTCCGCGCCCTTGCTCATTCAGTTTTTGGGGCGTGTAAGTAAGGTGGAAAGATGCTTTCAATGATCCGTGCGAAAAACAGGGCTCGTGGGGGCCAGACGTTGGTCATTGCCATTATGGTCATGTTCCTGTTGGCCGTGGTCGCGGCCGTCTTTATCGCCCTGGTCGCACGCAACCTCATAAGGTCCGGTCGCTTCTCCAACGTTGATGCGGTTGCCCAAATAGCCGAGGCCGGCATCCGATATGCCGACAAGATGCTTACATCGAGTGAGGACGGCGCTGATTGGCGACCAATACCGGATAACCACGGATGCATCAACGGCGGCAATCCATTTACCGGGGTTCGGCCTACACCGGATCCAAACTGGCAGATGATGCGCGACCGATTCCCGGACTTCAAGTGGACGCGTCCCTATTGGCCAACAGAGCTCCCGGAAGGATCGCCAGAGGGCCAGGGCTTTGCGGGTCCTACGGGCGGTTTCACCACCTATGGCATGGGACAGGGACGCTTCTTACTTAGGATATCTTACAACCCTGATTCCCAGGATCCGCTTTCAAAGTATATAAAGATCGAATCCATTGGCCGATGGGGCGTCTTTGATGAGCAGGATCCTACTACTTGGAAACCGGTCGCAGATATTAATCTTAGAAGAGAGATTACGGCCTACAAGCCCATCGGCGTTACCGACTACTTACGTTTCATCACCAACAAAGACAGCCGAGCGCTCGACTTTGGCTTGGGATGTCCGGGTTATCAAATTCAAATGGGACGCTTCAATGCCAGCGACCGGGCTTGGAATCGCGGAGCGCCGATCCGTGTGAACGGCAATCTGATGTGGTATGGTGCTCAGCGCGAAGACGCGGTGAAGATCTACCTTAGAGGTGTTTACGATCGCGCGAACAATATGGTTCCGATTGACAGAGTTGAGGTCTCCGGCGAGATTAAGATCGCCGAAAAGGATACCGGAGTACAGTTGTTTCGCGTCTTTCCAGATTCCGCTGGCCCCGTAGGGCCGTCAGTCGCTCTTCCTAGCGACGATCCGAACTACCGAACATTCTCGGGTTTCTATCGTGATGGCAGCGGCAACGTTGACGCTGACAACTTCGCTCGATCCGTAAAGCGTATTGAGCCTCCGCTCGTCGATCAGCCCGACCCTACCAACACTACGACGCGTTACCGCCTGCTCACGCTAGATTCCGGCGAACGCATCGGACGCATCAACCTAGGGCGCTACGGCTGGGGGCGTGGCATCTATATCAACAATCGCGCTGACATTCAGGATGAAAGCGAGACGCTCTTCGGAGGCTATACTTTGCGTGCCGACTGGCTCAAGCCCAACAGCCCGATGTCTACTTACTGGAAAGGGCCGTTCTACGTTCCACCTGGTGTCATCATTACGCTTAATCCGGGCGATATCGATAATGATCCAGACCATCAGCCCGACATTACCATCACCCGCACGGATGCCATTTCTGCCACCGGAGCCAAGGCGTTCTGGAACGACGCATGGGGCAATCCCAGGCCGGAGTGGGGCGCGACTGTGATTATGCCGTATCCGGATCCTGTAAAGGGTAGGACAATTTACTTTTGGGAGAACGGCAGATTTGACCCGACAAGAAGCAAGCATCTCGACGGCAACGGTGTTATCTATGCCGAAGGTAATGTTCGAATTAGGGGAATGCTTCCACCTGGGATGCAGCTTACGATTGTCTCCAACGGGACAATCTACATCGAGGGCAATCTCCTAAAATTTCGCGACCCGACCAAAGGGATCGATTCGAGCGACCCATGGCGCGGCGCTGACAATACGTGCGGACTGGCGCTGTTAGCTCGCGAGAACATTTGTGTCAACACCACGCAGTTCTTTTCGCCTACCAACAGTATCAGTGCCGAGGATGTCGGGTCTGATTCACAGGATGGAAGGCCGCCTTACCATATTATCGTGAGCAACGATCCTGAGAGCAGGTTCAGGTGCAGCTTCGAGTGCGGGCCGTGGGAATCGCAGACGGGAAACCCGCCTAAGGAGAGATATTTATATCTTCGCCACGCCGGGCAATATGGTTCGTCCTACATTAATGCTTGGATAAACCCAAGCTCACAGTGGCCGGACTTCGGTATGCTCTATCTCAACAGGGACTTCTCCTTGCCCGATGGATTCAATTTTGCCGCGTTTCCCAACCTGCCCAAGCACGTATGGGGTGTAGGCGATCCCCATTTCAACAGGCCGGGGTGGGGTATCGGCAGTAGCTTTGCAGGGGACATATTTGCTCTTGTTGTTGGGAGCAACGCACACTTACTTACAGCGCCGGGCCTTATCAACATTCTCCAGATCGGTCTAGACCAGACTACCTACACGCGCAACAACTACCTTCTAGGTGGTCTTGCAATCCAGCCAATGGATATCCGCATCGAAGCGATTCTGTGCGCACAGAACGGGTCGTTCTTCGTTATACCTGGCAATTGGTTCAATCCCAATCCATCCGACACGGTGCCGCCGACCGGGCGAGTTGGTGCTGCAAGACCACCCGGCGTTAGGGCAATGTTTCCCTTCTACGGAGATGCGCTGGACATCAGGATCATCATAGACGGGGCAGTAACGGAGAACATACCGGCAGCGATAAGCGACGTTAGCGAGTGGATGGCCAAGTGGGGGCGCATTCCCCCGACTTACGGAGCCTCGGGTGTTCCTACTGCCCACCCGGAAGAGGGCCTTACATTTCTCTACGACGATCACGTCGGATGGCCGCTGTCCAACGGCGTTCCAATTCGTATGGATAAATTCGGCCGAGCCTTGCCTATATGTCCAAAGCTGCCGGTCAGCTCAAGCCTAGTTTACTTTGGCGATGTTATGTAACGAGGGGCATTGTATGAGACGGTTTCTCACATCCCTGATGGTCTTGACGATGATGCTGACGGTGGCTGTACCGTCATATTCCGCAGCCTATCTCTACTCGGGAAAGCGCAAGCGAGTCAACTGCGGAATCTTGGTGGTCAACGGCTCTCAGCCGCTATCAGCCGGTCTTGATGAAAACGGTTTCATTGTGGCCGGTGGTGGTGTGGGCGACCTTTTCTATCTGTTGGAGCGACGCTTTGACGTCAAACCCGCTGGTTGGACCTTGGAGAATCCGCTTAGCCCGTATGGAGCGTCGGGAAAACAAGACCCCGTTTACTGGCGCGTCGATCTTAAATCTTCTCGCAATCTTTCGAGAATGCATCTCCTCTACTTGCCGGGTGAGGGTACGGTTACACTCGACCCGCAGGATAGGGAAAAGCTGCGTCGGTTTGTCGATAACGGAGGCGTGCTTTGGATCGACAACGCAGGTGCGGGAGTCAATGCTTTGAATTTCGGTGCAGGCCAGGGCACATTCTTCCTGCAAAACCTCTCGTTTGAAAACGGGGCGACTGTCGATATTCCGGTCAATCGTCACCATCCACTGCTCAGCTCGCCCTACTGGCTCACCGAGCTCGAAGTCGCGTATCTAGGTGCTAATTGGGGCAAGTCCTACTGCCGTCCAGGCTACGATCCAGGCAGGACGTGGAAGGACTTCGCCTCCCCGCCCACCGTATTCGACGTTCTTCTACCAATAGTCAATAACGAGGACCGGACAAAACCTAGCGTTGCTGCAAATGCCTACGGCAGTGGGCGCATAGTTGCCACGGCTAACTTCGTCGGGCGCGGCTGCTACAGCTATTATCCCTACGACATGCCCAACCTGAAGTTTGCCTACAACGTTATTTCTTGGGCGGCGTCGTGGACTCATTTGCGAAAGGATCCGCGCCATAGCGGGGCGTCCATAGACACGGTGGGCGGCACTAAGCTCCTGGACATCTGGAGTCTCCCAGCGCCTCCAGCTTCCGAAGCCGAAACCGCGCCTGTTATCTACAAGAACATCGTCTTCTACGCTAGCGGGTCTAAGCTCTATGCGCTCGACCTGATGCCACAAGAGGATTTGGATCAAGACGGTAATCCAGACGACGGCTTGCCCGGCATTCCCACCGGAATGGACGACAATGGCCAGGACATTGTATGGATGTGGCCAGATCCGAACTGGCCTGAGCAAAACGTCGGCACGCTCTCGACACCTACCGTTGTTACAGCACAAGATCCAGCCGACCCCGGCGCTACTATCGAAGCAGTTCTGCTTGCTTCCACTAATGGCAATGTCTATATGCTCAAGGCGTTTCCATACGATTCGGCCACCGGCAAGCTCCGGCCTATCACAGAGTCAGCGCTACCCACGGCATCTTGGGCAATCGGTGTGCAGGGCAGCAAACCTTTCCCGCCGCTTTACATCAACGGCTGGATTTACGCGGTTGGAGGCAACGGCCATCTCTACGGCTATAATCCCTCGCTGGACGCGTGGGCATCGGCCAACCCTAACTTCCAGAATCCGCCATCGTCCAAGTGGGAGCTGCCGACGCCGTTCGGCCCAACGCAGACCGCCGAGCCAAGGGGTGGACTGAGCTTTGGCTTCGTGCGCAACGAAACAAATGGGGCCATCGCTGGCATGCTCTACTACTACACGGGCGTTTGGAGCACAACCGGGACGTCTGACCCTGGCGTTGAACAGAACGACCACCTCTGCGGTGCTCCGGTGGTTGTTGCCAATGATCGTCTGCGGCTGGAGTCCACCAACAAAGCTCGAAATGTTGGGGAGTTCAGGATAAGTTACAGCGGCCACATTTCGTCGGGCCCGCCGGTCGTCGTTACCTGGATGCGGCCAGGCCCGGGCGGGCAGATGGTAGACATTAGCGATCGGATCATCGAGGTCAAGCCCAACTGTGGCGTGACCGGCGAATTGGTCGTCTGTTCGCCTATGAAAATCGGTTCTCTCGTCGTTACGGGTTCCGAGCCATTTCAGTCCGACGACGTGCTTTATGCTACCTACACGCTCGACTACGCAACCCCGGGGTTTGCCCAGAGTTTGCTGGTTCGCCAGCCGCTAGAACCACGATCGAACAACCTTAACCAGGTTCCGCCAACCAAATTCTCCGGCACAGGATGTCTGGGGTTGGAGAACATGGTCTACGTAGGAGGCGCACGGAGCAGCGGAGATATTGGCGGCTCAGTCTACGGAATACGAAACGACGGATACAACCATTCTACCAAGTGGCACTACTTGCTTCACGGCCCGGTCGACGCTCCGCCGGTGTCTACCAGCACGGTCCCCGTCATACCGGCCACCATCTATGCCAAGGACGATAGGGGCACAGCCGACCCTAGTGATGATGTTTGGGTTCCTATGGTGAAACCGCAGCCTTGCGGATCGCCTGCCGTTGCTGGCGACAAGGTTTTCGTGACCGTCACCGGCGAATCCAATGGGCCCAAGGGCGCTTTGCTGTGCTTCAAGGCTAGCCCTGATTGCGTCATCAGGGTGACTGAGAACGGCGGCTACGGTGAGGGAGGCAACCGCGTTCGGGTGCCGAAAAGGCTCGTAAACTCCGCCACCAATAGGCCGATGACGGTAAAGGTTTGGCAACCCAATGTCGTTGTCCCCGCTACCGGGCTTACTGTTCAGCCACTTATCGAGGCGGTACCGGTGCCGTCTGACATGGTAGACTACGAGAAGGGCACCATCACATTTAAGGATTTCGAGCGTCTCAAACTGCGCAGCGGAATTCAGGTGCTCAGCGGCATATTCAGCACGTCGCTGCCTGTATGGGTCTTTCTCGACAATGTCGAAGTTCCTGTGGACTTCAGCACGTGGGGACCCAGCGTTGCTTTCAGCGCCCCAACGGCGCCGATACCTAGTGTAGAAGGGGACTCGGTTGATCTCAGCGGATGGCACAATCTGCTCTGGTACTACGTACCCCCAGACTATGAGGGTGCGCCTTGCACGGGCATTCACTCCTCGCCGGTCGTTATTGGAAACACAGTCTACTTTGTTACCGACGAAGGCGTTCTCTACGCCCTAAACGCCGAGACCGGTGAGTCACACGGCGGCCCGACAAGTCAAAAGCCATTGTGGCAGAAGAAGATTAGCTCCGGATTCTATGGCAGCGGAACCAACGCATCGCTTGCGGGAGCCAATGGAGTGTTGTTGGTACCCGCCCCTGACGGGCTACACGCTTATGCCAATCCGAACACGCTGGTGGCCGACAATAACCGCATCGTTGAACTCGACGGCGCGGGCGAGATTAGCTGGAGCGTGAACTCCGTCTCCTGGCCGATTGCGATCCCGACATCACCTAACCAGAACCCACCAAGGCGCTCCGGACCCATTAGCAAGCCAGCGCGGGCTCGTTACATAGACTCCGGCGATTTGCTGATAGTCAATACCGGCGCCAACCAGGTCTTCAAGATGGACAAATCTGGCACGATCGGGGTCGAGCGGCGCGGAAACAAGTACTTCCGCTGGATGTACGATCGATTCGCCGACCCCAAGCACCTGCTTAGACCGGGACAACCGCTGGAGCTTCGGTCACCCACGGATGCCTACTTCTGGCAGGAGATCGAGCCTGACGGTACGGGGCGCAACGTGCTGGTCTACCATTGTCTTGTCGCCGATTCGGCAAACCACCGCGTGCTCGATCTGGTCTATCGAGTCGATGTGGCCGGGTCGACCAACTTAATGAACAGCGAGCAGGATCCTAACACCGGCTTCTACCTGCCCGAGCTCAATTGGGTTACGCTCACAGACTCCGTCAGCGAGAAATACGTGTTCGATTGCATTCAACTCGTTACCGGTCCGAATGGCGTTGCTGATGTATGGGCTGCCATCTCCAACTACGCCACCGGTACCAACCTCGATCTCGCCTCCCCGTCAAACGCCGAAGACAAGGGTCAGGGTGGAGCTATAGTAGCCATACGCTATCGAGTGCCAGGGCAGGGCGGAGCTAAGTGGGACTACTCGACTGAGCTGGCCGGCAAGATCGTCGCGCGTTGCGACCGCGTCATCGACATCGACGGTGAGAGGCCCTTGGCGTCCCCCCGCTATTTCCAGGTGATAGATGGCATGGACGGCGCCAACCTCGTCCGCAGGATACTGTTCTGTGACAATCGGGGCGTCTTCCTCACAAAGCCCATTCAGGCATCGGGTCCGCCGCAAATAGATGCCGCGCTTACTGACACGCAATACCGAGGCATGAAGCGAGACCTGATCCGTGAAGTGACGAAACAGACGGTCTCCGCTGAAAACGGCATTGGTGTGCCGCTTCAGGCATTCTGCGCGACAAGGCTGATGAACGAAAACTGGTTAATCACCAATTCCTACTCCGGCACCGATAAGAACGGTCCCAGCTTTCGCGGGCCGTCCAACAAGTTCACCGGCGAGGTATTCGAATACGATCCGGACGAACGGAAGATAGTCTGGAGCACGCCGGCAATCGTTATTCCGAGCGTGCCGGACGACCCCGAGGTGCGTCAGCAGAGGTTGGAGAACAGCTCGGTTCTTCAGCAGCCGAGGTCCGCTCTCAGACAGTATTGAGTCCCGGTGCGCGAAATCCCTGCGTGGAGTGTCGCAACCGAGACTCAAGTCTAACCTCTATGCGATTTGGTCTAACTGGGCGGCGGGCGGGTTTAGCTCTTCTTCCGTCTCAGGATCGAAGCCAACCCCAACATCATCCCGGCAAACGCAGCCGCGCTGGATGGCTCGGGCACGTAAGAGCACGCGGCGATGTAGCGCACTGTATCTTCCACGTTGTAATGGCCGTTGGCGCCCTGGTCGTTCACCAATTGCCATGAACTCGTTGAAAGCGCAATGACCGTTCCCGACTGCTGATTGGTAAACCAAAATATCGTGCCGTCCTCCGACGAAGCACACTGATGCTCGGGCGAGAAATCCCCGGAGCCTATGTTGTAGACGGTTAGCGTATTAGCCAGGGGTACCCCGTTGTCATCCAGCGTGTAACGCCACGCCTGTTGGCTGTCTTCGTTAGACCTAGCTACGATGCCAAGATACCCCGTGCCGCTGACGCGAAACGCCGCGATATCCAGCGGGATCATGTTTTCCGGCAGCGCCACCGATCCGTGCCCCGCCAGCCTCGTGTGTGTCGCCGCATTCAGCGCAGCAATGTTGCCGTATTGGGTGGGATAGGTCGTCCCGAGTCGGTTCAGAACATAAGCGAAGTACGTATCCGGGTTCGGCTGATACACCGTAATGGCTCGCGGCTGAAAATCGTTCTCGCCGAGTTTTGTCGGCCCCACCCCGGACCCGCCGGAGGTGGTTACAAAGCTTTGTTGGGCGAAATCCTCCAGGTCGATGTTCTGGTGCGCGAAAATCGCCTGACCAGGCACACCGAATGCCGCCACATCCGCGATAGGTGAGGAGTCGGTATCTGAGGACAGCGTCCTGATGGACACGCCCGGCGTTCCGCTCGATCCCCATCCCCCTATCGGTGGAGAGACAAAAGCATATTTCGCGTTTACGCCTTCTGACTCAAGCACAAAAACGTTGCCGGCGGCGTCTACCGAAACTTCTGTTGGTATGCCAAGGCTATTCGATCCGGAAGATAGCGTCACCGAGCGCAGCAACGTGCCGACCGGGGTGCCTAGTATGTTGTCGATTCGTATCACGTGCAGCGTGCCGACTCCTGTCGTCTGATCGGCTACAAAAACCAGGTTGTTGCGTACCGCGATCCCGGCATAAGATGTCCCGACGAGCTGCTTGAGCTCGTTGTTCTCGTAGTAGTTGACGGCGAGCTGCACGGATGACTGGCCGCCCCACGAGATCCCTGATCCGAACAAATATAGCTTTGAGTGGCTGGCGGCAACAGCCATATTGACGCCCGCTTCCGCGCACGAACTAGCGCCAAGAGCACAGACAACAACCACCGCCGCCACAAGGCTGGTCAAGCGTCGGTTCACGATTTCTACCTCATCTTTCTACTCTTCCCAAGCTCTAGTGTGCATAAAATGTGCCAATGACCTTCGTATTTAGTTCGGTGTGGGCGTGGAGCGGGTCACGCTGGGTGCGCATGTTTTGACATGGCACGGGTGTTATAATGTGGCCGTTAGCCTGATACGGAACAATTGGTTCTGGCGCCGAGTCCAAGAAGTAGCCTACAATTGGTGGCTGTTACGCCCAGCGCGGCCGCAGTGGAGCTGAGGATGAGGAGTTGTAGCGCGCGCGATCTAATCTCTTTCCTTCTTCCAATCCCTCCGGGTCCGAGACTCGGAGGGATATTGGGTGTTGTGGCGGTTATTCTGCTGTCGAGCGGCGTGGCTTCCGCTTGGGCGGCCACGTCTCCCAGGCTGATCTGGCCCACCTACCACGCCGACAGCCTCCGCAAGGGCGAGAACCCCAGCTCAGTCGATATCAGTAATCCGAGTAACCTCAATCTTATCTGGGTGTTCCCGCGTGGGGTTGGTGGCACGGCTGAAGAAGCCAAGACTATTGTAGACAACCGCCATCCAAGGTACTTCAGTGTGCATCCTACTTGGCGGAACGGCACTAGCCCTGATGCTTGGAGTAACTATTTTTACTGGAAACCCATCAACAGCCGCCTCGTACAGACGCCAAACCCACCCACCTATGCCGTTTGGCAACTGCCCAGCGAGCTCAAACGGGGTAGTTATCAGATTTATGTCTGGGTCCCGCCGTCACCCCAGAATACAAGCCAGGCCGAATACACAGTCTATGATGACTCAGGCGCCACCAAGATCAAATTCGATCAGAACTACGACGGCCGCGAGGGCGTCTATTGGAAGCTATTGTCGTCCCGTTACTTTAGTTTCAGCTCATCTGGAAATTACAGAGTGGAACTGAGCGACACTACATCCGACTCGCCAACCTCCAACAAGCGCGTCGTAGCTGACGCTATGAAATTTGTGCTTTCTACAGGCCAAGAAATCTATACTTCCCCAGTAACCGCGGAGATCTACCCCGACTGGACGTGGGTAGGGGAAGATGGTGAAACCTACACGTGGAAAGGTCGTACATTAGTTGCCTACGTTGGAACAGTAGAATCGCCCGTCTCCAAACATGCCGATGCTCCCGAAACGGGCACTCTCTATTGTGTCAACGGCGTCACGCCTACCATCACGACCGATTGGGAAAGCAACAAGCTTTATAAAGAGCTTAACAAGATGCTCGGCACTGACATTTGGCACTACCCGAACAAGAATCCGGCTTTACGAGACGATCTCGAGGGGCCAATTCAAGACGGTATTTACGCCACACCGACCATCGCCCGTACCAACGACAAGGCTCATGAGTTGGTTTGCATAGCCGCCGGACGGGATGGGCAGGTATACACTTTTGACGCCCAAAGCGGCGAGTTGTTGTGGCGTGGTCCTGGCCTTACCGCCAGCGAAGGGCCTGACCTACGGCCCGACGTGCAGCGTACCACTGACCGAGTTGACGCATTCGGCGGTGTATTCCATTGGGCGCCTTGTGTCGCTCCGGACGACTCTACCGGCGGGCTTCGTAGCGTTACATGGGAGTTTACCGATGAGGACCGCGCCCTTGCCGGAGAGCCAAAAGACGGGCTTGTCTACGCTGTATATGCGTGGATGCCGTCTCTGAGGCCTGGCGACAAAGAGCGTATAAGCGATGCCACCTATACCATTACTTTTGAGAAGTATGATGTTGCCACTCAAGGCCCAGTCAACACAACCGAGACATTCACCTTAGACCAATCGCAGCCCCAGAACCAGGGCACGTGGGTGAGACTCGGAGCCTATTTCAACGTTAAGAGCGTCACGCTTACTAACGCAACCCGCGAGAAGACCACTAATGACCAGGTTCCTGACAAGTGTGTCGTTTTTGATGCAGTAAAGATAGTACCCGAAACGGTGGGGCCGTTTAGTTACAGTTCGCCTACGGTTAATGTCGAGAACCCGAAAAAGCCGGACAGCATAGCCAGCGTGGTCTATGCAACTACGGCCAACGGACGTGTCTTGGCGTTCGATATCGGGGCCGTCGGTGCTACGTCCAAGAAGATTGGTCATCTTAGGTGGATTTATCCCAAGGTGCGTACCAAGCTCGTGGTGAGCGGTGCGGCGGACGACGACCAACCAAGCCTCGGCGAGATTGGCGCAACTCCAGCGTTTTGTCGGAACAAACTTTACATTGCTTGTGCAAGTGGGCACGTGCGATGTTTGGACAACATCGGCGGGGATAATTGGTCGATGCCTACTCAGGCTTGGGTCTTTCCCAATCCCAATGCGGATGCCGATTCCAACGAATCGCCGGAGGGCTTCACGTCGTCTTGTGCCATGGACCCGGACAACGAACAGCTCTTTGTCGGGTCCACCGATGGGGTGTTTTATTGCCTCTATATGAACCCAAGAGGCGAAAACGAATCTCAGCTTCGCAAAAGAAGTCCTGAAAAGACGTCGGCTACTACTAGTCCACTTCCCTACGGTGCGTTTCGCTACTCCACGCCTGCAGTCGCCGACGACAAGAACGGCGAACACCGCGTTTGGGCGGCATCGTCCGATGGTCGTGTCTACACGTTCGGCGCAAACCCGAATACGCCGGACCTTTTTATGCAGCGCCTGCGCGTCGAATATGACGACAACGGCAACATGATTGGCACGCCCAAGCTCTGGTACACCGAACCTTCGGTGCTTGCCAGTATTCAAAGCAGCATTGCGCTCGACGGTAAGCAGTCCAAAGACATGTTTATGTATTTTGGCGACATGCTGGGCACGTTGCACTGGTTCAACGCTACCAACGGTACCACCAGCACCGTCGGTACACCGTGGCGATACAAGGGCTGGAAGACCGAAGGAGAGCTCTTCAGCTCCCCTGCCGTTGTCGATACTGCCGTGGGTGACGCTATTGCCGTGCCAGTCAGCTATGTTATGATCGGTTGCTCCGATGGCCGCCTCTACGCTTTTTCCAATGAGACCGATGGAGCATGGGGAGGCAAGTGGGCAGGCGGCGAGTGGGTCTTCGAGGGCACTCCCGACAATCCACCCGGCAGGCTCGAACAGATCGTGCCAGGCACGGACATTCAGTTTGACATATTCCCAGCCAACTTCTTCGAAAGCTCCGCAAACTTTGAAGCCGAACGTACTGTGAATGATGTGGAGACCGGTGAGAAGTACTACTTGCAGCCGGACGAGTGGACACCCCAGTGGCCAGAAGACTCTTGGCCGATCAATGATCCTGACCCTTCGCACCGGCCCGTGCTCATCAGCAAAACTATGAAGATGCTGCCGCTGCCTTCCGGTGCCACCGAGTCGCAGATCGACGCGATGCTCCGTGCTGAGGCCAAAAAGAGAAGGCAGTTCGTGTTTGGAAAAGCTGCTCGCACCACCTCCAGCTCAGACCCGAACTCGGCCATCTACTTCGAGTGGGGCGAGACGCTTTACCTGGGCCTTTGGAACATGCCTGCGCTCGAGTTCCTTTACGGTACCAATGAGCAGTCCAAAAAGACATCAATCCGGTTCTATTTCACCAACTCCAGCTCAGGCTCCAGCTCCGGCTCGCAGATACGCTTCTCGGGCATCGTAACTGCGCTCAAGGAATACACAGTTCTAGATGGGTCCACCGCTACCACAAAGAACGTTACAATAGCCAAAGCCGATCCGGGTGTCGGAACACCGGCGGTGACTAAGTCCTTCAAGGTAGCCGACCCAGTCCAATACAACGGAGCGGACCTCAAGCGCTGCTTCTGCCTGGCGAAGCTAGAGATTCGCTCCACAAGCTCAAGGCCGCCAAGTCCGGGACCGGGATGGACACTCGTTGCGGAGATTAGGAAAAAGACCTCTAGCGCTCCTAATGCGCCGATCAAGATCGAGACAATTCCTTTAGCCAAGCTCAAGATGGGTCCCAATGGCCCCGAGCCAGTGCTCATACCCACGCAGCCGGGCGGCTCACCTGACTCGACGACACCCGGCACAGTTGCCTACCGCGAGCAGCTCCTGGGTATCAACAACCCGCTGGCTATTCGCGATGATGGCGACAGAGTCGGCAGTGTCGCCACGTCTTTGGCTTGGGGTAATGGAAGGCAGCCCAATCGTTACGACCCCGAGGCGCATTTCAACGGCAACTCCGTGATGGTGGTTTCGGGTACCGATGTGGGTATTGATACCGGTAAGATGCCCGTCATAGACTTCGGAGTGGTTAACCACGGTACTTCTTCCCGCGAGGCTTGGCTCGGAGTGATGGACAGAAGCGCTACCGGCACCACACTGCTCAACGCCCTAGTAACGCCACCGCAGACCGAGGTGATCTCGCGCTTCCGTATTTCCGATAGAAATCTTGCCTGGCAGGGCGGTCTAGGCGCGGTCAAGGCCTCGGGCGGAGCCGTTTTTCCCTGGGATTTAGGGCCCGGGTCGGTCGACTATCCGGACATTTTTACCAGATACCAGAGCTATCGCAAGTCCAGTGACGACAACGACCCAGCTGCCCGCGACACCACGCTGCCGGCCTTGCTCCTGAAATGGGATGGCACTAAATACAATACGCAGTACCCTGCTGACAGCACGTGGAACGCAGTCCTTGACCCGGAAACTCGCCCTGATGTCGTCTACATAACCGTGGATGTTCCTCGCTACCAACCCGCCAATATGTACGGGTCGAGCTCCGGGCCGCGCGGTTACTCAGCGAGTATGGAAGCATTCATCGATTCCAATGGCGATGGTCATTGGGACTCTGGCACCAGAGTGGTAGGAAAGCCGACTACCTACCAGGAAGCGTATAGACGGTTCAGAGTCAACTTGCGCGTGCCGCCTGATCCCAAAATAGAGGTGGACGAGCAGTTGGTGGATATCGGAACCGCCCCGCACGGGCTTGGGGTAGAAACGAGCTGGCCAATGGAGTTTAGCGCCTACAACACGCACCCGCTCGTGCAGCAATGGTTTAAAAAGATTACTGTAAAGAACGCCGGTAACGTTAATTTGCCCAACGTGCGAATCGGGCATGAGGTCTCGCTCTTCAGCGACCGTTCCGATTCGCTGGCCAACATTCCCGGCTCGTGGATCATCAGTTCGCTCGACGGCGGCGGCATTGCCTCGTTGCTGCAGCCTTTCTCGGATGAGCCGTTCGTCAGTGCGGACTATGGCTACACTCTCAGCAAGCCTAGGGTTGGTGATCCGGATCCTGTCGTAATGTCGATCCCTGATTCTAGAAAGTGGGAAACTAACTACCAGTATACGCGCAGCTATGCCCAGGGTCCGCTCTCTGTGTTGGGTTGGCCCACTGACAAACCGTTGCCGGTTCAGGTCAGTGTGAGAGTTCCGCTCGGCTCGCCGATCGGAACATATCAGGCTCCGTTTGTTGGGGTATTCAGCGATCTTTCAGGTAATGGAGTATGGGACTCTGGCGAGCCGTTCGCGGCACCGACGTTCCAGCTCAAGGTGAGCGTTCGCGAGAGCCAACTCACTGGAGGTGTCACGCCTACTTCCCTTCCCGGCATTGACTCCGGCGAACTACCCAAGGTAGGCGACTCGTCTCCTGCGGCATTTAGGGATGCACATACCGGCAAGATGCATCTGTTCTGGTCCACTAACCGCATCGACCGAGCGCTTTCCGAGGACAAATATCCCAACTGGGCTGATCCTACCGATCCCAGACTCACAGAGTTTGCCAATGCGCCGTGGCTGATCGACCACGCATCACTCAACTGGTCCGGCGGGTCTTGGCAGAAAGCGCCGGGCGTCGAGCGCTGGTGGGAAAGGCCGTCCGACGACATTATTATCCCCAACTTTGCCTCGGGAGCTGGCGCTCTGGCGCAGTGGCCTGAGCTACTGTTTAACAAAGATAACGCTGTGGTGATGAAGTGGCGCTACGATGGTGCGGATACTGCACTGAGTTCGGTCAGTCACGCCTCGCCGGTCATTGTTGAGAATTACGATGTGCCTCCGGATGCCCAGCGCGGTAGAACATGGATGGCGTGGGCTGGCACAGCTGACGTTAAGGTTACCGTGCCCAACCCGTCCAATCCTAGGGAGACCGTTACCAAAGCGGCCCAGGAACATCGCATTTTCTATGCCGACGTCAGTCACGGAAACATAGCCAACGATCCTACCGGAATATTCAGCATCGATCACGAACCGACTATGGTCAAACGCTTCCCCTATCCCTGCGTCTATGGCGATATTATGTGGATGTTCTGGCAAGGCGGGGAGAAGGGTAAGTGGTCCATCTTCTTTTCCACCAACGAGTCCCCGTCGCATAACCCGGCGGACGCGAAATGGACCGACGATACCCGTCTTCGCACGCCGGATTCGCTCGTTTCAGTGAGCTCGCCTGTTCCAATCCGCAGGCGCTTCTGGGGCAACTTGCGTGGTGATACTCCCGACTTTACAGGCTCGAAGGACTTGCTCGATGTGGTCTATTCCGGCATCACCAAGCTTGACCAGACGCCGGATCTAATGCTTGGTCGCTATATCTCAATTACTCCGGCCCGGCAGCAAGCTGCCGGGTATAATCCGGATTGTTTACCGGGAAGACGTGCGCAGCCACTACCGCGAGTTTTCAATGAGAAGCTCGTGCGTGATGCCAAGTTCGGCTTCTTCACGTCTCAGCACTTGGCGTGGTTTAGGCTCAGTCGCAGAGGCATCGATCTACTCAGGTTACTTACCGAGGATGAGAAGAAAACAGTTATGACCGATCACGTCGGCAGACTAGCTCATCAGCGGTTCGAGGGCGTTCTCGACGATCTCTTCGCGCGTAAGACGGAGGCCTTCAACTCTGAGTTGTTCAACCTGCCCTACATTAGAATGGTTTTGCCAGCCAACTACCGTGACAAGGGCTGGCCAAAAGGCACAGTAGTCAGCCTCACCGACGGTAGCATACGTAGCCCGTTAGCGGCGCCCGATGATTACATCGTTCCCCCGCAGGTCATCGTGCCTGACATCGACGACGCCACCGGTATCTATACCTACAAATATCCGGAAGGTCCTACCAAAGATATCTTGGGCGAGGTCATGATCGACTTTTCGGCTGGAATTGTTAGGATCGCGAAGGGCATTACGGAGTTGAAGAACGCGGACGGTACAGTTAGTACGCCGGAACTTTATGCCGATTACACTCCGCAGACCTGGAGGCTCACGCGAGACCTAGCTGTCGACAACTCGCCGCGTGCGTTTATCGAGCGTACTAGTATGACCACTGCCACCAATCCGGGTATGTGCAGGTGGCAGAACAGCTACGGACAAGACAAGCCCGCGCCGGTAGATAGGCTCTGGGTGTTTTGGCGCAAGGCGGGTGCCGGAGTTGACAGCAGCACTATCTTCTACTCGACATACCGCGTCGGCGCTGACTTGACAGGGTTATTCGACGAGGATGGCAAGCCGGCCAAACCGGTGAAATGGATTCAAACCGCCTCCGGCCCCAAGGTTGCAAATGCCACGGTGACCGGAAACCTGGGGCCATGGGAGATAGACCGAGCGGGCACAACGATCTACTTCACAGAAGTCGATGAACGCTATAGTTCGCTTGTTAAGTCGGGCAGTGCCGACGTGCTGGGCTCGGGGCCAGGCCCGATCGTTCTCGAATACGAGAATGTTGACGGAGCGACGCAAAAAGTCTACATAAACGATGCTTACTGGTTGCCAGAGTTGCCGGAGCAGTCGTTGTTCGGCTTCGCTTCAGATACCAACGTTAACGAAGGCAGCATTTGCGCGTTTGCTGATCCGAATCCTTCGGCTGTGCCTATTCGTCTTCCGAACGGAACATGGACTAACGTATCGCTGTCAAAGATATGGATCTTCTGGGCCAGTACCCGTGCGGGCACCACCGATCTGTTTTGGGAGGCTATCAGTCCGAACTTTACGGCTAGGTGACAATAACGTTGAGTCTTGGCTGCGCTGTCTGACGGGGTGGGGGATTTGACACAAAACTCCCCACCCTGGTGAGTGTTAGGAGTAGCGTGCGGGGGCTTAATTGTTTGACAGACGACTGGGTTTGATGCTAGCATTGACCCCGTGCCCAGCTTGATAATGGAGATTGGGGATACCGGAGTATGAGTCCGTCACGCAAATCGACGCCGGCTGCTATGGTAGGCTTGGACATTGGCGGCGACTCTATCAAAGTCGCTGAGGCCAAGCTGGGCAAGGACGGCGTCGTGACAATCACGGCGCTGGGCATCATGCGCACACCTGAGGGCTGTGTGGAAAACGAGGTCATAGTCGATCCGTATACCCTTGGTGCTGCCATCAAGACCCTCCTCGCTGAAGCCGGTATCAAAACGAAAAAATGTGTCAGCTCCGTTGGTGGTCAGTCGCAGGTAGTCGTGCGCGTGGTGGAAGTTCCAAAGATGAGTCGTGAAGAGCTCGTCGAGACCATGAGGTGGGAGGTCGAGAAGTTCTCGTTCTCTCCGGACGGCGTTGAGATGGACTTCCAGCCTATAGAGAAGCCGGACGCGGACCCTGATGCGCAGAGTATGAGCGTGCTGCTTGCGGTTGCCCAAAAGGAACTTGTCGAGAACCACGTTCAGGCGCTGCTGGTTGCCGGTTTGCAGCCGGTTGCCATCGATATCGAGCCACTTGCTGCCGGCAGGGCTCTCATCAGCGCCGCTCAGTCGCAGGACGAGGTAGAAGCCATAATCGACGTTGGCTCGACTATAACGGAGTTGGGCGTGTTCGAGGGCGGAGTACTCACGTTTCCAAGTCCGCCGCTTCCCATCGCTGGCATAAACTTTACCAGAGAAATATCTGCCGCCCTCGGCCAACCTATGGAGCAGGCCGAGATTACTAAAAAGGAGTTTGCGGCCGTAGACCTGAGCCGATTTACGTTCCCGGAGCCGCATGAACACGACGACGCGCCTCAGTCTTCGGTAGCAGTGCCATTTTCCACGGTCTTTGACGTTGCCGTTGAGCCGCACGATGCGGCGGACGCCGCGCAGGTGAAACAGGTGCCGGAAGATGCGCCTGATGGGACAGAAGCTCAGCAGTTCCAGGATACCGTCGACGGCCCTGTTTTTGACGTCAACGATTTCTTCGCCAGTCCTGTTTTCCAGACTGAGCAGGTAGAGCCTTCTTCCGCTACCGGACCGAGTTTCGATCTTGGCGAAGAGCCTGCTCCAGGCGGGTCCGAGCCTCAGCCTGCGACGGGACCGTCGTTCGACCTGGGTGATGAGCCTGTTTCGGCCGGTCCTTCCTTTGATCTTGGCGAACAGGAGCAGGATATTAACGAGACACAATCATTTAACTTAGGTGGCTTGGACAGCGAGCCCACCATAAACGTGCCGAGTTTTGATCTTGGGGATGACGATGTCGCTTCGATCGCGCCGTCGCCCGGGTTCGATTTTAGCGACTTAGATACGCAAGCTGAGCAGACGGCGTCGCCGGCCGCTGGTGTGTCGGCTGCGCCGGCGTTCTCAAGCGATTCTATGGAAGGACAGGTCTTCAGCGCTATCTCAAACGTATTGGTTGACCTTGCCACGGAACTTCGTAGGTCGCTGGATTACTACAACATAACCTATTCTAAGTTCCCGTCGCGCATCTACTTGTGCGGGGGTACCGCCAAGATGCCCAAGCTCGACGAGTTTCTTACTCGCGAGCTCGGAGTGCAGGTGGTAGTGGCTGATCCGCTCAAGAATGTGCGAGTGGATTGTCCCAGTATGTCTCCGCAGTATATCAAGGAATTATCGCCGCTTTTCTCCGTGAGCGTCGGTCTCGCGATAAGGGATATGATTGGCTAGGCTCATTGCGATGATCAAAATCAATTTGCTGCCCAAAAGCATTAACGAGAAACGCATCACGCGGATGATTGCTCTTGGCTTCGGCGTGTTGTTTATAGCGATCGTTGTGGGCGGCCTTGTATACCATTCGATCCTATGCCGTCAGGTGGCGGATATGGTTGCTCTGGCGGAGTTTCACGAAGCCTGGCAGAAAAAGGTGCAGGGAATTCAGCAGCAGGCGGCGGATGTCCGTGCATCTACCACGCCTATCAAACAGAAGATCGACTTCATCAACGCGGTGTTGGAATACAATAACAAGGTTCCTGATCTGTTTAGGGAGGTTGCCAAGTGGACCTATCAACGCATTTGGTATCTCTCCATGCAGACCGACGGAACACAAGTGACGATGCAAGCGAGAGCCAAGTCGCTTGACGATATCGGCAGATTTCTTTTGAATATGTATCAAGCTACTCATCTCTTCAGTGAGGTTAGCATATCCGGGGTTCCTGGCTACAACCAGCAGGGCAGTGTCCAAGGATCGCAGAGCTCAGGTGGGCAGATAGCAGGCTCGCAAGCCACGTTGGCTGGGATCCAGGCAATAGAGTCCGGTGTCACCCGTAAACCTGATGTCGGCAACTGGATCGAGTTCAATGTGGTGTGTAAACTAAAAACACCGTTTACGCCGCCGGTCTTCGCTGCGAGTGCCGCGCCCGGAGCTCCTGGAGCCCCTGGAGCCCCCGGAACGCCTGTTCCTACTGTGCCTACTCCGACCGTGCCTACGCCTACAGTGCCTGCGCCGACAGTGCCTACGCCGACGGCCCCGCCGGGATCATAGCTTAGAGGCAAAGTATGAGCTTCTCTAAACTCAAAAGAATACATGTCCTCATAATCGGCTCTGTGCTTTGCGTTGCTACGGGGGTAGCAATGTTCTTCTTGCTGATCAAGCCGCAACGGGAGGCATTCGCAGCCGCACAGAAGCGTTACGAAGCAGCTAAGGTGTTGGGTTGCCAAGAGGCCGAGGACAAAGCCGTTGCTGATCTGGCTCTGGCCAACCAGGAGAAGAGCCAGGCCGAACAGGTTCTCAACGCCGAAATGCGACGTCGCATGCCCAATCTCAGCTTCACCCACCGCGACCGCGGAATGCTTCAACTTTGGAACGAACAGATCAAGACCCTCGGGCCGCTGTTGGAAAGCTATGCGCGTGACAAGAACGTCAAGTTGCTAAGCGCCCAGTTTCAGATACCGGCACCCCCGGCTAATCCTAACGACAGCATATTCGATAGTGACGTCATCACGTTCCCATTGGGTACTGTGCAAGTGCAGGGGGATTTCGTGAGCGTCACGAATAACATTCGACGTTGGAACAATTGTCGCAGGCTCGTCTTGGTTACCGATGCCGCACTTTCCGGGGCTAGTCCAGAACTGGTGGCCCAATACAAGCTTACGTGCTTCATATTCCCGGTTGCCAAGGGAGGCCCGTTGATCCCGATGGCCGGAGCAGCGCAGCCAGGCCAGACTACTTTCTAAACTAGACGACACTCCGCCTGGGAGCACTTTGATGGATTGGCTTAAAGACAAGAAGAACCGACCGGTGATCGCACTCGTAGGGGCGATTATCGCTGTGCTTATTTCTGTGGCTCTGTGGTTTTTTGTTTTCAGCGGTGGCGAAGAAACGACCATGGAGATGACCGATTCGTCCGTGCAGCCGCCGGTTTCGCCTACTCCAGGAGCACCACCGGCCACCCCGGGTGTCCCGAGCACACCGGGCGCTCCGCCGGCGACGCCAACTCCCGCCGCAATGCCCGCCGTGTCGAATACTCCCACCGGAGGCGAAGCTCGGGTTGCGGCTATGCCTATGGAGGAATGGAGGGCAGACCCGTTCCTGCCGCTTAACTACAAGCCTCAACCCAAGCCTGTCAAGCACGTGCCCAAAATCCACGATTTGCCCTTGGGAGCGCTTTTTCACCTGAAGGCCCGAGAGGAAAAAGTGACGGTCGACCCGGCCGAACCGGCGCAGCCTCCGAGGCGTATGGCTGGTATCTTGCTCAACAATAGGATATACGCCATTATAGAAACAAACGGCAAGTCCGAGGTCGTCCAACCAGGCTCGATGCTCAGTGATCGGCTTGCAGTCGTCGAGAAAATCGAAAGAGACAAGGTAGTCTTAAAAACAGTAAGCAAGAAGCCGACTTACATCGTCGTCAGAATGGCGGCGGCCCCGCGGAGTTCGTCTGCGGGAGATGGCGGAGGCACCTACACGCCGAGTCCTAGTGCAGGCGGAGGGATTTCGGTTCCCAGTACGCCGTCGATGCCGATGTAGGCAGGGTTTAGCCGTGCAGGCTGCGCGGAACCTTATTATTGCCTTGCTAGTCAAAGCAGATGTGCTATCACGCGCGCTCCGACTGAGCTCGGCGTGTAACCTGCGCGAAGAGAGGTAGTTGCAAAATGAAAGCCTGGATACTGTCCCTTGTCAGCACGACGTTGATCTCGATGCTCTTGGTAGCGAGTTTGCCCTGTGTGTGCGAGGCTGCCGATGAAGAGCTGATTACCCTTGACCTCAAGGATGTGGATGTGGCAGCGGCGCTCGACTCTCTGTTCAGAGGCACAGGTAAGAACTTTGCCATAGAGCCGGACGTTCAGGGCCGTATTGCGAGCTTGTCGTTCAAGAGCGTGCCGTTCGATCTTGCTCTCAAGAGCCTGGTGAAGTCAGCCGGGCTTATTTACAGGGTTGATGGCAACATCTATATCATAGGAAAGAAACCGCAGAACACGAATACAACGACAACGACCGCCACAACAACCCTGCCGGCCGAGGTTACCCCGGTCGATACCAGTAGCACCAAGGAAACCATCATCGACAAAGTCCCGCTCAGCAATACGGGAGCAAGTGAGATTCTTAGCATGATGGGAGGTGGCGGCGGCACCTCCAACTACGGCGGTATGGGCATGATGGGCTTTGGCGGTTACGGCGGCTATGGCGGTGGCCTTGGTGGCTACGGAGGAGGCTACGGCGGTTACGGTGGCTATGGCGGTGGCTTTGGTGGCTACGGAGGAGGCTACGGCGGTTACGGCGGCTATGGCGGATACGGTGGTTATAGCAACTACAACCGCGGCTATAGCGGCTACAGCGGTGGCGGTTACGGAAGTTACCGAACCTACTGATTTTGATGAACTACGCACTGCTACCTCATTGTCTGTGCCTTTTGGTTTAGGAGGAACAAAATGCATTACCGGGTGAAGCGGTGGCGCTTCGCACTAGTTACGGCTTTGTCGATGGGATGGTCGCTCGCGTTGTTTTCGGCGTGCGCGTTTGGCGCCGGGGGCGTTGTACTCCAGATAAAGGATGCTCCACTTCGCGAGGTTGTTATGCTGCTTACGCAGCAGAGTGGGACCAATATTGTGTTGGCTGATGAATCCAGGTTGGACAAGAAGATCACGGCTTCGCTTAATGACGTTCCTCTTGAAAAGGCTCTTGATTACATCGTTAAGAGTGCCGGGGTCTCCTATCGCAAGATGGAGGACGGAACCTACATAATCAGCTCCAGTCTCGGCGACGACACAGTTGTTCCCGCAAAGGACATCATCCCGAATTTACCGGCTATCGAACCGCAGCCCGTCTTCAAGCCACGAGAGTCGAAGATAGAGGTCGTCAAGCTTATACACTCCAAACCTAGTGAGCTGCTCCGGCTGATTGGTTGGGAGGGTGCAAACCCTATGCCCAATACTGATGTGCAATATCCGGATCGAACGGGCGCCGGTAAGCCGAAGACCACCAACCCTGGCGGCGGGGTCTACTTAAACAACAACAACGAGAAGACTGTATACGACATAGGCAAGCCTATCCGAATGGAGAATGGCACGCCGACCATTCCCACCATCGATCCGGCGAGTCTAAATCCGTCGGGCGCGGGAAGAACGGCCGATGTCAGTAGCGGAGCCGCGCAATACCACGTCGCGGCCCCTCCGGGCTATTCGCCTGCAAACGTTCAAAGGCCCAGCACAACCACCGGTACCTCACAAAGCGCATCGTCGAGTCCTAGCGGGGGCAGTGGCAACTTCTTGTGGCCTGAAGGAGTCGACGATGCCAGGCCCTTTGATCTCGACAACTCTATCATTGTCAAGGGCGATGTGGACGGCATAGAAAAGTTCAAGAAAATCGTCCGGATGCTAGACGTTCCGCCGAAGCAGGTGCAAATCGAGGCAAAGTTCGTGGAGGTCAAGACCACAGACATAAAGAACTTCGGCATCGATTGGAGCTTGGAGCGCCTTAACGAGAGCTTCAACACGGCGTTCGGGCCCGCCGGTAACGTGGTCGTCGGCTTTGCAACCGGAAACCTCACCGCTCAGCTCAAGACGCAGCTTTCCACGGATATTGGACGCGTCATCAACGCTCCGATCATCTCGACCATCAACAACCAGAACGCGTATATCTCCATCAACACGGTCATTCCGTATTGGGTTACCATTGCTACGGTGGTCGGGGACAATAATGTCATTAACAACTCGACTCCGCAATTCATCACCATCGATACGCACCTGGATGTTTTGCCCAGGGTGAACGGCGACGGCACGATTACTATGATTCTTCGTCCTGGCGTTGCCGACACAGGTAATGTGATCACCGGTCCCGACGGTAGTCAGATTCCCGAGCAGCGCAATCAGGAGCTCTTTACGCAGAGGCGTGTGGCCAACGGCGAAACCATCGTGGTCGGTGGCTTCATCCGCAAGAACGAGTCCAATAGCATCCAGAAAATTCCAATACTTGCCGACTTGCCAATCGTGGGCAGCCTATTCCGAACTACCGCGAAGACCTCGGAAGACCGCGAACTGCTGATTTTCGTCACACCGAGGATCATCCCGCAGACCGGCGGTGGCAGCGTGGGCGAGGGCCTCGTTCCGTAGTTGGCTCGTCGAACTGTGAATCCAACGGGGGCTGCTTGAGCGGCCCCTTTGCTTCTTGTACGCATAACCGATATCATCGTATTACTATGAAGCAAGTTGACGTTAATCTTGGCGAGAGGTCATACGTCGTTACTGTTGGAAGCGGCGCGCTTGACAAGCTGGGCGAGGTTGTGGCGCGGGTGCGACGTCCGACCAAAGCGTTAGTTGTTTCTAACCCAGTCGTCGCCAGGCATTACCTTGAGCGTGCCATATCAAGCTTGCGAGCAGCCGGAATCGATGCCGACGGAGTCCTTTGTCCCGCCGGAGAGCGGTTTAAGACGCTTCGTACGGTGTCGCGCATTTATGGCGATCTGATCGAGCGCAAGACGGACCGCGGTGGGATCTTAGTTGCTCTCGGAGGTGGCGTGATAGGGGATTTGGTGGGATTTGCGGCGGCGACGTACATGCGCGGAATCGATTTCTATCAGGTTCCGACCACGTTGTTAGCTCAGGTAGATGCTAGCGTGGGTGGAAAGACCGGCGTCGATCTCCCTCAAGGTAAAAATCTAGTCGGGGCATTTTATCAGCCGAAAGCTGTGATTATAGATACAGCGACGCTTCTTACACTGCCTGCTCGTGAGCTGCGTTGCGGTTTGGCCGAAGTAGTAAAGTATGGTATAATCTACGACCAATACTACTTCCATCAGCTCGAAGTTTGCGCTGGCCGATTGCTTTCGCGTGACCTCAAAGTGCTGGAGGATGTCATTGCCAGGTCGGTGGAGATCAAGCGTGATGTGGTTGAACAGGACGAGCGCGAATTGGGACTTCGAGCCATACTGAACTACGGTCACACCGTAGGCCACGCGATCGAGGTCCTTTGCGGCTATGGCAAATATCGCCACGGAGAAGTGGTCTCCATAGGCATGGTTACGGAGGCTTTGCTTGCGCAGAGAGAGGGGATTGCTGACAATGGAATTGTGCGGCGAATCGTCGATGTGTTGATCCAAATGCGTTTACCCGTGAAGATCGGCGACACGATGACAACGGCCGCGATCCTGGAAGCGGTCGAACGAGATAAAAAGACTCTCGGAGGCACTCTGCGATTGGCGCTGCCTTCGCGCATTGGTGAATGCAGAGTCCACAATGTTGCCAGGGCCGCGCTTGCCGCGGCAATAGAAGCGCACAAGGCATGGAAGCTTTAAACAACACCGCTCCGGGTCGTCTGGTAGGCTGGGCCATTGCAGTCTGGACTATCCTTACAAGTGTGGCGTTCCTCGCGTCAGTTCTGTTGCAGAATAGGCGTGCAGTGGAACTGGTTTTCGCTGCTCGTTACGTATATGCAGTGGTGCTTCTCATCTGTGTAGCGCTTACGTTGGTCGGACGGGCGCGAAGCTATCAAGGATTTTAGGTTACCATGGGCAAGTCAAAAGTCGCTGTTCTAAAGACTCATCCGGAGACAGTTATCGAAGACTATGCTAAGCTGATGAAGCTGGCAGATTTCGAGGCACATCTCCCCAAAGACAAAGACACGATCCTAAAGATCAACATATCGTGGCACTACTTCTTCCCCGCCTGCTCGACTACTCCCTGGCAGCTAGACGGTGTTACCCAGGCGCTTAAGAATTCCGGATACAAAAACCTCATTCCGGCTCAAAACCGGACGGTGGTCGTCGATCCGAAACTCGGCGCTAGGAACAACCATCTCGATACAGTGATGGAGAAGCACGGACTCGACTTTTTATATCTCTACGAGCCAGGCGTCGACTGGATCAAGTACGAACCCAAGGCCGAGATGTTGGTGCTCGACAAGGTCTTCCCTGAAGGCATTATGATTCCCGACGTAATGCTTGGCAAGAACGCTGTCCATCTTCCTACGTTAAAGACCCACGTGTTCACCACAATGACCGGCGCGATGAAGAACGCATTTGGCGGCCTACTAAGGGAGAATCGCCACTGGACGCACGCCGTTATCCACGAAACCCTTGTCGATTTGTTGGCTATACAAAGAGAGATACACCCCGGCATCTTTGCCGTCACCGACGGTACGTTCGCCGGAGATGGCCCGGGTCCGCGAGCCATGATGCCTTACGAGAAAGATTACATACTCGCCAGTGCCGACCAGGTGGCCATCGACGCCACGGCTGCCCGGCTGATGGGCTTCGATCCAATGAGCTTGAAATTTCTACGGCTAGCTCACGAGCGGGGGTTAGGATGTGCCGATATTAAGGAGATTGAAATTGTCGGAGAAGACATCTCCGAGGTCAACTTCCATTTCCACGAGAAAATGGAGACTTTCGCAAGCCGCGGCCAGAAGCTCATCTACCACGGGCCGCTCAAGCCGCTTGAGAACTTCCTTCTCAGGAGCTGCATAGCACCGTGGTCTTACTACGCTTCTAGGCTTTATCACGACGGCTTCTGGTACCCATGTGTGGGAAAGCCAAGGGTGCGAAAGATGCTCGAGACCAAGTGGGGAAAGCTGTTCCAGAGCTACGGGAGGAACTGAGCTTGATCGGCCAGGTCATAAACTTTCGCTACGAAGTCCTTGAGAAAGTTGGTGATGGCGCGCTTTTCAGTGTGTTCAAGTGCCGCGACAAGGTGCTTAACAGGCTTGTCGCCCTCAAGGTGCTCAATCAGGACCTGGCCTCCGATCTGCAGTTTGTCTCAGCGTTGTGCGATGGCTGCGAGGAGGTCTCGCCGCTGTCACACCCCAACATAGCACGTATCTACGAGGCTGACAACTCGCCAGAAGGCTGTCTTGTGGCTACAGAGTTTGCCCACGGTGTCGACGTCGCCCAGCGCATTCGCAGGGGCGGGCCTATGTCGGTGCAGCTTGCGCTGGATATTATCATTCCTGTTCTGGAAGCGCTGGAATACGCACACGCCAACCGCTTCGTTCACGGCGATGTTAGACCTCAGGACATAATCGTCAGCCCGGATGGCGATGTAAAGCTTACTGATTTCGGTATTGCTCGTGCCATGCGCCAGTGCCCACGAGTGGCAGATCGCTATCTGATGAGATCGCTTCATTACCAGGCTCCGGAAGTCATAGAGGGCGGCGCACCATCTGTTGCTGCCGACGTCTACTCTGTTGGCGTTGTGCTTTACCAAATGCTAACCGGCGTACTGCCGTTTGACGGCGCTACTCCGGCAGCGGTGGCGCTTAAAAAGGTAAAGGAGCCGCCAAACAGCCCGCGTTCACTTAACATTGCAGTGCCTAAGTCCCTCAGCGACGTCGTAGTTCGGGCACTGGCGAGTACTCCGGAGGAGCGCTATCCAAGCGCACTGGCTATGCTGGCCGACCTTCGCCAAATACGCGAGGCGCTTAGAAAGGGAACGCCCACCACTATTGAACAGCCGGTGTCAGTGCCGGTCCGCGAAGTGAAAACTCCTTATGCGGAGGCTGCCCTGCCGGATGCAGAGGATTCACTCGGGAAGCGGATAATCTTTCTGACAGCGCTATTTGTAGTGGTTGTTCTATTGTTTGCAGGCGGAACGATGTTAATCAAGGGTCGCCAGGATCAGATACGCGTGCCTCCGCTACTTGGCAAGACCTGGGATGAAGGCGTGGCCATAGCTCGCGAGAAAGGCATTCAACTAATCGACGATGGTCGTATGTATAGCGACGATTACGAAGATGGCCAGATCTGTTCAGTCATCCCACCTGTTGGCTCGATCGTCAAGCGAAGCCAACCGGTTGTGCGCGTCAAGATCAGCCAGGGCCCTAGTAGGATTCCTGTCCCCGATCTCGTTGGTCTGCCTGAGAGCGAAGCCAATGCGACAGCAGTGCGCGAGGGCTTTACGATAGGCAAGGTGACCGAGGAATACAGCGATAAAATACCCGTTAACTCGGTTATATCTCAGAGCCCTGAAGCGGGACTTATGCGCCGGCCCAACACGCCGATCTCGCTTGTCATTAGTCTCGGGCCTAAACCGGAGACCGTTACCCCGCCCACTGTGCCATCGTTGGGTGCGTCTAACATTCGTCGCTTTAGTGTCTCTGTCGAGGTCCCGGAGAACGTCGAAGGGGCGCAGGAGGTTCGAATCGTCGTCAATGACGATCGCGGTGAGACCACTGTTTACCAGGAGCAGAGGGAACCGGGTGACAAGTTCAACGTTAGCATATCCACAGTCGGGGCGCCCGCCAGGATTCGAATGTACGTCGGCGGAAACCTGGTGAGTGACGATACCTATTAGAGAGATGAATATCAAGATACTTCCGTCTCTTCTGGCGGCAGATTTTAGCAAATTGGGGGCCGAGGTCGGCGCAGTGGATAGCTGCGGCGCTGACGGCATCCACTGCGACATCATGGACGGCCGGTTCGTGCCCAACATCACGTTTGGGCCAATGGTTGTTAGGGCTATCCGGCCCTACACTCGGTTGCCGCTTTACGTTCATCTTATGATAGAACAGCCGGAGCGCTACGTTGAGGACTTCGTTGCGGCGGGTGCGGCTGAGATTACCGTCCATGCTGAGGCGTGCGTCCACCTGCACCGAGTGCTTCAGCAAATAAAATCCCACGGTGTGAGGGCCGGGATTGCGCTGAATCCGTCCACGCCGCTTTGCGTCGTCGAGAACGTGCTGAACGACATCGATCTAGTCCTCATCATGACTGTTAACCCTGGCTTTGGTGGTCAATCTTTCATCGAGACTACCCTTCCCAAGATTGCCCGTGCGCGCGCTATGTTGCAGGCTGCGCAAGCAAATGTTGACATTGCCGTAGATGGAGGAATAGACGAAGTTACCGCTTCACGTGTTGTTCGCGCCGGAGCCAATGTGCTAATTGCAGGCACTTCTATCTTCGGTAACGACGGTCCCATCGCCGAAGCGTGCGCCGCCCTTCGATTGAGTGCGCAGGTTGCCTCCTGCGGCGAGGAGGCATAACGTGGACGCCATCATTCGTTATGTGGCTCTCTTTGGCACGGTGGTGGTCGCGGTGATATTTCTCATCGAGCTCAGGCGTTGGTCCACGCTGGCGACGATGCTAAGCCGTAAACACCGTGCCTTGCGCGTTTGGTTAGTTGTGCTCTTAGAGGTTCTGTTTGCGCTTATGATTGCTGGTCCTTGGCTAACCAGTAGTAAGTCGCCGCTTGCCGAGGCGCTGTACTGGTCGTTCTGTTTGCTTCTTGGACTGCTGGCGGTCTGCGTCGCGCTGCTGGACATACGGGAGGTAGCAAAGCAGTTCGTGGCAGGAGTGCGGGGAATGGCGGGCGACCTGAGAGGAGGCGACTCGCACAAACAGTGACCCATTTGTATTACATGAGGCGCGCCCTGCGGCTTGCTGGGCGTGGAAGGACTAGTCCTAACCCGATGGTTGGGGCTGTTGTCGTTAAGGACGGAACTATAGTTGGCGAAGGATATCATCCCAAAGCGGGAGAACCACACGCCGAAGTCTTCGCGCTGCGACGGGCTGGGAGTGCCGCGCGCGCAGCCGTCATGTATGTTACTCTGGAACCGTGTTGTCATCACGGCCGTACTCCTCCCTGTACAGACGCCATTGTCGAGGCTGGCATTGCCGAGGTCCACGCTGCAATGGCCGATCCCGACCCCGAGGTTTCGGGTCGTGGACTGCTTGATCTCGCGAGGCGCGGTGTGAAGACGCATGTCGGCCTTTGCGAAGACGAAGCCCGCGATCTCAATGCCGCCTATATCAAGCATCGTTCGACAGGCTATCCGCTTGTAGTGTTGAAGTCGGCTATGAGCCTTGATGGGCGCATTGCGACCCGCACTGGTGATTCCAAGTGGATTACCAACGAAAAAGCGCGGGCTTATGCTCACCGACTTCGCTGGAAAGCTGATGCCATTGTTGTTGGTGCCAACACAGCCCGCATAGACGATCCACGCCTGACCGCGCGCATCGGTTCCAGGAGCTACCATCCGCTGCGCGTGGTGGTGACCGAGAGTTGCGATCTGCCGACAAACCTTACATTGCTGAAACCCGAGCTTGGAACAGTCATTGCAACATGCGATAGTGCCGACCGCGAGCGCCGAGTGAAACTCGAAGAGGCTGGAGCGCGTATAATAACACTGAGTAAAGTTGGTCGGGGTCCTTCTATTGCCGAGTTAATGCGTGAGCTCGGGGCTATGGGGTGCCTATCCGTGCTTATAGAGGGTGGTGGAGAGATAGCTGCAGCCGCCCTTGCCGAACGTGTTGTGGATAGGGTAGCATTCTTTTACGCCCCGATTGTTATCGGTGGGCGCGACGCGATCCCTGCCGTAGGCGGTTGTGGTGTCGATAGCGTTGCTTCAGCGATTAGAATCCAGGCGGCGTCAAGGAAACGATTCGGCGACAACTACGTCGTTGAGGGAACGGTAGTCTACCCGGACCAAACACCGTGAGAGAGCGCTGCAGCACTGGAGCCAGTATTGTTTACCGGCATTATCGAAGAACTTGGAACTGTGATCTCACTGCGGTCTGGGACCGTGGCGCGGCTGGTCATTGCTGGCCCTCGCGTAGCGGAAGAGATCAGCGTGGGCGACAGTGTGTCCGTGAACGGCGTGTGCCTTACGGCTACATCTGTTAGTGGTGATGAGATAAGCTTCGACGCGGTGCCGGAGACACTCTCTCGTAGCACATTGGGCCAGCTTCGGACGGGTGACAGGGTGAACCTTGAGTCCAGCCTCAGGGCCGGTAAGGTGATAGGGGGGCACTTCGTCCAAGGACACGTTGACGGCATCGGCATCGTCGAAAGCATCAGGGAGATCGCTAGTTCACGGGAGATTCGCTTTCGTGCGCCCGCAGAGGTTACGCGCTACGTAGTCGAAAAGGGTTCCATCGCAGTCGACGGCATCAGCCTGACTGTGGCCTCATTCGATGCGTCTGGTTTCACGGTGGCTGTAATACCTCACACATTAGAGTCGACCACGCTAGGTATGATTCGGCCGGGCGACAGGGTGAACTTGGAGACAGACATCATCGGCAAATACGTCGAGAAATTTGTAAAAGGGCATTGTCAGTCCGGTGTGACCGAGTCGTTGCTTCGTGAGTCGGGTTTTATGTAACCTGATGAGTCTTAGTGGAGTGGTTTGCCGTAATTACAACGGAAAGCAGTTACTGATGGCAGAGAAACAAAGCGTTTTTGCACCAATACCCGTCATCCTCGACGAACTCCGTGCGGGGAAGATGGTAATAGTTGTCGATGATGAGGACCGTGAGAACGAGGGCGACTTCGTTATGGCGGCGGAGAAAGTTACGCCTGAGGCAGTGAACTTCATGGCCAAGCACGGTCGTGGACTCATTTGCGTGCCCACGACCGGAGAACGACTGGAAGAACTTGGTTTGCCTTTGATGGTGGACCGCAACACCGCCAAGCTTGGCACTGCGTTCACGGTGAGTGTGGATGCCGTGCGCGGCACGACTACCGGAATATCCGCAGCAGACCGTGCCGCTACCATAAAAGTTTTTGCCGATGCCGATGCCAAGCCCGAGGACCTTGCGAGGCCCGGTCACGTTCACCCACTACGCGCTGAAGATGGCGGAGTATTGGTAAGAGCAGGGCACACTGAGGCGGTCGTCGATCTCGTTAGGCTTGCGGGGCTTGGTTCGAGTGGTGTTCTCTGTGAAATACTCAGCGAGGACGGTTCCATGGCGAGGCTTCCAGAACTTACCGAGATAGCCGAAAAATGGGATCTCAAGATCGTCACCATTGCCGAGCTCATCAAATACCGCCGCGTTAACGAGCGGCTAGTGTTCAGGTTCGCCTCGTGCAAAATTCCTACCCGCTTCGGCGAGTTTGTGGCACACGGCTATCAGTCCACCGTGGAAGCGAGCCCCTACATTGCGCTAGTTATGGGCGACATAGCTAATGGTGAGCCTGCACTCGTTCGCATCCATTCCGGTTGTTTTACTGGCGACGTGCTAGGCTCTTTGCGCTGCGACTGCGGCGAACAACTCGAACGCGCGATGGAGATGATTGCCGAAGAGGGTAGAGGCTGCGTTCTGTACATCTACCACCAGGAAGGCCGCGGAATCGGCCTTGTGAATAAGCTCAAGGCTTACGTGCTACAGGATCACGGAGCCGATACCGTAGAGGCTAATCATATGCTTGGTTTTCCGGCGGATATGCGAGATTATAGCCTCGGCGCGCAAGTACTCGTCGATCTTGGCCTCAAGAAGATTCGACTGCTCACCAATAACCCCGGCAAATACGTCGCTCTCCAAGGCTATGATTTGGAGATCGTCGAACGCGTGCCCATCGTTTGCAAACCCAACGAGGCTAACAGGCGCTACCTCAACACCAAGCGCGACAAGATGGGCCATCTGCTGGACGGGGAGTAGCATTCCGCAGGCGAATCGGATAGCAGTCGCCTGCGTTTTTTGGGAAAGGAGGCGTTCAATGCCTAAGATGTTCGAGGGCCAATTGATGGTCCAGGGACTCAGGTTCGGTATTGTGGCAAGTCGATTCAACGAGTTTATTACCTCAAAGCTGTTGGAGGGGGCGCTTGACGGCCTCAGACGTCACGGTGCGTCCGACGACGATATCGCCGTCGCGTGGGTCCCGGGTTCATTCGAGATTCCACCTGTTGCGAAGAAGATGGCGGAAAGCGGGAAATACGACGCTGTGATATGCATAGGTGCCGTGATCCGCGGTTCCACGCCGCACTTCGACTTTATTGCCGCCGAAGTTACGAAGGGCGTTGCGCAAATCGGCATGTCCACGGGTGTTCCTACCATCTACGGGGTAATAACTACGGATACCATTGAGCAGGCCATCGAACGCGCCGGAACCAAGGCGGGCAACAAAGGATTTGTCGCCGCAGAGACCGCGATTGAGATGGCCAACCTGCTGAGGAGCATCGGTTAACTATGAAACGATTTTTGTCGTATTTCGTTGTTTTCGTGCTCGGGTTTGTGGTGTGCGCTGGCGTATTGCTGAGGTGGTATGGTCCGCCGTCGAGCTATACGGGGCCGGTTGTCGCTCCTGAGATGCCTACGGGGTCGGTCAGCATCGCCAAGGCAGGTAATAACCAAGTAAGGTTCGCGGCGGATAAGATCAGCCATTACGTAGTGAATATTGATACAGTTGGTCACCCTATACATGAGATTCCGGACTTCTTTGGCTTCCCGTTTGGTGGTGGCGAGCGCGAGTTCATTCCCAAGGGTCAGGCCTCCGGAGTGATTTTTTCGCCGGACGGGCACATTATCACAAACGAGCACGTTGTAAAAGGTGCCGCCAAGCTTACGGTTACCCTTTTCGACGGTACTAAGTACCCTGCGAGGCTGATCGGAAGTGATCCACGAACCGATCTCGCGGTTATCAAGATCGATCCGAAAAGAAGACTTCCGTTCGCTCGTTTCTCTCGCAACAAGATCGCGGTGGGTGACTGGGTGATAGCCGTGGGCAACGCGCTGGGATTGGGGCCAACGGTTACTGTAGGCGTGGTCAGCGCCTGGCGCAAGGAGTTCGATATCGACGGCAAGACCTTTGAGGGAATCATACAAACCGACGCCGCCATCAACCGCGGCAACAGTGGCGGCGCGTTGGGTGATCTCAACGGCAATCTTGTCGGGATTAATACTGCTATCGCGTCCACTGCCCCTGGTGGGGGCAATATCGGCATTGGCTTTGCAATCCCAAGCAGTACGGCTCAGAAGATAGCGGATCAACTGGTGAAGAAGGGTAGAATCATCAGGCCGTGGCTTGGCATTCGCTACACTGGGCTTAACGAAGAGGTCCGCAAGGTCCTCCGCGAACGCGGCGTCACCAAATTGCCCAAAGAGGACGGTGCGCTCATTATCGAGGTTTATACCAACAGCCCGGCTGCCGAAGCGGGCCTGCAACCGCAGGACGTGATTCTTAAGATCAACGGCAAGCCTGTTTCCAGCAAGCCTAAAGGGGAGCGGGGCAAGGTCACCGTCGCCTCCGAAGTACGCAAGGCGAAGGTTGGTGACCGTCTCCTGATGGATGTTTGGCACGCGGCCAATGCTCGCGTAGGTACTGTTGGCGTCAGAGTGGGCGAGATGCCCGCGGAATTTGGTGAACAGCCGTGAAAATAGGGATAATCAGCGATACACATGGTAATGTCGCGGCCTTGCGCAGGGCCATTGAGTTCTTTGACAACGCGGATATGATCTTGCACGCGGGCGACGTGCTTTATCATCCACCTCGCCTTGGCTTTACCGAAGGCTACGACATACCCGCGTTCGCCGAGCTGCTCAATAGCTTGAGTGTTCCTGTGGTGATTGCTCAGGGCAACTGCGATCCACTTGTCTGCGAGGAATTGCTAAAGATGCCTGTCCAATCACCCTACGCCCAGGTTTACTGCGAGAGGATGAGGCTGGTGGTGAACCACGGTCACTTGCTCACGCGTGACCAGATGATAGAAGCGGGCCGACGCTACAAGGCAACATTCTTCATCTCGGGTCACACGCACCTGCCGGTGTTGGAAGATGTTGGAGGATTGGTTCTTATGAATCCGGGTAGCCCTGCCATTCCCAAGTTCGAGATCAACGGCTACCCAGCGCCAAGTGTAGGCATCATCACTGATTCCTGTGCCCGGGTTATCAACATCGAGAACGGTTCCGACATCCTGACCCTGGATCTCGTCTAACCTGCTTTTGTCGGTTTTGAAGAAAGGCTGTTGAAGCGCTGGCAGGAGTTTGTCCCTGTGGGATGCAATGGCCAACCTGGGGCTTACCTGTAGTGGCTGCTAAGCCCGGGCGTGATATTGCTATCTCAGTAGAAATTCATCAGCATCCGGTCAATTGAGGAGTCAGGTTGGGAAGTGAGAGAGCTCGGGCGGGATACGTTATCCCGCCCGAAATGCTACCTCAGTCTATGGTTTGCGTGTCCGGTGTGTTCCCAGCTTTCGAAACACTCTTTCCCAAAACAATTATCACCTACTGCGCGCTTACTGTCTTCCCCGTCTCGAAATCCGAGTCGATGTCTCTTTCTTTGTCTATGTAGAAAGTATCGATGAGGGTGCCGTCGGTCTTAAACGTGTTTACCGTAAGTCTTGAGTTGCTTACTTTCACGACTAAGTAGTTGGGTTGGTCCTGCGGACTGTAAAAGAACGTGTTGTAATCTCTCTTGCTAACGTCGTCGTAAGTCTTGGAGCCGCTGCGTCCCGTGACGAAGTATACGGTGCCCTTTGAAGGGTTTCTCTTGATTATGCCGTTGTTCATCGGGTAGGTTCGGGCAATGGCGTGGTCGTGACCATTGAACACGAGATCGACATGATGCTTGTCGAACATCTCGCCGAATGCCTTCTTGACGTCCTCATAGGACCGTCCTCTCTTGAGTGGATACACTGCTTTGTGGAAGAGCCCGATCTTCCAGGTAGCCTTGCTGGTGGATAGGTCCTTGTCAAGCCATTCCTTTTGCGGGGTCAGTATGTCGCCGTGGGCCTTCTGCTCGCTCTGCTGACTATCTAATACTACGAAATGGACAGGGCCGTAGTCAAAGGAATAGACCTGCGTCTTGAGACCCGTGGGTCCGTTCTGAGGAAGCCTAAACTGGGCGTTGTAGTAGGTTGGCCATCGGTCGTCTCCGCCACTGGTCTCGTGATTTCCGGTTACTGGCATAGCGGGAATCATATCAATGACGCCTGCCGCCGCTGCGAACCAGCCATTCCAATGCGCCTCGCTCTGACCGACATCCACCAGGTCGCCGACGTTCATAAAGAATCTGGCGTTGGGGTTCGCTTTGTAGGCTTTGTGAATGGTCTCCCGCCATTCGCTGTAGGGGTTGTTGCCACCGGCAGGGCTCTGGGTGTCGCCGAAAACGAGGAACTCGAATTCGGACGCCTTCGGATCGGCTGTGGTAAAACTGCGGGGCGCGCTCCATCCGATTCCGTCGCCGACTCGATAGGTGTATTTGGTTGCGGGCAGTAATCCCGTAAGAGTGGCGCTGAAGAGTTTCGACGTACTGAGGTCTGTCGCAAACGTCGAGGCCGTTGCCTTAACCTTAATCGCCTGCTTAGTGATCTCGCTACCTTTGCTATATTGCACGAAGCCCCGTATTGCCGACTTGTTCGTTCTCCACGTAACCGTCATCGTGGTTGCCGGGTCCTCTGTCCAGGTGAGCGTGATATGATCGGCGAGATACGTCGGGCTTGACGTCGCGGCCCGGGCTGTGGGACAGGTCTGTGCGACCGTCGGTGTGTTCTGACTGATCGACAGAGGATAGTGACCGACAGCCAACAGCCAAACCATCACCGCAAGCCACATAATGCGCTTCATCTGAATGATTCTCCCTTCAACTACCGCACTTGATCATTTTAGATTCTAGCACATTGCTGTGTCTGCCTAGCCTATTTTTAATCTGCAATTCGTTTAATCCCATATTACAACTCGGGGAAAGCTTTGGGCTAGGCTTTTGAGATTGCCTAGTATCGCGGGTCTATTCGTGGTTCGTTCGATTGGTCTGTCAAGCTCCCTCACGTATCTTTCGTTTCTTGTCGAAGGTGTGAGAGTTGCCCAGGAATAAGTGGGCAGATAGATTCATTAATGCATTAACGGAGGCACGTGTTGGACCTTAGAGAGTTTTCCAACCCTAATAGCATACTCAGACCGGCCCCGTTTTGGGCCATTAACGACAAGATCACACCAGAAGAAACCGCACGACAAATGTCCGACATGATCCGCGTCGGTCTTTCAGGCGGTTTTTTCCATTCTAGGCATGGTCTCATCACGGACTACCTTAGCGACGAGTGGTTTGCGGCTATGGACGCAGCCCTAGAAGTGGCTCGAAGAGAAGACGGCTATGTTTGGCTTTACGATGAAGACCTATGGCCAAGCGGCAACGCTGGCGGCCAAGTTGCCGCTATGAAAGACGAATACCGCTCTACTCTTCTTAACGCAATGCTTGCGCCTGCCGGAGAACCGACCCCAAAGCTGGGGTCTGATCAGGCTATAGCTCAATGCTATGCAATTAAGGATCGCGACGGACTACTGCTCAAGAACTTCGAGATCGTTCCCGACGAGCAAGTCGAGTCTTTCCAATTCACAGAGCGGCTCTTTATGATCCGCGAATACACGCCTAAAATAGGTTGGTGGGGTGGCGAATCCTACGCCAACCTCCTGCATCCCGAGGCTATGCGCGAGTTTATAAAGCTGACTCACGAGGTTTATGTTAAACGCCTCGGAGACGAGTTCGGCAACCGCATCCCCGGCATTTTTACTGACGAACCGCAGGTAGCTCACTCCTCATTCGGCCTTGCCTGGTATGATGGCCTTCCCGATCAGTATCACAAGTGGCACGGGCGCGATTGGTGGGCCGACCTGCCATACCTCTTCTTTGAAGGTCCAGAAAGCCGCAAAATCAGGCTACTTATTCATCGCACTGTTCTCCGACAGTTTCTTGAAGCCTACAGCAAGCCCATATTTGAGTGGTGCGAAAGGCACGGCATTCAGCATACGGGGCATTACAACGCCGAAGACGGGTTCGTCGGCCAAATATGGTGTCACTGCGGCGGTGTAATGGCCCACTACCGCTACCAGCAAGCCCCCGGCATCGATCATCTCTGTAGACAGATCGACGGGATGCTCTTTACCACCAGACAAGTTTCTTCGGCGGCAAGGCAGCTCGGCAGGCCACGTGTCCTCACAGAGATATTCGGGGTCTCTCGTCATACCAACACATTCGAGGATTTCAAATGGCTGGGTGACTACGACCTAGTCCACGGAGCCAACTTCTTCTGTCCGCACCTTACGTGGTATTCGGCGAAGGGTAGGCGCAAGCGCGACTACCCTCCCGTGTGGAACTACCAGCAGACTTATTGGAATGAGCTCAAGCCGCTAAACGACTACTTTACCAGGGTTGCCTACGCCCTCACTCGCGGCAATCCGGTCGTAAATGTGCTGATGTTGCACTCCATCGAGAGCGCCACCGCTGCCCATCGCCTTGGAATGGCAACTACGGGAGAAGTTCAAAACCGCGTGCGACGTATGCCTATCGACGTGCCATCTGAGGACCTTGGCATGGCCCACCAGTTAGACCATTTGATGCGCAAAAGCCTTGATGCGGTCCTTAGCGCGGGCCACGATTGTGACCTCGGCGACGAAGGCTACATCGAGGACATGGGAAGCGTGAATGGCGATAGCTTCGTGATCGGTCAGATGAGTTACAAAGTCGTCATACTGCCACCAGCGCAGACTTGGCGGCCGCGTACATTCGAGCTGCTCAAACAATTTGTCGCAAACGGTGGCACGGTCGTTCTGTTAGGCGATTTGCCTACTGAGCTAGACTGCGAGCCCGCCGTTGAAAAATGGATTGAGTTCGCGGCTCATCCTAACGTCCTTTCATTGCCCTGCTCCGTTCCGGAGTTGCAGGATGCGGTCGATGCTTTGGTTCCTGATACGTTTACGCTTAAGGGCAGCGATGGACGCTCGGTTCCGCACACATACGTTCAGCATCGAATCGATGGCGACCAGGAAATCTTCTTTGTTGCGAACTCTGACAGAGACAACTCTCGCCGCTACGTCATGACGTTTAAGGGTGCTGCCGGCAAGTCCTTAGTTAAGTGGGATGCTGTTGAAGGTAAGTGCTACAAGCAGGCAACTACCGAGGTCGTGGGAGACTTGCGCTATGAGTTTATTCTGCCGCCTGCTGGTTCGCTCTTGCTTACCCTGGGAAGCTCGGTTGATGGTAGCGAGTCGGAGCCACAACCTTATTGCCTGTTGTTTGGCGATATAAAGCCTTTGCCAACGGAGTTCGACTTTGTCCGCACTGAAGAGAACGTGTTGGTTATGGATCGTATTAGCTATTCTCTTGATGGCGGCCGGACTTTCTCAAAAGAGGATATGGAGCATCGCATACGCAAACATCTTGCCGAACACTTCGGCACGACAGCCGCGCTAGAGTGGCAGCCGTGGGTCGCTATCCGAAAGAAGCTCTTCGAAGGAAAGGGTGGGCCAATTGTCCTGAGATATAGGTTCATAAGCGACTTGGACAAGCCGAACGCTTCGCTTGTCATAGAGGACATACAAAAAGGAAAACTCACCGTGAACGGCCAGCCGGTCGATACTTCCTCGCCTGGTTGGCATTGGGATCGTGGTTTTGGCAAGGTCGACATCAGCCAATTGGTCGTGAGAGGGCAGAACGTGGTCGATTTTGCTGTGCACTACGATCATCTTACCGAAGTCGAATCAGCCTATGTAGTAGGAGATTTTGGTGTAGAGCTTACGGATCCGTTTAGCTCGAAAATAGTTGCCGAGCGAAGTAAACTCAAACTTGGCTCTTGGTCGAATCAAGGTTACCCATTTTACCCCGGCAGAATGATCTACAAGACGGACTTCACTGCTAACGCAGGAAAACGCATTTTCCTACGACTTCTGCATCCATCTGGCACACTCTATAAGATCCGGGTAAACGGAGTGGAAGTCGGAAGCATTCTGTGGCGACCCTATGAGATCGAAGTGACCCAGCACGCGAAGCCCGGCAATAACAAGCTCGAGATTGAGGTTGTTTCCAGTTTGCAGAACGCTTGGGGTCCTTTGCACGAGAAAGTTGGTGACGACAACCAGTGGTGCGGCCCTAATGCCTTCGAGGATGAGGGGCTAGTTCGCGAGGAGCTTAATACCTTCAACTACGGTTTGCTGGGTGGCGCCGACATTGTGTTGGTTTAGAGGTTGGTCGCAATGGAGTATCGCAGCAGGAAAACTCGAACGTTTGCAGATCGCTTGAGTGCCGTTGTAGGCTACAGATAGAAGTCGGCCTAATTCACCACTAAGGCCCCGGGCGTGTTGCTCGGGGCCTATCTAAACTGCAATGGGTCGATTGTTTGTCTGGCGCTCAGCTCACTTGTGCGTCCACCGTCTCGCTTTTTGCGTTTCCAGCCGCGTCGATTGCCTGAACCTCGATTGTGTGTTTCCCGGAGCTTAGTTTTTCGGGGGATATGCTGAATGACTCCGTCGGCGAGTCGAAAGCCCCGTCGATCGGAGTAGCCGCCATCCACGGTCCGCCATCGACGCGATACTGTACACCGGCGATCTCGATCAGTTCGCTGGTGGCCGAGCCTGTCACCTCAGGCTTCGCACTTCCAGTCACGCTGAGCGTTTTTTTGCGTAGCGTTAACTTTGGGGCAGAGTTACAGATGGTGAACGGGTCGGAGACGACCTCGTCGCTGAGTGCCTTTGCGCCGTTGCTCGCTTTGTCGCTGGCTACAACTTTCAGCACGTAAATGCCGTCCTTGACGCCTTTGGTGTCCCACGAATAAGATGTGTTCGTCGAAGAACCGTTATTGGCGGGAGGCTTGATTTGTTTCTCCTTGTTTTCGTCGGCCATGATTTTCTTCTTCATATCCTCCGGCACATCGGGCGACTTCTTGATCTCGCTCTCGATCTTCTCCACGATTTCCTTGCCTGACTTGGCCTCATCAGCGGAGCCGAGTCCGCCCACCAACGCCACCCACGTCTTGCCGTTGTCGTTGGAGTAGAACACGTCATAGGTCAGCGTATCCTTGTCCGGATCCGACCCAGTCCACGCAATGGTCTTTTTACCTGACCACACAGCCCCGCCGACAGGAGCAGATATGGTCACCTTCGGTTTCTGGTTTGGCGTGAGATAAGTAAGCGTCACGTTCGAAACCTTCGGTGATACGTTCGCCTTGCTGGTTTTCAGTGTCACACGATACTGCACGTAACGAGCGTCGTCGGCGACTATCTGTTCGCCCGAGCTGTTGGTATACGGCGAAGACCAACCCGACCAAGTCAAGTCGGGCGTGGCTACGTTGCCCACGCGGATCTGCAACTCGACGCTCGTCCCCTCGGGCTTTTCCTCCACCCACTTTACACGGCCCCATTTAGATATCATCTTTGTGTCATGCACGGGCGACTCGAACGTTCCAACCACGTCGCAACACTTGCTAATATAGACTGAGCCGATATTGCCCGTAGTCGCATATAACGAATCTGTCTGATGATTAAACATCACTGAGATGAACTGAATCTTGTCTTGCGATGAGTCAACCGTGCTCAAGGTCTCATCTGGCGACATTCTCACCACGGTGTTGTCGGATACCGCGTAAATGTTGCTTTCGGCGTCAGAGGTCATCGACAGTATACGGCTTGATTTCGCATATATCGGCCTGGACATGCCGTCAGGGCTTATCTTGTAAATCGAGCCCTTTGGCGCGGTGCTGGCGTACACGTTGCCTATGGCATCAACTAGTATTGATGTTACAGCGTCCTCGTTTGCGTCGAATATTGGCGTCGCTTTGCCCTGCTTATCGATCCTATAGACGATGCCGTTGATGCCAGTTCCGGCAAGCAGCGATCCTGATTTGTCCCAAGCCAGGCTCAAAACCTGTTGTTCGCCTGTGTCGGCGAAGTTCACAGCACTGCCGTCCGGCGCAATGCGATATACCTTGCCCGCGTCTCCGACGCCGGCGTAGAGGTTGCCCTCTCCATCTAGCGCCAGGCACACCACATACTTCTCGGTAGTGGTGTGCACTACGCTGCCATTGCCGTCAGGTGTGATCTTGAATATCTTCCCGTGCGGACCGGTGCCCGCATAGAGGTTTCCGGCGGCGTCCGTCGCGAGCGAATAAACCTCCAGCTCACCCGTCTCATAAAAGATCTTCGACTCACCGCTGTCGGTGATATGGTATATGCGGCCAGAGTTACCGGTTCCCGCGTAAATCCCGTCCTTTGCCGGAGCGGCACACCATACGAACTGCTCTGGCGTCTCAGCGAGTTTCTTAAGTGTTGGCGCCAGCTCCAGCTTGTTCTTGCTAGATGCTGTGACTCCTGAGAACGTACCTTTGGCGAAGTCGGCCTGAGTTCGCTGGATCCAAGACTTCACTTGCCGAACTACTGTTTTCACGTCCTTCGATGGCGCACTTGTAGACTCGGTCACATTCGTCGTGCTTTCAGAGTCCGCGGGCTCATCTTCCTTTGAGAGGTCTTCGTCGACCTCGTCCTCCTTCGTCTTTTCCGTCACTGTGACCGACGGCTTATCTTCTAGCGCGGCTACTGTTTCCACGCCAGTGATGCTTGGCATAGGATCCTCAGTGCCCGCGTCGAAACCGTCCGGCTCGTTGGGGTCCATCGTGGGCATAGATGTCGTAGTGTCCGGTTCGTCAATGGTGGTCGATATTGGTCTGGGTGAACTTTTAGCTTCTTTGAGGTCTTTGCGCTTTACACTAATCATCAAGCGAGCAGCTCCAGTGACGATCATGTCCTCGGCAAAGACTTGCTTAACCTCGTCGCGCTCCATTCTCAAGCCAGAGTTTCGCGATGACTTCATCATATCGGCGATTGTGCTCGGCAGACCTGAGAGTTTCTCGCCTGCAACATTGATGGCTGTGCTTCTTAGGAGAAGCTGCACAACAACCTCGTTGTTCTTCTCGCGCTCAAGATACTTGCTGATGAGCTGCTTCACATTGTCCGCGTTGGCAAGACTCGAATCCATTATCGGCGCTGCCAGCGCGGGCCCGTCCTCGCCCGCCTGTGCGTTCAGCGTCGGTCCCAACAGCCCCCGGGTCCCACCGCCGCGCACCTGCAAGATTATCTTGCCGTCCGAAGCTGTCGCGGGGATCTTGACCTTGTAGGTCTTCGTGATCCGGTCCTTCTTGTAGGGCCGCATTACCACGCCCACTTCCACCTCATCGCCTGGCTCGTAGTCGCTCTTCTTCACAAATATCCGATTGATGTGAGCCGTGTTACGCTTGTTGAATATCCTCACTTTCACGTTCAGCGACATCACATCCAACGCATGAAACGGATTGTTGCTGAGCAGTTGCAGCAGAGCGCCCATGTCGGAGACGGATGACGATTCCACCGTCACTGGGTCGAAAAATACGTTGCTTCGTTTGATCTTGCCGATTTGGTCAGCTACGACCTCGTAGGTTACCTCGGCGGTTGCGTCACCAGGAGTCGGGTGAATCTGGTAGATGGCTTCGCTCACGATAGCCGTACACAACCCCGAGGCGAGAAGGGGATGGTTCACAGCGTTAACCCGGTAGGTCCGGAAGCGCTTAAACATTTGGTCGTCGACTGTGACGGTTATCGACACGGTCTTGGGCATCTTCCCGACGGTACCCGCCACCGACCACGGACGGTCTTGGAAGACTCGTCCGACCACTTTAATTGGCGAGGCCAACTTGTTCGATACCCTGAAGCTGGAGATGATATCGTCCACGAACGCCGTGGTCATAGGTGCGTCGATTGCTCCAATGCCCAGCATCGGATGTCCAAAGCCAATCACCTTGTCGCCACGACGATAGGTGAGAGTTCCGACGCCGGTAATGTCGATATCTCCGGTAGCCAGCGAAACGCCAAAAGCCGAACCGGGCGCAAGATCGGCCTTTACGCCAGGCTTGGCTCCTCCACCGGGTCCCCGCACGGGCAACACTCTGTAGGGTCGCAGCAGTGCGGAAAGCTGCTCGATGCCACGCTGTGACATCCCGCTCACCATCAGCGGGGTCATAAGCGGCTGCATGTGAAGAGTGTCGCCGACTATCCCTCGTTCTTCCGAACCGGGCTCATCGATCATAATCTTCCTCACGGTCCTGCCGTTTACGGTCACCGGCTCCGAAAGCGGCTGGGTCGAACTATAACCGCTCGCTTGCTTTGGAAGATTCGGGTCCAGAGCCTCGAGCATGTCCTCGATGGGAGTCAACATTCCCACGGGCTCCCGTGCGAATCCACTACCGTAGGCGACCGCTCCAACTAGTTTGCCCTTCACATATACAGGGCTGCCGCTCATACCGGCGATGATGCCCGTCTGGCGTTTTGTGATAGGGCCGCCGCCGCATCGCACGATGATCAAGTCCTTGCCCATATTGGCTTTCTTTAGGACTCCAAGTATTTCCACATCGAACTTCTCAATCTTTGTGCCGTGGAACACGGTCAGCCCGTAGCCGCGCATGCCTCTGCGCACCTCGGACACGCGCATAATATTGCGTGCGTCTTCCGGGACTATTTTTGTTGCGGCTGTCACGTGGCATATCGAAACCAGCAGCATAAGCGCCATTGCAAGCGCAACTGCAGATGGGAATTTTACCGGGGAATACCATGGACGGACGAATCTCAAATACACTCCTCCAGATAGCAAAGCCTGCCCGCACTCAAGTGCCGCCAGGCTTTTTGAGATATTAGCACTCGAACCCATGGGGGTCAACAGCAGCGAGGCACGCTCCTATGCTAAAACCCGCCTACGATATTATACAAATATGAATACGCCGCTATTACCCCAAGTGTTTCCACAACCTCCGGGCGCTTACGAGCATCGTGAGGGACACCCAGTGCTTTGCCCGTGCTGGTTGCGGCAGTTTGTTGACTCCGATTCCACCCGATGCCACAACGGTGACGCAAACGTTTACATAAACCGATATGGTCGTGGGTGGAATTGCTTTACGTTAAAAGAATTCGGTAAGTCCTTCCGAATACCCAAGTCAACGCCGTTTTTACGTGCGTGTTGCACCTGCCTCCGAGCGTGAGCGCTGGGGCACTTGCGGTGGTTCTCAGGAGCAAGGAGAAGTTGGGAATCCGTTGTCGGTTCCCATCGCTCGAAACAGATGATTCCACTATTTCGATTGGAATTACAGCCTCAACAGGCTGAAAGTTTTGCGTTGTCCTACCAGTCCAACAGCGAAGCATTTGGTGGTCCATTGGTTTGGGTGTTCGCACAGAGGGGGACTGGCGGTCCAAACGATACGCTCTTATGGCAGATCGATGAATCGATCCGACAAGCCGTCAAGTTCGGCCTGTATGAAGTCGAGAAATACGGGTGGACATAAGAGGCTGGAATGTGGAGAAAGTATCGCTGTACGCGTCGACAAAGCTTGATGCCCGTGCCACCTGCTGTCGGATCGGGGAAGTTGACTTGCCGCTTGTCGTGATAGGGTTCGTCGGTTTGGATTGCCCAACTTGTCCGGTTCTTTTGCTAATTATCTTTAACTGCTAGCACACAGCCCTGGACGTCGCATCCGACGTCCAGGGCAACTTAATTACAGATATTTACTTTTTCGGCGGTAGAAGAACGGTGTCTATTGCGTGAATCACGCCGTTCGTAGCCAAGAGATCAGGAGTTGTGACCTTGGCGTTGTTGATCATAACTCCTTTCTTGCTGTGGGTTATCTTGATCTTAGCGCCGTTAAGCGTTGCTGCCGACGTGGGACTCTTCATCGCCATTACGTCTCTGGCTCTCACCTTTCCTTTGACGACGTGATAAAGAAGGATTGCCTTGAGCTCTTCCTTATTCTCTGGTTTCATCAGCGATTCCAAAGTGTTCTTCGGTAATCTTGCGAATGCCGCGTCTGTCGGCGCGAATACCGTGAACGGCCCCGGCCCCTGCAGCGCTTCCACAAGACCTGCCGCCTTGATCAATTTCACCAGCGTTTTGTGGTTCGGACTGCTGATCGCCACGCCGACAATGTCGTAATAAGAACCCGCGGCAACCGCCGTTGACAGGAGTACCGAAGCCATCAAGAAAAGCAGCAATGTTTTCGTTTTCATCTTGCGTCTCCTTTCTCTCGCCAGAAACTGGCTGTTGGATGATCTATGTTACGGAATAAGAACGCTGTCTATCACGTGGATCACGCCGTTGTCCGCGGCCACGTCGGCAACTATGACCTTGGCGTCTCCCACCTTTACACCGTCCGATGTGTCGATCCTCAGGCTACCTCCTTGAACCGTCGTTACCTCTGTGAGTTTCGTGATGTCGTCGGCTACGTGCTTGCCGGGGACCACGTGATGGAGCAAGACTTCCTTGAGTTTAGGTATGTCTTGAAGAAGTGAATCAACTGTGCCCGCGGGCAGTTTGTCGAATGCTTCGTCTGTCGGTGCAAACACGGTAAAAGGCCCCTCACCTTTGAGCGTCTCGACCAGTCCAGCGGCCGTTACCGCATTGTACAGAGTCTTAAACCTGCCGTCTCCAATCGCTACGTCCACAATATCCGCCATTTCGCATCCTCCCAAGTCTTGCTTGACGTTTGCGCGAGCGCTTTGCGATAAGTTTCGTACCCACAATGCAATCTTCTCACACGCGCAGGCGTCGGTCTCTTGGTGATAAGTACTAACTGGTCGTCGTCTCTGAGAAACGTGTTTTTGCTCAAGTCAAGCTCAAACCCAACATATTCTGGCCGAACAACCACCATTCGCGTTAAACCCCAAAGCTAGCGGACATCAAAATATAATGGGTTTATAAACGGTTGAGCCATCGCGCAATATGTAGCAGCGGGTTGCGTCAGTATTGATTAAAGGAGGCAAGTGAGATGAGTGATGCGGGCGAAACTAAGCCTGTGCTTGCCGCTGTTTTGATTGCAACTATTGTTGTTCTTACGCAGTCTTGTTGGGCGGTGGGCTACAGGCCAGACGGACAAGGCCGTGGTCGCGGAGACGATGTCGGAGTCGAGCGCAAGTGTGCGCCTGGGAATACGCTGCAGCCATTGCAGCCCGACCGGCAGTCCCCAACTGTCACCGGCACGGACGTAAACTGGATGATATTTAACGAAAAAACCGACCCTAATAAATCGGGAGGATTGAAAGACTACAAGCCTAATCGAGACGAACGCGGGGATAACAAAGTTAGCCCTAGGATCTACAGCACTTATTCTCCGATAGCCGATTCCGGCATGCGGACGAAGTCGTGCAATTCCGAGCCACGCTATTATTGGGTGCGGCGTGACGATGACGGACGAGATAGTTGCGATAGCTATGTTAGGCTTAACGGAGACAATTACTCCGTCGGTTACAGGCCGATGTCGATAATCGTCCGCGCTCATCCCAAGTGTGTGGTACCATCGAAGTATCATTCCCCAACCTACAGCAACGGTTACTACTGCTATCCGTGCATAAGCTACGCTGCAAGATGTCGCTACGGTTATTGGGTATTCGAGTATCACAGGGATTTCTGCCGCAGGTCGATATTCTTCCACTACGGTTACTATCCGTATATTCTTCTGACCAGAGTCTACTACGTGGACTACCCGCTTATTACTTACTACTTCGGAGATGTTTATTCAGGCAATCACAACGAAACAGCGCGGGACGTTGCTCTTAACGACGTTCGCAATGCCTGGCTGAACGGCCGTGTTGATCTCTTCGAAAAACACGTTAGAGAACAGGATTACATCCAGGTGCTTCTGGACGGAGGTTACGATCACTCAATCACCGGAAGCGACCTGTTGAGCATGGTAACCGACGCGATAACCAATATTCAGACGCGAGGTTTCGTTTGGGAAAGGGTTTCTCGCAGGTCTTCGTCCTACTTTGTTGCTTATGCATGTCATCGTATTGTGGATCCTGACGGCGGCGAGCGAACAGTCTACGTAAGTTACGGTTTTGTCAACTACGGCGGGACCTACTACATAGTCGAAACCGGTGCGTCTTCCGCTGCTCTCTAACACGTCGCGATTTGCGAATAATGGGACAACGGCGGTGCCGGGATGGGCGCAGCCGTTGTCCTCGTATTGTTGCGCGCCAGAATCCATCGCAACTCCAGAAATCTTTTCTAGGTAACGTAGCAAACACTTGGTAGTAAAGATAACCGGCGCCAGCTCCCCACTCTGTTTCCCAACCCCTATCCTCCGAACCCCATCACCTGCTAAAATATCATCGTGAATTCGCAGTCGCATATACGCAACTTTTGCATCATAGCCCATATAGATCACGGCAAGTCGACGTTGGCCGATAGAATACTGGAGCGCACCGGTGCCGTAGACCCGCGGGAAATGAAAGACCAGGTGCTCGACGGTATGGACCTTGAGCGGGAGCGCGGCATTACTATCAAGATGACTGCCGTCAGACTCGACTATACCGCATCCGACGGCACTTCTTACGAGCTCAACCTAATTGATACGCCAGGTCACGTTGACTTTAGCTACGAGGTGTCCCGTTCACTTGCCGCGTGCGAAGGCGCGCTGCTGGTTGTAGATGCTTGCCAGGGTGTAGAAGCACAGACCCTTGCGAACACAAGTCTGGCAATGAACCACAACCTCGAGATTATCCCGGTGATCAACAAAATCGACATGGAGTTTGCCGACCCAGAGCGCGTGCGCGAGGAGATAGAAAACGTGCTTGCCGTGGACGCTACAGAGGCGATACTTGCAAGTGCTCGCGAGGGCATCGGAACCGACGATATACTAGAGGCAGTTGTCAAACGCATTCCTCCGCCTTCGGGTGACCCGGATGCTCCACTCCGAGCACTGGTTTTCGATTCGCACTTCGACCAGTATATGGGAGTGGTAGCGTACGTGCGAGTCGTGGACGGCTCAATCAAGCGTGGCGAGCAAATAATGATGATGTCAAGCGGGAAGGTGTTCGAGGTCACTTCCGTTGGCGTTTTTACCCCGCGTATGAAACCGGTCGATATCCTTTGCACGGGCGAAGTAGGCTACCTTACCGCCGGAATGAAGAACGTTGGTGACACCAGAGTGGGGGATACAGTAACCAGCGCTACTCGCCGTGCCGAGGCGCCGCTTCCGGGATATCGTGAAGTGCTGCCGATGGTCTTTTGCGGTCTTTACCCGACTGACTCAAACCAGTACCCAAACTTGCGCGACGCGCTTGCCAAGCTTCAGCTCAATGATGCCGCGCTCGTCTATGAGCCGGAGAGCTCGGCAGCCTTGGGATTCGGTTTTCGCTGTGGTTTCTTAGGATTGCTGCACATGGAGATAGTGCAGGAGCGGTTGGAGCGCGAATTTGGCCTTTCGCTTATAGCCACTGCTCCCAGCGTGGTTTATCGCGTTAATAAAACCAACGGCGAAACAATTGAAGTTGACAATCCGGACGATCTCCCCGAACCCAACGACATTGCCGCTGTCGAGGAGCCCTATGTGAATGCTACCATCTTTACACCGTCCGATTACGTCGGCGCTTGCATGGAGCTTTGCCTTGACAGGCGCGGAGCCTACAAGTCGATGGAGTACCCCGCGCCCGACCGCGTAGTGATCCATTTCACGATTCCACTTGCCGAAATCATTATGGACTTTTTTGACGCGGTCAAGAGCCGCACGCGCGGCTATGCCTCGTTTGATTATGAGTTTGCAGGCTACCAAGAATCCAAGCTAAACAAGCTTATAATATTGCTTAATGGCGATCCCGTGGACGCTCTATCGTTCATCACCCACAAGGATCGAGCCTACTCCCGTGCTAAGGTCTTGGTTGAGAAGCTCAAGGAAGTTATTCCCCGCCAGCAGTTTGAAGTTCGGATACAAGCGTGCCTCGGCAGTAAGGTTATTGCTGCTGCTAGTGTGAGGCCCTTTCGCAAGAATGTCACTGCTAAGTGCTATGGCGGAGATATTACGAGAAAGCGCAAGTTGCTCGAAAAGCAGAAGGAGGGCAAAAAACGAATGAAGAGCATCGGTAGTGTCGAGGTCCCGCAAGAGGCATTTATGAGCGTTCTCAAGATTGGCGACGATAAATAGGATGGCAAAAAAGGCGGGGCCGTTCGTCATCAAAACGATCGATATGCTAAACTGAACCGGCTTCAAAACTCAACGCTATTTCACTATGCGCCGACCCTATTGGATTAAAGCGAAAGCTCCACACGGCAGCGACTTCGAAGACGTAAGCCGCCTGGTTTCCTCCGCTAGGCTGCACACCGTGTGCGCCAGTGCTAATTGCCCTAACATCGGCGAATGTTGGGGCGCACGAACAGCCACGTTCATGATTCTGGGGAACAAGTGTACACGCCACTGCCGTTTTTGTGCTGTAAACCACGGGACCCCTTCGGCCGTGGATGCCGACGAACCATGCCGCGTGGCCGAGGCCGTTGCATATCTCAAGCTCAAGCATGCTGTTATAACCAGCGTCACCCGCGACGACCTGCCGGACGGCGGAGCCGGTACGTTTGCCGAGACTATTTCCGTCATCCGTGAACGCGTCCCTGGTTGTTCCATCGAGGTGCTGATCCCGGACTTCCAGGGCGATGAAGCGGCTCTTCGCACCGTAGTCGCTGCCAAACCGGAGGTTCTAAACCACAACATAGAAACCGTCGAGCGCTGCTATTCCGCTATCCGCCCACAAGCAATATACTCGCGATCCATTGCGCTGCTTCGTCGTGCTAAAGAAATCGATCCCACATTGAGGACAAAGTCGGGATTGATGGTTGGAGTTGGTGAGACGCAGTCGGAGATCGAGAAGACTATGCGCGATTTGTGTGAGGCCGGTGTGGAAATACTCACCGTAGGTCAGTATCTTGCTCCGTCCGCGCAGCATGCACCCATCGCGCGCTATTATACTCCCGATGAGTTTGTGAAGCTCAAGGAGTTGGCTTTGTCTATGGGTTTTACTTTTGTCGAGTCAGGGCCGCTCGTCAGAAGCTCTTACCGCGCAGCGGAGCAGGTTTAGAGTTCCGCTGCCTGGGTAAACTTTAACTGGCTCAACAGCATCTGAGTGGCTCCGGGTGCCTTTTTGCTCACGGAGCCAGAGGCACTGGATTTAGGTATGGTCACAGATTCGGAAAAACTTGATATTTATCGCGAGATGGTCTTGATCCGCAAGTTCGAGGAGAAGGCGGGCGAGATGTATGAGGCCGGCAAAATACGTGGCTTTTTGCATCTCTACATAGGCCAAGAAGCAGTGGCAGTGGGTTTTATGGCTCCTATTCGCGCCGATGACTACGTCATAGGCGCATACCGCGAGCACGGCCAGGCTCTGTCTCGTTGTGCGACACCTCGCGAGGTGATGGCCGAACTTTTCGGTAAGGAAACCGGAGTCTCTCGCGGGAAAGGCGGATCGATGCACCTTTTCGATATGAGCCGCCGATTCCTTGGCGGGACTGCCATCGTAGGCGGAGGACTGCCCATCGCTGCAGGAGTTGGCTTTGCGATTAACTATCGAGAAGGTGACCAGATTGTGCTGTGCTTCTTCGGCGACGGCGCGGTGAACGAGGGCGCGTTTCACGAAACACTCAACATCGCCAGCCTGTGGGGGCTGCCGATATTATTTGTCTGCGAGAACAATATGTACGGCATGGGCACCGCCGTCGAGCGCGCTTCCGCAGTGCCCAATCTCTTTCAGCGGGCACAGTGCTACGCCATGCAGACCGAGAGCGTTGACGGCATGGACGTGAACGCCGTCCTTGAAGTTGCCGAACGCACCATCGCCACAGTTCGCGCCACCAGGAGGCCTGTGTTCGTAGAAGCCATTACCTATCGCTACAGAGGTCATTCTCACGCCGACCCGGGCACCTATCGTACCAAGGAGGAAATTGAGGAATGGAGGCGGCGGGATCCGATAGTTCACTACGGCGAGGTGCTTCTCAAAGAAGGCATTCTGACGCCCGAACGAATTGAGAAAATACAGGCCGACTGCGAAAAGGAGATCGAGGATGCCGTCGAGTTCGCCGAACACTCGCCCTACCCGAAGCCGGAGTCGCTTTGGACCGACGTGTATGCCTAAGACAGGACTGCGGCAGGATCGCGAATCCTGCCCGTTAATTGGACAGAGAACCTATGCCAATCATTCAATATAGACAAGCCCTTAATCAAGCTTTGCGCGAAGAGATGCGCCGCGATGAGAACGTATTCCTCATCGGCGAGGAAGTCGCCTACTATCAAGGCGCTTATCGAGTCACCGAGGGACTGCTCGAAGAGTTCGGCGATAGGCGCGTGAGGGATACGCCGATCTCGGAAGAGGTCATTGCCGGCATCGGCATAGGTGCGGCGATGGTCGGGCTAAGGCCCGTGGTGGAGATGATGACTGTGAACTTTGCCCTCCTTGCGCTTGATCAGATCGTAAACCACGCATCCAAGCTCCGCTATATGTCCGGAGGGCAAATCAGCGTCCCGATGGTGATTCGTGCGCCCGAGGGAGCAGGTATGCAGCTTGGCGCGCAGCACTCGCAGAACCTGGAAGCCTGGTTTGTTCACGTGCCCGGCCTCAAAGTTGCCGCTGCGAGCACGCCCCACAACGCAAAGGGCCTGCTAAAGAGCGCTATTCGCGATGACAATCCCGTCATCTTCCTCGAACACGAGTTGCTTTATACGCTGCGTGGAGAGGTTCCGGGTAATGACTATACTGTCCCGCTCGGTCAGGCAGAGATTGTCCGACAAGGGGCCGATGTCACGCTAATTGCCTATCTCCGCATGCGCCACGTCGCGCAGAAAGCCGCCGAGATGCTTTCGCAAGAGGGCATCGAAGCAGAGGTCGTTGACTTGCAGAGTCTTAGGCCGATGGACTTAGAGACACTCGTCACGTCGCTGCGCAAGACTCACAGAGCCGTCGTGGTCGAGGAGGACTGGCCGCAGTGTGGCGTCGGTTCTCACGTCGTCGATCAGCTTCAGTATCATGCTTTCGATTACCTTGATGCGCCCATTCTGCGCGTTACTTCGGAGGACGTGCCGATGCCATACTCAAAGGACCTTGAGCTATTCGCTCTACCTGACGAGGCAAAGGTAATCGCCGCCGCTAAGCATGTGACCTACAAATAAAGCTTTCTTTCGAGGGAATGCTTCTTTGCTAGGTAGGAGACGTGACGCCGGACGCTCGTCTAAACGCGTACGCACCCAATAAGGCGCAGGAGAAGGGCCTCCGTGGCGATCTGGGGGTTCACGTTACCGTTCACGCCGCGCTTCGCTCTAATTACGGCATCTATCGACCTTAGCAGTGGCTCAGTGCCGGAATACCGGCTTGCTTGAGCCTGAAGCTGATCTACGCGGTCGGAGTTCACCAGCGCTGTTGCAGTGCCAGCAGAACGCCAAGCCAATAGGTCGCGATACCACACGAGTAGAACGTCCAGCGTCTGCAGCGTTACCTCCCGTGCGTCAGATCGCCGCTTGGGTGCTGCGGCTGGTTCTTCGGCTAGTTCATTGCTCGCAGCCTCGTGTTCGTCGTCGGAGTCGTCATCGGCTGAACGTAATGCTTCCGCCAGCCGCAGCGCAGGCCACAAGTCGCCGTGCGACACGACATCAACTAGCGACACTACCGAATCCCGACGCCGCTGAAACTCGGTATCCTGCGCAAGCCGCATCGCAATCCCCGGGCAGCCCTGAGAGTATGTGGCCAGAAATCGGGCCTTGTCACGCCCGATATCAAGCAATTGGCTTAGATAACCCGCCAACACGTCAGCGTTAACCGAAGTGAACCGTACTAGTTGGCACCGTGACCTTATGGTCGGCAATATGCTGGCGGCGTTGCGATAAATGAGGATGTTGACGAGATATTCAGGCGGCTCCTCGACTATCTTCAGTATGCAGTTTGCTGCTTCCTCGTTCAACGTATCGGCCTGCTCGATGATGCTCACCAGCCATTTGCCCCGCAGCGGCCTAAAGCTTGCTTCGGCGATTAGATCGCGCATTTGGCTGATCTTGGTGATATGTCCATCTGGCGACCACACTCTCACGTCTGGCGCGTTGCCGTGCTCCAGGCTGTGGCATAGTGGGCACTTGCCGCACGACCCTCGATCCGTGGGGGATTCGCAATTTAGGGACTTCGCAAACTCCAGGGCGGTGGTGAATTTGCCCGAGCCTTCCGGTCCAAGAAACAAGTATGCGTGGCCCGGATTGCCCGTGCGGACGGCCCGCAGCAGAACCCGCTTGGCAAGCTCTTGGCCGATGATCTTGTCGAAACCTTCCTGACTATTATTAGACACGTACAAACTTCTCCACGTCCACAACGAACACTATCGCGCCCCCGACGTTCACCTTAACAGGACTGATGATCCCGCCGGCGCCGCTCAGCAGGTCCGGCGGAGGTTGGCAGACATATTCTTCGCGCGATGAACAGCACTGCCTTATCGCGCCGATAACGTCGTCAACGCTATCATTTTCCGTGCCGATGAGCAACGTAGTGTTCCCGTCGCGCAAAAAACCACCGGTGCTCGCCACCACAGTGAACTGATACCCTGCCTGCAAAAGCGCATCGCTCACTTTCTGCTTATCTCGCTCGTGAACTATGGCTATGATCAGTCGCATACCGTCCACCTCTCTTCTATCAGCGCAGTCACATCTGCGACTATTTTCTCTATCGACCTTGCCGAGTCTACCACGACTACCCTCTCCGGATGCGATGCCGCGATGTCCAAATAAGCTTGTCGCACGGCCTCGTGAAAGCTGAGGTTCTCAGCCGATATTCGGTCAACCCCTTGCTGGCGGCTCAATCCCAGGTGTGGCGGCAAGTCAAGAACAATGGTGAGGTCCGGAGTCAGATTGTCAGTCGCAAACTCATTCAGAGTCCTTACCACATCCATGCCCAGCCCCCGCGCCGCACCTTGGTATGCAAGCGAAGAGTCCGTATACCTATCGCAGATCACAATCGATCCGCGCTCCAATGCAGGCCGAATAACCTGTTCCACGTGCTGTGCTCTCGCCGCCTCGAAAAGTAGCAGCTCTGTTCGCTCGCAGATGGCCAGGGATCTATCCAGCAGGATCTGTCGTATTTGCAGCGCCACTTCATCGCCGCCAGGCTCAGCAGTTACAACTACCTCCACTCCGCGTTCACACAACCACAGCCGGATTCGCTCCGCCAGTGTCGTCTTGCCGGCGCCTTCGACGCCTTCGAGTGTTAGAAAGAAGCCGTTCATTGTGTCAGAAGATAAGTCATACGGCTTCGGCGAACTTCCTTCTCAAATAGTCCAGGAACGGATCCACGCTCAACGGCTTGCCAGTGATCCGTTGGAGCAGCTCGCCAGCCCGATAACGTCGGCCGTGTTGGTGCACATTTTTCCGCAACCAACTCAGCAACGGGCCGAAATCACCTCGAGCAAATAGTCCCGGCAGTTCAGGTATTTCCGCAAGCGCGGATTCATACATTGCCGCGTTATACAGATTGCCGAGCGCGTAACTGGGGAAGTAGCCCATGTGACCAGTGAACCAGTGCACATCTTGCATTACACCGTTACTGTAGTTGTCCGGCGTCACTCCTAGGTAGTTCTCGTAAAGCTCAGTCCAGGCTTCGGGCAGACCTTCAACACCAAGTTCCCCGAGTATCAAACGTTCCTCCAAGAGCATTCTTATCACGATGTGTTGAGAATACGTAGCCTCATCTGCGTCCACTCTTATAAGACTTGGCTTGACTCGGTTCGCGCATCGCCAGAGGCCGTCTGCTCCCAGTTCCTTCGCGGTTTCAGGAAAAAACTCGGCTACCAGAGCGATTGCAAACTCACAGAACTGCCGGCTTCGCCCAACTAGGTTCTCCCACAGCCTTGACTGAGACTCGTGCACTCCCGATGATGCTGCCCAGGCCAGCGGAGTCCCGTGGTGCTCCACTGGAAGACCCATCTCATACAGTGCGTGCCCCGTCTCATGAATCGCCGCGTAAAACCCTGTCACGAAGTTCCGATCGTCAAACCGCGTCGTGATCCTGAAGTCCGTGGGTCCGATGGCGGTCATGAAAGGATGTGCCGTGGTATCCAGCCTTCCCCGTTCGAAATCGTAGCCAAGCGCTCGTGCCACCTTCTCGCACAGCTTTTTTTGCTCCGCTGGATCAAAAGTGCCTGCAAACTCCGTCGCAACCTCCGAATCGGTGGTGATCGCCGGCAGAAGTGTACGCAATTGATCGGCTAGTTGAGTGAGCAGAGGCTTGGCTTCGTCATAGGTCATTCCCGGCTCGTGGATGTCAATCAATGCGTCATAAGGGTGCGACTCATAACCAATGAGATCGCATTTGCGCCTCAGCATTTCAACGATCTTTGCCAGAAGCGGCTTGACGGCATCCCAATCGTTCTGCGGCCGCGCCTTGACCCATACGTTGTAAGTGCGACCCGTTAGCTCTGCAAATTCCGCGACGAACTCATCCGGCAACTTCAGTTGTCTCATCAGCCGCCTGTGCACCTCGCGCACGTTGACCTGATCGTCATCGGACAGCGAGTCGATGTTCTCATACAGGTAGTTCACCACGGCGACGCGTTCCGATTCGATCTCTTTTTGATGCGCTAGCCTTGCAAGATACTCGCACTGTTTTGCGCGATCGTCGCCCGCAGCAGGCGGCATATAGGTGGACTGGTCCCAGCTAAGCAGCGACGCTATGCCGTGGATCTTCTCCAGTTCGTGTAGGCGCTCATAGAACTTACTCAGTGCTTCCGTGGTGTTCATCTAATTTGTGTCTAGCGTTGCCGGTTGCTATCTTACGACTTGTTGTAGATGCGTACTCGGCGGTAGGGTTCGGTTCCGACGCTCTCTGACACGAGATTATATTTCTCGATCAGTTGATGCTGAAGCCTTCTCAGGAAACTCGTCTGGGGCTTGAGTTCCTGCGGTTCGCCGCTCTCCATAAGCCTTTGCACGGCCTCTTCGGCCTCCTGCAGAGCGGCTTCTTCTTCATTTGACGGTCCAAGCTGGAAGATATCGCGAATTACCCCCGATATCTGTGCAAATGTGTTGCTTTTGATCGGGTATACGTCGATATTTAGGCGTCTCGCGTCTTGCAATATTGCCAAGCCTTTTTTCTCGTGTGTCTTCAGCGTGAGAAGCGCATTGGCATCGTTGAGCTCCTTTGTGATGTAAGCCGGCACGCGAAGTTCGCGTATTGCCCGTTCCAGCCGGTTCCGGCTGACACCATAGGGGAATATCTTTACGATCGCGGGCTGAGGGCGAGTTTCCACCACCTCGTGCTCGTGCGTAAACTTCGCCTTGCTCGAATCCACGCGCTCGACCAAGTCCGTCGGCTGCACTACCTCCACATCGCCCTCAGGGTTTCTTACTCGCACCTCTGGCCGAGGCGGCATGCCGCGCAGCATCTTGTCAACTATGCTCGCCACGTCATGATGGATTGCTAGTTTGTCCATCTCCATGATTTCAATCAGCACGTCGAATGTTGGCGGTGCCTTGCGCTCCAATACGGTCTTCTGTGTCCCGCGTCGCTTGGCTTCCTCATCCGAAAGCGTCACAGCTTGAATCCCGCCGACCAGGTCCGAAAGCGTTGGGTTCATCAGCAGGTTGTCGAGCGAGTTGCCGTGGGCGGTTGCCACAAGCTGCACACCGCGCTCTGCAATTGTTCGAGCCGCGAATGCCTCCATCTCCGTCCCGATCTCGTCGATCACGATGACCTCGGGCATGTGGTTCTCCACAGCCTCTATCATTACTGCGTGCTGTTGGTCAGGTGTCGCCACTTGCATCCGGCGCGCGTGGCCGATGGCAGGGTGGGGAATGTCTCCGTCGCCGGCGATTTCGTTCGAAGTGTCTACAATAACAACTCGCTTCTTGAACTCGTCCGAAAGTACCCTAGCAACTTCACGCAACTTCGTCGTTTTGCCAACCCCTGGCCTTCCAAGCATAAGTATGCTGCGCCCACTCTCAACTACGTCGCGAATGATGTCGATGGTCCCATAGACCGCTCGCCCAATTCGGCAGGTGAGGCCCACTATCTTTCCCTGCCGGTTTCTGATTGCCGATATCCTATGCAGAGTGCGCTCGATACCGGCCCGGTTGTCCTTGCCAAACGCCCCGACGCGTTCCACTACGTAGTCCAAGTCGTCCTGCCTGACAGGCATATCCGAAAGCGTCAACACACGGAGTGGAAATCGAGCCTCTGGCTCCCTGCCCAGGTCGAACACTATCTCCAGCAAGTCCTCGACATCTTCTTGCTCCTCCAGCCGCTTTCTTATCTGAGGCGGCAGAACTTCAAGAAGTTGCTCTAGGTTATCGGTCACCCGAAGCTGTTTTGCGCCTAAATCACTTTTTTGAGGCCAAGCCATTATCTCATCAGCACCATCTCTAAGTTAACTTGTATACCAAGTTCATCTTACGCGCCCGACGCCTAATTCCTGCCATCGCGTGGCCTACCACTCCAGTTCATACATCGCTACGGCAGCCATACATATCGCCGCCGTCTCACACCTTAGCACCCTTTTCCCCAGCGATACGCACACCGCACCGCTATCGCGTGCGTATTCTACTTCTGCTTCTGTGAACCCGCCTTCCGGTCCGACTAGCATTGCCACCGACTCCAGTCCACGCCCTTCGCGAAGAACACTTCGCAGCGACTCCGCACCGTCGCCCTCCCAAGCCAACAGCGCTTGGCCGCGACGGCCAGACCGCCTCACAGCGTCCGCAAAGTCCAAGATACCCACTATCTCCGGTGCCTTCGTCCTACCACATTGCTCCGCTGCTTCTTCAGCTATCCGTCGCAATCGCTCCATTCGCGACGCAGCGAGCCCAGTCTCGAACCTGACCACGTTCCTCGCGCACTCCATCAGTACCAACTCTGATATTCCCAGTTCGGTGGCCTTTTGAATGACAAGCTCCAGCCTATCGCCTTTTGGAGTCGCTATCGCGAGGCTCGCGTTGATCCTGGGGTCCAACGCGCCTATCCTGCTCGCGGTGATCTCTGATCGCACTTGGTTCTCGCAAATCTCGCGTATCACCGCCAAGTGCTCAATTCCACTGCCGTCCAGCAGTACGATCTCGTCGCCGGGGCGCAGTCTCAGAACTCTAATTACTTGGCGTGCCTTTGCGCCGGTGATTAACGCAGAACTGCCGTCTATTTGGTCGACGAAAAACCTCCGGTGGCCGCTCAACTTACCCGTCCCATCACCAGCGCTACCCACTCCCCATCCACGCGCCGCTCGATCTCCTGCATCCCGTGTCGCGTTAGCGCATCACAAACCTCGTTTGCTCGCTCGCTGACGATTCCAGATGCTATAAGTTTGCCACCATTTCTTACTGAGGCTGCAAGTTTCCCGGCCATCCCCACTATTACCGTGGCGATGATGTTGGCGACTACGATTTCGCCGACCAAGCCTAACTCGATGGGTGAGTTCGCCTCCTCCACTTTTATAATGTCGCCCAGACCCAGCCTGTCTACGTTTTCACGAGCTATCCTAACGGCCACAGGGTCGTTATCGAAAGCTATCACTCGCCGAGCTCCTAGTTCGGCTGCGGCGATGGCCAGTATTCCAGAACCGGTTCCGGCATCTATTACCATCTCGCCGCCCCGAATTATGTTTTGGAGAATCTCTAAACAAAGCTTGGTTGTGGGGTGGTTTCCTGTCCCAAATGCCATTCCGGGATCGAGTTCGACAACTACATCGCCCACTTGGGGCTCGAACTCTTCCCAGGTCGGTTTCACCACGATCCGCCCGATCCGCAGCGGCTTAAAAAACTGTTTCCACGCTGTGGCCCAGTCGTCATCTTCAACCCACTTCACTGTTATCTGTGGCGTATCGGTGGCAAGTCCGAAATGGGGTAGTTGTGCTATTCTGTCGCGGATGGCTTGAAGCCGAGATTCCAGGCGATCATCCACTGTCAGGTAACCAAATGTGCGTATTTGCCTTCCAGAGGCGTTCTCGGCGGTCCCGCCGCAGCCCGACTCGATGAGTATATCGGAAACCGACTCGGCAGCTTCCGGTTGGTGCTCAACGATGATCTCCGCCCATCTCATATCTCGCTGAACGCGTCCCTGACGCGCTCGAAGAAGCTCTTGCCACGAGCTTCCCTGATTTTTTCGCCTGTCGATTCGGCGAATTTCTTGAGTAGTTCTTTTTGTTCGGGCGTGAGATTGCGAGGTGTCTCAACTCGCACCACAACATTCATATCTCCCCGCCGTCCTCCGGAAGGATCGGGCATGCCTTTCTCCCGCAAACAGAAGACAGCCCCGCTCTGCGTTCCTGGCTGAAGTTGAAGCTCTTCCGTCCCGTCTATGGTCTCTACATCCACCGCCCCGCCAAGCGCCGCAAGCGGGAAACTGACGATCAATTCGCGCCACAGGTCATTGCCTCTGCGCTCGAAAACCTCGTGAGGCTTCACGTGCGTAATAATATAGAGATCTCCGCGAGGGCCACCGTGAACCCCAGCGTCCCCCTCGCCGCTCAGCCTGATACGCATGCCGTTGTCGACGCCAGGCGGTATGCTTACAGTTTTCTCTACCATTTTTCGCACACGCCCCTGCCCGCCGCACTTGGCGCACGGCGACCCTATCACGCTTCCCTCGCCGTGACAGCGAGGGCAAGTGGTGATCCGAATTTGCGTGCCGAAAATCGTTTGTTGCTGCTGCCTGACCTGTCCGGACCCATGACACATCCCGCACGTTTCCGGATGAGTTCCCGGCTGCGCTCCGGATCCGGAGCATTGATCGCAGCTTTCCATCCGAGCGAAGCGGATCTGATGATCGAAGCCCGTCGCAGCTTGTTCGAGAGTCATTTCCACGTCCTGTCGCAGGTCATTGCCCCGCTCCGCACCCGGACGACCCTGCCCCGAAGTTACTCCGCCGCCGAAAAACAGGTCGAATATGTCAAACCCGAAGTTCCCGAATCCACCAAAATTGGGCCCGAAGTTCTGTTCCAAGCCCTGGTGGCCGTAACGGTCGTAGATCTCACGCTTCTCGGCGTCAGACAAAACCTGGTAGGCTTCGTTAATCTCTTTGAATTGCGCTTCCGCCTCAGCCTTGTCGCCTTCGAACACGTCGGGGTGATACTTGTGTGTCAGCTTCCTGAAGGCCTTCTTTACTTCTTCCTGTGAGGCATTCCGTGGCACGCCCAGTATATCGTAGTAGTCCTTTTGTCGCCGCATACCCTACAATCCAACGACCGAGGGAAACCAGTGTCGCCCTCGGCCGTAAGTTAGTCTGTTTCTAGCGTCCGTAATATGAGCCCACGTCAACAACATTTGTCTGCCGGCTCAGACCGACCGTCAATTCAATTCTCTTCCCATTCCTCCTCGTGTTCTTCCTCGTGTTCCTCTTCGGGTTCATCGTCGGGCAATTCTATATCATCGATGTCGATGTCCGGAATCTCTTCAACGTCCAGGTCGATAGGTATTTCCGGCTCTGCTATCTTGCGACGTCCTCGCTTGGGCTTGTCTGCCAGCTCGTCGGACAAAGGTGATTCATCAATGTCAATATCCGACACTTCCTCATCTTCGTCAATATGGGGCACGATACCGAGTACTTCGTCTTCCTCTTCGTCTTCCTCGTGGTCTTCTTCCCACTCTTCCAGGTCTTCGTCCTCGTGAAATTCTTCTTCCTCGTCGATGTCCGATCTACCAAGAGTCGTCGCAGCCGTTTCCTCTTCCTCGGACTCTTCTTCCCGCATATCTTCTGGAATTGCTAGCAACTCAGCCACCTCGGGCTCAATCGTTGTGGTAGGCAAGAAATCCGTGTCCGGAACACGGCACGTCACCTTACCAGCCGCTATCTCTTCCAGCGCCACCGTCAGCGGGTTGCGCGACTGCGTATTGATCAGCGGCGGAGCGCCGCTCTTGAGCTGCTTCGCACGCTTAGCGGCCAAGGCCACCAGTGCATACTTGTTTCCCCAGGTCTCGAGTTTGTCCGCCTCTGGATAAATCATTTGTGGTCGCAGTCACCTCTCAAAGAGTAAGCCGGTAGCCCTCAGCGCCATCAACGTTTTTCCCGCGCTGGGGCCCCGTACACACAAATAGGCAGGAATCACGCGCTCGCGATTCCCTGATGAAGTCGTTCGAAACTATATTATATGCGCGCGTATCGCACTTGGTCAACTAGTTTATGGGATCTCGGGCGAAAATGTTATTCACGGCCCAACGGCTAGTCCGGCTGAAGCTCCTGAAAACGCCTATGAGTAACATCTAACTCAATGCCGATTGCCTCCCACGATTCGTAGAGATCCCCAAGCAACGCATTGAGATTCTCATATTCAGCCGAAAGCTCTTTAATCGAGTTGGACTTGTAGTGCTCCTCGTTGCCCATCTCCGTCGTCACTCTCCTCAGCCGCTCCTCGGCCTCGGCTATCTGGTCCTCGATCTTCTCCTGATCTCTTAGCAGTTTCCGCAGCGCGCGCTCGGTCTCCCGCAGCGATGATAAAGGCCTCGCTCTCGCCTGCGGCTCCGGCTTCGCGGCCGGTCTTAATGCCCGTCCGTTACTCGCCACCGCCTCGATAGGCTCGGGCCGTCGCGTGCGTTTACGATAGGCGGAGTAGTTGCCAAGGTGGTGGGTGAGCACGCCGTTTCTGATTTCGACGATCTCGTTTGCCACCGCGTCCAGCAGGTAGCGGTCGTGTGAGGCCACCATCACCGTACCATCATACGCTCTCAAGGCCGATTCAAATGCCTCCCGCGACGCGATGTCAAGGTGGTTCGTAGGCTCGTCCAGTAACAACAGGTTAGGTTTGCTCGCGATTATCTTCGCAAGCGCTAACCGACAAAGCTCGCCTCCGGAGAGTACCCCCACTTTCTTGAAAACGTCATCACCCAGGAACAGAAACCGCGCCAATAGGTTGCGGGCTTCTCTTGCAGGTAAGTCCGCATCGGCTAGCAATTCCTCGATCACAGCCCGCTCCGGGCGCAAATGGTCGAACTCCTGCGCGAAGTATACATACTTTACATTGTGTCCAAACTCTGCTTTTCCACTGTCCGCGGGTTCCATACCCATCAGTACCTTCAGAAAAGTCGTCTTGCCGCTGCCGTTGGGACCCACTATTCCGATCTTGCTCCCACGTTCCACTACCATACTCACTTCTTCGAACAACACCTTGGCCTGAAAGCTTTTCGATAGCCCCTGTATCCGCAGCACCTCTCTACCGCTCCGAACGGCCGGTGCCATACTAGCCTTTATTGTCTTGTGCGACTGCGCCCTCTCCACTCGCTCAATCCGTTCGAGTTGTTTGACCTTGCTGTCTCGGCGGCTGAACTTGCGGTCACTAAATAGGGTTTGGATGGCTGCCTCGATTCGCGCTATCTCCTTTTGCTGGTCCTTGTAGAGCTTCTCCTGTTGCTCGATTCTAGCGGCTTTCTGCACGGCGAATTTCGAGTAGTTGCCGGTGTAGGTCAAAGATGCACCGTTCTCAAGCTCCACCACGCCGTCTACTATTCGGTCCAGGAAATACCGGTCGTGGCTTACTATCAGCGCTGCACCTTGGTAACCAGATGTAAGAAATTCTTGGAGCCATTCGCAAGCGTCGATATCCAAATGGTTAGTTGGCTCGTCCAGGAGCATCAAATCAGGTTCCAGCAGGAGTAGTCGCGCCAAAGCCGCTCGTGCCTTTTGGCCGCCGCTCAGTGTATCCACGCGCGCCTCGAGATCTGCCTCAGAGAATCCCAGACCCATCAAAATCGCTTTCGACCTAATCTGGAGGTCATAGCCGCGAAGCGTGTCGAACCGTTGTGCGGCTTCGGCATAGCGATGGCCGATTTCAGCGTCCGGCTCCTCGTTTGCGCTGTGAATCAGGTTTTCTAAGGTTCGCAGCTCTTTTGCGCACTCATACAAAGCCAGCGTCACGCCAAGCACCGCAAGGTGCAACCCCGCGTCACCCGGCAGGTCCACGTCCTGCGCCAAATAGCCAACCTTAGTTCCCGGCTGCATCATCACGTCGCCCGAATCAGCCGTTTCGAGTCCGGCTATGATTCGCAGTAAGGTGGTCTTTCCAGAGCCGTTCGCGCCGATGAGCGCAATTCGTTCACGCTCGTTGATGTGGAACTTGACGTTTTCGAACAGGGTGCGGTCGCCAAACGACTTTGTCACGTTGGAGATGGTTACGATTGCCATGACATATTGCTATTACCACGTGGCTTGGCGCGGGGTTTCGACTCAGCCCAGCCTACGGAACTCAAGGAACAGCGTGCGGCCTAGCAGCAGATGCGTGCTGTTGTGGAGATCGAATTCGGTTCTCATCGTCCGGCAGAACAGCTTCATCATAGGCCACAGCCACAGAAGCATCTTCGACGACCGCTGCGCTGTGTCAACCGACACGGCGTCGAGCTTCATACCATAACGCCGCGCTATGTAGCGATACTGATCTACAGTTCGAGACGAAATGTGCGCCAGCCCGGAGTCGTCCTGCGCATCGATTGGCCCGAAGCTGTAGCAGAATCCTGTCATCAAGTATCTAACCCGCGATTTGAGCGAGAGTATGTTTGGAGTTGTAATCAGTAGTTTTCCACCCGGCTTGAGTACCCGTGCGCATTCCTCAAAAAAACGCGCACAATCTAACAAGTGCTCCACCACTTCCACTGCAACTGCCACGTCGAAGTCGCCGTTGGCGTAGGGGAGCGCTTTAGAAAGATCTGCTTGTTTGCACTCTACCTCGCTGTAACGATACAGATCCGGACATAGATCGCACGCGGATACCTCACAGCCCATTTCGGCAAGGCGTTTAGTGAGCGCACCCTGTCCTGCGCCCGCGTCGAGTACTCTGATACCAGCTATGCTGTCAAACCTGGATTTTAGGAACTCAATGAACTTCTCGTGGACCTCGGGGATTGCCAAGGGGCCGATGTCGACCATTTTGGCGGTTGCATTATTCTTCGGAGTTGCAATGATGGCCAACGCGCTACCGCCTTCGCTCCATCAGCTTTCTGATCTCTTCGGCAAGTTCGTAGACAAACGAGGCGAGATCTCGGTCCTGTTCCTTCAAATTGCGTATTTCCAGCAAGAGCATGTCCTTCATCTGCTGCGTAAGCCTGCCCTGGGAATTGCGGAGTTCGTCTATTCGCGTCGAGAGTTCTTCGATAGATTCCACCACGCTTCGGTCAGCCATCGCCTTCGCGGCGCGCTTCACGGCTTCCGGATCAATCTGCGAGTCCTCCTGGAATCTGTCAACGGAGGACTGGCTTACCAGCCTGCGAGGGCGGCCATCTGGGCCTTGTACGAGTATAGAGTCGATCTCACCGCTCTCGATCAGCCGGTCCATAGCCTCCTGCGACAGCGCTAGTCGGTCGCGCACGGTGGCGAAGTCGAGTACGTAATCGCCAATCCCGGCCCCACCGTCGATCTCGGGGAAGAGAACGGGCTCGATCCGAGCTTCTTTCTTCTCTTCCTCCTGTTCACGCAGACCGGCGGCGCGCCATTCCTGACGAATGCGCGCAATGCCTATCGGGACATTTTCCTCAGGCTCTCCGTTTTCCGGCTCCTCTTTCGGAGCCCTGATGTCCTCAATCTCGTCATTTGCCATTGTGATGCATGTTACCACTTAGCAGCCCAGCCGAGGAATCCTCCTGTCTGGCCGGCTACTATCCATCCGTGAAATCTCGCACGAATCTTCTAGAGGCACGACAGTTCTGTGGAAACTCATCTGCGGAGCCGAGCGCTAGCTGAGTCGAGCAACCGGTGTCGTGCTTAGCGCACAACTTAGCGCTGGGTTTCTCGTTTTGGTCGGCAAGATAGTGTTGCAAATCTGAACAGTTTCCACGATTGACAATGCCTACTTTAGGTACTATAATACTTGATAGAGGCGGGCAAACTCAGCTTCTTTAACGTCCGGTCGGCACTGCTTGCGGACGGAGAGGGTATTGTTTTTGTACGGGACCCACTTTGTGAAAAATATCACGAGCCCCCGCCGCTATGCACAACTATCTCATCGGTAGTGATTGGAAGGTTATTGAGTTAATGGGGGATACGCTCGATCGAGCTGATTCTGTTGGCGGGATCGAACTCAGCCGCGTGTGTCAGATCCTCGATGGAGAGGTTATATGCGGGGCCGAGGCTCTCGACCAAGTAATAGAAAGCGCCTGCGGCTGCGATCTGATGAGCGACGTTCTGGCTTTTACAAGGCCGGGCTCCATACTGCTCACCGGGCTTACTAATGCCCAGGTGGTGCGTACGGCGGAGATGCTGGATCTTAAGGCCATAGTGTTCGTTCGAAGCAAGAGGCCGGACGATGCAACCATAGAGCTTGCCAAGTCCGTCGGCATGGTTCTTATTTGTTCGCCGTATCCTCTATATGAGAGCTGCGGGCGGCTCTACATGGCTGGACTTTGTGGGTGCCAGGAAGTCGAAACACGTCTTCAGCCAAAGGTGGCCGAAGCTTAGCTTGTCCCCCCAGTCGGAGTGAAACAGGTGCTTAGTCGTGACAGCAAAGCCGGCATTCACCTGCACTACGAGTTTGAAGTGCAGGGTGGCGATTTTGCCAAAGCTGGCACTGCTTCAAGCAGAGTTAAGCGTATCTTGCAACAAATTGGAACGGATGCAGAGATAGTTCGACGGGTTGCAGTGGCGTGTTACGAGGCTGAGATGAACGTAGTTATCCACGCTCATCACGGCACTGTTGTCTTGGATGCCGACCTTGACAGCGTTCGTGTGACTGTCGCCGACGAAGGCCCGGGAATAGAAGATATCGAACTGGCAATGATGCCCGGGTTCTCTACTGCCCCGGATTCCATCCGGGAGATGGGATTTGGGGCCGGTATGGGCCTGCCTAATATGAAAAACTGTTCAAGCGAGTTTAACATCACCTCAGAGAAGGGTGTCGGAACCACAGTCCGTATGGTTTTCGATAATGCTTGACGAAAAACAAACTCAGAATTACTTCCACTCGGTGCATTTGGCCGAAGATAAGTGCAAAGGATGTGTTAACTGCATCAAGCACTGCCCCACAGAGGCCATTCGCGTTCGAGAAGGTAAGGCCAACATTACCGAAGTCAGGTGCATCGACTGCGGAGAGTGCGTAAGGATTTGCCCGAACCAGGCCAAGATCGTGGTAGCTGATAGCATGGCCCGGCTTGCCGAGTTCAAACACAATGTCGCCATGCCCGCGCCAGCTATCTACGGCCAGTTTCGCGAGGGAACCAAACCCAGCCAGGTGCTGGCGACGTTGCTTACTATAGGTTTTGACGATGTGGTCGACGTCGCTTTTGGGGCTGACATTGTTGCGAAGAGGATAAGGGAGGAACTCGAGAAGCCAGGCGAGATCAGGCCACTTATTTCTAGCGCTTGCCCTGCCGTGGTTAGGCTCATTCAGGTAAGATTTCCTAACCTTATCGAGCACATACTGCCCGTCATCACACCTATGCGCCTTGCGGCCAGGATTGCCAGAACAGAAGCGAAACGCAGGACCGGGCTTCCAGACTCCGAAGTCGGCATTTGGTTTATAACGCCCTGTCCAGGCAAAGTCAGCGCTATCAACGAATCTGCCGGATTCACTGATGTGTGCGTCACCGGGGCTATCCCTATTGCGGAGGTATACCCACTTATTCGTGAGAAAATGGTTCGGGATCCCGAGGAGATAGATCGCCTGGTGAGCAAACTACATCGCGGCAGCGGGTTGGGAATTGGCTGGGGGCGGTCGGGTGGCGAGAACCAGTCCATCGGCGGCTCAAAGCAGATCGCCGTGGACGGTATTCACAACGTTATCCAGATACTCGAGGATGTAGAGCGCGGAAAGCTCTCTGAGATCGATTATATCGAAGCACAAGCCTGCGTTGGCGGATGTGTCGGAGGAGTGTTGACGGTCGAGAACTCCTTTATAACTCGGCGCAGGCTCAGGCTCATTGCTGCCGAGGCCGCCGAGGAGATAGAGCGTGTAGAAAACGATCCGCTCGCCAAGGAGGCTTTAGACCACGAGGCATGGTTCGCTCACGACGCGCCAATTGAGCCTAGGCCAACACTGAAGCTCGACGATGACCGTGCTGTTGCTATTCGAAAGATGGAGCAGATGGAGGAGATACTGAACTCCCTTCCAGGGCTCGATTGCGGTAGCTGCGGCGCTCCGAATTGCCAGGCGTTGGCAGAGGACGTCGTCAGAGGGCTTGCTACCGAAATGGACTGTGTGTTCAAGCTCAGGGAACGGGTGTGCCAATTGGCTGAGGAAATGATGTTGTTGTCGGAGAAACTGCCGCCAGCAATGCGACAAGCCTTGAAGAACAAGGAAGAGAAGAATGCTCCTGGAGCAGATAGCGAACAACTTGGGCCTTAAGCCGGCCAATGAAGCCAATTCTAAGGTGGAAGTTATCGCCGGTTACGCGTCCGACTTGTTGAGCGACGTTCTTGCAAAATGCAGGAGTGGCGTGCTTTGGGTGACGAACCAGAAGCATCAAAACGTAATTGGCGTGTCGGTGATGCTTTCGCTTGCCGGCGTGATAATAGCAGGGGGCATCGCGCCCGATGAAAACACGATAGAAAAAGCTGTCGAAGAGGGTGTTCCGCTTTACACGACCGAGCTGAGCCTGTATGAGGTTGTCGGCAGGCTATACGAAATGGGCATTCCAAGCTGTTGATTGTTGATCCTCTTCCCTGGTAGGTGAGAGGTTGGAGCGAGGGTGTGGCTGTTCGAGCATACACCGCCGATTTGCACATTCATACGGTCTTATCCGGCTGTGCCGAGGTGGAGATGATTCCGCCGCTCATCGTCGAAGCTGCCCAAGTGGCGGGGTTGGACCTAATTGCCATTACGGATCACAACTCTTGCGAGAACGCGCAGGCGGTGGTCGAGGCGGCAAGGGGATCGGGCATCAAGGTGTTGGCCGGGATGGAAGTGCAAACAGTCGAAAACGTCCATTTACTTTGCTTGTTCGACTCCGTCGATCGGGCTGAGTTGATGGAGGAACTGGTGTATTCTTGCCTTCCGGATCTGCCGATGACCAGTCGAATGATTGAAGAGCAAATGGTGGTCGATTCGGAAGGAGAGTTCGTTAGATTCTGTGAACGACCGATTTCGCTTCCAACCTCTTTGGGGATTGGGCAGGTGTGGGATAGGGTCAACGAGCTAGGCGGGATAACGATCCCATCGCACATTGACAGACAGGGAACCGGAATGTGTGGAGTGCTGGGAATGATTCCGGAAGAACCTCCGTTCGAAGCGTTTGAGGTTTCCGTTGCCTTGTCGCCGGAGGCCGCAAGGCTTCGCTATCCTACCATAGGAGGCCGAGCCATTATCCGAAACTCCGATGCTCATTGGCTAAGCGCAATCGGCCAGAGCAGGACGGTGTTCCATATTGAGCATCGCTGTGTTCGTGAACTAGCGATGGCCTGCCGGAAAGAGGCAGGTAGGAGCGTTAGCTATGCGTGAGCTTTCGATGCACATACTCGACCTTGCGCAAAACTCGATTGCAGCAGGTGCAAGTCTTGTGCTTATGGAGGTCGAAGCCGACACGAACGCCGACAAGCTTTCCATCTGCATATCGGACAATGGCACGGGCATGTCTGAAGAGTTGTTATCCAGTGTCAAGGACCCTTTCACCACCACGCGCACGACACGCAGGGTAGGACTGGGTATTCCGATGATAGCTGAGGCAGCCAAAGCTTGCGAGGGTGACGTGATTGTTGATTCGGAGGTTGGCAGGGGCACGGTCGTCGCTTCGTGGTTTAAACTCAGCCACATCGACCGAGCGCCGCTGGGAGATGTTGCCTCGACTATCGTTGCGCTTGTTGCACCGAACCCCGATGTGGATTTCGTCTATACCCAGCGCGTCGATGGCACAGAGTTCACGTTGGATACTAGAGACATCAAGAACCAACTTGATGGTGTTCCAATCAACGAGCCGGCAGTGCTGTCGTGGCTTCGAAACTACGTGGCCGAGAAAACGACCTGCCTTGTGAGGATAGACTAGGAAGAGAGCGTGTGCTGTTGAGCAGACGCAAAGAGTTATCTTTCCATTAGGAGTGAGGCTTCGAGGAGCACCGCTACGTGCTCGGATAGTCGACAACTGATAACTGATACGCGAAGACTCATAAATTACAACCGAGGTGAAAAGAACCGAATGAAGACACTTGAAGACCTTAAAAAGATTCGAGAAAAAGCCCTGGAGCAGATGAAAGTTCGCGAGGGCCAATATGCGGCGAAGATCGTGGTCGCTATGGGTACCTGTGGCATCGCCGCTGGCGCGCGCGAGGTTGTGACCGCCATTCTCGACGAGCTCGAGAAGCGCGGAATCACCAACGTCGCTGTTACGCAGACTGGCTGCAAGGGACTTTGCGAGCAGGAGCCTACCGTCGATGTCATCAGACAAGGCGAGCCAACCGTCACCTACGGTTACATTGACGCCGAGAAGGCCAGACAGATCGTTGCTCAGCACATCGTCAACGGCAGCATCGTTGGCGAGTGGGTCGTAGCCACCAACAACTAGAAACTATCTCTGTTCGACTCGTCTTTTCTTCTACCTTTCCCGTGGTTAGGGAGGGGTGGGGCGAGGGGGCGGCAACCTTGTAAAAGCCGTAGCCTCTTGGCTCTGAGGGGGCTAAGCAGGCAAAGGAGGTAATGAAGTGTCAACGCATACGTGCGAATGCGAGCAGAGGGTCGCTGAAGCTCGAAGAAACGAAGCGAAGCTCTATAAAGAGCTCGACGCAATCATTGAGAAGCACAAGAACGTCAGGGGACCGCTTATCCAGGTCCTCCATGCTGCACAGGAGCTTTTCGGCTATCTACCCGAAAAAGCACAGGTTAGGATTGCCAAGGGGCTTAACATACCCCTAAGTGAAGTGCACGGCGTTCTGAGCTTTTATTCGTTTTTCACTACCGTGCCACGCGGTGAGCACACCATCAGGGTATGCTTGGGCACCGCTTGCTATGTCCGTGGAGGCAAGCAGGTTTTAGAAAAGTTCCAGCAAGAGCTTGGCATCGGAGTCAACGATACCACCGACGATCGCAAGTTCTCGCTAGAAATCAACCGCTGCGTCGGAGCGTGCGGGCTTGCGCCGGTTGTAACAATCGGGCCGGATATCTACCGTCGTGTCAAGCTCGACAAGGTGCCGGAGATCATCCGTAAATACAGGGGAGGTGGTCGGTAGTGGAGAGGCTGTTCAGAACCCACGTGCTCGTCTGTGCCGGTGCGGGCTGTGTATCCTGTGGCTGTGAGGAGGTTGCCCAAACCGTTAAAGATGAGATCAAGCGCCTCGGGCTTGACAAAGAAATCCAGGTGGTTATGACCGGCTGTATGGGCTCCTGCAACTTAGGCCCGGTGGCAGCAATTGTTCCCGAAGGCATATTTTACGAAAGACTTACCCCTGCGGGTGCCAAGCGCATCTGCGAAGAGCACCTTCTCAAGGGAAGACCGGTTGAGGAGTTCATGCACCGGGCTGGCGCGGAGGAAGTCTGTCGACGGATGGAAGATCTTCCTTTCTTCAAGATGCAAAAGAAGATCGTCTTGCGAAAGTGTGGTCTCATAGACCCGGGCAAGATAGAAGAGTATATAGCGCTGGACGGTTATGCTGCGCTGGCTAAAGTCTTGAGCGATATGACCCCGCAGCAGGTTATTGATGAGATAAAAGCGTCGGGCCTGCGTGGACGTGGAGGCGGAGGTTTCAGCACTGGGCTTAAGTGGCAGTTTACTCACGACGCGCCAGGTGACCAAAAATACGTGCTTTGCAACGCTGATGAGGGTGACCCTGGGGCGTTCATGGACCGTAGTGTCCTTGAGGGAGATCCGCACTCCGTTATAGAGGCAATGATTATCGCCGGTTACGCAGTTGGTGCAAATCAGGGTTATGTCTATGTCAGGGCTGAGTATCCGCTGGCGATAGAAAGACTCTCTATAGCTATTGATCAAGCTCGCGAGTGGGGGTTTCTAGGCAAGAGCATCCTTGGTACGGGTTTCGATTTCGACCTGGACATCAGAATCGGTGCTGGCGCGTTCGTTTGTGGCGAAGAAACCGCACTTATGGCTTCCATCGAGGGCAAGCGCGGAGAGCCCAGGCCGAGACCGCCTTTCCCGGCAATATCCGGATTGTGGGAGTGTCCGACACTGCTTAACAACGTCGAGACCTACGCCAACATCACATGGATCATACTTAACGGCGCTGAGGAGTTTGCAAAGATCGGCACCGAGAACAGCAAGGGCACGAAGGTCTTTGCGCTGGCCGGCTGTGTCAACAACACGGGTTTAGTTGAAGTTCCTATGGGCACCACGCTTGGCGAGCTGATTTTCGACATTGGCGGCGGTATTAGGGGCGGTAGGAAATTCAAGGCAGCCCAGGCGGGTGGCCCCTCGGGGGGATGTATTCCGGCCGAATACTTGAACGTGCCTATGGATTACGACTCCCTCAAAGATCTAGGCGCGATGATGGGTTCTGGCGGGTTGATAGTGATGGATGAGAACACCTGCATGGTGGACCTCGCACGCTATTTCCTAGACTTTATCCAAGATGAGTCGTGTGGAAAGTGTACGCCGTGTCGCATCGGCACCAAAAGGATGCTGGAGATTCTCGACCGCATCGCCCATGGCCTAGGTCAGGAGGGCGATATTGAGTTATTGATCGATCTGGGCACGCAGATTCGGGACTCTGCGTTGTGCGGCCTCGGTCAGACAGCTCCAAACCCGGTGTTGTCTACTATCAGGTACTTCCGTGACGAATACGAGGCGCATATCCGCGAGAAGAGATGCCCCGCTTGTGTGTGCAACTCGTTGTTTGATGCTCCTTGTTCCCACACCTGTCCCGCAGGGACCAGTGTGCCCAAATACATCGCTCTTATCAGCCATCGGCGGTTCACCGACGCTTTGCGACTGATTCGCGACAAGAACCCGTTTACGTCGGTCTGCGGACGCGTATGCAATGCGCCGTGCGAGGATAAATGTCGCAGGGCGCAGATCGACGAGCCGCTCTCCATACGAGCGCTTAAGCGTTTCGCCGCCGATTCTGCTGCTAAGGGCGAGCTGCCTGCGCCGGGAAAGCGGATTTCCCCGGCGGCCGACAAGAAAGTTGCCATCATTGGCGCTGGACCCGCGGGCCTTACAGCGGCCTATCACCTCGCCCGAATGGGCTATAAACCAGTCGTTTTCGAGGCCGAAAAAGTGGCAGGTGGAATGCTCGCCACGTGCATCCCGCCTTATCGCCTTCCTAGGGAGGTTCTTGAGGGCGAGATCGATATGATCATTTCGACCGGAGTCGAGATTAGATATGGAACCAGGGTCGGCAAAGACATTGCCTTTGACGAGATTAAGCGCGAGTTTGACGCCGTCTTCGTTGCGACGGGAGCTGACAAGGGTTGGACTCTGGGCATTCCTGGCGAGGACTTATCTGGTGTTTACGATGCCATCACTTTCCTTAAGGACGTTAACCTCGGCACTAACGAGATAAAGATTGGTGATCGAGTTGCGGTAGTTGGTGGCGGAAACGCAGCGATCGACGCTGCCCGTACGGCGCTGCGCGTAGGCGCAAAGAAGGTGACCATTGTCTACCGGCGCACCAAAGAAGAAATGCCCGCTGCGCCGGAAGAGATTCACGAGGCAGAGGTAGAGGATATCGAGATTCGCTATCTCGCCATCCCCATTGAGGCGATCGGAGAAAACGGCAAGGTTACTTCGTTGAAGTGTCAGTTGCTGGAGCTTGCCGAGTTTGATAAGAGCGGACGACGCAAACCTAGGCCTATTGAAGGCAGCACATTTGATATTCCAGTCGACACGGTTATCACTGCCATCAGCCAGGAGCCGGACGTCGATTTTCTTGGTAGCAATGTCAAGCTGACAAGAAGCAAGACCATCGCAATCGATGAGTCTACTATGAGAGCCGCCGAAACCGGCATCTTTGCTGGCGGCGACGTGGTTAAGGGCCCTTGGACCGTCATTGGTGCGATCGGAGACGGTATTAAGGCCGCTGTTTCCATAGATCGATATCTCGGCGGCAGCGGCGAGTTGGCTTGTGATGCCGAAAAGATCGAAATACCGCCTGTGCCCGAGGATGTGGATGATATCGTCGAGACGCCGCGTGTGTGCGTTAGTTGCCTGCCCAAGGAAAAACGCTTTGGGATGGCTGAAGTTGAGCTAGGTTATACGAGGGAGGAAGCACTGCGAGAGGCAGCTCGCTGCCTTCGCTGTGACGCAGGAACTACATAATAGCTGACAGCCGATAGCTGGCGGCTGAATATGATGGCTGACAGAAGGCTAGCGGCTGATACCGATTCTGGATGGCGATTTCCGAATCGCCACCCTCCACCCTCCCTCTTGATGGGGGATGGCTGGAGTGAGGATGTAGCGAATCTAGAGTCCAGACTGAGGGCTTTGTGCTCAGAGAGGTAGAAGTCGATGGAACAGATCAAAGTAACCGTAGATAACATAGAGGTATCCGTGCCCAAGGGAAGCACCGTTCTAGACGCGGCAAAGGCTGCGGGTATTTACGTGCCTACGCTCTGTTTTATGGAGGGTCACAAGCCGCTGGGAGCGTGTCGCGTGTGTTTAGTCGAGGTGGAGGGCGGTCGAGGACTCCAAGCAAGTTGCTCGTTCCCAGCGACGGACGGAATGGTCGTGCGCACCAATACCAAACGTGTGCACGACGCGCGGAAGACCGTCGTTGAGCTGATGCTTTCCGCGCATCGCCAGGAGTGTCTTACCTGTGTTCGCAGCCTCAACTGCGAACTTCAAGATCTTGCCAAGAGGTTGGGTATTCAGGAGAACCGCTTCGCAGGAGAGATGCCGCCTGCACTGATGGATACCAGTTCTCCCAGCGTAGTGCGCGACTCCAGCAAGTGTATCCTCTGTAGAAGATGCATTGAGGTGTGTCACAATACACAGGCAGTCGGGCAGTTGTTCCCCGTGGAGCGTGGCTTCGATACGCAGATTGCGCCAGCGGCCAAAAAGAACCTGGGTGATACTGCGTGCGTGGCTTGTGGGCAGTGCATAAACATCTGCCCGGTCGGCGCGCTTCGCGAAAAGAGCCACATCGAGCGCGTGTGGCAGGCTCTTGCTGATCCTGAGAAATATGTAGTTGTGCAAACTGCTCCTGCTGTTCGTGCGGCAATTGGCGAGGAATTTGGTATGCCGGCCGGGAGCCTAGTGACCAAGAAGATGGTTGCCGGTCTGCGCAGACTGGGTTTCGACAAGGTTTTCGACACCGACTTCACTGCCGACCTCACTATTCTCGAAGAGGGCAACGAACTGCTCCATCGCCTGAAAACAGGTGGGGTGTTGCCGATGATTACCTCTTGCAGTCCGGGTTGGATCAACTATATTGAGCACTTCTATCCAGAACTGCTTGCACATCTGTCTACGTGCAAGAGCCCGCAGCAAATGTTTGGCGCGCTTGCCAAGACTTACTACGCAGAAAAGATCGGCGTCAAGCCTGAGAATATGTATGTTGTATCAATAATGCCCTGCACTGCAAAAAAACTCGAGGCTGGGCGAGAGGAGATGTGCAGCGTCGAAGATATTCCCGATGTAGATGCCGTTCTAACTACCCGTGAGGCCGCGCAGATGATGCGTGAGATGGGCATCGATTTTCCAAACCTGCCAGAGGAGAACTTCGACGAACCGCTCGGCATATCCACAGGCGCGGCCGTCATCTTCGGTGCCACCGGCGGTGTTATGGAAGCTGCGCTGCGAACCGTATATGAAGTGGTGACCGGCGAGGAGCTTAAGGACGTCAACTTTACCGCAGTCCGAGGACTCAAGGGCGTCAAAGAAGCTACTGTCAAGGTTGGCGAGCTGGACGTGAAAGTTGCCGTGGCAAGTGGACTCTCCAATGCCAAGAAACTAATGGATCTTATTATGGATGGCAAAGCCGATTATCACTTCATCGAGATTATGTGCTGTCCAGGCGGATGCATTGGCGGAGGCGGCCAGCCGAAACCGACCACGGATGAAATCAGGCAGAAGCGAATTGAGGCCATATATAGGGAAGATGAGGGGCTTCCAATTCGCAAAAGCCACGAAAATCCAGCGGTCAAAGCGCTTTACGAGGAGTTCCTTGGTCAGCCCCTTGGGCACAAAAGCCACAAGCTCTTGCACACACATTACACGCCAAAATCAGATATGCCGGTCGGCCTAGAACCGGACGAAAAGGAGACAACGAAGAAGTAACAATCCTGTTAAACGCTGTGATGATTGGGTCTTGATTCTCCTTCCCTTATTGTAGGGAATGCAGAGAATGCCTGCGAGCCCCATCGTGTGGTTTGCACCCAACGTTTTTGCCGACAATCGATTATTGATGGGAAACACGCCCTAGGCGAGGGTTGAGGACCCAAAACCGAAGGCTTTTATAACACAACATCAGCTAGCCTGATACTTATAACCTACGGAAAACTGGGGGTATTGATTCGTGGCATCCTGTGAATCCAAGAGCTGCGCAGACTGCGAAGCCGTGGTTACCAGAATATGCGATAGCTACGGCTCCTGTCGGGGCAGCCTGATCCCTATCCTTCACGACATCCAGCGCGAGATGGGCTACATTTCGTCGGATGCTATGGAGATTGTGGCGGAGCGCCTCGGCGTGACAAGCGCCCAGGTGCATAGCACCGCTACGTTCTACACGCTCTTTTATACGAAGCCGCAAGGCAAGAACATCGTCAGACTTTGCGACAGTCCGCCGTGCCATATCGAAGGCAGCAGGGCCGTGCGAGAGGCGATTTCGAAGGAACTCGGCATCTCTGAGGGAGAAACCACCGAGGACATGAACTTCACATTCGAGGTTGTCAGTTGCATGGGGCTCTGCGGCGTGGCTCCGGCAATAATGGTTAATGATGACGTCTACGGAAACGTTACGCCCGAATCTGTTGCCGGAATCTTGAATAAGTATAGGGAGGCGAAGTAAATGGCCTTCTACAGAGCTCACGTATTGGTTGATACCGGCACGCCCGCCGTTCTAAAGGGTGCTCTTGCAGTCAAGTCTGCACTGATTGAAGAACTAAAGCGACGAGGGTTAGATAAGGAGATAAAAGTCGTGGAGACTGGCGACCTCGGTCTTCACAATGCTGGCTGTGGCGTGGTGATTTACCCCGAGGGTGTTACATACGCCAACGTCACTACAGACTTCGTTCCATTGATAGTCGAAGAGCACCTGCTCAAGGGGCGACCAGTCGAGAAGCTGCTATACAAGGAAGATCAGCCGTCCGTCGTTACCGCTGCCGAGAGTCCGCGCTGTAACGAAATGCGCGTGATACTGAAGAACATTGGCGTGATCGACCCCAACAGTATCGACGAATACATTGCCCACGGCGGCTACGAGGGCCTTGTGAAGGCTCTCACTACGATGACACCTGACCAAGTGATCAACGAGGTCAAGGCCTCCCAACTCAAGGGCCGCGGTGGAGCCGGGTTCCCGACCGGTCTTAAGTGGGAGTTTACCGCCAAGGCCGCAGGGTCGGATAAGGCAATTGTCTGTAACGCCGACGAAGGCGAGCCTGGAAATTTCAAGGATCGTCTGATACTTGAAGGCGATCCGCACCAAATTATCGAGGGTATGGTGATTGCGGCCTACGCCGTTGGAGCTAACGAGGGCTACATCTACATTAGAGGCGAGTATCATCAATCCGTTGAACATACTGAGAAGGCCCTCAAAGCGGCACGTGAAATGGGTTTCCTTGGCAAGAACATCCTGGACACTGGTCTTGACTTCGACATTAGCATTTTCAAGGGAGCCGGTGCCTATATATGCGGCGAGGAAACCGCGCTTCTAGAGTCGCTTGAGGGGAAGCGCGGCGAGAGCCGAATGAAGCCGCCGTTCCCGCCGACTTACGGTTTGCGCGGTATGCCGACGGTCGTCAATAACGTCGAAACGTTCGCTGCAATACCGCACATCCTCGCTAAGGGCGCCGAATGGTATTGTTCCATCGGGACCGGCCAGAGCAAGGGCACTAAGATCTTCTCGCCCTGCGGCGACGTGCTTTACCCGGGTGTCTACGAGGTGCCGTTCGGCATTACGCTTCGCGAGATCATCTACAACATGGCGGGTGGCATCAAGAGCGGTAAGGACTTAAAAGCCGTTCTAATGGGCGGGCCGTCAGGCGTGATGGTCGGCAAGGATGCGCTGGATCGCAAGCTCTGCGCAGAGGATCTCAACCCGGGCGCGGGTGCGCTTATTGTGCTTGACGAAGACAAGTGCATTGTCGACCTTATGCAAAACATCGCTCAGTTCTTCTACCACGAGTCGTGCGGACAGTGTACGCCGTGCAGGGAGGGCTGTAAGCGGATGTTGGAGGTTTTCAATTGGTGGACTGCAGGCGCGGGCAGCGAGGACGACATAGCCCTGCTTGAACAACTTGCCACTACTATGAGCCTTACATCAAAATGCGGCCTTGGCCAGTTTGCCGGCGTCGCTTTCAAGAGCAGCCTGCCGCTATTTATGGACGAATACCGGGCTCACCTGAAAGACAAGGTTTGTCCGACCGGTGTTTGCTCGATGGACAAGGTCCTCGAGGAGGTCAAGTAAAATGGCTGAAGTCAATGTCAAGATTAACGGACAGGATATCAAGGCACAATCCGGGCAGACAATTCTGGAAGTGGCTCGCGCTGCTGGCATCTACATACCGACACTCTGCTACCACTCCGATCTGATGCCCGACGGCGTCTGTAGAATCTGCGCGGTTGAGGTCAAGGGCCAGCGCACCCTTTGTACTGCCTGTTGCTACCCGGTTTCGGATGGGATGGAAGTGCAGACCCATACTCCGAAGGTGCGCGAGGCCAGAAGAATGATCGTCGAGCTAATGCTCGCGAACCATCCGCAGGAATGCCTAACCTGCGCAAAAAACCAAAAGTGCGAGCTTCAGAAACTTGCCAAGGAACTTGGCATTCAGGACGTTCGCTTCAAGGGTGAGCGGAGAGTCTACGATCGCGATCTTACGAGCCCATCAGTGATTCGCGATCCGGAGAAGTGCATCCTCTGTGGTCGATGTGTTCGCGTATGCGACGACATCCAGAGCGTTGCTGCGCTGAACCCCGTAAACCGCGGATGGAATACTTTGATTGTGCCGGGAATGTGCGACGATCTGGCCGATGTCGTCTGCGTTAACTGCGGACAGTGCATCAATCGCTGCCCCACCGGCGCGCTCAAAGGCAACGACCCCGCGCCCGCGATTTGGGAGGCCATTCACGATCCCAAGAAACACGTGATAGTCCAGACAGCGCCCGCAGTGCGCGCATCGATAGGCGAGGAGTTCGGATTGCCTCCGGGGACTCGTGTGACTGGGAAGATGGTCACAGCGCTCAAGATGCTTGGCTTCGACCGTGTCATGGATACCGACTTTACTGCTGATCTTACCATTATGGAAGAGGGAAGCGAGCTTATCCAGCGAATCACCGAGGGCGGAGCGCTGCCACAGCTTACGTCCTGTTCGCCAGGTTGGATCAAGTTCATCGAGTATTACTTCCCGGACTTGCTGCCGAATGTTTCGAGCTGCAAGAGCCCACAGCAGATGTTCGGTGCGCTTGCCAAGACCTACTATGCCCAGAAAATGGGCATAGATCCTGCCGACATAGTCAGCGTCTCTATAATGCCTTGCACCGCGAAGAAATTCGAGTGCGAGCGACCGGAGATGACTTCCAGTGGCTACAAGGATGTGGACTATGTTCTTACCACCCGCGAGGCGGCCGGTATGATGAAAGAGGCCGGCATTGACCTGCCTAACCTGCCGGACAGCGAGTATGACGATCCGTTCGGCGTAACCACTGGCGCAGCCGTTATATTTGGCAACACAGGCGGTGTTATGGAAGCGGCGCTTAGGACGGCGTATGAGCTTGTCACAGGCCAGAAGTTGGACGAGGTTAATATCCAAGCTGTCCGAGGTATGGAAGGCGTGCGCGAGGCGTCGGTGCAGGTGGGCGACATTACTGTCAAGGCGGCGGTTGCCCACGGACTTGCTAATGCCCGCAAGGTGCTCGAAGGCATCCGCGATGGTCGGTTCAAAGACTATCACTTCATCGAGATTATGTGCTGCCCAGGCGGCTGTATCGGCGGTGGTGGCCAGCCTCAGCCCACTTCCGAGGAGATCAGAAAGGCCCGCATCAAGGCAATCTATGAGGAAGACGAGACCATGAAGATCCGCAAGTCTCACGAGAACCCCGCCGTGCTTAAGCTTTACGAGGAGTTTCTCGAGAAACCGCTGTCGCACAAGTCCCATGAATTGCTTCACACCCACTACACAGCCCGCGACCGCAAGACAGCTAGAAAGACTGCGGACAAGCCGGTCAAGGTGAAGGTGGAGAAGAGCTAACTTCACTTGTTGCCATTGACTTATGGGAAGAGTTAGGCAGAAATTCCCAGTCTCGTCTCCAAGGAGAGAGGGTTGGGGCACTGGGTAGCCTAGCGCATAACCAAAAGCGACGAGCTAACATGGCCGGGATTTCCGAATCCCGGCCTTTTCTAGGCTTCGTTGTCCTTGGCTCAAGGCTGAGCTGTAATCCCTTTCTGCGGTTATTCGCCGGCCTTCAGCCTGGGTCGGACTGCAAGTCCTCGTCGTTCCGTTTTAGGCGCGATTCCAAATCGCGCCCGAGCAGAGTGAGCGTGGACGGTTGACCGACGAGCCCGGCCCACCGCGCGAACTCAAGCAGCTCGTCGACTAAATTTCCTGGGAGCCGCGCGACAACCGCAGATATCTCACAACATGATAGAATACAGGCATATAATGTGCGTCTCTGAAATATGAGTCCGCGCTTATATCGCTGAGAAAGGATGGAGCCACATTGAGATCACAGTGCGAATTACCGAGTCTTCTAGGCATACTGATATTGGCCTGCCTGGTCTTTGTGCAGGCGCCGATTGCCTTTGCCGATCGCATCGCCAGACCCGACCATGCCGACGCGCCCGTTACATCGAACGCGCCGATAGTTGTAAACAAGGAACTCATCGTCGCACAGCCGCAGGCGTCGCAGCCTGTGCTGCTTCCAGATCTTCCCAAGGGCCCGATCGCGCGGCAGGCCGTGGCGCTGCCTGATCCTAAGCTTGCCGACCAATTCCCTACGCCGCCGGTGCCGGCTGCGGTCCAAGCCGTCAACATGTCCATTACGCGGGCTAACTTGGTGCAGTCGCTACTAGGCGATCAGAGCTACGCAAAATCGCTCAGCGCGCTGCCCACGCTTACCGGAATTCAGCCTTTAAGCCTTGCTCATACAAGCATGACGGGCGTCAATATAACGATGTCTACCGGGATGGTTCCCGGCGCGCCCACCATCTACAAATCGTATGACGATATCAACTGGCACAACGGAGTCAGCTTCACACCAACCGACTCGGGCCCAATGTTTTCCGCCGGTGGCAAGAGCTATCGCGTCGGTGGCGTCTTTATCAACGGCGCCTGTATGATACCCGGCACTAGTCTCAGGGACCTGTCCACCGCTAATCTCATCTACCTCAAGCCGCCGTGCCAAGTCTGGGTTTTCCTCGAACTCCCGCCTGATCCCGGTGCCTATATGATCTCTATGAAGCTTGCGGAGTCGCGCGGCGCCTCGCTTGCCGGCCTCGTCGGAGGAAACCCGGTGATCTTCGGCGATGTCGTTGACAAAAACGGTACCACTCCGCTGAGGCTTGTAGCAGTGAATACGCAGGGAGCCATAACGTGCCTGTGTAACATCACACCGGTTACGTTCGGTGGCAATCTTAATTACGAGTCGCAGCAATACTGGGGAATGCGCGGCATCAATAGTTGGGCGTGCTTCCAATTCTACTCGGCGGGGCCAGGCAATACCGTGTGGCATCCTCGTTACTATCTCTACGGCGGAATAACGGTGCATAAGCTCTAGATCGCCGATTGCCGCAGCCGGCCATTCCTGGCTATAATGCAGCTAACGCAACGCCAATCCACGGAGTGCAACAATGACATCCCGCGAACGGATGATGATCGCCCTCGAAAACGGACGCCCGGACCGCCTTCCCTGCCAAGTACACGGCTGGATGCAGTATTATCTCGATACATATCTTGGCGGCATTGACTGGTACCAGGCTTACGAGAAGTTCGACATGGACTATGCCATTTACGTGAGTCCGACCTACACCTACGACGAGGAGTCCTTCGCCAATTGGCAGGTGAATAGAGTTGACCTGGGCGTAGATGACACGGGAGCCAGGCTCTGGAAAGAGACCATAGTCACTCCCGAGGGTGAGTTGCATCACGCGGGAGCGCAGAACCAGTTCACCGGCTGGGAGACGGAGCATCTCATCAAGAGCGAGCGCGACTTCGAGCTGTTCATCAAATACGAACCTGTCCCTATCGCGGCGGACCTCAGCTTTCTCCACGCTACGCGTGACAAACTCGGCGACCGCGGCATAATCCGCAGCCATCCGTTTAGCCCGGGCCAGGGCAGTCCGTGGCAGAGCTTCTGCACCAAAGCCGGCACGGAGGAGGCCATTATGATGGCCATAGACAAGCCCGATTTCCTCCACTACGCCCTCAACGCCATCCTGCAGAAGACCCTGCGAGTGACTGAGCTGTGGGCCGGTACGCCCGCCGATATGGTCGAAACCGGAGGCGGCGCCGGCTCCAATACCGTTATCAGCCCAGCCATATTCCGCGAGTTCCTCCTGCCCTACGACAAGCAGCAGGCCGACGCGTTTCACGCGGTGGGACTCAAAGTGGTTTATCATCTCTGCGGCGGGCTGATGCAGATGCTGGACCTTGTCGTGGAGTCGGGGGCCGACGGTCTTGAGACGATGACCCCGCCTTCGATGGGCGGCGACTGCGACCTGGCCGAGGCCTCCCGAAGGGTGGGGGACAAGCTATTCTTTATCGGCGGCTTTGATCAGAACGCCGGCTTTGAGAAAGGCAATCCTGAGATTGTTCGGCGACTTGTATTCGAGTGTTTTGAGGCAACAAAAGATCACGCAGGGTACATTATCGCGCCGTCCGACCACTTTTTCTTTGGTGACCCGGCCAACTTGCAAGCTTTCTCCGATGCATGCAAGGAGTGTGTGTACTAGAACAAGCCCAGCTCCCGGATGCGCTGCGATGACTGCGGGAAATGCATGGAACGGCGACACGATTCGCTCCTGAAACCACAGGACACCACGCCCTAAAGACTCCTGAGCGCTAGATCTAGAAGTGTCAGGGAATGATCTGTCCACCTTAAGATTGCACCGGGCTTAAAGAAGAGGCTAAAAAAGCCCGCGCTAAGTGGAATATCAAGAATAGCGGCACAAAGCCGCACCAGTGTCACAATTGGCAGTTGACTGGCGGTAAGTGCTCTATGGGTCAAGTCGAAGTCTGTGCCAAAATAATTGCCTACCTCTTGCTTTCAGGGCTGGTTCTCAATTGGTGCCACAGGCAGTATATGCGGCTTAGCGAGCGCGCGGATGCGCTTCCAGTTCGCCTTCCCGCTAGGTTGCTCCTCAGCGTAGCAATCCCGACGTTACCGCTCGCCGTTGCGGTGGCTCTGACTTCTGCGGTGCTGTTCGCGACAGAACGTGTTTCCATTACGAGCCTTGGCCTAGCCCTCGATCCGCGCCTGATGACCTATGCGGCGTGGGGCGCGAGTGTGGCGGTTGGTTCTGTTGCCCTTACTTATCTGATCGCATTGTTTGGCGATTTTGTTCATGTTACCCGGTCACGGCTTACGCGTGATTACTTGCCGACGCTACCCTTGTTCCTAGACGGGTTGACGACATTCTTTTCTTTTTCGATCGTAGAGGAAATCATCTTCCGAGGCTACGTATACCGTGAGCTATGCGAGGCGTGGAATGGCCCTGTTGCGATAGTGGTCTCGTCGATAATGTTCTCACTTGCGCATCTCACCAGACGTCACAGGAACTCGCCCATGTATCTGCTCAACGCGTTCCTCTTTGCGTTGATGGCCGGGGCGGCTAGATACTACACCGGGACCCTTTGGCTCCCGATCGGCTTGCACATAGGCTGGAACGTGATCTCCGGACCCATCCTCGGCCTGCCTTGCGCCGGCCGCGATTACGAAAACGGCGTGCTGCTGAGCCGTGTCTCCGGCCCCCTATGGCTGACCGGAGGCATATTGTCGTTGGATGCAGGTCTCTTGGGCACTTTCTCGATCCTGGTCGCTGTCGTTGGCCTCGTCGCCACTGCCCCGATCATCTGAGATCTCTTGGCTCCAGTTCTCTTAGGTGGGGTCTATCACTTCTTTAGGCATTCTTGCTGCGATTCACCACGAAAGGCAGACAGTCACGATGAGCTTGGCCTTCGCTCTCCAACCAACGCTGTCTGTCCGTTGGCCTCTGCTTCGCCCTCGTCCGAGACCTGCTCTACACAGGCTGTTCCGCCAACGTTTCGCCAGGCATTTCCAAGGCCAGCTCTTCTATAACACTGCTTTTAGCGGCGACAAGACATCTGGCAACACCGCTTACCTACGATGTCGCTGGCAACGCGGAAGTCAGAGCCGCATAACGGACGCATGTGTAGCGATCTCAAACCTGCGTGTCAGGTAGTGTGAGAGGTGGGATCGGTGATGACCCCACCTGCTCCATCAAACCGTGCCTCTGCTACATCGGACACCGTGGATCCGTCGGGTTCACTATGCAATAACGTTCTTTGTCTTGCTGAGTGAGAAAGCCCTCGCGAAGGAAGAGCGCGAACGCGTTCGTGTCGTTCATAGAAGTGCGAACCGCATTGCCTAGCACCGACCGAACGCACGCGTGTTGTGCTTTGATCGATGCCAGACGAGCCGTCATTTCCGAGTCCCTCAGCAGCATTCGCATCACGCGAGCGAAATTGTCGCTAAGCGCCTCTTTCCTCGAGCAAAGCAGGCATTGTTTCACACAGGCTCCCGTGCAGCCATCAGGGCACGGAACCTCGCAGCACATCGCTTGCAGGCATCGCGCTATCTGAGCGTTCATATCGTTTCGCGCGGAGATCAGCCTGCGAGAAAAGTTGCGCATGTCCTGGTTTGGAGACTGTAACCCAGCCTGCGCTGTTAAGGTCAGGTCGCAGTTCAGCTTGTATAATCGCTTCAGAACGTCACAGTCGAAGTTGGCCCCGCAGTCTGTTGCCAGGTCGGGCCCCGCCCCGACGACGCAGCCCAGTCCGCAGTCCCGCAGACACCTTGGCGGACAAGTCGTGTCAGCCGCCAATAACGCCGTCGGCACCATCACGAGAATCACCGTCACAATAGCCGCAGTTCGCATCGCTATCGCTCCCAACTGCAAGATCAATGAATCAAAAGGTACGTTCCCTGGAAGCCTAGTCTGGAAACGGTTATCGGGCTTACATGTTTCTTGCATTTGCAGGAGTCGGGGGCCGTGCCGCCTAACCCTGACCTAAGAACCAGGTAACATACACCGCGTAACCTTGTATCCCTTCTCCCTTCCAATCGCGGGAAAGGGTAGGGCTAAGGGACCGCAACGGACCTGTCGAAACGGAGCACGACATTGAAAGCCATCGCCATTTGTGGTAGTCCCAGGAATAACGGCAACACTGAGATTCTGCTCAAGCGTTGTCTCTCCAAACTTTCGGAGAGCTCCATTGGAACCGAACTCATACCATTACGTGGTAAGGATATCAGGGGGTGCACTGCCTGCGGTTCGTGTCGCGAGCGCAAAGACGGTACCTGTGCCATCAAGAACGATGATTTCCACGAAGTTTTCGATAAGATGAAGTCCGCCGATATTATCGTGGTTGGCTCCCCCGTTTACTACGGTTCTGCGACTCCGGAGATGATGGCCCTTCTTGACAGAGCGGGCTATGTCAGCCGCACGGGCGGCTTCGACTACTTCTCGCGCAAGCTCGGGGGCCCGGTAGTGGTTGCTCGTCGAGCAGGCCACAACTTCACCTTCGCCCAGCTTCTTTATTGGTTTCTGATTAATGATATGATTGTACCCGGTTCGACCTACTGGAACATCGGGTTTGGTCGTGTGCCAGGCGAAGTGGAGAGCGACGATGAGGCGCTCGCTACAGTCGACCGCTTTGCGGAAAACTTGGCATGGTTGGCGCTCAGCTTGAACACCTAGCAGAGCAACTACTTCACAATTGGCAGTATTCTCTTGAACTCAGCCCTAGAGGCGTCGCCTGTCATCTCGAAGATTGCCGTTTCGGTCGAGGTGATCACGCAGCCCGAGTCGCGCATCTTGCCAATGCCGACCTCGTAGTTCTCAGCGGTTCGCGAGGACACGGCGTCTCGTGCGACGTGCACCCGAAGGCCCCTGAGGAGCAGGTCGTGGGCTGTCTGATTCACGCATACATGGGCTTCGATCCCACAGAGTATTACCTGGCGTCGTCCCGTGGCCGCAATATGCTGCGCAAACTCCTTGCAGCCGAGGCAACTGAATGCTGTTTTTGGGAAGACCTGCACGTCCTTTAGGGCAGTTGCCACTAGTTCGGTGCATCCTCCCAGCTTCTCCGGATATTGAACGGTTACCAGCACAGGGATGTCGAAAACCTTGGCTGCTTCGATCAGCTTTACGGTATTGGCAATTACGCGATCTGCTTGGTGTATCGCCTTCAGCAAGGAATCCTGCACGTCGATTACTACGAGCATCGCGTAGGATGAGTCGAGGATGTTCGGATGGCTCATCTTATCGAGACTATCTTGTATCGAATAATTCCGCCTGGTGCTTCTACTTCCACCACATCCCCCTTCTTGCGACCCATCAGGGCGCTGCCAACAAGGGATTCGTGCGAAATCCGTCCTTCAGCCGGACTAGACTCCGCCGTGCCTACTATCACAAACTCGTCCTTGACCTTGTCCTCAGTATCCTCGACCGTCACCTTCGAACCTATTCCCACGCTGCTGTTGTCGTTCGATCCTTCTACCACGTTTGCGTGGGCTAGTATTGCCTTCAGTTCCTTCACTCGCGCATCTAGCAGGGCTTGAGCATGCTTGGCATCCTCATAGTCGGAGTTCTCCGAAAGATCGCCTAGGTGTCTGGCATCGCGGATTCTATCGATGATCAACGGGCGTTTCACGGTGAGAATCTCGTTCAGCTCACGCTGCATCTCATCGAAGCCCTCGCGGGTCAAGACGAACTCAGTATCGGACATGCTACTAACGGTTCTCCCACACAAAATAACAACGTGCCCGCTGCAACACGGGCACATTTCAATCGCGCATTGTACCACAACGATACGTAAAATGGAACCCCATAGTTCGGTTTGAAGCTAGTATTTCACTGTGTGGGATGGATTAGAGATCCTAGCGGGGCACTCCGGCAATTCCTCTCAGGATATCAGCGCGGCTGACGATCCCGACCAATTTGCCATCTCGCACTATCGGCACGCGGTTAATGCGCTTTTGAACCATCACTTCCGCGATCTTGTCCACGTCGTCTTCTTCTTCGAAAAACACGACGTTCTTGGTCATCAGGTCTGCGGCTGTCGCTTCGCAGCGCGCCTTGCAGTAAGCCTTTTGCAACATCTCATCTGGAACCACCCACAGCCCGAAAAGCGCAATTCGATGTGGCGCGCCCTTCTGCATATCGTGCTTGAGAAGTAAATCGTCCTCCGTAACAACTCCCACTATGTGGTCGTCATCATCCACCACGGGCACGCCGCTTATCCCATGCGTCGCCATCAACATTGCTATGTCCGCTACTGGGGTGTCTTTCCGGACAACCACTACGTCCGTGGTCATTATGTCCTTTGCTACCATCTGTCCTCCTGCAGCCGACAGACTCGGCCATTCGTGGCACACTATGATTATAAGTGTGGCATTTTGCCCAGTCAACTTTTTGAAGACCGCCACGTCCGAGTTGTCAACCCGCCGATCGGTGGAGTATCATAGGGCGTTAAAACTGTTTACGGAGGCAGTTATGAAGCAGAGCTATACGGCCCACGTGGTCTCTCATACGCACTGGGATAGAGAATGGTACATGCCTTTCCAGCACTACAGAATGAGGCTCGTCGAACTCACTGATATGCTCCTCGACCTGTTAGAACGTTCGCCAGACTTTAAGTATTGGACTTTCGATGGCCAGACAGTCGTCCTTGAGGACTACCTCGCTATTAGGCCGGAAAACCGCGAGCGCCTCGTGCGCCTGATCTCCGAAGGCCGTATTCTGATTGGGCCTTGGTATGATCAACCCGACGAGTTTCTCGTAAGCGGTGAGAACCTAATACGGAATCTGCTACTAGGCAAGAAGATGTGCGACGAGTTTGGCGGACGGATGACTGTAGGCTATGTGCCCGATGAGTTCGGCCACATCTCACAGCTCCCGCAGATACTCCTTGGCTTCGGCGTGGACAGTGCCGTGTTCTTTCGCGGAATTACCCAGGATCAGGTCGATGCCGAGTTCCTTTGGAAGGGTGCAGACGGCTCCGAGGTCCTGGCGGTGAAGTTGCCCGACAACAACGCTTATAGCAACTGGTTCTACCGACTGAGAGAGACACTTCGATATCCTGATAAGGCCGTCGATCCCGAGCAGGTGACGGCCGACGTCAAAGCCCTAGTTGACGATTGCATCAGCGAAAGGCCCACCACAGACCAACTACTCTTTATGGACGGCTGCGACCACGTATTCCCGCAGTTCAAGACTCCCGAAATAATCGCCATCGCCAACGAGCGTCTGGACAACGTTACTATCATTCACAGCACGCTGCCTGCATTCATCCAAGCCTTGCGCAGTGCCGGCCCGAAACTTGCCGCATATTCTGGCGAGTTGCGCTGGTCCAATCGCGATTGGAAACTACAAGGGCTTCTAGCCAACACCCTATCTTCTCGCATTCATCTCAAGCAGGCCAACCACGCCTGCGAGATCCTCCTCGAAAAATACGTCGAGCCACTTGCGTCTTGGGCTTGGGTGTTGGGCGAGGATTATCCAAAGAGCTACATCGATCTATGCTGGAACTATCTGCTCAAGAATAGCCCCCACGATTCAATTTGCGGTTGCAGCGTCGATCAAGTCCACAAGGATATGGTCTATCGCTATGACCAGGTCAAACTGATTGGCGAGCGATTGCTGGGCAAGTCGCTCAAGGCAATTGCCGACCGCATTGGGTCGCAAAGCGATGACTCCGAGAAGTCCGTCTTGTTGGCCGTTTTCAACACTCTTGCAGTGCCCAGAACCGATGTTCTTGAGGCTGAAGTTGACCTGCCGGGAGACTGGGCAATACCGGGATTGCGCATTACCGACCCTGACGGCCATGAGGTTCCCTATGCCTTGGTCGGCGTAGAACACTACCATACAATGGATCCCACTCCATACGACATACCTCTCGGTGAACACCGACAGAAAGCACGGGTAGTTTTCCTTGCCTCAGACGTTCCCGCACTTGGTTACAAGGCTTACAGGGTCGAAGTGCTCGACAAACCCAACCGAGCACAGCCCAACATGCTCTTGGGCCCCGACACCGCCGAAAACGAATATATCTCGCTCACGGTTATGAGCGACGGCACCTTCAGCCTGCTCGATAAGGAAACCGATGCCGTTTTCACTAGCTGTCTCATCTTCGAGGATGGCGGCGACGTTGGAGATGGATACAACTACGTAAAACCGCTATGCGATAAGGTCGTTACGAGTCTTGGCGCGAAGTGCTCCGTATCGATTGCCGAGAACAATCCAGTTAGGGTTGTATTCCAGATAGACACCGAACTCCTGTTGCCTTGCGCGATAGAGCCCGACCGGATGAGTCGGTCCTCGGAAACGGTTGCCTGTCCCGTGCGCACGTTTGTCACAGTCGCCGCTGGCGTGAAAAGGGTCGACATTAAGACAATATTTGACAACAACGCGCGTGACCACCGTCTCCGTGTGCTTTTCCCGACAGGATTACCGGCGCGTTTCTCGCACGCCGAAAGTGCGTTCGATGTCGTCCAGCGCCAAATTGCCACTCTCGACTGCTCCGACTGGCGCGAGCCTATGCCACGCACGCATCCACAGAAAAGCTTCGTCGATCTTAGTGGTGACGGCGTCGGGTTTACGCTTATCAACAAGGGGCTTCCGGAGTACGAGGCGGTCGATGACGAGGCTCGCACCATCGCCCTGACGCTCCTACGTGCCACGGGTTCAGGGGTGTGTGGTCCCAAGTTCCAGGTTGAAGGCCAAATGATCGGACGACACACCTTTGAATACTCCATATATCCCCACGCGGGCAACTGGTACGAAGGCGCAAGCTACGAGGAAGCTCATAGATTCAATGTGCCGCTTATCGTCGGCCAGACAGGGATTCACGACGGCGCTCTCCCTCTTACGGCCTCACTGCTCCACATCGACGGCGAAGGGTTTGTGCTTTCCGCGCTCAAGAAGGCCGAGAACAGCGAAGCCCTAGTAATGCGCGGCTTCAACATAGGCCACGCCGAGAGTGCGGTCACCGTCGCTGCCGACTTTGCGACATTCGCCGAGCTTGCCGATCTAAAAGAAGACACGATTTCCACTCTTGATATTGGTTCAGAAGGTCGCATCGCGCTGAAGATTAAGCCCAAACAAATCATTACGTGCAAACTGTGCTTCCGCCGGTAAAACACGTTCTGGTGACCTGTAAGTGGCGTGACTGAGATTCGTGCCGAAATACGCAACTGGTAAAAATACCGGATTTTGCGACGCTGAATGTAAGGTTCTTGACATACACGCCGGTCGGGGGTATAGTGCGATTACGAGAATTCACAGCTCCCGCATAGTGGGTGGGCAGCGGGAGCTTCGATGCACTTCCTCTATCGACTGCAAGGGAAAAGAGGGAGGATGGGGAATGGCCGGCGGACTGGTTCCTCCGGCCGTTCGACTGTGTTTCCCTTCGATTCACCTGACGCTATCGCTCTCTGTCAAAAAACCAGCTATCCCGCGATCAAGAACAAAGATCTACATATTATAGCGGCTCCAATCAGCGTCGCGCATTTACTGATCATATTTCACGCAAGATAACCTTCGTGCAAAGCACTCGCTTGAGCTGCATTCGCCAAGCGTCTTCTGTTCTTACATCGTAGGTCCGCGTAGGTTCGGACGGTAGGATATGGTTCCTAGCTTGCCGAATATCACTACTAAAGAGCATGCCATATAGTTGGACAATTCCAATCGCCACGGAGGTTGGTCTAATTGGCCTATAGAATAGTTGTGGACAGGCGAAAGTGTCAGGGCATCGGCGCATGCGTTGGTTCCGCGCCGGAGGTTTTCGAGATTGATGACGAGGGCAAAGCTGTCGTTGTAAACCCAGAAGGAGCCGATAACGACATCATTCTGGAAGCGGCTGAGGCTTGCCCACTCGAGGCAATCACAGTTTATGACGAGGACGGTGAGCAGCTCTACCCGTAAAAAGTAGCCCGCCTATTGACGGTACCTAGATGGCCCTAATTCGATGTCCACGCCGTCAGTGGTGTTTTCGACCACCAACTGCGTGGGTCCCTCTTGCTCAGTTTCGCCGGGCAATATTACCCGGTTTCCTAGTGGAAACGACTTGGCGTTTCTTTGGGCCCACAGCGCCGCCGCCTTGTCGACAGGGCTCCGCAGGTTGTAGCTCTTATACTGGATCATATCTCCTATGTGAGCTATGATGTCCACGAGAGTTACGCCAGCCGACCAGTAGTCGCCTATGCACACGTAATCGCCGATGTTCGGGTGCCATATAGGAGTCTTCATCACGCATCTCGGGGCAAGCTTAGGGTAACCTATGGGCAAATAGATGTCCAGCACGTGTTCGTCGATGGGCACGGTAGTGTTCGACTCCTTGTCCCACATCAGGCCGTTCAGATAGTAGGTGACGCGATAATGATTCGGCGGATTGCCTGCGACCGCCTCCACCTTGACGCAGTCGCTGCCACTAAGCTCCTTAACGATTTTCTCGTAATCGCGTGTCAGTCTACGGGTCCTGATGTTCATCATTGCATCATTACTTCATCAACTTCGATCTTATCTTCTTTACCATAGCTTGCTCGGCTTGGCTGAGTTTGGCAAAGGGCTCAGCGTAATCGGAGTCGATTTCGTGCATTCCGTAGGCGATCTCTCGCAATCTCTCCTGCTCGATCCACTTTACTGCCTGATCATACCATTGCCGCCTTAGCTTGCTATAGGTTACGCCTGCAGAACGGGCACGCATTAGCGTTTGAATCGCCAGGGCGCGCCGCAGCCGCTTAGCTCGCGACGACGCAAGCGCTCTGTAAACTTGCAGCGCTCGTTTCACTGGGTCGTCGCCTGCTGGTCTGAATGACAACTTTGTTTCTTGCGTCTTCACTAGGCCCTTAAGGTCGGATTCTCGCTGATAGCTCACTTTTCGGCGCGCAAGCAGGTCGGCTACGTAGAGCATAAAGTTTTCTCGGTCCAACCTCTCTCGGTCAGCCGATATCCTCGCGTCAGACATTACCTCGCCCAGCCGTTTATACTCTCGATATGCTTCCTGGTTTTCTGGATGTTCTACTAGTTCGGCTTTCAAGTACTGCTCCCCGCCAGTCGTATCCGATATCGAAAGAAGCTTGATCGCCCTTTCGAAGCTACCCCTTGGCTTCGGCGGTTTAACGTTTCTGTTGAGATATAGATAGACTCCCGACGCCATCTGTGCCAGGATCAACATAACAACTGCTATCCACAGTCCGGTGTTGGAGCTGCTGGACACCGTAGTGCGAACAGTTACCTTATTTTGGGCGTGCGTGTGTCCAGGGCGGTTCGCGTCCAGCGTCTGCGCCAATTCCTTTACGACGCGTGCGTCAATCCGTTCTGCGAAGATGTAGAAGCCTTCGGTTTCTGCCAGCTTGCCGTCCGACTTCTTGAAACACCCGACCCTTCGAGTTACAGGATCAATCACCAGTGCCACGTGCCACGGTTCTTGAAAATAGTTCGTGTGGATGAACTCGTCGTCAGCGGACAAGAATATGCCCAGCGCCGGGTGGCTGTGATACCAACCAATGATCTGCGAATCGCCGCCGCGAATGTGGTGTTCGGTTAGCATCTGCTGCCAAGTCTCGTGTGTGAAAGTGACCGAGATGTCTGTGCCCTTTGCCTCGCTGGCCTCGATATGTCCCGTGATCTCTACAAAAGCCCCGCGGTCCGTTCGGAAGAATCCGCCCAGCAACACTCCGCCGATTTCCTTGTGCACGTCACGTTCGGCGTGTTCCTCGATATCTCGCAATACGCTTTCCGCAATGAATATGGGGATCTGATCCTCATCCGGGTCGCCGACCGGCGCTGCAAAGTAGGCGCGGTCATTTGCGGGGCTATTCTTTCGTTCCGCGTGACGGCGTACCGATTGTCCAAGCTCGATCTGGAATTCTTCGCTCATCGTCTCCTCCTAGACCAGCCTAATCACAAGCGATAAAATCACACCTACCAATGTCGCCAAGGCAATGACGGACGGTCCTAGGCAGTTCTCTGTCACTCTTGCAAGTCCTTTCGTCCTACAGCGCAGGCAGGTTACCTCGTCCTCTCTTACCGGCGCGCCGCACTTCAGGCAATAGAACTCTTTTTTCGCCTTTTGTTTCGACACCGACTCTGCAGATATTTCGATGCTTTCGACGCTTGGTGCCAGCTTCTCGCTTATCTCGTGGGACCATACAGCCCACCCATCACAACCATATACCGAACAGCTTCCGTTAGCCTCCCAGCAGTCGCGGTGGTGCATCACGCCGCACTTGGGACAACGCACCTTTTCCTGTCCCGCCTCTATATGGCTCAAGCAGTATGGGCAGTTTTTGTCGTCCTTGGTTCTCATTTTGCTGTGTCAACGGCTTTCGGCGGCTGGTCGAAGCGGTCGGGGACCGAAGGTCCGGCTAATACGATCAGAAGCCACGCCAACGCTAATCCCAGTAGAAGCAACATCAACAGCAGTGGCCCTAGGTTGGCGACATCACGGCTTTCTTCGGGTGCGGGTTCGCAGACGGGACAATAAAGCTCTCCGGTTCTCGTCGTCTTGCCGCACTTGATGCAGGGGTTAATGGCCGGCTTCCGGGTAGCCGGAATTGCACCCTCTGCCGACTCCTTCGATATCTCCAGCTTAGGTAGGGCGCTGTCCTCTACCTCCACCTCAATTACTCGCCGAACGTCCGGGCAGTTCTTCGCGCTGCATCCGCCGTTTTCCGACCAGCATTCGGTGTGGTGCGCCTTGCCACAAGTCGGACATACAACCGAGTTATCGTCCGGAACTACAGTCAGGCAGTATGGACATTCATGCTTAGTTGTGGTCAACAAACACCCCCGCTGCGTCTCCCGATATTTCTATGTGCATTTCGCTCTTGTCCGAACGTGCAGTTAGAATATCCATCAATCCGAAGCCAAGTTCGGCGAGCGGTGTGGAAGCGAACTCAGAATTGATCGTGCATTCGTAGGCGACCTCCGGCACCATCACTCTCCCGCACCGTGGGCACGTGGCTTCGTCTGCCGCAATTGACCATATCAGCCGCCGCTCTGCGCGGCTCGTTCCGCACTCCCTGCAGCCTAACGCTGTGACCATCTCGCATGGCATGTCGATCTGCGCCGTGCCGCCCAGTCCTTCTTCAGCAATTGCGATCACATCTCGCAACGTTGCATTGCGGCTATCGAGTTCAGTTCTGACCACATCGCCCAAGGTTTCGTGGCTCACACAGTCGTCACGCCGCGTGTACTCGACCGTGAAGCAATCGTAACTGATTCCGTCGAAGAAAAAACCGCGGTTTACTAACGTGCCCAGCTCATTACCCGTGTGCAACAGCTTGATGGCCTCCTGAACTTGAATTCCGGCCACTACTGACGCCGTAGTAGGAGTCGTCGGCACACCGCCCTGGTTAGCCGCGGTCCTGGCGATAAATCCGCAGGAGTTTCGTGCGTTCAGCGCCTCGCGGTCTTGCTCACCCAAGGTGCACTCGTAGCACACCCCGTCGGGTGGCTCGAACACGCTTACAATTCCCTGGAATGACTCAGTCGCCCCGTCTACCCATGGAGTGTTCACTCTCCAGCATGCCCTATTCACAGCAAGTCTTGCCTCGCGGTTGTCCAATCCGCAAATTACGACGTCTGCCCAGCGATACAATCCTAGACCTACTTGGCTCCTCACGTCGGCGTTCAAGGCGTAGAACCGGCAGTCCGGGTTCAGTTTGGCAGCCGCATCCCTTGCCACATTCGCTTTCGGCTTGTGTTCGTCACTGGACAAATACAGCACGCTGCGCGAGAGATTGCTCTCTTCGACGACATCGAAGTCGATTATCAAAACCTGTCCCACGCCCAGCAGTGCAAGGTTTTTAATGATTTCGTTGCCCAGAGCTCCGGCCCCGACAACCAGAACTTTCGCGCGGCGGAGTGTGTCCTGATCCCACCACGGTATTACGCGCAGTCTAGAGTAGCGGTCTTGTTTCTCGGATCCAACGCACCGCAAAACCGATTCACAACCAGCGCCACCCTCAGAGGTCATCCGGCTGTTATCTCCGGAATTAGCCGCAGCACGTCTCCGTCGGAGACCCCGCACTGCGATAGAGTGAGATTGTCCAAGAGATGCCGGCCGCTGGCCTTGTGGAGGAACTTGTAGGTTATCGGCGCCCCCGCGGGGTTCACGGCGGGCAAGTATAAGATCTCGACTAGTTTGTCAATCACTTTGTGGATGGGCACATCGTCAGGCAGCGTTGCGTCCTGCTCTTTGCTTCCAGTTGTATCCACGATCACAACGTTAATCTTGCCCATTCCATCTCTCCCTGCGCCAATAGCTTCCTTAAGGCACTACGTCGCGGCCTAGCTTCATTGTTCCGCCCGGGCGCGTCTTTTCAGTTCTTATCTTATTATAGACCAAACAAGCCCTATGCCTGAGCTTTGCCCACAATAAAAGGGCGGGTCTGGCACGACCCGGCCCACATCAAGATTCCTCCACAGGTGCGTTCCTGTTATCCGGGCAAAAATGGTTTCACGGACGCACCGATAATTCTGTTACTGCCCAGGATAGGGTTCAACTGCCCGCTTGCGTTAAGCTATCGCACCAGCACCGGGTTGTTCACGGCCGTTTCGGCTATGAAGTAATCCGGCGCGCATATGTTGGCAGGAACGCGCTCGCGCACGCCGAACTACATGCTGAATAACACGGAACCACAAGGAGCAAGGCAGTATGCACAGGCTTTCAGTGCGAACCAGCCGCCGGCAGCAGTTGGTGGACATCACTCGGGAGATTCAGCGTTGCGTAGATGAGGATAGGCTCGACAACGGACTTGTATGCGTCTTTGTGCCTCATACTACCGCTGCGGTGACTATCAATGAGAACGCCGATTCGGATGTTGTGCGCGATATCCTCTGCACCCTCGAACACTTGGTGCCGGAGACGGCGGATTATCGGCATACTGAGGGGAATTCGGACTCGCACGTGAAATCGAGTCTAGTGGGGCCATCCTTGATGTTGATTGTCGAAGGCGGTAGACTGCAACTCGGCACGTGGCAGTCCATCTACTTCGCGGAGTTCGACGGGCCGCGCAATCGTCAGTGTTGGGTGAAGACTGTAAAAAACGGGTAGCCACTACCAGGTCGGCTTAGGTTTGATGCCAACAGCTATCTCACGTGGCACAGGCTCCTTGATAACTACTTCGTCTACTATCTCCTCGCCGACTTTTCGACCGTTTTCGTATACTGAAGCGATTTTTACCTTGCGCAGGCCGTCTCGCCCGCTTGAAAGCTCTGCCGTTTGTCCGGCATAAAGCCTTGCGCTGGATATCCGCCGTACGGGTGCCGGAATGCGTTCTGTTCGTTCCGATTGGTCTCGAACGACAACGGTAAGCTTCGCCTTCTCTGTCACTGTTCGCTTGATGCGAAGCTCGTCGCCTATTTGCAGGCGGTTGAGGTCGCGGCCTGGATTCAGCGAAACCAGTTCGTTCAGCCTTAGGCCATACTTTTCGGCAATCGAGCCTGCAACGTCGCCTTTCTGGACCGTGTAGACTGCATCCTTTCTCGCCGTGGGTCTGGAGTCGAACAGGAATGTGACTGCCGCTTCCGCGCTGTCGCGATAAATGGCAGGGCTTACGGCGGCCCGACACACAGTCACCCGCTCCTTGAATTGCGGTTCTTCCATCAGATTGGGTACCATCTTGCCAAACTTGAGTTTGGCTAGGTTTAGGGTTCGACCAGCCGTTTCCTTGTCAGGCAGCGCTACCACCGGTTCTCCGTCTGCGACAATTGCCCAACGCGTGATCACCGGACATATCGATCTCTCGACGATCCGCATCGCCCGGAATCGGCTTACCGGTTGTGCCCCTCGCGGCGCGCGTACTACGGCTACTTCCTGTTTGAAATCTATCTCAGCCGGATTGCCCCCGGCCTTGCTCTTGATACCCTGCAATATGCTTTCGGCATCGTGCTGCGTCGGAACGCAGACAAGGGCCTTGCCATCGACGACTATCATCGACTCCGAGCCCCCTAAACGTCCCACTAACAATATCAGTGCCACAGTCATAGCCAACGCGCCTGCAACTACGCGTTCGACGAGTAACTGCCTCTTCAGCTTACGGATGATCTCAGCATTGTCCATAGTTCACTGCCTCATATCTCTTCCCACACCATTATAGACGCCTCAGGCCAGGTGTCAAATGCGGGATAGGAGAGTCTGAAGTGGATAGTGCATGATGCTTTGTCTAATCTTAACTTGCGGTAGACTTGAAAACGCAGCGCGATCATTAACAGGTTTAGGAAAACTCCCGTAGATCAGACGCGCCAGCGGGTTTCTGAATAGGACCAGGAACACGTTTATTTGAAGATGGGGCCTAAGTCGGATGGCTGAGATCCAGGAACCGACTCGATGCTGGGCGATTCGGCGCGGACCATTATGGTTACGCGCCGGTTACTAAAATGGGTGGGGTTCTTGACATCGCGAGGTCGGCGGTCGGCATAACCGCGAACCTCCTCAATTTGGCGCGGCAAAAGCAAAGGCTCCATAACTCGGCGGGCGGCATTGGCCCGGTCGGCGGATAGCTCCCAGTTGGTATACTCGGGGGTGCCACGACTTAGCGGCCTTGGGTCTGTATGACCCTCGATGACGATCCTGTTTGGCATTTTGCGCAATTCCGAGGCAATCTTGGCCAGCAAAGCACGGGTTGCAGGCTTGATCTTTGCGCTTGCGGCATCGAAAAACATGCTCTCGCGGGTTTCAAGGAGATTAATCTGTAGTCCCTCGTTCGTAAGCTTAATATCAACGTGGTTTTTTAGCTGGGAAAACTCGGGACTGCTGGCGACGATTTTCTCAAGGATTTCCTTGGCCGCCGCAAGTCGTTTGCGGTCCCACGGGTCAAACGGGTCAGGCTTTGCAGGATTGCCGCCTGGCTTGGAGTTGGGAGCCTCGAAAGGCGCGTTCCCAGCCCTAACGGCCTTCATGAAGCCCACAGGGTCCTTAAAGTAACCTGCTACTGAGGACTTCACCTCTTGGCTGAGGCCCATTATCCACATTACCAAGAAGAAGGCCATCATAGCCGTGACGAAGTCGGCATATGCTACCTTCCACGCTCCGCCGTGATGGCCTCCGTGTCCTTGTTTCCCCTTCTTGACGATCCTTACTTCCGCAGCTTCCTTACCAGCGCCTGACATTGCATCTCCTACGCAGCTTGTGCCTTGCTCTCCTTGCCCCGCTGCCTACAGGCGTTTTCCATTTCAGAAAAGCTCGGTCGCAGCTCTGGCTCGATATTCCTGCGCGCGAACTCGACGCAGGTAAGGGGCGGATCTCCGCGGGCAAATGCTACGACGGCGTTACGAATGCAGGCCAAATACTGGGCTTCGCACTTTGCAACGTGCTCCGTGGCCTTGGCAAGGGGAGCGAAGATGCCGTAGGCTAAAAGAACTCCCAGGAAAGTGCCAACGAGAGCCGCGCCGACCTTCTCACCAATTTGCTCGGGCGGTCCGCCGATAGCCTGCATCGTGATCACGACTCCCAGGACGGCAGCGACAATACCAAAACCCGGCATTGCGTCGCCGGTGGTCTGGAGTATTTGAGATACCTTCATCGACTCGTGTTGCTGAGCTTCTAGGTCGATGTCCATCAGCTCGGCAAGATCGTAGATGCTTATGCCGCCCATCACGACAAGTTTCAGCGTGTCGGCAAACAAATCCACGGCGTGATGCTTACTTGCAAAAGACGGGTATTTCTTTAGAACATCGGACTCATGTGGATTCTCTACGTGCTTCTCAAGCGCGATTAAGCCGCCCTTTCTGCCGACCTGAAATAGCTCGTACATAGCTTGGAGAAGGTCGAGAAAGACGGCCTTCTTGAATGGATTACCTTTGAGAAGTCCTATGCAGGTTTGGAGAATATCTATTGCTGCTTTGAATGAGTTGCCGATGATGACGGAGCCAAAAGCTGCTCCACCGATGATGATGAACTCGGTATACTGCATAAGGGCTGCGACCTTGCCCCCGTGCATTGTATAACCGACGAGTATGCTGCCGAAAACTATGCCCAGACCTACGAGCACAAACATCTTAGACGACTACCTCTCTGGTGGGCTGCGCAAAAACTAATCGCTTTTCGCAGCTCCGGTGGCCAGTGGATGGTGTCCTAGAGTCCCGGCGACGGTACTCCATAGATCACTTATTCCATTCATTTGCTGTGAAATGCAAGCGAAATTGCCTGGAGTGGGCTTGCCGGAGGTGTGGCAACGAGAAGGAAGATTGCTCGGGTTTGTACAATTCTTCCGGGAGGAAACGGAGATGCCCTCTCTTGACGATCTCATCGGCGTATTGGATCAGATCGCGCCACCGAGCATAGCTAGCCCGGACGACCGCAGCGGCCTTCAGATCGGCGACCGGCATAAACAAGTGCATAAGGTGTGCGTGGCGGTGGATCCGTGTGGCGTTGTCATAGATAGAGCAATCGAGCGCAATGCCGACGTGCTCATTGCCCACCACCCCCTCATCTACAATCCTCTCAGGTCAGTTGATTTTTCCAACCATATTGCTGCGCTGGTCAGCCGGCTAATCAAGGCTGACGTGGCGCTTTTTGTGATGCACACGAACTTTGACTCATCGCCGGGAGGAGTTAACGATATCTTGGCCCAATTGCTCGGCCTTACCGACACAGACGTGTTGCTTGCCAAACGCGAGGATCACCTACATAAAATAGTGGTATTTGTGCCGGAGGCAGACGTCGAACGCGTAAGGAACGCGATGGCCGACGCCGGCGCCGGTCGCATCGGACAGTATACGCATTGCAGCTTCCGCTCGCCGGGGATCGGGTCGTTCGTTCCGCTCGCGGCTGCGCAGCCCTATGTGGGCAGCGTAGGCAAGCTGGAAGAAGTCGAGGAGTATAGGCTGGAGATGATCTGCGCTGGATCGTGGCTTGACGAGGTTATCTCAGCGATGCTTGCTGCACATCCTTACGATGAAGTAGCTTTTGATGTTTATAGACTCGCTAACGAGCCCATCGCCTACGGCTACGGACGGGTAGGCAACTTGAATGGCGATACCACCTTCAAAGAATATGCGGAAATGGTCATCAAGACGCTCGACGTGAAATGGCCTAAGGTATACGGAGAAGCGCGCCGAGTGATACGACGGGTGGCGGTTTGCAGCGGCGGAGGTTCCTCCCTATATGACGACGCAATCCGGGCCGGAGCCGACGTCTACATTGCTGGGGACATGCGGCATCACGACATAGTGGATGCGCTTGACCGCGGCCTGTGCATCATCGATGCCGGGCATTTTGAGACGGAAAAGCCGGGGATGGTGGAATTAGCAAACATACTCAGACGTATCTATCCCGACGGCAGGCCACAGATCGACTACGTGGAATGACTTGCGCGCCTCGCGCACCTTGCCGCTACCACCTTAGACCAATAAGCCGTTCTCCGGGCTGACACTCGTTCAGTGTTACGTAATAGACTCCATCCACGACTTCTTGTGTCACCGTGCAGAACCGGCCATCGACCGTGATTTCCTTCGGTGAGGCACGAAGGACTAGAGTGGTCTTCTTACCTGCCCAGACGCTGATTTCGGCTCGGCCGGCGCCATCGATCACCTTGCGCAGGCGTGAACAGCCGATAATGTCGAGAAACTTCGATCGTCTTCCTACAACGCGATAAACCTGGAACGAGTAGGGTTCAAACTCGATCTTTGGGTCACCGTTGGGCAACTGCTTGCGATTGCGACAATCCCAAAAGTTGGCTCTGCCGGGCCTTCCAGTCGCGGTGCCCTTCTCTGGAGAGATATTGGCAAGCACTAAATAACCGTTGGCATTGATGTTCCAGAGCATTCCGTCTGAGCAAGAGTCGATCATTAGTGGTGGGCAATCGGATTCGCGCATCGCATAACGTATTGCTCTCTCGGCAGCGGGCGCGGTCTCTGCGTTGAGTCCGAAGCCGCAGAAGATAGCAAGAGTCAGCCGGTCGCGCCGCTCGGCGACGACTGGTATCCGCTGGTTCTCGACATCAAGCTCGTAGAGGACGTTTGCGCGCGAGCCGAAAACTCGTCTGACATTTGCTACGGTTCTCACCGCCGGAAAATCGAGACCTTCCAGGAACGCCGATCGGCGCACGCGGGAGACATCGCGTAGGGGTAGGGGATCATCCGAAACGTACTGCAGAACCTCTTCTTGCCTCAGGCCGATCAGTTCAAGCACTCCAGGGAATGCCACCCCGCAAGGCTGGTCTCCTGGCATATTCACATCAGCAGAGATGCCCACTCCGGCGCCGAAAGCGACCACTGCGCGCTTGTGCGTGCCCTCCCACCAACTGCGTATCACCGACATCTGCTCAACCGTAAGAGGAAAGTGTTCCTCAAACACGAGCACCTGAACTTCAGGGTGCTCGAGAAGCTGCTGCTCGAGGGTTTCGGCATGGAATGTGAGCATTGGAATGTGGGCATTGAATGCCATCCGTTTTGCAAGTGCCCAGTAATGCTGGAAGTTTTTTTCGTAGGTATGGGGCTCGGCGTGCCACATTCCAGCGGATGAGAACACGAAAGCGACTGGCGACAGCGGCTGGCCAAGGCGGTTTGCATACGCGGCAGCATTGGCCAACAGTTCCATATGCTGCTGATCCTTGCCGTAGTTCTGCCCATACCAGTGCCGAGTGAAGCCGCACGGAGCTGCGGCAAGCGAGGCCAGAGTGGCTTCGCGGAAGAAATCGTAAGGAATCAAAGGGCAAGCAGGGTAATCGGTGTGCTCATCGGTGGGGTTGTTGACGGCTATGACGTCCTTGCCGAGGGCGTGGGCCATTACTTCTACGTAGTAAAGCTTGGGAGATTTGCTCATCTCGTCGCCGGTGCGCATGGTCCCGAAGTAAATGTTATCGGGCTGCATGCGGACGACCAAGATATCCAGCCCGGGAATATTGGCAATGGCGTTGATATCGCAGGAGGTGTTGAGCGTCTCCGCAGGCGTGTTCTCGATAGTAGGAATGAAGAACCACGGCATAACACCGGCTTTCTTGGCACCTGATGACTTGGCGTGGGCGATCAGATCGGTGTAAAACGCTAGAAGCAGGTCGGCTTTGGCTTGCTGGACCATCAGGTATTCGGTGTTTTCTGCGCGCCTGTCCGGGTACTTGCAGTTCGGGTGAAGGGCGGTAAACTTGGCGTAAAACCGATCCTTCGGACCCGGGATATCCACGCGGTACATGGGTTCTTCGTAGACGACATAGTCGAAACCGAATTCCTTAATGAAGAGGGTTGTTAGCTGCTTAAGATAGTCTTTCCAGGCCTCTGAGGCAAATGATGCGAAGAAGCCGCGCTCTCCCCACTTTTCAGGCTGGTTGTCGAGATTATATTGGGCTTCTTCTATGCCGATTCTGTCTCCAGCGCACACAGTGGACTGAATCTGAATACACGCTGGAATCCCTCTCCGGTGCGCCTCAGCCACGAACTCCTTATAGGAATCCGCGAACTTGCCGACAACATCCTGATAGTCGAAAGCGTAGTAGGCGTTGTAGGCGATGTCGAATCCGTAGCTCTCGAGGTCGTCGAAGTAGCGCTTCCTTCCCTCATTGTCTCCGACTTGCTGCGGCCCGACGGGCAATGCATTCATTTCCGGCCCCCTGTGGACTTAAATACCACCATAGGAAAGAGATACAAACAACAGACCTTGCGAACTGACAGAATCTGACGCTGTCAGGACACCAGTACCCGTTCCCGGTGAAAACCGAAGCGATTTTGTCGCCAAGTGACTCTGTAACTCCGGTTGCTTTGACTCATTATACACCGGTAAAACGAATACGTCTAGATTAGCCGAACTTTAGGTCCTTTTCGCGGGAGGCTGTTGGTCAAAGGCGTCGATTCTGCCCCATAAATCCTCAAAGCCGTCAAGTTCACAGCAGCATAGTTATCAGTTCATCAATTCCCTATCGCGGTTATAGCTGTGCCAATGTTAGCGCATGAGATCAATTCCATACTAAACCGTTTCATTTGGCAGTGTTGGTGTCGGAGGTAGGTGGCATAATTCCAATCCAACCCGGCAAACAGTGTGCAAGTGTGTGACTGAGTGTGGTGTCAGTGTGAATGCTTGCGACAGGTGCGTGCGGCCTGTGGTTGCCGTCAGGCCGAAAGTCATACGAAGATTCCCCGTCAACTTTCGAGGGATTTGGAGAGCGGTATCCCCGTAGCGATAGGGCATAACCCACCATGGCAATGACGGACACTGCTACATATATTGTCACCTTATCGATGCTCGCACGAGCCACGGGAATCAATAGCGAGGCGGCCAGTGAAATGATGCCAGGCGGGCCGCGATACTAAGCAGCATACAGCCATTCGTGCAATATCTTAGCGCATAAACAGGCCAAACAGGAGATTATGTTTGGCAGCATCGCGGATTTGGCGGAGGGGGGGAGATTCGAACTCCCGGCCCCTTGCGGGGCGACGGTTTTCAAGACCGCTCCGATAAACCGCTCTGGCACCCCTCCGCAGGAAGACGGACCCAGTATGCCGCGAAAGCCCGCGGCAAGGACCTCCTAGATTATACCGCAACATCCTCACAATGTGCTACAGGGGATGCGGAACATAATCTGCTCAGTTTGGCGGGACTGTCAATCGACCTAAGTGGAGAAATTCACTGTATCGGCCTGTCCCAAGCACCACAACGGACTCCTCGACTCCGCTAGAGTCCCTCTCGGAGTGACAGATTCGCGAAAAACTCAACACTCTCGCGGAATGCATCGGAAGTTGAATATGGGTCTAGGTGGTGGTAAGATACCATTGTTCAGCGAAGCGGGCGAGGGTTTTAGGCTGTGCGATCCGATCAGCAGTTCGAATCACTTCTATATCACCAGAAACTGGCCCATAAAGCTTGGACCGGCAAGGCCCTCCGGCACGGAGTGCGTCCCTCCGACGAGGAGTCTGAGCTTGTCTGGGAGTTGCTTCTGGGATATGGCGAGGCTGTCCCGGACTTCGACGCCGAGCTGGAAAACATTTACAAGACAGCGTATGAGCTCGCCACGGAAGCTCTCAAGAAGTATCCGATAGAACGAGTGTCGCACGTGTTCCGCGATTTCCTTATGGATGCGATGCTAGAGTATGTGCCGCCTGAGGCCGAGGGCCGCCGAGGCACGATGGTCAAGTTCGCCAACGCCATTTCGAGCGCGTTCTGCGAGGCGAACGCCGACCTGCTGAGGAAGCAGATCCGCCAGTCACGCACTGAGACCGTTTCCAGGGAAATGACTTTGGCCAAGCGCATACAGACCCATCTTCTGCCAAAGGTAATCCCGGCAATACCCGGCTTCGACTTTGCAGGTAGGCTCGTACCAGCCGCAGAGGTCGGTGGAGACTATTGGAGTATCAAGCACTATAAGGAAGACGGTATCGTGACAATGAAGGTGGCCGACATCTCAGGTCACGGTATCGCGGCCGCGACGCTGGTGGCAGCAGTCAAGTTTGTGTCAGGCGGCTATTACAGCTCGGCCACCAGTGCCGCAGAGGTGATGCGCAAGACTAACAGAGTTCTCACTAAGGAAACTCCGCACGATGTGCTTGTGACTATGGTCTATGCCTGGCTACATCCGGATACTTGTGTTGTTGACGTAGTCAACGCTGGCCATGCTCCTGTCTTCTTGTGCCACGACGGCGTCTGCGCGGACATATCGCCTACGGGGCCCGTCCTGGGGGTAACAGAAGCTGCCGACTATCAGGAAAAGCATTACAGGCTTATAGCGGGCGACGTGATGTTTATGGGCTCAGATGGAATCACCGAGGCCGGCATCGTCGAGCCATTTGGCGTGGAGCGTCTGAAGGCGCTTGTGATGGAGAACTACGCAAAGTCTGCCGATGAAATAGCCGACGCCGTGGTCAATTCAGTCGTCGATTACGCTGGCCAACCACACGATGATATTTCGATGCTTGTGGTGAAGGTGACTGGTGAGCCTACCAAAGGCGCTTAGTCTACTAGTCTGTGTCGCCGCAATGACGCAGGTTTTGGCCGAACCACGCAGCACCGCTCGTATCACCAAAGCCGGTCTTACAGGCCGTTTGCAGACCGAACATTTCGTCGTCTACTACGAGCCTTCTGACCCAATGTTGGCACGGCTAATGGCTGATGCTGCTGAAAAGCAGCTCAAGCGTATATCTCAAGATTTGGGATTGCGCGCTCAGCCGCTGGGTAAGATTAAGCTTCTTGTCTTTCCCACCCACTACGGCTTTATTAAGGAGGGCGGCCTCGAGGCGCGCAGGTTTACTGTAGGCACGGCGTTGGGAGTGACGCTGGAAGTGGCAGTCGATGCCAGCGGTGTATTTGCTCCTCCCGAGGAGGTACTTGCCCACGAATTGGCGCACGTGGTGCTAAGCTGGCTCCTCGGCTCGCGGACACGGGAATTGCCCCTCTGGTTCAACGAAGGCGTGGCGAAGACCGAGTCCGAGCGCGACTTCACCCAGGACGATGAGATCGTGGCCGAGGCAGCCGCCGACGGCTCACTCCTGCTTCTTAACTCGCTCAGTCGGGATTTCCCGCCAAAACAGACGGCTTTAGCCTACGCCCAGGCCGGATCGGCCCTTAGATACATGAAGCGCAGGTTCGGAAGATTCTCGCCCCGTGAGGTGATAAGGTCGATGGTGGACGCGCGATCGTTTGATGAGGCTATGCGGGACGTTATCGGCATCGATGCCCGTGAGTTCAGTGACGAATGGTACGCGCACGTCACGCGCAAATATCGGCCGCTTAGGATTGCGCGAATGGTTATGGCGACAGTATCGGCGGTGATGGCTGTGCTTGTGGTAATCGCATACTTGGTGCGTCGGAGACAGATGGCCGAAGCTGCGAGGCGTTGGGAGGAAGAAAGCAAGTCGCGCTGGGATATGTGGAGCTAACCCCCATTCCGGTTAGTCGTCTCAAACGTCAGTATCTTTCTTTCTTAAGCAATGGTTTCGTGAATGGTGCGAGCAAGGCGAACACCAAGGGTCGCCGGAAGTCTCCGGCGACCCTTGAATCCTCTAACCTGGAGACGGCTAACGTTTCCGCTGAGGTGCTGGCGCAGGCTGACCGGGTTTACCTGAAGGCATACCCATCGGTGGCAGGGGATCAGGCACGTTCTTGAAGTTCCAGATCAAATCCTTGTATTGGTCGACGTTGATCTCGATTTCGGCTTGTCGCTTGCGCGCGTTAAATTTCTTCTGGAACTCCACGTCAGCCATCGCCTTTTGCAGAGTGGCCGCTGATTCGAGTTCGCCCTTTACGTCCTCTTTCTTAAGATTGAGCTTGGGCAGGGTCTTTACGACCTTAATCATTGCGAACTGCATAGGCTGACCGGACTGACCAATGCTGAATATCTTGCTGACCTCGTTTAGCTTGGTCTTCTTGAGCGCCTCCATCACCGGCGGCGGAACTGACTTAGGCTCGGACTCATCTACCCAGAGCTTGATAGGTCCGCGAGCCGAGATCCGCGGGTCGGAGAACTCGACGGCGACATCCTTGAACTCCCGGCCTTCCTTAATCGCCTTTTCTGCCTCCTCAAGTCTCTTGCGGTCCGAGTTCAGAACGACCATAATCTGCTTCTTCGGTCCGTGGACGTAGCGCTGCTTCATCATATCGTAGGCGGCCTGCACGTCCTGATCCGATATCTTGTAGAACTTCTTGGAGAGGTTGATGCGCGCCTGTAATGCCCGGAGATCATCCTTGGTGAGTTCCTCTCCCAATAGTTCGATCTGGTCATCATAGGAGCCATCTCTCTTCATGGCTTTGATCTGTTCCTCAACCTGGGCATCCGTGGGCGCTACGCCCTCGGCCTCCGCCCACTGAATCATGATGCTCTGTTCTATGAGTGCGTTAAGCACTTCTCTGCCCGAACGGCGGTTCATGATGTCGAAATACTTGTTAGCCGATATGCTTTCGCCGTTCACCACCGCCACGGTTCCCGGGACTCCTTCTACCTTGACGCCGCCGCATCCGGAAAGGGCAACGGATGTCACTACAGCGACTACCAGCGCGAAAATGATCTTTTTCATCTCGTGCGCATGCTCCTTATGGGTTTGTTATGAGTACTAAGTGCACAGTTAGTGAGTGGCCCAGTAGATTCCTGCCGGCCTTGTTACCCTAGTCGACGTTTTATTCGAGCGCCCAGCTTGAAACACCACGGTACGTGAACGACAGTCACAAGCATAGACCTTTCCCCGCCAGCCTCCTCTCAATGTTGGGATTACCCGCCTCCAAAGCAATTTCCTTCATGAAGTCAAACGCACTTCGCCATCTCCTATAATCGGATAAAGAAGCGGAGTTCTGGAAGTGCACGCTGTTTATTCCTATGTATTTGATCTTGGCAAAGGTTTCTTTGGGGGCTGGCGTCAACTAGGAGCCTATGAAAGCTACTTAACGACGCCCGACAACGACCGCATCCGAGCTAGCTTGGCGTTTCCCTGCCACGATCTGAGCTGCCAATGCGCGGCTCGGACATGCTATGAAGCCTTGCAGGCACTGTTCCTTGAATACACTGGCCTAATCAGCTCTATACATACCCGTTTGAGAAATGGCCCATACAGGAAGCACGAATTTACTCACAGCACCCCACTGGCTCTAAGCTGGGCCGCTGTTAGAGTATTCCGCGCTAGCTCTCCGCACGGCAGAGTTATCGCGGACTACTGGTTGTTGCTCTGTTTCTGTTCGGCCAACGTTCGTGTGTTTTCCGCGATGCGGAAGACGACGATCACCAGCTCGGAGTAGACGCGGGCCCCTATCACCATAAGAATGAACAAAAGCGGCGATAGCACGAGAGCTCCGATACCAGTGATCACACCGCCTTTAAATCCCGCGAATACAAGAAAAAGAGTATATATGGCGGCGACGACAATCGAAAGCACGAACAGCACCGGCACTAATCTGGTAGTAACGAACTCCGTGAACGACAAGTCAAACAGAGACGCAAAAAAGCCTTTCTCTTCCACGCGACAAACCTCCAGCACTGATTTGGCCCGACGGGAGCCTACTTGCTACATTGTTCATCAACTCCAAAATTGTGTCCTTCATGAAACCATTCTGAAAATAGAATATATGGGAATCAACCCGATTGATTTGTCTCCTGTGGCAGTGGCCACGGTCTCCTCTCACTTGCACTAACGAACCGAGCGGGGCAGGATTTCCAAATCCTGCCCCGGACCGTTGCAGACTCTAAGTTGTTTGTAATTAGCTTTGAGGCAACTGGCAAGCTATCTTCTCGCCTCATCGGCGTATTTTTTTGCACGAGCTACGTTTTCGTTCCACACGCCTGTAAACTGTTTTAATGTCGGACCGACGTAGATGGCGGTCTCATACTCCTCGGGCTTGACGCCGTTGGGATCCATCACCTTCGACCAGTCTGGCCAGATGCGGCTGAGAATCTCGTGGCGCTTTGCCCAGATGCTGCCGGCAACGGGCCAGCCGTCGGAGTCCATGTCGTCATAGATCGTTTTCCAGTTGGTAATCTCGAGCGGCATCACGTCCATATACATCCGCTGGATATTGCCGAAGTCGGTGGAGAATGGCACGTCCAGCAGCTCGGTATTCTGGAAGAAGTTTCGCTTTGAAGCCGTTAGGATTCGCGTTCGCGGCCATCCTTCGTTCTTTTCGAGCAGGATTACTACTCGTTTTGTGGCGAGAGTGCCTGCGCGGTCTATGGCGTCTTCCTCGGCGACTGGGTCGAAGTCGATGCCGGCAACTTTTGCCTCCGCAATGAACTCGTCGTTATTGATTACTGGGTCCGTCAGCTTCTTCACAGAGGCCGGATCAAGGCTTTTGAACTTGCTCGATTCGGGAAGCGCCGCGATGAGAGCCTTGACGCGGTAGTCGCGGATGGCGTCATTGAAGCGACCGATCATACTGGTCACGACCGATCCACCCTGGCCGTCGTCCACGCTCTCGCCAGTGCGTGCGGTATAATCGCGCAAACCTTCTTCTGTGGCTAGCGATGCCGCATACATTTGCGGGACTTCGTAGGAGAGGGTCACGTTGGTCCACATTCGCTCTTTGATGGCGTCCGGATAAGCCTTGCTGTAGCCTGCGTTGAAACTACGAACCACGTTTAGTGCAGCTTGGCCTGTGCAGGCAATCTTGAAGTGATTGTTGGACTTACCTATTCGCGAGGCTGCGGCGCGGACATACAACGGACTGGCGCCGTCGAGAAGAATGTCGTCGAAAACTTTCACTCGGCTGCATAGAATGTCGTAGACCTGCCCTCCAAGATAGGTCAGCTTCTTTTCGTCGTTGTGCCAATCCGGCCTGAGCTGGAATGCGACACGTCCTAGGCCCTTAAGCAGGAACACGCAGCGCAGGCCGAGCATTGCGTCGACCACTACCCACTCCGTGAACTTCACCGCGCCCCAGTCGTTGGTCTCTCCCTTGGCAATCTGTTCCTTCGCGATTATTTTCCGCACGTCATGCCACTTGTTGGGATATCGACGAATGAAGTCGATCACTTCCTGACCCCAGATATTGTCCTTGCCTGACATGTCATCCTCGCCAAGCACGGCGATGGCCGGGTTCGTAGTTCCACCGAGGCTGCCCATTCTACGGCAGCGAGCTGCTTGGAGGCCGTAATCATTGAAGAACTGCGTCTTCGTGTGGCCTTCTTCGCGAGCGAAATAGAGGTCAGGGTAATACATACCGCGCTGATATAATCGCGTAAAGCAGGTGAGATAATCGCTGGCTGTGGCGTAGGGGTTGCGGCCGTTATCCTTCTCCCACTTCATTGCCCACCCGGCGAAGAGGTTGTCGCCCTTGTTGGCGGCCATATCCTCGGCGCGAATACGGTTTGTGACGTTGGTAAATGCCACTGGGTCGCGCATCGACCAGTTCTTGACAAGATCGGCGGCAGACTTCGCATACCGCGCCGCCTCTGAGGGAGACAAAATCTCGCTGTGCAGGTTTGTGTTCTGCAGGTTATGGTGCAGCTCCACTGGCGACGAAAGCGACTCCGCGAGGCCGAGCACGAATGATATGGCTCGTTCCTTAAGCTCAGTCCCCGCGTTTGCAAACTTGCCTTCCAAGGTCCGCGCCACGGACTCGAACACGGTCGGGAACTCAGCCGGGGTTGTCAGGAACACCATCTTTTGTAGAGCAAGTTCGATGTCCCAACCGGGCATCATGCCGTCGGTTCGCTCGTCGGCGTCCATTACGAGGTTCAGGACAACTTCCGCAGTCACATCCGCCGTTTCCAGCATCGAATGATTCCTCCTAGGTTACGCGTTGTTGGTGAATACGGTTTGTTTTGCTGATGTGGTTGAGTCACGCAGCACTAGCTCGATAGGCAGAACGACAGGTTCGCTCTTGGCCATTGCTCCTGCAATCTTTTCGTTCAATATGCGCACGCAGCGCGCTCCTACCTCCTCTTTAGGCACGCGAACTGTTGTAAGCGGCGGATGAGCGATGGCGACTAACTCTTCATCGTTGAAACCAACTACGCTGACCCGCTCAGGTACTGTCAGGCCGCGGTTGTCCAGCGCCCGCATCGCGCCCATCGCGCCCATATCTCCACCGACAAATAGGGCGGAGAACGCACGGCCTGCGTCGCATAGTTCGTTCACGGCATCGTAGCCCATCTCAAACTCGCCTCTGCTGATCGAGCCGACAGGTTCGCTTGCGTCAAGCCCAGCCCCTCTCATCGCTCGGCAGTAGCCCTCGTAGCGGCGGCGGTACCAGGGCATCGAGATATCTCCGATGAAAATAATCTGCCGATGGCCTAGCGAGATGAGGTGAGTGGTCGCCTGGAAGCCGCCGTTCTCGTCGTCTACGTAGACAGCATTTGCCGTGGGCTTCAGACTATCGGAGATCAGGTTGGTGCCGAAAACGACATAGGGCGCGCCGAGTTCGTCTAAAGCTTTCAGTATGTTGGGGTAGTTGGTACCGGCCACGATCACACCGTCCACCAGCCCCCGTGCGGCTATTATCTTCGGCAGCGCGATCTCGGAGGGTGGTGTGTCCGGCAGGTAGGAGCAACTCGCATATACTATCTGGATATGTCTCAGGTCGGCCTCTATAGCGGTACCTTGTAGGATTTGAGCGTGTACGGAATGTATGAACGGCCTGTTTGAAAGCAGGAAACAGATCGTGCCGGATGTTCCCAGGGCCAGTAGTCGCGCTCGCAGATTGGGACGGTAGCCCAATTTGTCGATGCTCGACCGAACCCTCGCGAGCGTTTGGGCGTTTACTCGCCAGGGTTCGTTGAGCACACGTGAGACGGTAGCGGTGCTGACATGAGCGTCAGCGGCGACTTCTCGAATAGTGACGTAACTTGATTCCAAATTCGGCCCCAGTCCGTATAATGTAAACGTTTACATTCGTATTGTAACAGTAGATCGGGTTGAGGTCAACATCGATGACGAGCCGTAAGAGTTCACTCTCTATGAGTACTACCTACGCAGGGGCGGGGTGGGCTGGGATCTGTGACGAGATTATCATCTGGGCACAGGCGGCGATAGGTTCTTTGCCCTGTAGTGCCCAGGTG
>Ga0068707_1000001_pt1 | contig 169808 bp, 147 predicted proteins | sample YNPNPMetaG_FD_66600 | JGI IMG/M metagenome (GOLD analysis project Ga0068707, IMG submission 66600) | Anoxygenic and chlorotrophic microbial mat microbial communities from Yellowstone National Park, USA - YNP NP MetaG | ecosystem: Environmental > Aquatic > Thermal springs > Hot (42-90C) >... | reverse complement strand
GCTGGAATTCAGATACACGACGGAAAGGTCAGCATAGGTGGTGTCAATCCCCCACCCGACGGTGGCTTCGGCGGCAGGAACCCCGACATCTGGCGCAAGTTCTACTATGGAATGTCGCGAACGTTCGAGGCTTCGATACTTATAAACCCGACGGAAACCGAGCTCATAGCTGAAATGAACCCACTATGTCTGACGCTTGACCCGGACTACTACTCCGAATGCGGCGTCCTGCCCGAGAACGGTGCGAAGGTCACGTTCGGCCCTTGGAAGGACGTCGTGGAACGCACGGCTGAATATCTACTTGACTCGCAGTGGAAGGGCACGCTGTGGTATGGGGAGTGGTGGCGCGAGCGCGACGTGGACAACGATCTTGGCATCGAAGAGACGAACTCTGGCAACTCTGCGCTTGGCCCGCTGTATCACTTCTACCGCACAGGCGACTACAGGTATTACGAATCGGCGAAAATGTCCTATTATTACACCTACGACTTGCAGTTCTGCAAGCGAGAGGATGGCTACGGGCCATACATGCATACGCGCCGCTTCCTGCTGGACCATCAGGAATGGTTCCACCCTCGATATCAACGCGTTGGCGGGATGATAAAGTGCAGTCACTTCTTCGGAGACAAGCTCTACCGAGACAAGGTGATCTGGCTGCTACGCTACTGGGCAGACAATTACGTTGCCGATGACGGCGGACCGATGTGCCCTAACCCAGACGGGACCAAAGATAAATGTGACGAGTCCGCAATGAGCAATTTCGCTGACTCGCTGATGTACGCTTACGAAGAAACCGGTGATGAGTGGTTTCTTAACAAGGCGAAACTCATCGGCGACTGGGTTGTTCGTGGAGCTGACGCTGACCTGGACAAGTTCTGCGAGAACTCCAATTCCACGCGCTACATTCTGCGAGGACTGCTACAGTTGTGCCAGGTTACCGGCGAGCAGAAATATATCGATACATTCTGCAAGATAGCAGAGTGGACGGTAAACGCCCCTACATTCCACTACGGCACGCACTACGTAGCCTTTCACTTCTACTACGCAAGCCAAGCGTATAAATGGTGCGGTCGCAAGGAAATACTCGAAGGCATTCTCAAGCTCGCGCATTGGGTGCTCTCAAAGGAATCACCCGACATGCCCGGCACTTACCCGTTCGATCAAACACATCAATATCCCCCGACACGGTGGATTTGCATTTACGACAACAAAGCAATCGTATCATACTTGCCCGTGCTCGCTGGAACGCTTGAGATGGCAGGAATTGATCCCGCGGCAGGACTTGGATCCTAACCTGCTCAGTGCTTGATTTTTTTCAAGGCTAATTGGAAATCGAAGTCTGGGCTGCGGTCGTCTGTATGGCATGACCTGCAAGTCTGCTCCTCGACCTTGCCGTAGCCCTTCGCGGGCGACGTCGCGTGCGCCGCGCCTGGTCCGTGACACGCCTCGCACTGGACATTGACCAGCTCAGGCGTCTCTTGCCTGTTCACAAAGCCGTTTCGCGCGATTACGCCAGTTGCGTGGCACGTCACACACTCAGGATCGAAATCTTGCCGGCTCTTCTCCAGCGTCGCCATCGCGCAGGCGTGGCGACTCTGAGCCCAGCTCGCGTGGATATCGGCGTGACACGTCATACACACTGCCTCGGTGGCGAAAGGGCTCTTCTTGTTACGAGAGCGCAGTTCCACTAAGTTAAGGCCGCGTTTGGTCAGAATCCCCTCCGCATTCTTCTTGAAGGCGACGGACCTGTTCAATACTGCCGCCTTCACCTTGTTGTTGTAGTCATCATAGACCGCGAGCATGGCCGGGTCTTCATCGTAGCGTCGGTCAAGATAGACAACCGAATGCTTGGCCCAGGCGATAGCGCCCTTGGCATCGAGCACTAGTTCGATTTTGCCGAGACTCCAGTTGTTGGTCGTGCCAGCTTCCACAAGAATCCCCTTGCCTAACTTTGAGTGACCAGCCTCTACAATGTTTGACTCGCCTGATGGAAACGGGAGGTTCGTCTCTCCGCGATGCGCGGCGAGCACCAGATCGACTCCTGGGATCGTGGCCAGTTTCCTAGCCTCGGACGTTGGTCCGTGGTACACCACGATTACTAGGTCAGCCTTGGTCCCCGTTGGCTTAAGCGCGGTTTTTAGCTCAGACACAGGCTCGCGTGACTTCTCCGGTCGTTCGCGATCGAAGATACTCAGAAGAATCGATGGAGATACAAGACCGATGAGACATACCCTTAACCCACTCGGCGTGAATACGGTCTTATGCAACGGATAGCGACGTTGTTTCGAACCGTGGGAGAAGAGGTTGCCGCACAATATAGGCACAGAATCCTTAGCAAACTTATCCAGATGCCTCACTCCACGGATGCCCAGCTCTTCCTCACCCGGCACAATCGCCGCGTAGCCAAGAATCCGGAGCGCCTTGGCTGTGACACCAGCTTTCAGCTCCGCCTGGAAGCCGGTATCCCCCACCGAGTCACCGCCTTCTACGAGAAGGACGTCTTTCTCGGCTGATCTGATCTGCTTGAGGAGGGTGAGCTCACGTCCGTAGCCGCCGAAGCGGAACTTGGTGCAGTTACACGACCTGATCTGGCCGCGGGCCGACGCCGAGTAGAGGAACACGAGTCGCCTCGTTCGGGGTTTGCTGGCGGACCCGGCGAGACAGGAAATGACCGTAGTGACGATGAGCGCAGCCACAGCAAGCGAGTAATGCCGTTTCATATTGCCCCATTCCTCCCGGCGTCCTGGTCGGCGGCGGTTGAGTAGAGCCTTGCTCTCCCGCGCCGGCCAGGACGCCTATTCCAACCGAGGCCTAACTCGGTTTCTTATTGTTGTTCGCTTTGTCTGCCGCTTTGGACGTGAGGTCCAGGCGCGGCATAGGGCGAATAGTAAAGCTCTTTGGAAGATCAAAGAACGAATCGGCGATCTTCGCATCCTCCACGAACCGGGTATAGAACGCCGTGATAGTGTCTATCCTCTTCTCCTTGCCTTTCACTAGCAGCTTGGCCGGCTTACCTGTCTTGGCATCGAGCCATAGCTTACAGTCCCGTTTGGTGGTGGGCTCGTGATACGAATAGACCTTACACGGCCGTTTATTGATGTTCTCCTTGCCGCACTCCCTGGCGTTGAGCGCTTTCAGGAACCGGCGGGGCGATCCCGCCGGACCGGGCAGGAGAGCAATCGGGTCGCCTCTGCGTGAGTCCGACGGATACTGGGCGGCGACCTTGTTCCACGGGTGGAGCAAGAAGACGCCTTTCGGATTCTTCACGATGACAATGGGCAGCTTAGCGCTCTTCCATTCCCACCGCATCTTGTCGCCCTTGATCCAGACTTTTCTTGTGCCCATGTCGCCAAAGGCGGCGGATTTGAGTTTGACCTCGTAGTAGAGCGACTTCGACTCCTCGGCAATCGAGACCGAAGCCACGCCCAACGAGACAGCAATACAGAGCAAGACCGGTATGAACTTACTGGACAACTTATCTGTCCTCCTTATCAGCCTTCGACCCGATGTTGGAAACGGGTCTCCTCCGGGCCCCATTGGTTTGGTGTCAGCTTCCGTTAACAGCTCAGTGATCTCTCAAGTGATGGAATTGGATTGCGTATTCCCGTCGGTCCGGCCGAACAGACCGGACCGACATGCTAGAGCTATCCTACTTGCCGGGCTGACCAATACCAGTGGTCTGCAGTATGTACTCCACATCCACAAGCAGCTTGCAGCAAGCAGGGTTCTCAATCGTGTTGGCAATACCCGTGCCCGGTCCAGTAGGATTCGGGAACGGTGGCGACACGTCAATGCAAGCATCCATCACTTCCAGCTCGAAGTCCGCGAGGACTGCGGCTGCGCTGGCCGTGTCGCCGGCAGCGTAGTAAGCGATCGCATCGGCGATCTTAGCCTGGAGCGCGTCGTAGAGCGGCTCGTCGGAGATCAACGGAACCTCGTCAAGCCCGAACGGCAGTTCGTGGAAGAGCTCTAGGAGCAGCGACAGGTGCGGCAGGTCGGCATCGACGTGCCATACCCACTGCTCGACGTGAACCCACGCGGGCGGGTTCGGACCTTGGCCGTCGTCATCGTAGAGCACCGGAGTGCCATAGAGAATGGTCAGAGTAAACGTTGTACTTGGCGTCTCGTACATCAGCGGCCACCACAGCCTAATGTTGGGTGTGCCCTGCTGCGTGACCGTCTTTGCCGGGAATACTTCCCTGCACTGTACGAATTCCGGCGTGCGCTTTACCAGTGTGGTATTCTTTATGGTGTAAGATACGGGAGGATTGGCCTGGGCCGCACCCACAAAGTTCCGCCAGCTCGGCCCGCCGGGATCTATGGCGAGAATGCCGGGAGCGGCGCTGATGACATCGGCAACTGGGGGCAGATAACCCTTGAAGGTGACGCAGTCATCAGACGTAGCCGTGCACGCTTGGTAGACCTGGTCCAGGTGTGCGATCATCGTGCTAGTCAGTCTCCCAGCCATCGTCGGCACGGCGAAGATCAGTGTCAGTGCCAAGACCAGAAGTATGATCCTTTGCATCTTCTCATAGCCTCCTTTTTGAGGTAAACAGTTAGTGACGTGCTGCGAACTTGCATCCGCGGGCAGCACGGCCGCGTCCTGTAGGAGAAGCCTCAAGTGCCCATACTTGAAATCCGCGGCTTCTCGCAAGTGCTCGACTAGCTATTGAGCTACCCTAGCCGATACCCACCACCTCCTTGAGAGCGAATCGCTCTGCGATCGCGCATCCTTGGGCTCGGTTGGAGCCAGATTTCGGGCTGTGATAGCTCTGGGCCGCGCGCTCCTGTCTTGACAGTAGGACTGACACTGACTAGAATGCACTTGGCCGACCGAGCGATCCCTACCCTATGACCGTTCTGGGAGGCCCCGGCTGAGAAGACAACCGCTTCTCAGCCCTTTGTTTGCAGATGTGACTGCAGTCCATTGGACCGGGCGTCTGCGCATCCAGGCAACGGCGGCCTCTACCGCGCCTGGTCCGAGCGGTCCACCTGGGACCACAGACTTCCTCGGCCTCTCGCTTATTGAATGCGATGCGGGGGCGATCGTCTGCCCGCTACATCGACCAGCCCAGGCAGAATACCCAGGCCATTCCGGGTTTCAAACCTTGCAGTCACAGACTTATCTCTACTTGTCACCACCTCTGCAATTTGCAGCATTGCCACAACCTTTACTGTTATTCTTGCCCATTATCAGGCTCTACTATACATTCTTTCTACAGTTTTGGCTCTGCTGTTTACATTCTTTGGCACGAATATTGCAGTGTGTTGTCGCGGCATCACGTTCAAAGGGTAGGGATCACAATGATGAAGTCAATCGGAAGGACCGCGCTTGCGCGCAGAGGGCCTGTTGCACTAACAGTTATTGTATGGATAATGAGCCTTAGGGCGGCGTTGTCCGAGCCCCAATGCGGAATGTACCGTTATGACCCACAGCGTACGGGGAGATCTCCGTATGCCGCCACCTACGCCCCGACTCTCGACTGGGTCCGCGCCACCGGCATCAATAGCAGTGCCACTCCTGTAATATCCGAGAACGGGAACGTTTGCTACGGCGCCTACGATGATTGCCTATATGCTATTACCAGCGAGGGCAGCGTGGCGTGGAAGTTCAAAGGCAGCGGAATGATAACCGGCAGCGCCGCCGTTGCCAACGACGGGACCATATACTTCGGAACCGCCTCGGGTAAACTATACGCTCTCAACAACACTGGCACTATGAAATGGACTGCCCCCTACTCGCTTCCGTTGCCGGGAGTAAGTGGGTCGGTAATGATCGGCAAAGACGGGACCATCTATTTCGGTGCCGACAACTGCTGTATCTACGCGCTCAATCCTAATGGTAATCTCAAGTGGAGCTATCGTACTGGCGGCGCGGTAAAGCTCGGCCTTGCCGAATCTCCAGACGGCACGACCGTATATGCCTCGTCAAACGATGGCTACATCTATGCGCTCAGCTCCGCCGGAGCTTTGAAGTGGAAAAGCGGCTACCTGTCACCGAGTAGTCTGACCGCAGTTGGAGACGATGGCGCCATTTATTTCGGCACCAACAGTGGCCGCTTGTATGCATTGAATCCTAACGGTACGACTCGCTGGAGCTTTCAGGCAGCCGCCAAGGTATCGACAGCCCCAGCGATCGCCAAGAACGGGGATATCTTTTTTGGCAGCCTGGATAGAGGACTATACTGTCTGAACTCCAATGGCGTATTGCAGTGGAAGTATGCCTCACCCAACTCGCTCTACTCCGCGCCCATAATCGACCCTATGGGCAAGCTCCTCTTTGGCGAGGTCAACAACCAGCTCACTGCGCTGGATTGCGAGACTGGTAGGGTTGACTGGGTGAAGCACGTAGACGGCAGTCTGTATACATCTCCTGCGATTGCGGCCGACGGCAGCATCTACGTTTTAACATCTAGCGGGCTCCTGACGAAGTTTGTCGGCCCCGTCGCCCATATTGCACCCGAGCCGTCCAGCATATTGGCGCTCACAGCAGGACTCTCTGCAGTCCTGATCCCATTCCGCCGCCGGCTAACCACTACATCGTAACAACGACCCAATCTCAACAGCAGCACATCCCCGCCAAATGCCCGGGCAGCCAGTCCGGGCATTTCACTTGCAGCATCACGCGACGATGCTTGAGAGCACGCCGGGCAGGCAAATTCCGAGTATCCGCGCTTTCTGCCAGCACTCATTGTCGGCAAGACGGCCTCCGCGACGGACTTCCCTAATACACCGTACCTACGCGCGACAGCCGCTCCACACAACGAGAACGCGGCTGTCTAAATTACGAAAGGAACTGGGCTCCACAGTTCATCCGAAACTATAGCCATGCCCAGGACTCTTTATTTCACGAGCAACTCGGACGAACGAATAATGCGTTCGCCGCTGCTGGTAGAGATAATCCCTGCGACATCGACGATATCGCCCACCGCCACATTTTGAGTCGGTTCCACCCTAATCCCGAACGGACCATCGACGCCCTGGACATAGATGCAATCCGCAAATACTGCCGAAACGACCACGCCGCGCAGAGTCACAGACGTGCCGTCGCAAAGTGCTTTCGTGTGAGAAGCGCTGTTGAGATCGCCAATCCTAGCATAGAATATCAAGCTCTTCTCCATGCCCGGCGAGATACTGACAGAGGCCGATACAGGATTAAAGATCCAAGGGGAAAGAGAGGGCGTAACAGTGTGATTTCCACAGTCAACATTTGGAAATCTGAAGAGACCCTGAGATGATGTCTGGGTGGTAAGGTCTAGAGGTGCAACGCTAACCAGGACACCGCCGACTCCACCGCCGAGAGTTTCGACCTCGTATCGATCACACTCGAAACCCCATTCGTTGTTTACACCGTCCGTTATCATTTGGATTTTCACGCTATACCCATCGACCCAAGGAGTCCAGATATCGGTATAGTCCGCGGTGTAGGTCTCCACGACATTATCCTGTGAGTCGAGTATGTAGACGAAGTCCCAGGCAGGCTCTGTAGCTATGCGTTTGAAGTGAAGGCGAATGCGCGTCGCCGATGTGGGACCAATTACTTCCCAGGTGTTCGAGTAATTGTCGGGATAAGGATGCGGCGATTGAATTTGAAGTAGTTGGCTTTTTGACGAGCTCGCTCTGATTTCGCCGCTGATGGCCCCCGGTGGAAACGCGATAAAATCAATATGCGCCTGCGTATTGCCGGCGGGTATGTCGACGCTTTTTGCAGTCGGTTGAAACTTCCAGTGAGGCTTAGTAGGCGTCAGAGTATAGGTACCCGGTGGAACGGAGCTCAAAGTGTACCCGCCCCCGGTCGTGCTGAAGCAGTGATAGCCGCCAGGGCTAAGCGTGATTAACGCACCCTCAAGCCCGCCTTGACCTATGAAATCGGTTTCATAGCCGTCGATGACGAACCCGTAGCCAGCGTTGCCAAACTCGTTTGAACACAGCCTCACCCTGATGGAATTACCGTCGACCCAATCGCTCCAAACGTCTTCGCCCCGACCGGTAAAGGTGTTGACAACCTCATCTTTGGCATTGAGCACGTAGACAGTATCGCCATCGTTCATTAGATCGATTTCGGCGAAGTGCACCCGCATGCGCGTAGCCTGTTCATGGGCCTTGATGACATAGGTCTTGTCGAAGCTGTTGGGGTAAGGATGCGGCGACTCCACCATCTCACTTACTACCCCACCAACTGAGCTCGTTATGGTCCCCGCAACTGAGCCGGGAGCGCCTGTGCCTGTGAAATCGACACCAATTACAGGCATCGCACCGACCGCAACCGTTCGCGCCCGCGGGCTGAACTTCCACCCCGGTTTGCCAACTTGCACCGAATAGGTGCCTGGCGCAACTCGGCTGCTGTAGTTGCCGCTCTGGTCCGTGGTCACACGCTTGACACCGCTAGCGGAAACCAGCGTAATCAGGGCGCCCTGGACTCCCGCGCCCGATGTGGACGTGGCTTTGCCGGATATATAGGCGGCGGGAAGACCTCCTGACACGACCAGCGCGTAGTCCTGCGGGCCCATTGGAATGTTGTAGGCGGTGACGCGAACTCGGTATTCACCATTCTCCGGATTTCGGATCGTAATTCTCTCCACATTGTTGAGCCTGTCAGGCGGCGACTGGGAGTGGACGATGCCCGTGGGGGAGACCACGGTAAGATCGAGATCGTTGACGAGTTCCCTGGCTGCCTGCACCGCGCCGGGGTAGTCAGTCCATACAAGCGTAACGCGCAGCGGCACGGAGGTATCCGTCACCGTGTAGATATACTCACGCGTATCGCCAGTGCTGAGCCCAAGACTCTCATCGACAAACTCGTTCACTGCAGGCGGTGTGGGGCATAGCGACTGCTTGACGTCGAGTCGACCCCACCCCTGCGATGGATCTGGCGCAGGATAGACTTCCCGCTGGCTACTCGTACCGTATTGACCGGGCGAGATGTCGGCTGCGCCGTTAATCAGTATTGCTTTCACAAGGGCAGCGCTCGGCGTGATCCCTTTTTCTTTCTGACAGTACTCGCGCACAAGCACGGCAGCTCCCGCAACCTGTGGGGCTGACATACTGGTCCCACCCCAATAAATATAGTCCTGGCTATATGCGGCCCACCCGGCGAATGAAGCGGCGTGAGAGCGGCAGGAGATAATATTGGTGCCCGGAGCGCAAAGGTCGGGCTTGACACGTCCGTCGTCCGTCGGCCCACGACCGCTGAAAGCCGCAATTCCCACAGCATTGTTGCTCATAAGGTCATATTTCAAAGGCGCGAACGGAAAGATCGAAGTCCAGGCAACACCGTAACCCATCTGGTAGCCCCCCGTGGCCCTCACGCTTTCCGTGGCACCCACAGCTATGCAATTCTTGGCAGTAGCGGGCGCATAGAGGCTATCTCGGTCAACCACGCCGTCTTGGTTCGCGTCCTCTGCCTCGTTGCCGACCGCAAAGATAGGCAAAAAATCTTTGTGGTCCCAGGCAAACTGATCGACTTCGTAGGAGTAGACCGTGTAGGCACCGTCCATCGCGCTGCCCCACGAGTTATTGTGCACACGGACGCCATCGTCATAAACCGGCTGGAATAGCTCGGCTAAGTGCAGTGGAGGAAATACGAACGATCCGGCATCGCCGATCGACTGAAAAACAAGTTTAGCCTCGGGAGCAACCCCTGCAAAAGAGCCATCGTAGGCGTGGATTGCCGGATTGCTTCCGGAAAGAACTCCTGAGCCAAGGAGCGTACCGATGACGTGGGTACCGTGACCATTGAGGTCGTTCCATTCGCCGGATCTACGCAACGCATACACTCTCTCCACACGACCCAGGAAGTCCGGAGATAACGTGCTCAAGTTACCCGTGTCCAGACCGGCGTCCGCCACCCCAACGAGCTGCCCTGCACCGTAAAGGCCCAAGTTCTGACGAACGTCGGGCACCCTGCATATCTGCCCTGCCACATTGTTGCACAACCTCGGTTGGACGTACGGTTCCACCCAAGCAACCGATGCTGACCTAGCTAGCTGAGCGATTTGGCTAGCCGTACCGACGAGCTTGTACACAGATCCGCGTGGCCCCACCCTGCAACCCATGGTTTTCATCCCCGTCTTTCGGCTCTTAGTGAGCACATGATCCACACTTGAGCCGGGAAATAGACTTACCAAATACTGGCGCGGCGTCGTCGACGATGGCAACTCGCTGAACTTATAGCTAACCTTGAAAGGTCCAATCCATTCCACGAACGGCAATCGGCGAATCGCCCTCAATCTGGCACGCTGGACACGAACGATGAACGCAAACTCCGGAACGTATTCAATAAGCTGCGCGCCAGCGTCTAAAAGCGCCTGTTTCTGCTCCTCATTCACTGGCCCGCCGAGTTGCAAGAGATAAACATCTGTGCCGAAAAGCGGCGCGCTCTCGGCTGCTGACGGTGGCGTTAAGCTGGTGTCGACGGTCTGGCTTTTGAGGTAGATACGACCCGCCGAAGCGGTTACTGAGAGCGCAAAGAAAGCCAGTAAAGCGAGCGTGGAATGCCTCAGACACTGAAACATTGTGGCCTCCTTCTCAGTCACTCGCCCAAAACACCAGTGCTAATACCCAAACTCAGCCGACCCAAAACGCCGTGCTTGTATTAATTGCCAAGCTGTTGAGCATAGGCAATTAGATGTGATAGACTGACACAGACACCGAGGTAGCAACCGCAATCCTAAATTGGACGACCAACAAGAGGTATAACCGTGAGATTAGGAATTATCTTCCTCGCTGTCACTATGTGTTTCGCGATTAGCTCTATTTGCCTCGCCGCAACGTACTGCAACACCAAGACTCGCGAAACGGAGCGCCCATCAGTCGCACGCGTTCTGTTTCTTGTGGGCGGCTACGAGGGGCACGACTCCGACAAGTTGCCCAAGATGCTCGCGAAGGTACTGGAAGACACGGGTAAGTTCAAAGTGCGGATCAGTCAGGACCGGGATCTGCTCAAACCCGAGAACATCGCGCATTACGATATCGTACTGAGCTACACGACGCGGGGCAGGCTCACTCCGGAGCAAGAGAAGGGACTGACGGAATTCGTAGCAGGCGGGAAAGGCTTTGTCGGGATACACTCGGCTACCGATTCGTTTCGTGACTCCGACGCCTACTGGAAGATGGTTGGTGGAAGGTTTGCCGGTCACGGCCACGGGATGTTCAAGGTCAAGATCACAGGTAAAAGCCACCCCATCGTTAAGGACCTGGAGGACTTCGAGATCACCGATGAGACGTACGTCCACGTCTTTCACCCAGAATCGAAGCTAATCGTGCTAACACGCCGGGGGACCGACGGCGAGCCGTCCGCTTGGGTGCAGTATTATGACAAGGGCCGTGTGTTTGTCACCGGTCTCGGACACGGCGCAAGTGCGTGGGAAAACCCTGCGTTTCAGAAGCTTATTACGCGGGCAATGAACTGGGCGGCGGGATGGCTAAACCCGTAGAGGTCCGGCTATCGCGCCGTGCCATGGCCTGCCAGTTCGAAGTACGCCTTGTGGGCGAAGACGCCGGATATCTAAGAAGTGTCGCCGAAGAGGCACTGGACGAAATCGAACGGCTGGACCGTCAGCTCAACTGCTTCGACCCAAGAAGCGAGATATCGTATATCAACGCGAATGGGTTTAACAAGCCAATCAAGATCGAGCCAGGGCTGTTCGGACTCCTGAGCCGGGCTATCCAGCTCACGAGCGAGACGTGCGGCGCATTTGACGTCGCAACTGGTTCGCTCATCGACCTCTGGCAAAACGCTGAGCTCAATGGCAAGCGGCTAAACGAGGAAGAGATCAAAAATGCACTGGCTATGTCCGGGAGTCAGCATATTAAACTCGATGAAACGAGCGGAACCATACGCTTCGACATCGACGGTGTGAAGCTCAATCTTGGCGCAATAGGCAAAGGCTACGCGGTAGGTCGGGCGATAGAGCTGATTCGCCGCTACGAAGTGCAGTCAGGATTCGTCCACGGCGGTCGAAGCAGCGCGGCTGCTATCGGCAGGCAAATAGACGGGATTCCGTGGCGTGTTGGCATTCGGCATCCGTCGAATTATGACGAGCGGGTGGACGTGGTCGAGTTGCTTGACGCAGCCATATCGACATCCGGCGGCATCGCCCAGCGCGATGAGGCGGTCGATGAGGATTTTGAGCACATCATCGACCCGATCAGTGGAACGCCCGCAAAGTCAGAGCTGGCATCGGCCACTGTTATCACGGCGGACCCGGTGAATGCCGAGGCACTTTCAACAGCATTCTACCTACGCGGCCGCTGCTACGTGGAGGAGTACTGCACAGCTCATCCGGAGACAAGCGCTGTTCTAGTTTCGCTTGAAGGAGATTCGCGCGAGCCCACGGTAGTTCGAATAAACAGATAGCTTGCCGCGCTATAAAGATGCGGTCTTCAGGGAGATGGGAGACGATATGAAAGAGGAATTCGGCTTGACAAGGCGGGAGTTCTTGAAAAGCTCGGCAATTACTGCCGCCGCCCTGAGTTTCAGTAGTTTCGGCGTTTTTACGCAGTCTAGCGCAGACTCGATCGGTCCAAATGACACGATCAACGCAGCAATCATTGGCACGGGCAACCAAGGTTGTTATTTGCTAGAACGCGCGGTCAAAGTACCAAACGTTAAGTGGGCAATGGTGTGCGACATAACTCCTAAGAACCTGGAACGCGGCCTTAGCATAGCTAAGGGCGCGGAGGGGTGCGAGGACTACCGAAAGGTGCTGGACCGAAAGGACATTCAGGCAGTAGTGATCGCAACGCCGATCCTCCTGCACGCGCCCATGACCATTGAAGCTCTCAGGGCCGGAAAGCACGTGCTGTGCGAAAAGATGATGGCTTACACGATCGAAGACGCCAAGAAGATGCTGCGAACGGCAAGGCAGACTGGCCGCAAGCTGCAAATTGGCCACCAACGGCGCTACGCACCCAACTACCAGCACGCATGGAATCTAATTCAGGATGGCGTGCTTGGAAAGATCACGCACGTTCGCGCGCAGTGGAACCGTAACGCTAGCTGGCGCAGGCCGGCCAAGAGCAAGGAAGAAGACGAGTTCGTAAACTGGCGGCTCTATCGCAAGTCGTCCCAAGGGCTGATGGGCGAACTAGGCAGCCATCAGGTAGATGTGGTCAATTGGATTGTCGGACAAACGCCGACAGCGGTCACTGGCATAGGCGGGCTTGATTATTGGAAAGATGGCCGCGACGTTTGGGACAACATACACGTCATCTTCGAATATGCAAACGGAGTCAAGTTCCAGTATCAGTCGCTCACCACTAACCAACACGACGGGTTCACCGAGCAGGTCATGGGCGACAAGGGAACGATGATTCTTTCTCCGGACAAGTGTCTTATGTTCCGCGAGCCACAGGCCGAAGAATTAGCGTGGGCCGACGCGGCCCACAAGGCCGAGGTGTCCGGCAAAGAGGCGATCGTGCTCGACGCAAGTAAGTCACCTCGCTTGAAGAGGAACCTCGAGGAAGGAACGAAGATCGAGAGTGGCGACAAGGCCGAGGCACACAAAGACGACTATTTCCTGGAACTGGAGGACTTCTTCCTGTCCATCAGGGATGGCCACGAGCCTAAGTGTAGCCCGCGAATAGCGCTCGATACCTGCGTAGCCTCGATTAAGGCTAACGAGGCTATGGATAATAAAACTCGAATTGAGATAACAGAGGCCGACTATAAAGTCTGACACAGGGCGCGAATAATTGTTGGCTCACCAGGTGTGCAGGCCATCTCGGGTAATTCAAGTAAAAAAGGCCCGGTTTCGACCGGGCCATTTCGATTTTACTGTCAGTTCACTTGATTACTTCACATCGACTTTGACCGCTGCGGAAAAGCGTCGTGCCACATCCGGCCAATTCACCAACTTCCACCAGTTCTCTATCCACTCAGCGCGGCGGTTCTGATACTTGAGGTAATAAGCATGCTCCCAAACATCGATCACCAGCAATGGTCGTATCCCTGTTGTGTAGAGCTTCTGATGGTTTTCGATCTGTAGGATGTGGAGTTTCTTGAAGTCCGGCTGCCACCCAAGCAGTGTCCATCCACTTCCTTCTACCGCTGCCGCGGCGGCCGAGAACTGCTTCTTGAAGTTTTCAAAGCTGCCGAAATCCGTCTTGATCTGCTGCATCAGTTCGCCATCTGGCTCGCCGCCAGCGTTGGGCGCCATGTTTTCCCAAAACATAATATGAAGTAGGTTGCCCGCCCCGTGGAATGCAAGTTGCTTTTCCCAGTGCTGTATCAGCGCAAAATCTCCCGATTCACGAGCAGCAGCAAGCATCTCCTCCGCCTTATTTAGCCCCGCCACGTAGGCGGCTTGATGTTTGTCGTGGTGAAGACGTACAGTCGCCTCATCGTAGTATGGTTCTAGCGCGTTGTAGTCGTAGGGAAGTGGAACCAGTTCGTGCATTATAACCTTACCTCCAGATGGTCCAGTATTCGGGGCATCTACCCCGCTTGCAATCGGCGCGCCGTGGAAAAAAACCACAACTAATGCAACACACAATAGTATTATCCTTAGCGTCATGGATCCTCCACATACAGCGAGTTACCGGAATGCCGTGTGTTTGATACCCACAAACCAGGCAAGCTCAACCATTTAAGAAAAACAGTTATGGCTCGGCTACGCTGAGAAATCACGCGACTACGCAATTTGAGGCTAGCAAATTGACAATCCAATCGGTAAGATCAGTAATCAGGCGCGACCGACACTCCACCAATTCGTGTCCGGCCTCCGGATAGACAATCATCCGCTTGGGCTCACCTAGGTAGTCGTGAATGTGCCTGGAAACCTCAAGTGGTGAGACACTATCGCACCCGCCGTGAACAAGTAGAACGGGCTTGTACCGCAGCCTCCTTCGGCAACGGGTGGGCACGTCGACGGTCGCTAGAGCAGCCACCCCCTTCACATTGCGCGTAACCGATCCCACCGCCAGTGCCACAGCCGCGCCAAAGCCCCACCCCACAAGTATCACGTCACGCACGGCCTCATCGTCCAAATATTGCACCGAAAGCAGCGTATCAATGCTACACTGAATATAATCGCCCGGGCAGCGGTAGACAAGTTGCAACGAGCCTATGCCCTGATCGAAGAGACGCCGGCTAACATCCGGGTAGATGCCGGATGGACCGATATCGGAATAGTCGTCACCAAGCATGACGACGGCCTGGCGAGTCTCTTTGCCAAGTCGTGCGCAAGCGGTGAAGTCACCACGGGTGGTCATAAATCTGAGGTTGAGCTCGCCCTCGTCTAGCAGGTGTTCCTCAACCCCAATGACATAGAGTTGTTCATCGCGGCAGAGTGCCATCTGGCATCATTCCCTGTGGACGCTAGCAATGTCGCCTTGAATTACCCTGGTACTTACTGGACGAAACCCCGCAAAAGAGGTTCCAGTCTCCACGCCATAATTTACGAGTACGTGCTCGGGTGCGAACTTCCCGCGGCGGCGCGAAGTTCTTCGACCACTGAGCAGTCGACCGTGATCAATCCTATACCGCCATTGGGCTTGTTGTGAAAACCGTGGGCATCGGATCCGCCTGTGGCGATAAGCCCACGTTTAGCGGCAAATCGTTCGTAGTAACGGCTGTCGGCGGTTGTGTGGTCAGGGTGATAGACTTCCAAGGCCTGAACACCGAGTTTGAGAACCTCGACCACGAGATTGTCGCGTTTCAATTTGCCGACGTGTGCGCAGCAGGCTACTCCACCAGACGACTTGATCAAGCAAATTGCCTCGTCCGGAGTTACCTTGGCCCTAGGCACAAACGCAGGTCCACCCTCTTGCAAGTAGCGACCGAACGCTGAATCCATCGAAGTTACTGCTCCCACCTCGACCATTGCACGAGCTACGTGCGGCCTACCAATAATCCCGCCGGCGGCGATTTCCTTTACGCGATCGAACGAAACCATTATGCCGAGGCCGTTAAGCAGCTCGACCATCTTTCGTCCCCGCTCCCAACGAGCCTCCTTTAGACACTGAAGACGCTTAAGCAAATCCGAGTTTGTATAATCAATAAAATAGCCGAGTATGTGAATCTCGACCTTATCTAAGTGCACGACGCTAATCTCGACTCCGGGTATTACCTCGACTCCGAACCTGAGACCAACGGACCGCGCTTCGTTGATACCATCCACAGTATCGTGATCGGTTAAGGCGACGGCAGAAAGACCCAATCGAGCTGCGATTTCGACCGCCTCGGTGGGAGTGAGAAAGCCATCAGAAGCCGTTGTATGTATATGTAAGTCCGCTCTTTTCTTCACGTCAGAAGTAAGTTACTCAGCCAGGCCGCTATATCCTGCCCTCCCGCGCGCGCAGGAAAGCCCGCCGGAGGTGTATAAGCAAGTAAAGATTATGCTGCTGACACCGCGGTTCGTCCTCGTTTTGCTCGTGGGAGCTCTGCTGATCGGGCTGTCGGGCTGGTTCGGCCCGTTGTTCTTGGTCGGAAGCTTAGTGACTGCCGGCGCGTGCGTCGGAGCGCTGATCGATCTTCGACAAACCTCCATCGGCAAGGCTATCGAGGTCACTCGGGAGTGTGATGACAAGCTCTCCCTGGGCGCGAAAAACGTGGTCCGGCTACTGATACGTAATCCATCGTTCACGACAGTTAATATCCTAATTCGCGACGAGTACCCAGACGGCTTCGAATGTGACGGCAATAACGGCCTCCTTAGCCTACCGGCCAGGTCGGAAGGTAGTTTCTGTTATCACGTAACACCCTACGTTCGTGGCGATTATGAGTTTGGCGACGTCTACCTTAGAATCACGGGCTCACTGGGTCTGGCTACACGGCAAATCCGCCTGCCGATGCGTCGCGAGGTAAAGGTTTACCCCAATCTTCTAGATATGCACCGGCTTGAGATCGGTCTGCGGCGAAGGCAAGCTGTCCAACAAGGCCAACACGTAGTGCGAATCCACGGTCGCGGCACCGACTTTGAATCGCTGAGGGAATACCTGCCCGACGACGAGTTTAGAGCCATTGACTGGAAAGCAAGCGCACGACGGGGCAAACTGGTAACCCGACAGTACCAGGAAGAGAAGGCTCAGAACGTGCTGATCGTGCTGGACTGCGGAAGGGTAATGGGCCCGGTGATAAGAGGATTAACGCGACTCGACCACAGCATCAACGCGGCAATGATGTTGGCCAACGTTGCAGCCGTCAAGGGTGATAGGGTCGGACTGCTGGCATTCGGCGAAGACATCATCGCCTATTCGCCGCCGAAACCCGGGCGTGGCCAAACGCTGGCTCTGCTTAGTCTTGCCTACAATCTGCGGCAAGCAACTGGCGACTCCAATTACTACCACGCTATACCATACCTCGCTCGCAGATGGACAAGGCGGAGCTTGATTGCGTTCTTCACGGATATAGTAGACCCAGAGTCTTCCAAGCCGTTGATTACTCAGATCACAAGCCTGACAAAGAAACACCTGTGTATCTGCGTAACTATGCTCGACCCGGCGCTCCCAGAAGCAAGAAATCGACTATCGGACGATCCGGAGCAGGTATTCACAGCGGCTGCGGCGGCACAAGCGATGCAGGCGAGAAAGCTGGCGGCAGCACAACTGGTGCGAGCCGGAGCAATCGTCGTGGACGTATCTCCTGAGCAACTTACACCGGCGTTGGTAAACCATTACCTCGAGATCAAAGCGACCGGGCGACTGTAGGCTGCTATCTTTTGCGTAAGGCCGACCCCGCGAATCCAAAGTAGCAGAGCAGGCCGAATAAAGTGATACCGGAAAACAGGAACTTGGCCCACGGCTTGAGCACGGATGGACTTACGAAGCTCTCGATAATCGCCGCTATCACAAACATCGGTAGCGTGCCGGAGAAGAGCTTAAGGGCAATCGATGCCGCGACGCGAGCTGCATCTCCCCGCCGCAGATTGCCCGGCGCAATCAGGGCAGCCCCAATCATCAACCCTGCGCCGCCACAGATGAAGATGGCGGTTAGCTCGATCAATCCGTGCGGAGCGACAAACGTAAAGAGCTTGAACCGATCCGCTGGCGGCTCCGCGGCAGCCACTGCTGCCAACACGAAGCCGTTTCGGAACAGCAGGTAAACCGTCAGGGAACCGAACGTGACACCGGCGGCAAAAGCCAATACGCCGACACGTATGTTGTTAGTCATTATCCAGCTCGATGCCGTCGCAGGGTCGCTTACCTCGGGAATGTACGAATGACGCGCGCCGGGATCGGTTATGACTGCATAGGTGGCAACGCAACTTCCCAGCGCAAATATCAGAAATGCGACCAGCACATATCGGACGTTGGCACGAACAAGTTGTGGGAACTCAGTCGTCAGAAACCTGAGCGCGCCCGTTATCTTGGCGCTGCGAGATGTGTAGAGCGCGCCATGAGCACGAGCTGCGAGTTCGTTGAGGTAGTTGATCAACTCGTCGCTGGCTCCCTGGCTGCGGGCCAAGGCAAGGTCGGAAACGACCGCTCTGTATTGAGCGCCGAAAGTTCGAAGTTGTTCCCTGGAAAGTGAACTAGGACCCATCCGGCACAGACGATCAACGTTGTCCGAAAGGGCGTTCCATGAATCTTGCTTCTGAGATGTGAAACTGGACTCGTCCACGAAATAGATTATATCAAAACAAGGAGATTAGCCGCGTCAGCATGCCTAGGCGAGTGGAAATAACAACACCGGAACACGTGAGGATCGAGTATGAGCTGGCTGGCGTATACTCTCGCGCTTGCGCGTCGCTGATCGACCTGCTTTTTCAGGCGCTTGGGTGCCTGCTCATTGGACTAGTGCTGCTGGCTGTCAATATTTACGTCAAGGCGCCAGTGACGAGTTGGGTGAACGCAATCGTCGGAATCGTTCTGTTCGTGATCGTTTGGGGTTACTACGTCTATTTCGAGACCATATGGAACGGCCAGACACCTGGGAAGCGCTACACCGCACTTAGAGTCGTCCGCGAGGGCGGGCTGCCGATTGATTTCTCCTGCGCGGCCATCAGAAACCTGATCCGCGTTATCGATCTGCTGCCGGTCGTGCCGCCCTACATCGTCGGGTTCTTCAGTATAGTCATTAGCGGCAGGAACAAGCGGCTCGGCGACTACGCAGCCGGCACACTTGTAATAAGGGAAAGGGCTTCGCGGGAAGGCAATCTGCGCCCACAGCAAATTGGGCCAGCACAAGGCGGAATGGGGCCAATGCTAGTAATCAACATCGAATTGGTTACACCGGAACAGTTCGAGGCAGCAAAGCGGTTCGTCGTCCGTAGATCGGAGCTCAAGCCGCAGATCGCCGCCGCGCTCGCCGAGAGCATCGCCAAGCCGATTATGGCCCATTTAGGCATAAGCAGCACTTTGGATTACTCCGGGTTTCTGAACGAGCTCTACGAACGCTGCATGTCGGAGCGTGGGATGCGGTAGATTTGCATCCAATAGCCCGCAGAAACACGTGTTCCGCGAGGGCCAAGCGTGGAACAAGCTGATATGGCGGAGAACGTGTTATAATCTCTGCATTTGCGGGTAATATAGTGCCGGCCTGGCAAAGGAAGCTGGCCGCCACAATATGGTCATGTATTAGCTCTGCCGTTGTCGCAGAATAACGAGTATGATATAATGCCCTTGTCTGCCATTGCTGAGGTGTAGCAAACTTATGTCGCTCTCGCCCACGACAGCCTCTGCACTTCGAAAGATCGCGGAAGTAGCCAGATCCGGCGCGCCGGGAGGGAATCGTCTCGAACAGATTCTGGGTGTGGCGCGCGAGGCTTTGGGCGTGGGGTCGTTATCGGTGGTTGCAACGGGCCTTGGGCCGGGCGGACCTTTGTCGTGGCATTCGTCAAAAAAGGGAGCGGTCGTAGACTGCGAAGAGATCGAGCGAGAAGCGCTTGACTTCCTCAGCCAGACTGATCGCAGCATCCCGTACAAGCACTACGTAATGCCTCTGCCGCCGGTCAACGGGTATCGACTGGCCATCGTAACGCACGAACGGCCGACGGACGACGTTGCTTCCGCCCTTCTCGAACTTATCTCCAGTTACATATCCGTTCTAGTCGAAAATGAAGGTCTCTCCCAGAGCCTCGAATCGGCGCGTGAAGTGGAACGAAGGAATGTGGAGATCATCGCTGGTCTTTACGACATAGGCCAGGCCGTGGGCGAGGCAGGCTTAGACAGGCTACTAAACCTCATAGTGAACAGAGCAGCCGCTGTGATGAACGCACAGGCGTGCTCCATAATGCTCAGGAACGATTACGATGGCACGTTCACGATAAGATCCAGTTACGGGTTGGCGGACGACATCGTAAAAGGGACGCGCGTTGCACTTGGCGAAGGCATAGCGGGTAAGGTCGCCGAGACAGGCAAGCCAATGATGGTGACCGACGTCAGCTCCGATCCCAGGCTCAAAGATCACGTGCAGTCGATCCCCGGAGTAAGCGCATCGATTTGCGTACCGCTAAAAGACCAATCTGGTTCTATCATAGGCATCCTAAGCATACGTCGTCACGAGCCAAATCCACCTTTTGACGAGAACGATCTCAGACTATTCAGCGTATTCGCCACTCACGCAACGCTCGCTTTGTCCAACGCTAACTTATGCTCCGACCTCCAACAGAGAATGCAGGAGATGTCCACCATATCGGACGTATTGACTGCGATCAACTCCAGCCTGGACCTGGATGACGTGTTGGAACAGATCGTCGACAACATAACTCAGGTAGTAGGCTTCGACCGGTGCTGTGTCTACCTGCTCGATTCGAGATCGGGCGAGTTCGTGGCAGGCGCGAGACGCGGCTACGGTGAAGGGGACGAGACCCAGAAGCGGGTAGGTTTCGATGAAGGCGTGATCGGGATCGCGGCCAAGGAGAAAATACCAGTTTTCTCGCAGGCTTCGCCCTCTAGCTGCGGTAAGCCCGGGTGTGAGGGAGGCTACCTGGTCGCGCCGATTGTCGTTAGAGACGAGTGTATCGGAGCAGTGATTGTAGACAACTGTCTAAGCAACAAGCCTATCGAGCCGCACGACGTCGAAATGCTTTCGACATTCGTGAGTCAAGCAGGCATTGCCGTTGAGAATGCGCGGCTCTACGAGGCGATGGAAGAGAAGTATGCAGAGCTGAACATCCTCTACGAACACAGCCGTAACATAAGTGGAGCCTACGGCCTGGAAAGCGTATCGGAGATGCTCGTGCAGGCGGCATCGAAGGCAATCAAGTGCGACGGCGCCGCTCTTCTTCTTATGGACTCACGGCGAGGCCAACTCAAACTACAAGCGCATAACGGAGCCATCGACAGGCTGGTTGAAAGGATCAACGAGGCGATCAAGAAAACAAAGTGTGTAGAGTTCGTTCGATCGCTGCGCGGACCACTGCTTTTCGCTCCGGACAGCCCCGATAGGTGCTCTGGCGATTGCAGGGAACTTCTGAACCTGCTAGCACCTGGCAAGTCCCACCTTCTCATCGCACCGTTGGTTTCGGAAGACGCCTGTTCCGGTTTTCTAGCTATGCATCGAGCGGCACCCAACGAGTTCTCCAGCGGCGAATTCAAGCTCTCGTCAATTATCACGTCTAACGCAGCCACTGTTCTGCGCAAAGCGATAACCTATGAGCAGAGAATGCGCCAACGCGTGCTGGAACTCACCGCCCTCTATGAGTTCTCGAAAAGGCTCAGCTCTGCGGCCAGCCTAGAAGATGCGTTGGACTCCATTCTGGCAGTGGTTGCAGACCTTGTAGACTATGACGAAGCTTGCATTTACGCGGTAGATCGTGAACGTGGGACAGCCAGCCCGAAGGCTGCGAGAGCGCGCGGAGGCGGAGAAGTCAAGACGGCAGAAGAGCCACTCGACGGCGGCAGCGTCACTAGCTGGGCGATTAAGGAGCGCAAGGCGCTGGTGTTTCCCGATGTCGTGCGGGATTCAAGGTTCGGCGACAATAGTGATCGAACGGAGCGAGTAAAATCTCTGATGTCGATTCCGTTGATCGTTCAGGACGAAGTGGTTGGCGTGCTCAACGTCTACAGCTATAGCCCGAACCAGTATTCCGAAGATGACGTACGGGTCATCTCGATAATAGCCAGTCAAGGCGCCGCCATATATAAGGAGTTGGAGGCACTTAGCGCCCTCACCAGCTACACGGACAACATATTGAGCAGTATTGCTGCGGGTGTGGTGACGTTGGACTCAGACGGCACAGTCATCACCTGGAATAAAGCCGCGGAACAAGTGGTTGGGCTGGCCGCTGAAGAGATCGTGGGGCTTGACTACAACCAGGTGTTGGATCGCCTGTCGACCAGCGAGGAAGATAAGGAGGTAGTCAGAAAGGCCATAAAGTCTGTCGTAGAAACCGGCGAGACCTACCAAGGTTACAAGCTGTGCTTTCATCCCAACAATACCGAGGAGATGTATCTGAATCTGAGCATCTCGCAACTCGTCAACAGCAATGGCGAGCCGCTTGGTGTGGTTATAATCTTCGAGGATATCTCCCGCGAGATTAAGATGGAGAATGAGTTCCATCGTATGGGCGAGCTTGCAGCGGTCGGTCAGCTTGCCGCGAGCATAGCCCACGAACTGCGGAACCCACTGAGCTCGATCAAAGGAGCCGCTCAGTATCTGCAAAAGGAATGTGAGGACCACGGGTCGGTAGTGGAGTTCCTGGACATCATCATCGAAGAGGTCAATGGCCTTAATAGGCTTACTACTGAGTTCCTAGACTTCGCTAGGCCCATGCAGCTAGAGCTGAAGCCGACCTCGGTGAACAGTGTTGTCGAGAAAACGCTACAGCTAATGAGCGTGCATATCACCGACAGCAACGTGATTGTAAGAGAATCGCTGGACAAGTCCGTGCCCGAGATCCTAGCCGACGATAAGCAGCTCGAGCAAGTGCTAAAGAATATGATCATTAACTCATTGCAGGCGATGCCGGACGGCGGGGTGCTGTCGGTTGAGACCGGTCCCGGGCCAGCCGGAGGCGTCTATCTGTCCGTAAGTGACAACGGTATGGGCATCCCCCAGGACAAGCTGGACCGAATATTCCAACCGTTCTTCACAACAAAGACCAAAGGAACCGGGCTCGGATTGAGCGTGGTCAGCAAGATAATCGAGAACCACGGTGGCCGGATCGAGGTCGAAAGCGAGGTTGGGCAAGGCACGACGTTTAAGATCATGCTGCCTCGGGCGGGAGCTCATTTGCCACCCGCTCCAGAAATCGATCAGACCATGGAACGCCGGGTGTCCGGTAGAGCGGGCCACAGCGTCCTACGCAAGTAATAGGAACCGCCGCAAGAAATCCTGCTGCCGATGTGTGCGATAAGGTGTGTAGTTGAAGTAACACGCAAGGGCGGTATTACGTGTTAGAGCCCGTGTGTGGTATCATTTTATTATGAGCAAGAAGACAGGCAGTATCCTCGTAGTTGATGACGAGCCAAATATTCGTCGCGTGCTCGAGGCCGTGCTCACAAAGGATGGACATACGGTCGCCACGGCCGAGAATGGCAAGAAAGGCCTCGAAGCTCTGTCGAACGACAGTTCCATTGACGTACTAATAACCGACCTCATAATGCCTGATATCAACGGCGTGGAACTTCTAGCGTCAGCAAAAGAACTCAATCCGAACATCTCGGTCCTGATGATAACAGCTCACGGCACCATCAAGAGCGCGGTGGATGCGATGAAGCTCGGGGCGTTCGACTACATCACAAAACCATTTGACCTCGACGAGATAAAACTTGTGGTCAGGAATGCACTCGAACGAAAAGACCTGATTGAGGAAAACCGGTCACTGCGAACTCAGCTTAAAACCACTTTCCGCTACGACACAATTGTGGGCGCAAGCCCGGCTATGCAGGAAGTCTACCAAATCATCGATCGCGTTAAGGACAGCCGCGCGTCCGTGTTGATCCGCGGTGAGAGCGGAACCGGGAAAGAAGCCGTCGCCAAGGCGCTGCACTACAATTCCGTGCGGGCTGACAAGCCGTTCGTGCCCGTGGCGTGCGTCGCACTGTCGGAGCAACTGCTGCAGAGCGAGCTTTTCGGCCACGAGAAAGGTTCATTTACCGGAGCAGTGAGCCAGAAAAAGGGCCGGTTCGAAATGGCCAACACCGGCACTCTCTTCCTTGACGAGATCGGCGACATCCCCCCGACGGTCCAGATGATGCTACTGCGCGTGCTGCAAGAGCGCGAGTTCGAGCGAGTCGGCGGTACCGAGACCATACGTGTCGACATTCGCCTGGTCACCGCTACTAATCAAAACTTGGAAAAGCTGGTAGAAGAGGGTAAGTTCCGAGAAGATCTCTTTTATAGACTGCAGGTCGTTACCATCAATATGCCACCCCTGCGAGAGCGCACCGAAGATATTCCTATGCTCACCGAACACTTCATTGAGATGTACAGCGCCGATAACGGCAAGGCCATCGAGTACGCAAGCCCGGAAACCCTTGAGCTGTTCAACCGCTACTCGTGGCCCGGTAACGTGCGTGAGCTAGAAAACGTAATCGAGCGGGCGATAGTAATGGCCGATCCGGACGCAAAACTGATAACCCCCGACCTGCTGCCGCCCGCGTTGCGAAATGAGAAGACACTAGCTTAACCACGCCGCGGTCAGCGCGTTCGTGCATAGCCGATAGGCCCCAACAAGCCACCGCAGCCGTGAAGCCCCCGGTGGGCCTGTCATCAATCACCGCGAGATCCATTTGACGCAAATGTTTCAACTCCTTTAGATAATTTGACCATTTGCACACAAGCCGAAGAGCGTCTTGCACGTGTTGGAGGAAAGACGTGCTCAGATAGCGAATTCCGACTAGAGTTGTTGAAGACATTTGGGTGTGGAGGCTTACACTTATGCAAATGCCTTTTGGCGAAGTGGATGGTAACACGCTTACCATGCGCTTCTCTTCGCAAGATTTCTCGATTGCAACCGTGATCACCGCCATTCGAGAACACTTGGACGTAATGGAGGAACTCGGCGTAAAGTTCCTCGGGGTTGCGACGGAAACAACCTCGGGTCCGACGCCGGTGTTCCGTCCGACTAATATAGAAGCAAAGTTCGAGTACTGCGGGGGCGGGCAATGCACTCCGTGCCTGGAGCGAACCTATCAGATAATATGGAAGGGCGTGATCGACACATTCCCAAATGAAAGCGAGTGGGCCGAGGCGAAACGCGATTTCGGGCAGTATATTGCCGCTCAAGCGGATTTACTAAGGGCTCGCATAGAGTCATCGAAAGAGTAACAGCGCTTTGCGTTATTTGCGGGCACTTGTAACCGGGCTGTGTGCAGGGCTTTGGCTGTCGTCTTGCGCATGGGCGACGGAGGTCGCGCTAAAGTGGGTAGAGATAGACATCTCGCCACACAAGGACGGTAAGGCGACGTTCGTCTACAAGATACGTTTTCGCGTGCTGAGCGGCGAACTTCACGGTTTCTACTTTGAGGGATTCGGCGGCGCCGAACCTTATTTTGACTACGAACGCTCTGTTGCGCTTGACTCTCGCGGCTACCGCCATAGACTCTCCATCACACCGGTCTCTTCAGGTAAGTACGACATCGTGCTCGCAAACGGCGCGGCGTTATCCGCAGGTGAAGTGACCTACATCATCATCTACGGGACAGACCTGACCAGCTCGGGAATGATGGGTTACACGCAGAGCAAATTCGGCAAACTCGTCTATCTCAATTGGTCACCGGTTCAATGGGAATGGCCTGCCGAACACATGACCGTCTACCTGCACTATCCAGTCGAGATACCAGGCGACAAGGTTACGCCGGAACTTCTCCGGAAGGTCGGCTTCAGAACCGAGAAGTTCGTCAACAAGAACTATCTCATTAGCTACTACGGCCAGCCCTACCAGGGCAAGAACTACCTTACCGTCCGGTTTCATCGCAACAATGTGCCTGCTTACTACCATTTCCTCGTCAAATGCTACATCAACGCCAACTACTTCGACCTGAAGAAGTCCGCCGCACAAGCAATGTCGGAAGAGGGCGGAATGGATCGGCCGTTGCTACCGCAGCCTCAGAGCTACGCCGAGTTCGAGCCGCCGACATCACATGCGATGCCAATGGATCAGAAAAAACGAGCATGCGGTGGGTTAGTTGCACTGGTAGGAATGTCGTTTATTGCGTTTGTGCTACTCCGGCGCAAGTGGACCTACTACGTCAACGCGGTCCAAAGGCTAGATGAGGTAAGCTGGGAGCAAGGTGATTGGGAACCACCCAAGATCAAGGTTTCGAGTTTCCGACAGAAGGGAAAGGTGGCTGAGCTAGACGTGGTCGAGGCAGCGTTACTGCTAGATATACCACTTGCCAAGATCATAGGAGTAATCGAAGCGCATTTGGAATACCAAGGGCTGGTCAAGATTATATCGCTCGACCCACTGCGATTAGAGCGCTTATACCCGGCCGGCGTCGCGCCGAGCAACACGTATGAAGACATACTACTGAACGCTATTCGCGCCGAAGGTCAATTGGACGACGCCGAAATCAAGTCGCTTTTCCAGGAAATGGCCGACAAGATTCAAGCAAAGGCCTGGGACTGCGATCTGGACGCCACAAAAGAGTATTACCGCAAGCAGATCCAGGAGCAGTTCGAGAAGGTACAACAGGGTGAGGATATGGAAGGCTCCTACACGAGTTGGGGCCGGAGCTACTCACGTTTCTATGCATATCACTTCTATCAGCAATACGTTGGCGCCGATTCTGGAAGACCTTCGGAAATAGGCCGCGCCGTGAATCAGAAGTCATTGCTGGCGTCGCAAAGCTATGCCTCGTTCATACACTCGGATGCGTGCCATTCGGCGTGTTACGTCCACACGGCGTGCCACGACGCGTGCCACTCCGCATGTCATTCTGCTTGTCACTCCGCTTGCCACTCGGCGTGCCATTCCGCGTGCCACTCTGCTTGCGTAAGTGGAGGCGCGCATTGACGATTGCCGTGGACATAAGCTGGGTGGACGAGTTCGCACGAGAGATTGCTGAGTACGTGTATGTGCGCGAGCGTGATAATCTACTGATCATGCTGCCGAACCAAGCCTACAAGCTTAACAGCAGCGGCGTGGTAATCCTGAAGCGGGCATTAGCAGGCGAAAGTGTGGTAGACATCCTGGAAAGCAAGAGCACTGGTTTGTCCCAAGATACTAACGTTATCTTGGATGTTCACAGTTTCTTCTGCGATATTCGGGCGTTGGTAATGGGCTGTTTAGGAGAAGGACAAGGACGACGAGCCGTCGAGACAGTGCCTTTCGAGCGCCCGCACAACTGCTTGCCGGTTCTTTCTGAAATCGCGCTCACCTATCGATGCAATCTAAACTGTGCATGTTGCTATGCCGGCTGCAGGTGTGGGAAACTACCTCGCGGACGCGAGATGACCACTGCCGAGATCAAACGCATCCTAGACATCATCCGCTACGAAGCCGAAGTTCCCAGTGTGAGCTGGACCGGTGGCGAGCCGACTATGCGCGACGATTTGGTAGAGCTAACAGGCTACGCAACCTCAATCGGGCTTAGAGTAAACCTGATCACCAACGGCACGCTGCTTACGAAGAAGACAGTAGCCGACTTGCGCAATGCAGGGCTGAAGAGCGCACAAGTAAGCCTAGAAGGCGGCACGGCAGAAGTGCACGACAGAATAACCGGTGTCGTGGGAAGCTTCGATCGCACGCTGACCGGAATTCGCCTATTAAAAGACGCTGGCTTGCACGTCCACACTAACACCACCATGAATAAGTTAAACGCAAAATACTTGACAGAATTGCTCAAAACTATACAGGGAGTGAACTTGAAGCGCTGCTCGATGAATCTGGTGATCCCGTCAGGATCGGCACTTGAGGGCGATATACTGCTAACCTACTCCGAGGCGGCGCCGATCGTCGAAGAAACGCGAAGAACCGCACGTGAGATGGATGTGGAGTTTTTGTGGTACTCCCCTACACCATACTGTATTTATAATCCGATAGCGGCAAGGCTGGGGGCAAAATCTTGCGCCGCCTGCGACGGACTGCTATCGGTTGCACCAAATGGAGACGTGTTGCCTTGTTCAAGTCTTCCGAAAAGCATAGGCAACCTGCTAAAATCGCCATTCGAACGAGTGTGGCGATCGCGCAAGGCAAAATATTGGAGAAACAAACGCTACGCACACAAGGTGTGCAAGGAATGCGGTCAATTCAGCCTGTGCACTGGCGCGTGTCCAATCTACTGGCAATTTATAGGGTACCAAGAATTGGCTTCATCAGGGAGGATGTAGAAGCTTATGGCGAACGAAAAACCTGAATTCGTGTTTGCCAAAGGCCTACCAACAGAAAAGCGAATCGCAGTAGTCTTGGCGTTGGCGACGGTGGGTTTTTTGCTGCAAGTGTTTGTGTCAGTGTTCTTGGGCTGGCTTTTTGTATTTACGGTAGTATTGGTGGGCGGAGTGAGAGGCAAATCTAACCGACCGATCCTCAAAAGCGACAGCGATTGGAAAAACGTCACCATCGCTGAGATGGAGGAAGCCCAAGAACTACTCGAAAAGACCAGGAAGTGGATGCGGGAAACCGGTGCCTACTCCCTCGGAACGCCGATGGGCTGCGCGACGTTTCTTCTAACTGCCGCATCGATCATCGTAGTTACAATCATCCTTTATCTCGCGATAGACGCAAACTCGGAGTTGACTAGTCCGCTGGCACCGATAACGAAGGGCGGTTCAATAGCGGCAGTATTCGCGCTCGATTCTTTTACACTTCTTCTACCGCTCTGGATATTCGGTCGAGTCAGGACGTGGTACCCGCCTAATATCGACATTCGAATCAAGCAACTCAAGTATATCTACGAATCTGCGCACAATGATCCGTTGATAGATTTTCAGCCCAGTCTTCAGGTAGCCAAAACGGAAGGCGGAGCGGTCCCGCTGGATTGTAGGCTGATGGCGAAGATTAGAGACAGCGACCCCAACTTCTTGGGCGTGCAAGTTCAGGTATCGCTCAACGAGGTCCAAGGCCGCACATACCCATACACCTATTGCGTTCTGATCGCCAAGCCCGAGTTCGATTTGCAAAACAAAGCGCGAGCTCTAAAAGAACCAGTGCCAGGAGGATTCTTGGCAGGACTGTTTGCCGATGAGAACGCCAAAAAGGAGACGCGATTCCCGCGCTACAGGGAAATGGTGATGGAAGTGAAAGCGCAAAACGACGTAGAGATAGCTGTCATCCGCCAACCAACGTCCGGTACAGGGTATAGAACGTCAGAGGAAGAGGCATTGAAAGTTTTTATGACCGCATTGACTCTCGCCAAAACGGTGCTAGGCAAGAGCTAAGCTGCAAATAGGCGCATGATTTGAAAAGAGGAGGCTTCTAGGAGTTTTGCAGCATTCTCCATTGCCTCCCTCGTGTCCATCGGCCTTGGCACCAAGCTGAACGCAGACGTAAGACCCAGTTTGTGCAGATCCGTGAGATCGCCCGAAATAGAACCCGCCAGCGCAACTACCGGTACGCCTACCGCATTTGCCCGCTTAATCACTCCGGCGATGGTTTTGCCAAAGACCGTCTGCTCGTCGACAGATCCCTCACCCGTGATCACCAGATCAGCATGCGTTATCTCCTCGTCAAAACCTACTAAATCAAGTATGAGATCAATTCCTGAAGTCAGCCGACCGCTTAGGAACGCTGCCAAGGAGGCACCAAGTCCTCCGGCAGCCCCTGCACCCCGTAGTTCGGAGACATCTTTGCCTATCTCATCGGCCAGCCCATCCGCGAAGCGCCGAAGAGCTCGGTCGAGTTGAACCGCGAGTTCCGGTGACGCACCTTTCTGAGGTCCATATACCAACGACGCACCGTCAGGGCCACATAGTGGGTTGGTAACGTCAGTAGCAATCAGCACTTCCACTTTCCCAACCGGGAAACGTAGACCGGAGACGTCAATCCGCTCCAATTCGGCAAGCGCCAACCCGCCCGGCGGCAGGTCACAGCCATGTGCATCAAGGAATCGAACACCTAGCGCGGCAATAGCACCAGCACCAGCGTCATTGGTGGCGCTTCCTCCGACGCCTATTATCAGGCGTCGAGCACCCGACTCTACCGCCGCTTCAATAAGCTGGCCGACACCGTATGTAGTTGTTACGGCCGGATCGCGCTCATCAGGCAACAGCAGGCCCAGCCCTGATGCTGCCGCCATTTCTATTACTGCGGTCTGGCCTCCGTCGATAAGCCCGAAGAACGAGTCGATCTCGCGCATCAGTGGGTCGCGAACACGTATCCTCCGGATTTCGCCGCAGATAACTCGAACAACGGCCTCCACAGTTCCCTCGCCGCCATCCGCCAGCGGAATCCGAACAACCTCGCAGCCCTCACACGCCTTCTTCACGCCTTGTGATATGGCCTCAGCAGCTTCAATAGCGGAGAGGCTACCCTTAAACGAATCCGGACAGACGATCACTCGCACGAAGACTCATTCTCCAATCCACAACAGCGGAAGTCCCGATCGATCTCCGGGTTAACTTTGTAGGGAATTTCGCGACAGTTGACTCCAGCGATCAGGTTCTCGGCGGCCATCAAAGCCATTTTTGTTCGTGTCGCCACTGAAGCGGAGGCTATGTGTGGCGTGAGAACCACGTTGTCGAGAGTCAGCAGGGGCGAGTCGGCCTCGATTGGTTCGCGCTCGAAAACATCCAGCCCCGCTGCTGCAATCCTACGCTTGGCGAGTACCTCGTAAAGTGCGTCCTGGTCAACCACGGGTCCACGAGCAGTATTTACGAGGACAGCCGTGGGCTTCATTAGACCCAGTTCGCGTTGGCCGATCATGTGGCGCGTGGAATCGGTTAACGGTACGTGAAGAGAAACAAAATCGGAGTCCGAAAGGAGCGCGTCTAGTTCCGAATACGCAATACCAAGTTGCCGCTCGGCGTCAAGGTTTCTCGTCAAATCGTAGTAACTCACACGCATGTTGAAGCCCATCGCCCGCCGTGCAACCGCCAGACCTATGCGGCCAAGCCCCACCAATCCCAAAGACGCTCCGTGGATATCCTGGCCGCAAAGCAACATCGGGCCCCAAGTTTTCCATTTACCCTCACGCGTAAACTTATCGGCCTCTACAATGCGCCTAGCCGCTGCCAGCAATAGAGCAAAGGCCAAGTCAGCAGTGGTCTCCGTTAGCACACCAGGGGTGTTGCCAACCTGTATTCGTCTGGCATTTGCTGCTTCGAGATCGATATTGTCGTAACCGACTGCGTAGTTGGATATCACGGTCAGGCATTTTGAAGCATCCATAACCTCCGCATCTATACGATCGGTCAGCAACGAGACCACGCCCGCACAACCCCGAATACGCTCAAGTATCACTTTCCTTGGCGGCGGCATCTCCTCGGTCCAAACATCCACATCGCAAGATGCAGCAATCATATCCATCGCCGGCTGGGGTAAAAGTCGAGTTATAAAGACACGCGCTCCCGGCATCACTCACCTCTCAATGAAACTGGTCTTCTAGTTGGCCTGGTATACGCCCCCAGCAGTGGCTCTCACAACCCTAACCGGCCAGCTCTCCCCAGTGGGTATTTCGCACGAGGAAACACCGGTCACAACCACGTACGACCCAATTGGGAACGTAGATGAGGTATAGACCTTGACGCCGGTCTTGCCCACACCGCGGTAGCAGTTGGAGCCATCGTCGATCACCATGTAGCCAACGCCATGCTCCTTGACAATGCCGGTCGTGCGAATGAGCAAGCCGATGTTTCCGGGACCACCTGCGGGACGATCTCCATCCCATACCCCCGTTTGTAGCCCTTTCGATGCTCCACCAAGGGCGCGGTTGGTCATTGCCCAAGGTTCCGGAACAGGATTGCCGCTCGAAACTACTGGCACGTTGACACACTTAATAGCCCGCTCGCCTGAGATTGTAGTCATCGTGCCGCTCAGGTTAACCTTGTCGCCGACATTCACGCGGGCGAGCGAAGCAACCCTGATTCCGTTAAGCCTGCTCAAGTCTTCCACGTAGAAACCGCCATCAAACGTCGCAGTAACCGTTTGGCCTGCCAAGTATACAACCGTGTTATCCGGCAAAGCCCTTGCTTGATCGATGGTCTTCGACTCTGGCACGATCTCCCAGACCTCCATGCGGCCCGAGGGCAGCGTGGTGCTGATCTGGTGCCGCATAGAAGTATAGGTAAATGGGATGGTCTCAGCGACGTAATCCATCTTGTCGTCCAGATTCGTGTCAGGTCCGTGTCTTAGGACATAGTTGCCCGGCTTTAGCGACCAAAGGAATATGGGTATGGTTCGGGCCGTGGTGTCGAAGTTGTAGGTAAGCCATTTTACTTGAGTGTAATCCCAATCAAGCACGAGGGCAGCCCAGTTGGTGTATTTGTTGGTGTTGTTCCAGCTAATCGGCTGGTCAGGCAGACGGTTGGCAGAGACAGTTATGTTGCCCGTATAGAGCGCCTCCATCCAATGACCGAACCAGACATCTCCGTTGACGATTTCGTCGAGGGCTCTGCACAACCATTCTTTGTCATGGGTAACTAACCAAGCCATCATGAAGGAGTTTGGCGCTTTGAACGGGTAGGTGCTCTCGTAAATATACCAGTCGTAGTTGGATCGCCACATACGCCCATAGCGCCCCTCGCCAGGTCTCGGTAGCGCTGACCAAACACGGCTCGCGTGCGACACCCAAGTATTGTCGAACTGGGGATCGCCCGTAGCTCGCCTATACATATAATTGACCAGATACTGGAAGTGGCCATACGGGTTGTTACGATCGGGCCAGGGGAAGAGCTCTTCGTACATTTCCGCTGGCGGTATGTCGTTAATCGCTGCGGTCACGTTAAAGTAACATATGCTTTCACGGACTGGAATGATGAACTTCTCCTCCCCCGTACATAAATACTGATCGATTAACTCGTAGTAGGCATCTCGCATAGGAGTCCAGCCAACGCGCCAGTCCCACCACCACTCATCTTTCGATCCGAGGGCACCGCCCAGCGACGCGGCCTGCCGCCACCACTGTTGAGAAAAATAGTTGTTTTGATGGGAATAAAAGCCTATTTCTGCCGGCAGCACACCTACCGGTTTGCCGTAGTCAGTCTTCATTGCATCCTCAGCCGTGGCCGTGTCCAGGTCATAGAGCCAATCCTTTATCAACCGCCCGTTGGACATCTGGCTAAGCGGATCTCTCCAGATCGCGTAGAAGGCGGGTCTTGTGAGGCGGCGATCTTCGGGGGTATCCACCAGCGTTTGAGGACCGCGCTCACTGCTGCGGTCCCACTCATCGCCCTTGAACCACATGCTCTTGAAATGCAGGTGTGGGCCGCCGTTTGAGGCGTCGCCGGTATAGCCGCACCACGTATCGTAATGTCGGCAGTAGGTCACAGCGCGCTGGAGCCACTTCGGATTGTTCCAGTCGACGGCAATGAGTCCAACACCGTTCCAGGCAAGCTCTCCGATGTGATGCGACTCATTCCACGTGGGCACTTTCTGTCCGGTGCTTCTGTAGATAGCTGGATCGATATTGGTGTTATTGTAAGTCAGATTCCATACGTGGTCAGACAATCTGCCTAAGAACGATATTAGCCACGGGTCTGGAACGATCATAGCCAGGGCACACAGCCCCGGTTGAGCCTCGCAATCTTTGTCGAGGCTGTCGAAATACCAACTGAACGGATCGGGGTCCGTCACGTCGGCGTCGGCGGCTTGGCAGTCAGCAATCGCCGTGTTATACCAACTAACAAGGTTTTCTTTGAGCCTATACGCCCAGTAAGGCGCAGTGCCTTGCGCAGCGGTTTTGTTATTGGGACAGTTTGAAATGTTTGACCAATTGCCTGCGGGGTCGGCGGACTTAATGGCAAAGTAGTAGCGGGTATTGGGTGCTAACCCTCTAACCCACGTGGTTTGCGTCGTGCCTGGTGCTGCAGGCTTGGAGGGAACTTGTGAGACAACAACGGTAGCAGAAGACCAGTTCGAGGAATTAATGTTAGACGTAGAATAGCGAATCTCGTATTTGGCTGCTGCCTCCGTTTGCCCTTGCCAGTTCGTATGAGATGGCGCGGTCCAGCTAAGCTGAACGGAATCGCTCAGCCTCATTGTGATACCCAGGTTGGTCACTGCGGTCGGCGGGGTGGTGTCCGTCAGAGTTGTCGCTGACGGCACGTTGGAAATGGGCGATTCGTTGTTGCACTCATCATATGTCTTTATAGCGAAATAGTATGTAGTGCTGTGGTTCAGTCCCGACACGGTCATTGACTGTGGTGTCCCTCTAAGTTCAGGAAGTGGAGGCGAAGGCACGCGTGTTGCCGACGCCCAATTGGCTTCGGTATTCGGCTGCGTTGAGTACTTGATGACTTGGCTTGTCGCCTTGCCGCGATTCTCATCATCGCCTGCGCAATTCCAACTAAGCGACACAGTACTGGGAGTTGTGGCGGTGACCGTGAGGTTTGTGACCGGTCCCGGCGGGATGGTCTCGTCACCGACCTGCAACAGCTCGATATCGTCAAAGCAGGCTATTCGACTGGCATCGCAGAACGATGTGACCACGGATGTAAAAACGGTGATGCTATCCGTAATCGGGCTGGTAGGGGGCACATATAGAGTGTGCCATACGCCGTCCTCCCATATATCGTATGGAGCCCACACGGTCTGCGAGCTGGGTTTGTCGGTTGCGCCGGTGGGGTCGATGCCAACTTTTCTGAACTGCGCTCCGCCGGTCCCTCGCGTCTGAGCATAGAGCTCCCACTTGCTGCCTGGAGGGACTATCACTTTTTGGCATACTCCCCAGCCAACAGCGGAAGTCTGTCCGTATCCGTGATATAACTGCAGGCATTGGCTTCCCTCGGCCGCCGAACCGCTGGTCTGGGCGGACATATGGATGCCGTTGTCGGACACATTTCCATAGTTGCCTCCGTAGGGTTTCCAATAAAGCGGGTAACTATCCGGCATTTGCGGATCAGCAGACACGAAACTGGATTCAAAGCCCCAATTGTTAAGTGTGCCTGCTCCCGTCGGGTCATCCATCTCCATCAAGTAGACCTGGTCGAAATAGACGCAGCCGGGCGACACGGTGCTGAACCTGTAGGGGATGGCCGTATTCCGCAGAAAGATAGTGATCGTGCTTCCGGTCGCCCGCGCAGTCACTATGTGCTGCTTCCAGTTTTGCGGGGCGGAGTTCGATGCCCCGTTCCACGCTTCGTATGACCAGACCACGTTTGTAGAATTCGGATTTGTTCCGCCGGTGGGATCTATGCCAACGGATGCGGAAACCACATTCGTGAGACTACTCGACACGTCCAGGTAGTGCCACGCCGAAAGAGTATAGGTCTTGCCGGGCTGAGCAGACATCTGCTGGTAAATACCCGTGTAGCACTTGAGCAAAGGATCCGTGCTGGTCGCGATCGTGGTCAGGTTAATTCCCTGCGCGTGCGAACCGCGATGCTTGATAGCGGTAGCGTCGAAGAACGACGGCGCGCCACTGACCCCATTGGATATCCAGAAGCTGGTCCAATTGTTGGCAACACCGCTCGTAAAGCCATTCTCAAGGTCGGCGTTGGGCACGGTAACGGGCGTGTGAGCATAAATACGCACTACGAAAAGGAGTGTAATAAGCCCTCCAAACAGACAAGTAAACCATCTGTGAGTATTCAACGTCTCTCCTCTCCCTATCTCTCCCGGGCTGGTGTTAGGTAACTAGCGCGGGATATTAGTAGAACGCGTCAGTTGTAGACCTGCACGTCCGACGAGCTCCTGGTTCTTATGATAGAAATGGGCGTCGACGAGCCCTGTGGAATCTCACAACACGACACCCCACTTACGCCAACATATTTGCCAACTGATGGTTGACTGCTGCTGTACACTTTGATGTTCCGGCTTCCGCCGTCATTGATGACAAAATGAGTGGAGGTCGATGTCAGCACACGACCCCACGTGCGTACGAGAAGACCTACATTATAAGGTCCGTAGGCTCCGTTAACTCCGGGGGTGTAAGCTCCGCCGGAAGCACCTCCAAGACCGGCTATGGGAATGGCGAACGGTCGTGGCACGGCATAGTTTCCTGTATCTATACTCACCGTGTTGTTGATAAGACATCGTTCTCCGTCAGCAGTGCTCATAGTCCCAGATATGTCCACACGTTGGCCGACCGCCGCCGTCGTCGACGCAACTACTTTGATACCTGAAGTTCGCGCTGCGTCTTCAACGTAAAAATAGTCGGACGCTCCTGTGAACTTACCGGTTACGATGACATCGTCGAGAGTCACAGGTCTACCATCCGGGATGTCGCGGAGACTCGCAGGTTTTGTCGCCTTCGTGCGCGCTGTGAACGCAGCATCGTCGAAATAAACAGTGTGGAATCCCGCAGTATTATTGCCACTGGATGCGCGAATGTAGACTGTGGCCGCGTTTGCTTGGGCAATGGTCGAGACGTTGACCTGGGTCCATGTGGCGCTCGCGCCGACGTTATATTGGGTCCACACGACGCTGCCCGAGAACATATCGTCGCCTCCGAGCGGGTCAATACCGATATAAGCAGTAGTGGTAGCTGCGTTGCTTGACGATCCCTTGAACCATGCTGACGCTGTCAGAGCCTCGCCGGGATAAGTTAGCACCCTCTGCATAAGTCCCTGCTCGCAACGACCGGATTTGCACTTGAGGGTGACATACTTGGATCCGCTGTGCGCGCCGTTGAGCGACTGATCCACACTGTAGCCCACAAACAAACCGCAGCCACCGCCGCACGGCAGCCACCCCTGAGGCCAACGCTGACCAGCGTCATTACACTCGAAGATCGCTCCTTCCGCACCAGCGTTCGTGAGTGACGCGTTAACTGGGTTTTCGAAGCAGTGCAGGTAGAAGGCGTCATAGTTCATCTTGTCCGCGGCAAGCCTTCCACTGACACGACTCACCCCCAAGCCAGCCCAGCAAGATATGCTCGAGGCTCTCGCACCGATTGAGGCGAGACAGGTGTACCAGCTTGAAGAGGTATTGCTGGCTTCCGGATCCGAGTTCCAACAGTATGAGTTCGGGCCCATCCACTGCGCTCCGGCCACGTTTGCAGGACCGGGTTCCCCGGGATCGGTCACACCGTAAGGGTTGATGCCGAATGTTCTGAAGTAGAGAGGGCTACCGGTTGGAGCCGTCATTTTCTCCTTGGCAACCATCATATAGACCTTGCCAGGGACTGCCGCCACTGACTGCATAATCCCCGCGTAAGCATAACCACCCGACTCGTTCGGAAGCGCGTCACAGCCAATGCCACTTATCTTCTGCGAAGCGTTGTTGGAGTAATAGAGGCTCGTATCGGCGGCGAACTGTATCGGCCCGCTATTGCCGGATGAGTATCGTTCGTAAGCCGTCCACCCTTCGGCCACTCCGCCAGCAAATGTGTCTATGCCTGGGCCGACAAGCAGGTTATCCGGTTGGCTAAGAGTAGTAGCGCTGACTTGCACGCCGGTGGAATAGTTGCGAGCGTAGTCGTAAGCAAATACCGTGTAGTAATAAGTGGTACCTCTTTGAAGTCCTGTGTGCTGGTATGCATTAGAACTCTTTCCCTCACCGGCAATCTCCGCCACCAAGTAACCGTCGGTCGGGCTGGCCGGATAGCCGGTAGTCTTGTAGCGGATCATTGTGCCGGCACAGTCGGGACTGGCTGAATGTGTGAACGACAATGTGACCTGACGGTCACCTCCACCAGCAGTGACATTTGTGGGGTTTGCCGGTACGGTGCTATCCGAATAGGGAAAGAACTGGACGACGAAGTTGTCACGATAATAGGTAGCCGCCGGCTTCAGCGCTCCGCCGAGCCTCCAGAGTCCGAAGTAGTTCTCGAAGCTCACGTCTTTATTGTTGTTTGGATCCGCTACGTAAGCGGCTAGATCACAAGCCTGCCACTGTATGCAACCGGCGATGTTGTGATTGGTGAACGCATTAAGGTGTATCTGGTACATCGAAAGCTGATCCGCTTCCGTGAAATCATACTGCCAGTAGGTGCCACGCCACGCCGGATGAGGCTGGGATGGCCAACCAAACTCCTGAACCAGTATCGGCTTGGAGGTGATAGCTTTGGTTTCGGGTATTTCCTGCGTGTCGATATTGGTCCAGTATGAATGGAATATAGCAACGTCAACGTAGTTGATCACATCGCTTATGTTCTGCCACCATCTGATGCCCGCCGCTGCGTATTGGTTCGACTGCAGCGAGCGTATGTAGGCGCACATACGGCTGATCCAGCTCACGATTTGGTCGCGCTTTGTAGGGTTATAATCCCAGTTGTCATAGCCTCCGATGTTGCTTGGATGATCAGGCTCGTTCTTAACATCCCAAAGGAACACGCCAGGGTTGTTCTTGAGACGATTCACTATAGTCGCGATGTATTGCTTGTGATTGGCCTCGGTGGTCGTACCAGCAGCCGGGAAAGAGGTTTCCCAGTCAAAAAGGGTAATGTTGGCCTTCATTCCCCTGTAGCGAAGGTATTCGACTAGCCGCTCGAGTTTGTCGAGATGCCCCTGGTTTACATTGGGACCTCCCCAACTCCCCGCGGAGTAAGGAAGATTGATGCGCACACAATTAATACCGAGAGACCGTAGACGATCGACATCGGTGGTGATCTCCGTCCAGTTCCAATTGTCGAACCATGCTGCCCACGGCGCAGAAGCGGGGTAGTAGTTGGAACCTTTGAGATGGTAGATAGTACCGTTAAGAGTGAATTGATCTCCACTGATTCTGAGGAAATCATCGGCCAGCGCTCCGGTCACTAACGCTGTATATATAATAATAAAGACGACAACACATGTCGCCAGAAGCATTGCCAAACGCCCAGTCAAACCCTGAACCCCTTTCGAAGCCGCTATTCCGCTTGAGCCGTACAACGAGATAAAGACGACGCGGACGCGCAGCTTCCTTACTACACTACACTATAGCATAAAAAACCGACAAAGCGGGCGGGGTTCACAACTTACGGGGACCTAAATTACTAAAAAGTTTATCCCTACACCGAGACTCTACGTATCAGACGTACGGACGGCAGGAGAAAGCGCAACGGCGAGGCCGATATGGCGGCGACCGTGCTTACCCTGAGCCGATTTCGATATCATCCTCATCAATTCATCAGCGATGCACTGGGCAGATATGCCGCACTGATAGCGAAGAGATTCGACGGGACCGTGCTGGACAAAAGCGTCCGGAACTCCGCGGATACGTGGGGCAACAGCTATACCGAGGCTGGCGGCCAGCTCCAAAACCGCCGACCCGAAGCCACCGGCAACCACATTGTCCTCAACAACCAAGACTGGGCAGCCGCGGTTCATAACCGAGCAGATGAGGTCCTCGTCTAGAGGCTTTACGTAGCGCGCGTTCACGACACCAACGGAAACTCCGGCTTGTTTAAGTAATGCAGCGGCTTCCATCGCGGGGTAGACCGTCGAACCTATGGCGATGACGGCTGCGTCCTTGCCTTGCGTGATCTCCTCTCCCACTCCGATCGGCAGGACGGAAGCCTCCGCCGCGACATAAGGACACGGTCCGCCTCCTCGCGGGTAGCGGAGGGCAAAAGGCAAGCCCGAGGTCAGTGCGGTCGCCAATAGGTCGCGCAACTCCATGGTATCTTTCGGTGCGGCAATCACAAGCCCCGGCACGTGACGCAGCAGCGAAAGATCGAAAACTCCGTGGTGAGTAGGGCCGTCCTCGCCGACTAGCCCGGCGCGGTCAATGGCAAAGACAACTGGAAGCCCTTGGAGACAGACGTCGTGCACGATCTGGTCGTAGGACCTCTGAAGAAACGAAGAGTAGATCGCCACTACGGGCAGCAATCCGCCTGCCGCCAGGCCAGCGGCGAAAGTGACTGCGTGCTGCTCCGCAATACCGACATCAAAAAAACGATCGGGGAACGCCGTGGCAAAGCGAGCCAAGCCGGTCCCGTCGGGCATCGCCGCCGTCACCGCCACAATACGCTCGTCCTTCTCCGCTAGGTCAAGCAAAACGTCGCCGAATATCTTAGTGTAAGATTCGTGCACATCCGCAGTTTCTATGCTGCCGTCAGCAACGTCAAACCCCGAAATGCCGTGGAAAACGCGCGAATTACTTTCGGCAAACTCATAGCCTCTGCCTTTCTGCGTGATAACGTGTATCAACACAGATCCTGAAAGGTACTTGGCCTTTTCGAGCAATTCGATCAGCAGATCAATGTTGTGACCTGGGACCGGCCCCAAGTAAGTAAAACCCAACTCCTCAAAAATGATCCCAGTCTTGGCGCCGAGCAGGTGGGTAACACCGTGAGAGAGACCCTCGGCGGTGCGAGCGATCGTCTTACCAGCAGGCATCTTCGCGACCAATTCCTTGGCGCGATTCTCCACCTTCTGATAAAGCCTAGCCATTCTAAGCTTGCTGAGGTGGAATGCCACGGCGCCCACGTTCTCCGAAATCGACATATTGTTATCGTTAAGGATAACCGTTATGTCCGTATCAAGATGCTTAGCATTGTTGAGTCCTTCGAGAGCGAGCCCGCCGGTCATAGCACCATCACCAATCACCGCGACCACACGTTCTTTTCCGCCTCGTATGTCTCTAGCCTTGGCTAGACCCAACGCGGCAGAGATTGAGGTGCTAGCGTGACCGGCGCCATAGGCGTCGTGCTCACTTTCGTCCCGGCGCGGGAACCCAGAGATGCCGCCTTCCTGTCGCAACCTCGAGAACGCGTCTCGTCGGCCCGTGAGCAACTTATGTGGGTAGCACTGATGACCAACATCCCAAACGATTTTGTCGCGGGGAGAATCGTATACCGTGTGGATAGCGATCGCAAGTTCTACAACGCCCAGGTTTGAGGCCAGGTGACCGCCAGTCTTGGATACGGTCTTAATTATGACAGATCGTATCTCATCGGCCAATTGGCGCCGTTCGTCATCTGTCAAACCTTTGAGGTCGGCCGGCGAGTTGACACGGTTCAGCACTGAATTATTATCGCTCATTTCGCAGCTAGAATCTTCCTTACAGACTCAACATCCGAAGGTTTGTCGATATCCTCACCGATCTCCGGATAATCGCTCACAATGGCGGCCACTGGCGCGTTAACAAGCCTACCAGCCGCACGTTCCAACGTAGAAAGGGTCAGCAACCTGGGAAAAATCTGTCCTAGAACAACCCTCAGTAATATGCCTACACCTATCATACGGGCTAGCTTGGACACGTGTTTCCTGGCTGCGTAAGCTCGCTCGATGATGACACCGTTACTGCGGAGGAAGTCAGCATCCACCATCACGAGGTTTCCACCAGTAAAAACGCCGTCGGCTGTTCTTAGATATGTCCGCTTCAGACCAGGGTACTTCGCCTCGCACTGTGACCTGGGAATCACCGGATATGCAAGCACAGCCTCGATTTTTAGCGCCCTGTTTACGAAATCATCAACCGCCTCGGAAGTCAGCAACGGAACGTCGGCGCAGACAACAAGCACTCGCCCGCTCACTCCTAGCGCTTCGACTCCGAGGTAGATATTGGAAACCAGATTCGGACCCGGGTTCACAACGACATCAATACCCGAACCAGTTACTTCCCCCACCACTGCGATGCGTCCGACTTGTTCGCAGCCGCGAATGGCGTCGACAACCCATTGGATCATAGGCTTGCCGCCTAGGTCCATCATTGCCCGACTCGTGTTTTCGGCCCCGGGCATAAGATCGGGCCCGGCCTTCGCACCGGCTAGAATGACAACATCTATCTTGTTCACTTACTTTACAGATCCCGCCAGGCCGACTCGCGCCTAGTAAGAGTTGTTACCACGTAGGTGGCTGAGTCAGACCCAAAGGAGGAAGCCGCCTTGGAAGCTACCTCGGGCTTCTCGAACACCCCGAAAACAGCCGAACCTGATCCCGCCAGCAACGCAGCTTCCGCGCCAAAATCAATCAGCCTTGCCTTAATCTCCCTAATATCCGGAAAACGTTCCAAGACCACAGATTCAAAGTCATTTGCGAGCGCTTCGATTACCGCCCGTTTATCGCCGGACTTTATTGCCGCTTCCATCCGATTGCTCGCACCTATTATCGTCGCACGGCCTCGCTTGTCCAATGCCTCGTAGGCCCAACCAGTGGACACCCCTACCCACGGCTTTACAATCAAAAGGTTCAAGCGTGGGATATCCGGCAACGGCTCGACATTCTCGCCTCGTCCTCGCATTCGAACCGTGCCGCCCAGGATGAACATTGCAGCGTCGGAGCTTACCCTCGAAGCAACGAACGCCATTGCATCGACTGAAAGCCTTGTGCCAAAAAGCTTGTCGAGCCCTACGATCACAGCCGCCGCATTGCCACTGCCACCACCCAACCCGGCTTGCACAGGTATGTGTTTGTCGATTCGTATTCTAGCACCGCCAGCGATTGCCGTCGCCTCGAAGAACTCACGACACGCGGCGTATGCAAGGTTTCGCGAGTCCCTCGGAAGCGATTTATCACTTATATCAAGCTCGATAACGCCCGCGTCGGCTGTCGATATTGCAATCTCGTCAGATAGGTCAACAACCTGCGCAACACTGTTGATGTTATGGTAGCCATCGGGCCGCCTCTCGAGGACCTCCAGCGTTAAATTCACCTTAGCATATGACTTCAGTCGAATGTCGGCCATGCATGCAACAACGGCGACCGGAACGCGCCCGCCCGCCTAACGTAAGTCTAGCAGCGACACGTAAGGGTGTCAAATATGAAGCGAATCGCCACATGCGGTCGGTACGCATCACGCAACATTTGTTAATCGTGCAAAGTCCTCAATAGAAAGCGTCTCGCCTCGCCGGGTTTCGTCAATGCCTGCCAAGTGTAGGACCTCTTTCGCACGATCCCTGCCCCACCCCAATTCAGTAGACTCGCCAAGAGCATTGAGCAACGTCTTGCGTCGCTTGCTAAAAGATGCCCGGACAATGCGGAATAACAACTCTTCGTCCCTCACCGCAGCAGCAGGAACACCGCGCGGTATTAGCTTAATGATCTCGCTGTCAACCTCCGGCACCGGGAAGAAAACGTTGCGCGATACCTTCATTACGCTTTCGATCCGGCAATGGAATTGAGCGTAAACGGAGAGCGAGCCATAATCATCACTGCCAGGGATAGCCTGAATCCTTTGGGCAACCTCTCGTTGGACCATCAACACCATCGACGAGAAAAGCGCTTTCGCGTCAACAAGCTTTGCGAGTATTGGGCTGGTGATGTAGTAAGGCAGATTGCTCACGACGGTCCATTTCTTGTCGGTCTCTGGCGAAATCAGCTCGAACAGATCGATCTTGAGGAAATCGCCAATTATGACTCTTACTTTTAGGCCGGCCGTTGTGGAGGCCAGGACAGGTTCCAAGGCCGCGTCAGCCTCAACACACACAACCCGCGCGCCCGCTCGCGCAAGTTCCAAGGTGAGGGTCCCGAGCCCCGGCCCGATCTCCAGAACATCCACACCGGGACCGGCGCCCGAGGCCGTGATGATGGCGTTGAGCACGTTCCTATCGATGAGGAAGTTCTGACCCAGTCGCTTTTTGGGGTGCAGGTTGTGTTCCCGCAGAAGCGACTTGACCTGTGCGGCAGAAGTCAAGTTCATCCTTTACGCACAAATATAGGGGCCGCGCGACGCGGCCCCAGCGTGAAGACGCTTAGTGTACCTCGGGCGCTACTCGAGAACGTGAACGATCACTTTTCGGCGCCCGAATCTGATTGCTTCCCTGTAGGTGTTGAAACCAAGGTCAATCCGGCGGCCTTTTATGGCACCGCCGGTGTCACCGGCTATGGCGTGTCCGTAGCCTTCGATGTAGAGCCGGGTGCCTAGCGGTATAACCCTTGGGTCAACGGCAACTACACCTCGGCCTGCCTTGAGCCCGCTCCCCGTGTAGCCGTCAGCGTGCTTGCCGCAGCTTCTCGGGCCCGGGTCGTAGGCACTGGCCGACATAGACATTATTCGCCTGCTCCGGAACATCCCGCGGCTTGTATAGCGCCCCCTAGAACCAATGGTAATCACCTTGTTTTTTGGCTGCCTAACCACCTTGGAATCCAGAGCAATGCGCCTAACCGGCACGCCATCCTCATATCGGACTAAGTAGCGCACCACGCGCTCTCCGTTTTCCCCCTCCCGGGTCACTTTCACCTGACCCGGCCGGAGATAGCCGGAGAATTGTCTTACCGTATCGAAGGCGATGGGTTCCTTTACCTCTTCCATCATTTCCTTGACACGGACGACCTTCACTACCATTCCTTCGGTCGGTCGTTGGTTGGTCGAGGGCGTGACCACGTCCAGTGGTCCCACCACGATCCCCGCTTCAGCGAGGGTCGCGCCAACAGTCGTCTGGGCGGTACGAACTTGGCGCTCGGCTCCATCTGAGTGAATACTCACCCACACCGATCCCAGGCTACCTGCTTGCACGACGTCATTCCGGTTGGCTCCAATTACCGTTATCAGCGACAGTATCCATACCGTCACCACGGTAACTCTCGCGAGCCGAAACTTTCGTCTACGCAATACATCGCCTCCTTTCCCGCGCACGTTTACCCGCACACGCGGCTTCCAAAACGTCAGCCAGAAAAAACGCGAGTAGGCGCGCACGAGAGAAGTAATCGTAGCATTAAAGCGAATGTATGTCAAATCGCTGAAGAACCCCGGCCTACGGCGGGCGTGTTCCTACCAAGCGTAGTCGAGGAGCGGGTTGCCAGACAACATTTGCACTGCGTGTTTCAAGCGGCTCTGCGTCTAACCTGTTCCCACGGGCGAAACTGGTAATATTCCCGTTCCCTATCGCGGCGCTCATTGAGCCGCCGCTTTCTGTCTTCGAACACCTTGTCTCGAAGGGTAAGGAAATCCTCGATATCGGTTATTTTGCGCTTCTTTTGCCAGCTTTCTGGCACGTAGTAATTTCCGGAAAGTCCTGAGCATACTAAACAAACCAGGACGGTGTTGATGGCGTCTCGCCTGTATTCGGGCGGCACGCCCATCTGCGCGGCTTGTCTTACCGGCACTACCCGCTCTACTGAAGAAAGAAGCCAGTGGTCGAAGGAATCAGTAAGGTCAGCGCCGCAGTAGGCGCAGCAGGTCTGGCCTGTCTTGCTCTGCATATCGGCAGCGTTGGAGTAACGATAATCGCTAAGGTCAGATACCGGACCCAAGAGAGAGCGACCACCTTCGGGGTAGGTATCGAAAGGCTTCAATATAGTTTTCCTCCCGCAATATGAGAATAAAACGGCGCCGCAAAGCTCGGCTATAGCTTAAGCAATGCTTAAGTAGTAAATCGGTGTGGAGGAAGGGCTTCTTTAGACCGCAGACGAGCTTGGGTGTTTACGCGAGTGCCCGTAGTGGGTGGAGACGGTACGTCCGACGCTGGCGATACGCATTCGCAGACACGAATTGCACTTGTCCGGATCTTCCGTGATACATCGCTTGTTCGGGTAGATTTCGTAGTATTCGCGATATTTAGGGGGCGTGTAGTTGGGCATCACCACATCGGCTCCAACCTGTAGCGCCATCTCACGGCCTAGTTCCTCTATCGAGCCAATGGCCGTAGTGGCGGGAATAAGCGAGTCTCGTGTAACGATGCGGGCAAGCGCCACCATCTTTAGCGTAGCGTGTAAAGTTCCATTGGTCGTACCCGCATAGGGCGTGTCTGGGTGAGATATGTAAGGTCCGATCCCGACCATATCCGGCTGGAAAGTTTTGAGAAACTCAACGTCGTCGGCCATGTGCTCTATGTTCTGACCTGGCACACCTACCATACAACCCGCGCCCACCTGGTAGCCTAGTTCCTTTAGCCACTGAAGACAAAGCATTCTCCGGTCGAAGTCGCCATCCGGGTGCAGCGCAGCGTAGAGTTCGCGATTAGCAGTCTCGTGTCGAAGGAGGTATCGATCGGCCCCGGCTTTCTTCCACATTCTATAATCCTCGTAGCTGCGTTCTCCGACCGAGAGCGTGACGGCAAGGTTGGCTTCTGCTTTCACCCGTTGCACAATATGGGAAATCATCTCACCGGTGTAGTAGGGATCCTCGCCAGACTGTAGGACGACGGTGTAGATGCCCTTGGATTTGATCTGACGCGCTACTTCGACTATCTCATCTACGCTCATCCTGTAGCGCTTGATTTTACCGTTCGGAGCGCGCAGACCACAGTAGTTGCATTTGCGAGCACAAACGTTGGAGAACTCAATAAGTCCGCGTATGTGTACTTCGTCGCCACAGTTGGCCTTTCGCACACGATCCCCAACTGTGTAAAGCTTCTGCAGATCGTCAGCAGATTCAAGACTGAGCAAGTATAGGATTTCGTCTCGAGATAGATCGCCGGTTTCCGTGCTTTTTTCGAGTATATAATCTAGATTCACTGCTTATCCCTCTTGCTCCAACCCTCTCCCGCGCCGGCAAATGGAAAAGGCAATAGACGCTGGACAACAAAGATGCATTAGTGCTCAAATACTCAGGTCTCGCTCTCCGGCCTCGATACGGGCAAGAAGTGACATCGTCTTGGCTCGCAGCCTTGGTTCGAGATCCTCCAGACAATCCGCTAAAACCCTCTCGCCCTGCTCTCGCGTCTCGCCATCGGCGTAATCAAGTAGGTATTCTTTGAGCGAGAGAATGGCATTGGGCGCGCACATTTTATGTATTTCGCCATGCTTAGCCAAATCCATAAAGTGCTCGCCAGTGCGTCCCTTGCGATAGCATGAGGTGCAAAAGCTCGGAATGTAATTGTCCTTGCATAGAGCAAGCATCACCTCTGAAAGGCTGCGATCATCACCAATAGAAAACTGCTCGGTTTCAGGCTTATGTGCTTTAGCGTCGTAGTAACCACCGGGAGACGTGCGCGAGCCAGCACTGATCTGAGATACGCCTAAAGCCATCAGTTCGCTTCTGAACTCCGCGCGTTCGCGGGTGGAGAGTATTATGCCGGTATACGGAACCGCCAGGCGGAAACAGGAGACAATTCGGCGCATATCGTCGTCCGTAACCGCATGAGGCGGGTTATTAGCAGCGGGAGCGTTTAGAGCAGGCTCCAAACGCGGAACCGAGATCGTGTGAGGACCGACGCCGAATTTTGCATCCAGGTATTGCGCATGCATCAGAACGGCCATCACCTCGAAACGATAGTCTGTGAGCCCAAAGAGAGCGCCGATGCCAATGTCATCAATGCCAGCCTCCATCGCCCGATCAGGGGCCAGCAGACGCCAGAGGTAGTCTTTCTTGGGGCCAGACGGGTGCATAAGCCTGTAAGTATCAAGATGATACGTTTCCTGGAAACACTGATACGTGCCAATGGCACAGGCTTTGAGGCGACGAAAATCTTCAACCGACAGGGGGGCACAGTTGACATTGACCCGGCGTATCGAAGCGTTTCCGACGCGGGTATCGTAGATCGCCGCCACAGCCTTCTCAATGTAGTCTATCCCCGACAGCGTCGGATGCTCTCCCGCCACCACCAACACTCGTTTGTGGCCCTCTGAAAGCAAAATCTCGACCTCGCGGCGAATCTCATCAATACTAAGCACCCTGCGCATAAGTTCGGTGTTGTCTCGACGAAAACCGCAGTAGAGGCAATTGTTGGCGCAGACATTGCTGATATATAGTGGCGCGAAGAATACCATGCGCTTGCCGTAAATCGCGTTCTTGACGTAGAGAGCAGCTTCATATATAGCTGCAATTACTTCCTCGTCCTGAGCCTGCAGTAATATTGCCAGTTCTTCGAGATCCAATCCTTGGCATTCCTTCGACTTTGCCACAACTTCCAGCGCGCGCTCTCTATCCACCAGCCTCGCTGCATCCAGGATTGAATATATCTTCTGCTCATCTACAAACCCCAACTGCTCTTCCGACACAACACTCATAGTAAACCCTCTGGCGATATAAGCTTAGCATTAGTATACCCTGATAATCAGAGCCTAATCTTGACGCAGGTCAAGAGTCGCAGAATCTTGCAACGATTACATGATACTCTTCTGGTAAAGGTTCGTCGAGCACGAGAGCAAGCAGGGCAGGAATCTTGTTAACTTGTACGAATCGAGGTGAACCAGCAACCGATTTGCGGGCGTGATGAACTTTTGGCGTGGGCTCGCCGTTTAAGTACTACGAGGAAAACATTGTGGAGAGGCGCGCGAGTTGAGCTTTCCAGCCAACGAGGACCATGTGCTAATTGCCAGGTTCCGGGAAGGTGACAAAGAGGCGTTCGACAGACTGATGGAACGCTACACCGACAAGCTCTACTCTGTGGCTTGGGGTGTTCTGATGAACCGCGACGACGCTGTAGACGCCGTCGAGGATGTGTTCATCAAACTCCACGGCGCACTTCCCAAGTTCTCTCCCAACTACAACCTCGGCGCCTGGCTTTATAGAGTGATGCTAAACCAGTGCATCGACCGAAAACGCCGGGCAAATAGGAACAACGTCGACTTGACCGAGGAGGACTGGGAGCGGCTGCAGGGTCCCAAGTCGGAGGATCCGGAGTTTAGTGCTTGCCGACACGAGGCCGGCAGGATAATCCGGCAGGCGGTGGATCAGCTCCCAAAACGCCAACGACTGGTGTTCATACTCCGTCATTATCGACTTCTCTCACTGGAAGAGATTGCGGTAACGATGGGATGCTCCACGGGTGCGGTCAAGGCGCATGTGTCCAGAGCGACCGCTCACCTACGCGACAGGCTGCGCCACAAACTCGGCATAGTGTCCGAGGAGGCAAGACCAAATGAAGTGTAACGAGGTTCGAGGGCTATTAGGAGCCTATATTTACGACGACTTGACTGCATCGGAGATGCGCGATCTGCGACTTCATGTAAGCGAATGTGAGTCGTGCGCGGAGGAGCTTCACGCGCAGAGGAATGTAATCGGAATGCTGGATAGCGAGATTGCCTCGCTCGATGATACTCAACGCCAGCGAATTGCTTGGTTTGTAAAGGGCGCCGTGGAGCGCAAGAGCCGCGAACGAAAGTGGTTCTCGCTGCGAGCCTATTTTGCGCTCGCCGCGACGCTGCTGGCAGGTCTGGCGCTAGGAACGTTAGTTGGATCGCGGACGCTTTGGCCCACCCACAAAACAATCGCCTTCTGGCATAGGCCATCGAACGCTGCGCCCAAGAAGCACTCTCTGCCATTCCCACCTCAGAGTCGCAACGACGCCACGGCCATGAAGCCGGAGCCGGATAAAAACGGGGTGCCAGGTCCGGCGGAAAACTCAATAAGGCGGGCTCTGCGTTCACTGGGCACGATCACCAACCGCAGCATGGACCCGCGGCGCTTTGATGGACCGGGTCTGGAAGAGAAACAGCCGATATGGTCACCCACGCTCCCCGAAGACCACGAAAAACTCGAACAGCCGACTCGACCTAAAGCCGAAGACACTGACGGCAAAATGACCGACTAGCCGCGCGAGTCGATGATTCGCTGGGCCATGAGAATACCGCAGATGGTCTTGGCATCCTTGATCTCGCCCGAGTGGATAAGCATCACCGCGTCGGCCAATGGCACTTCCACCACCTCAATGAACTCATCAGGGTCAGAATTACCTCCCGCCCTAACAAGGTCCTCAGCTAGGAAGGTGTATAGCATCTCGCTCGAGTAGCCCGGCGCAAGATATGACCTGAACATGAGTGTCAGCATCTCAGGGCTATAGCCTATCTCCTCCACGAGTTCCCTACGAGCACACACTGCCGGGTCCTCCCCGTGTTCGAGCGTCCCCGCCGGAATCTCTAGTAGCACCTCTCCTGCCGCCTGCCTGTACTGTCGCACCATCACTACTGTATGGTCGTCTAGCAGAGGGACAGCCGTCACGGCACCACAGTGTACGACGATCTCTCGGGTAGACTCGGCGCCATTCGGCAATCTGACCCTGTCGACGCGCAGCTTCACAATACGACCGGAAAAGACTTCGGTGCTTTCGATTGTCTGTTCGCTTAGTTCCATAATCATTTCCCTATAGAGCTATTGAGTGTCATTATAACCGATTGGTGTGAAAGCGTGGTTGCTGGGCTTATTTGAACACTTCCGGGTTGCTCAGTGTTCAGATTCTCCACGCCAGAAGGACAGCGTGGGAACTGCGTTTAATGACCCTTGTGTATTCTTAAAAGAGGACGGCAATGGAACAAAGTGACGCGTTAAAGCAGTTTCGCTTAGCGTTAACTGCGCTAGTAGCCCTGGCGGTGCTCGGCACGGCGGGATACCACATACTGATGGGCTGGAACCTGCTCGACTCACTTTACATGACAGTGATAACACTTGGTACCGTTGGCTACAAAGAGGTCGGCAAGCTCGACGACACCGGCAAGATCTTCACCATAACTCTGATTGTGTTCGGAATCATGATCGTGTTTTGGGCTGGCGCAAGCCTGGTGGAAGCCGTGGTTGGCGAGCAAATATGGCATGCGATACAGAGGCGGCGTATGCAAAAACACATAGCTAGACTAAGAGACCACTACATAATATGCGGGTTCGGCCGAATGGGCCAGCAAATTGTGAAGGATTTGTCTCGGGCTGGAGTTCCCCACTGCGTAATCGAACGCAATCCCGAACAACTCCCCAAGCTCATCTCGCAAGACATTCCGTTTGTCGAGGGCAACGCCAGCGACGACAAAGTACTGCGGGCCGCCGGTATCGAGAGAGCTAAGGGACTAATCACGGTTGCACCCTCCGACGAGGACAACGTATTCATCACCCTGAGCGCTAAGAACATCAATCCCGATCTGTTCGTAGTGGCCCGATCGATCTTGGAAGAGAACGAGGATAAGCTCAGGAAAGCAGGCGCAAACAGAGTAATGTCACCCTACGCTATGGGCGGAAGGCGGATGGCGCTTGCCGTGACCAAGCCTAATGTGCTCGACTTCGTGGAATTGGCCATGCGCACTGAGGATGCGCGGATAGCAATTGAGGAACTGGAGATCGGGCCAATCTCCAACTTAGTTGGTTGCACGGTCGGCTCGTGTGGCCTGAAAAAGGAGTCGGGAGTTTCAGTTATCGCGATCAAGCGTTCCACCGGGGAACTCGTTGCAAATCCGAGTGCGGATCAGGTTTTGGGCATTGGGGACGTGCTGATAGTGCTAGGTCCGCCAGAGAAGCTTACCGAGGCGGAGCGGCTAACTCATTCGAGTTGAGGCGCGCAATGGGGTCATTAAGTAAGGTGGCGGCACTTTGCGTGCCGCCACCTTCGATTTGATTTGATCTTTTTTACAATAAGCTTAGAGCGTAACGGCCGGCTCGCGAATCTCAAACTTGTAGCCTACGCCCCAAATAGTGGTGATTCGGCAAGGGCTACCGTTAGTCTCGATTTTGCGACGCAGCCTCTTGATGTGCTGGTCGACGGTCCGTTCGTCTCCATAGAACTCCTGATATGCCCAAACCTGTTCCAAAAGCTGTTCGCGTGTGAATACGCGGTTGCGATTGGAAGCAAGATACCACAGGAGGTCAAACTCTTTCGGAGTGAGGTCCACGCGCTGGTCGCCTACGATAACCTCTCGCGAGATTCGGCTGACCGAAAGGCCCGGAAGGTTTAGAACCTGCTGCTCGTCCGGGCTGGGAACGTAGGCAGCTCTGCGGAGAACAGCCTTGACTCTGGCAAGAAGCTCTCTGGGAGAGAACGGCTTGGTAACATAGTCGTCCGCACCCATCTCAAGACCAAGGACGCGGTCAACTTCATCAACGCGAGCCGTTAGCATGATCAGTGGTACGTTGCTGGTCTTGCGTATCTCCTTGCAAACGTCAAGCCCGTCCATATCCGGCAACATAAGGTCGAGTATGACCATTTCGGGCTTCTGCGTGCGAACCATCTCCACGCCCTCAGCGCCGGATCCAGTGCAAATGACCTCATAGCCTGCCTTCTCGAAATAAAGAGTGATAAGTTCGCAGACGTTCTCTTCGTCGTCCACGACCAGCACCCTTGTCTTGGACGCGCCTGTGTCTTCTTTCTTCAAAGGATTCTGTCCGTCCATTATGCAAGCTTACCTCAATATCTATATTGGCCTTTCGGCTCAATCTTTCCTAACCAGTATAGAACGGCGTATCTAGTGTGTCAATAGTGGAACAAAAAATAATTATAAAAAGTCGCCGACGACACATATCCGAGCTAACGTGCGGCACGACACGCTCAGAATGTGCGACGAGCCGTGCCTGCAATCGGCCAGCCTATTCTGTAACGGCGAGTCCATTTGGTGCTCCTATGCGTCAGATTGATAGGCGACAAGTGAACGATGCGTCTGTATTATCTGCGATTTAGCGGAATCGAGAACTGATTGCTTTCGCTTTGTACCGCTTTGCGTAACGCGCAAACTGGCCAGGATGGGTTCGGATTCCAAAATAGCGGCGCATCATTGAGTGAAACGGGGAACACGTGTAACTCAACTCGCAAAGGTGTGGCAGAATATCGTTTTATTTTTGGCCACCATAGCCGGTAAAATCAGCCGCGTTTCGACGTCCTTAGTAAGTAGAGAAAGAATGGAGCACCGAGGATAGCCGTAACGATACCAACTGGAAGCCCGCTCGGCGGCAGAATAGCGCGTGACGCAAGATCGGCAAGCACGGTCAGCGTCGCTCCCGTCAACGCCGAGGTAGGCACCAACACTCTGTGATCAGGCCCGAAAAGACGGCGGCAGATGTGGGGAACAACCAAACCCACAAAACCGATGATACCGCTTACCGACACGGCAGCGGCGGTCATCATTGACGCAGTCATAAGAATTACGAGCTTGAGGTTTTCAGTCTCAAGGCCGAGATGCTTGGCGGATTCCTCCCCAAGCGAGAAGACGTTAAGGTCACGGGAAAACCCGAGCAGCACTATCAGCCCAGTTGCGACAAACGGTAGCGACAGGTGAACATAGCTCCACGGATCGGCCGCCCCAAAGTTGCCCAGAAGCCAAGAAACTATCTTGTCTTGGGCCTGCTGGGGGTCACCTGCGGCTACGGCAAGCACGAGGCTAAGAAACGCCCATAGAAAAGAACCGACTACTATCCCGGCCAGGAGAAACGAATGAATGCTGACACCGCTTGCCGATCGCGCCAGCCAGTAGACAACACACATCGCGCCCATCGCAAACGCGAATGCCGTGGCCGGGACTCCGAACCCAGCGGCCAATTCCCCAAGGTTAAACAACAACGCCACCCCCGCCCCAAGGGCAGCACCAGAACTTACTCCGACGGTATAAGGGTCAGCTAGTGGATTGTGAAGCAATCCCTGGAGGGCAACCCCGGACATAGCCAGTAGCACTCCGACGCAAGCCGCCAATAGCGCTCGAGGAAAGCGGATAGCCCAGATAATGTTGTGATCGACTTGGTCGAAGCCTTGCGAGGGCAAAGTCGCAACAAATGGCAGATGGGAGACCACTATTCTCAGCAAGGTGCGAAACGGAACGTGGGTTTCTTCGGTCTCGCCGTAGGAAACATCAAGGGCGAAAGCGAACGTAAGAAGAATAGCCATAAGGACGCAGGCAGGCACAATGCGCCTTAGTATGTGGCGCATTGGCGCGGTGACGGCAGTTTTGGGAACAAGTCTCATCACAGTGCACAGTATACGCGCGTGTGACCTGCGGAGCAACATGAAAGGAACGGCACTATGGCAAGACTTTTACTCATCGTGCGTTGGATAGCGATTGCAGCGCTGGTAATCGCAGTTGCATTGATTATCCTCAGACGTAAATTCCCCGTGCGTGGGGAAGAAGACCGATCCACACTGGGCTTCTTCCGCTCGCTGTGGCAGTCTTATCTGCATCGGCGGGCGCTTGAGTTGCAGCGTTCCAGGGCGCTGAAGAGCTTACGTGGTAAGCGCGCGCTGATAGTTGACCCGGACGAGAAGAGCGCCAGGGTGATGGAGTGGAAATTACGCACCCTTAAGTGCGAATCGTTCAGAGTGCGCACAGGAACACAAGCTATCCAAGCGACAAAGTCGCGCAGTTACGATCTGATTGTAGCTGACTCGCTTCTATCTGATATGTCCGCTGTTGACCTATTCGAGTCGCTTGGACAACGGGAAGCGGTGGTGATATTCGTGGGGGTCCTAGCAAACCAATGGGACGAGATCAGGCGCCTTGGTCCAAACGTGGCGTGTATGCCTAAGCCCTACGACCCGCACGAGGTGGCGACAACCGCGGGATACCTTCTTGTGAGGTACGACGATGTTTAGCCACGAAGGATAATGTTGAGCGCGGTGCTAACACCTAATCGGCGACATTCAAACACTCGTCGCGACATTAAGAACATGATGAAAGAGAGAGTCTAATGAGCAACGTTATTCGCGTCACTATCTGGCACGAGTTCCGCCACGAACAGAAGCCTGACCATCCGGCCGGCAAGATTTATCCCAACGGCATGGATGGCGCGATTGCCGACTATCTAAAGAAGCAGCCAGGACTGGAAGTGCGCACAGCACGGCTGGACGATCCAGAGCACGGCCTATCTGACGAGGTGCTTGCAAGCACAGACGTTATGACTTGGTGGGGCCATACAGCACACGGCGCCGTTCAGGACGAGATAGTAGAGAAGGTAAAGAAGCGGGTGCTTGAGGGCATGGGCCTTATCGTGCTGCACTCCGGACACTTCTCCAAGATATTCAAATCGCTTATGGGCACCACGTGTGACCTGAAGTGGCGCGAGATTGCAGAGAAGGAGCGGATTTGGGTAATCGATCCGGCGCATCCCATTGCGGAAGGGCTGCCAGAGTATTTCGAGATCGAGCACGAAGAAATGTATGGAGAGCGCTTCGACATTCCTCAGCCCGACGAGCTGGTGCTGGTAAGCTGGTTCGCTGGCGGCGAGGTGTTCCGAACCGGCTGCTGTTGGCATAGAGGCCGCGGAAAGATATTCTATTTCAGGCCTGGGCATGAGTCTTATCCCACGTATTATCAGGAAGAGGTTCTAAAGGTCATCCACAACGGCGTTAAATGGGCGGCGCCACTGAACACCACTGTGCCGACATTCGGCCACAGAGAACCGCTCGAGGACATTAAGCCTGGCGGTTAAAATTACACCACGGGGCAGGGACATACCTCCGGCCCGGTTTCCATTTCTACGCAATGCGCTTCGGAACATCGATCAAATTGGATCGTGCGTAGGGCGGAACGAGCCGCAAGAAAGCGAAGCTCGATTTAATCCGGTAGATCGAATTCGGGTATCACTAGGGTATGCCGAACGCAATCGAAGCAGCGTCAATTGGAGACAGCAATGGGAGAGCATTTATCTACAAACAAATAAGCGCTCCAGTAGCGCGAATGGGAGGGAGCACTTGTTGAACAGGAAACTGATTATCGCCGTGCTGGGCACACTGCTGGTCCTAGCCATCGTGACGATGTCGAAGGCAGCCGATTTCTCCGCTGACTTGGTTCAGAATATGGGTAGCGTTCAGATGAAGGGCAAGATCAATATAAGCGGAGCCAACGCTCGAACGGAAGCCCAGATGGGCTCGCAAAAGCTACTGACTATCGTGCGGGGAGATCGAGGCGTCGTTTACCTAGTAAACCCGGCTGGAAAATCGTATTCCGAGATGCGAATACCAAAGCAGAGACAGGCTTACGACGTAGCCCTGACCGAGAAAAAGTTGGCCAGTATGGCAACGATCAAGAAACTCGGAAGCGAGAAGGTAAACGGCTATGTATGCGAAAAGACTTTGTTCACGTTCAAAGACAAGAAGCGGGGCACAATGACGACGTGGGTTTCCAAGAAGCTTGGATATCCGGTAAAAACCGAGACGATCAGCACTGCCGGCAAGTTTGCGATTCAGCTCAACAACATTAAGATAGGTAAGCAGCCAGCCTCCTTATTTGAAGTGCCCAGTGGCTTCAAGAAGACGGTGATGCAAAGACCTGTGGCGCTTCCTCAAGGAACCCAACCAAACAAGTAGGCTGCCGCATTAATCTCAGGTAGGCAAACGAGGTCTCCGACAAGGTATTGGAACGACCTATCGGGGGCCTGTTGCTTTTGTCCGCAAAGCGAGGCGTCTGCTGTCACCCCGCGAGAGTGTTCAGTTTTTCGCAAGTCCGTCACTTCGAGAGGAGCGCTAGCGTAGTCGAGAGGTGTGCTTTGGTGTTTGGAGAGCGCTGAAACAACAGATTCCTCCACTTCGGTCGGAATGACAGTCCCGCGAAACTGAACAGGTTCCACCGCGCACGCCGATTGACCCGGGAAAACCGCTGTGTTAGAATTCACTTGGGCATAACGACGATCTATCGAATCCCCGATAATACTCATGCCGCAAATCGGTCGTAAGGAGCTTTCCGAATGAATCTCTGCGTGATTGGCACCGGCTACGTCGGTCTTGTGACCGGAACTGTGTTCGCCGACTTGGGCAACACAGTAATCTGTGTCGATAAGGACGCCAGCAAGATCGAGATGCTAAAGAGAGGGGAGATGCCCATCTACGAGCCTGGTTTGGAAGAAATGGTGGAACACAACGTCGCTGACGGAAGGCTGATGTTCTCAACCGACATTGCGGATGGTGTGAAGCGAGCGGATGTGGTGTTCATCGCCGTAGGCACTCCTCCCGGCAGCGACGGCTACGCTGATCTCACGGCGGTAAAAGAGGCGGCCAAGATCATCGCTCGCAACCTGGACCGCTATAAGGTAGTAGTTAACAAAAGTACGGTACCGGTGGGAACGGGCGACCTGGTGAAAGAGATCATAGAGATGAACCGGGTAAGGCCGGACGTGGAATTCGACGTGGTATCGAATCCCGAGTTCCTGCGCGAGGGAAATGCTATCAACGACACGCTCTACCCCGACCGAATTGTTATAGGCGCTCCCAGCCAGAACGTGGCGATGCGCATCCTGGAGCTGTATGCTCCGCTGGAAAGGCCGATGATAGTAACGGACGTGCACTCGGCAGAGATGATAAAGTATGCCTCAAATGCGTTTCTCGCAACCAAGATATCGTTCGTAAACGCAATAGCCAATATCTGTGAGTTGGCTGGGGCCGACGTCGTCCAGGTAGCCAAGGGTATGGGCTTCGACAAGCGAATCGGGAGCGATTTCCTGAACGCGGGTTTAGGCTATGGTGGGTCGTGTTTCGGCAAGGACGCATCGTGCCTTGTGCTTACAGCGGAAAAGCTCGGCTATGACTTCCAGTTACTCAAGAGCGTGATTGAAATCAATGCCGAACAACCGCGACGCTTCGTGGACAAGATGGAACGAGTCCTAAGCGGCCTTGAGGGAAGAACAATAGCGATCCTCGGGCTGGCGTTCAAACCCAACACCGACGACCTACGCGACGCCAAATCACTTGAGATCATCGCGATGCTTTTGAGCGCCGGAGCAACCGTGAAGGCATACGATCCGATCGCCATCAACAATACCCGCAAAGTCTTTCCACAAATCGAGTATTGCGAAAATGCTTACGACGCCGCTGCAGGGTCTGACGCGATCTGTGTGGTAACGGAATGGAATGAATTCAAGTTCCTTGACCTTCCCAGGGTCAAGGAAACAATGCGACAGCCGATAATATTCGATGGAAGAAACATATACGACCCTGAACGCATGCGGAAGCTTGGCTTCGAGTATCATTGCGTGGGACGACCCGCAGTGACCCTGGCCAAGGAAAAGGCAGGTATCTGACAAGCGGCTCCGCGTGCGACACCTGGGTCGGGTTAAGGTGGGTACGCGGAATATGATGGACGTTCAAGAAGTCAGTCGGAACTACCGCAAGGGGCTAAACCTCTACGACCAGGGGATGCTCACCGAGGCGCTCAAACTATTCGAAGAGGTCTCCAAACACGCCGACCCCAAGAGCCCTGAATACAGGTTAGCTGGTTTTTATATAGGCGAGACCTATGCAAGACTTGCAGAGGAGGAAATTAACCGCGGAGCGTGTGAGCGAGCCGAGAAACACCTGCGAGAAGCCATCCGCCGCAACCCTAATTACCCCGATCTTCACTTCAACCTAGCTCAACTCCTAGCCGACGCCAACGCGATCCGCGAAGCGATGAATGAGCTTGAAATCGCTCTCGACCTGAATCCTAGGTATGCAAAAGCTCTCCTTCTCCTGGGTGTACTGGCCTACGAAATTGGCGAGTACGACGAAGGCGTTGAGCACATACAAATGGCGGTGGAATGCGAGCCCCGCTATGGCACACCGCTCTACAGAGACGGCCTCGCAGCCCACGCCAAAAGCGAATATCGTAAGGCATTGGCGCTGTTTCAAGAGCTTTCAATGACGAATGTGGACGACATCTCGTTCCACTTCGGCGTCGGCAAGAAGCTCTATCGAGAAGGCGATTATTCTGGCGCGATGGAGGCCTTTGAGCAAGCCCTGAGCCTGCAAAGCAACTATCCAGACATTCGCAACTGGTTTGGTCTTGCACTGATGGGCTGTGGTGAGAACGAGCGAGCGCTAGAGGAGTTCGTAAGAGCCCTAGAGATTAACCCGAACTACGTGGCCGCGATGGTCAACGCCGGCGTGGCCTGCGAATTGATGAAGGCCACGAAAGATGCTATGGCGTTCTACACTCGCGCCCTCGAAGTCGACCCCGACAACATCGAGGCAAGGGAACGACTCGAAAGCTTGAGGCAAGCAGCTAGAGCCTAGCTTTCTTTGTATCCTGACTCACCTCCGGCGGAGGATGATAGAGGGTGTCGTCCTGACGTCTCTTGGGTATAGCGATCGCGGTCTCCGGAAGCTCTGCCTTGGTTGCGAGCCTGAGCGCAAACGCAAGGTAACCAGCACAACTCGCCAATGCCGGCCCGTCGGCACATCGACCGTCCGAACAGCGAATCAGCTCACAAGCAATACCGTCTTCAAGCTCGGCTCTTCGCAGGAATTCTATAGCCTCTTCCTTTCGTCCAGCCAGTAGGTCACTGATAATGTTGAAAATAGACGTAACATTGCCCTGAAGACCGGAGGCGCTACCGGAGAGCTTACCACAGCCTTTGTATGGGTCCTCGTGCTCTTGAATCCAGGCGACGGTGTTGCGATAGGCCGGATCATCGCGATGGCAGAAGTCAAAATAGGTAAGAAGACGCAGACTTCCGGAGGGGTCGTCACCGAGCTCGTAGTTGCCACGCAAGTCAACACTGCGAGCAAACTGCTCTCCGCGCGGACCTGGTACAATGAACACCCGCAGCACGGCGTCTTTCACCCTATCGGCCAGCGCAGTAGCTTCCTCTGCGCGGTCCATGTCGCGAATCTTATCGTAGAGCCACGATATGTCGAGAAGCACTCGCCACACCAACACGTTGGAAAAACACACGTAAGGGTACGTGGCAGGCTCTCCCGACGGCAGCAACAGAGTTTCAAACAGCGCGGCCTCTGGGCTACGTTGAGCTCCCAGAATCTGCTGTATGGTATTAACGCCGTTCTGAACACGCCTGTCGAATAGTATCGACATATCTCCCGTGAGCTGCACATAGAGTTTCAGCGCCCTGATCGGCGCACAGAGCTGGTCCAACTGCATCCCAGGCTCCATTACGACGCCGTTGATGAACCGCGAGCGCACTCCGACGTTGTGGAACTGCGCTGTGAGACCATAAATTATGAGCTTTCGAGCCTGCGACCAGTCTATTTGCAGAACCGCAGGCAGCGACCAGCGCATCGCGTCGCGGTCTCGGTAGATACCGCACGAGTCGTTGCGCGAGTCCCTAGCACATACAGCTACAAGCTCCTCACTGTCGAGCGTCGTCGCCTGCGAGTAGAAGAAGCTGTAAAACGAGTTGCGGTTAATAAGGCGCGTAAGTTGCTCGTCCGAATGTCGAATGGTGTGTTCATCAAGCCAGCCGTGCAGGGCTGCGAGCATACGCTCCCAGCCCTGTAGCCAAAGCTCGTGACCTGACGCAACCGCCGAAACCTCTTCCAGTCCAAGCCCGACGTAGACGGGAAGCACCTTGCGCTTGCCCGGCTCAAGCATGTAGTTATCCACAAATTCAAAGTATAGCCTGTCGTAATCGGTCCCGCTCGTCCCGGCGGCGTCGGGCGATGTGCTTGAATCGATGTTAACGCGGACAACTTCAGGAGTAACTGCGGCCACGGCAAAAAGCGGTGCTGTTGCCTGAAACTCGATGACAGGCGCGCTCAGTTTCCACGAACTAAGTAATGCGCGTTTACGACCCACTATAGGCTTCTTGAGACCGGCTACCAGGCGCGTCGATTCCCAACAGCCTTTCACCCCGGCTCGGACTTCGATATCTGACTGACCGGTATTCTCTATGCTCAGCACGCACACGAATCCTCTACGATTTAGCGGGGCAAACACCGTATAGTCAGCACGGAGACAACCATATTCGACAAAGACTCGCGGGATCCAATGCGAGAGTATTTCCGCAGTGGTCGGGCCGTCGAAGAGGTTCGTTCCGCCAATATCAAGAACCGGAGCCAGCAATGGGCAAGACTCCGAACCGGCAAGCTCGATACACCCTCTAAGCCCAGCGTGAAAGAAGCCAATAGCGGGAAGGCCACCCGTTGTAAGATCGACACACGGCAATGATATGTACTCGTTGGCGGTGCTGGTCTTGGTCAGCCGCGGCATATCAGGGCTCACTCGTGGTCCAACCTCCTCAATACCAACCCGCTAATGAGTTTGGGATAGAAATACGTGGCTTTCTGTGGCATGCGCTCTCCCGCTGCAGCTATGTCTAGCACAGACTTCACGTCGATATTGTTGAGCAAAAATGCCACCTGCCGCTGACCGATATCCACAAGTTCCATAGCCTCTTCGGCGCTGCGAGTGTAGAAGATGTGGGTTTGATTTCTGAGCTTTTCGTCGTCAATGCCTAGCGATTTCTCCAGAATGAGCTTGTGAAGCACGTTGAGCTCAAGCTTGCGGCTAGCCTCTGAGCCGTGAAGCAAAGTTCGCGGGTCTTGTTTGGGCTTGACTGTGATAGGCCGCTCACGCCGATAGACGCCGATGGCTCCGCGCTCGGCCATCTCAGCAATGATTGTCTCACGCGAAGTCTCCTGCACGTCAAAGCGCAGACTTAGGTATTTCTCTAGCCGGGCCAGCTCCTCTGGCAACAAGTTGCCCACAACACGATGCGTAGGAAAAACGGTTATGTCTTGTTCGTAGACGTTGACCAGCGTCATAAGGACATAGTCGGCCGGGTGGACACATTCCTCCGGATCGCAGCCACACTTCTCACGCACTTCGTCGCGATAGGCGAGCGCGGTTTCATAGCGGTGATGTCCATCGGCGATGGCCACAGGCCTATCCGCCAGGAAATCAGCTATGCGAGCGATGGCTTTCGGGTCAGAAACGGTCCACATCGAGTGGAAGACGCCGTCCTTGTCACGCACCGTAGCGTCGGGCGGCCTGGACATCGCCCCGTCAAAGACTGGTACCAGGTCACCGTGTTCGTCAGCGTAGAGGCCGTAGACGGAGTCCAAGTTTGCGTTCGTCTCCCTAATCAGGTGGATAAGCTGAGACTTCGGCCTAGCGAAAGTATTTTCGTGAGGCAAAATCACCAAATCACTATATGAATGCAGCTTGACCGCGCACGTGATCCCACGCACAACCTTGGGCTGGTCATCACGCGTAAACCGCTGTTCGTAAATGTAGATAGAAGGCTCTGGGTCTTGAATCAGGACCGATTCCTTGCACCAGCAGTCCAAATACTCTGCGGCCCGGGTAAAGCGATTGTTGCGTTCGTCGTCGCTTTCGTATTCGGCGCCTAAGATCAGCCTTATGAAATTGTTCGGGTGAAGATGATGGTAGTAGACACGCTCTTGTGGAGAGATTACATCGTAAGGAGGGCTTACGACTTTGCTGAGCTCGCCTACGACATCGGCGTTGTAATGCAATCCGCGAAAGCCCTTTATCTCTGCCAAGTTATTACTCCCTATCCAAAACGGCTGGTTTCGCCTTATTATAGCACGCCTACCCTGCGACTGAGAAGAACGATGGCACCCCGGATAAGAGATGGGCCGCGCTCTTGTGAGCGCGGCCCCAAGGTAGACATCAACAGCGGCCTAGTGGTTGATCGTCACTTCTTCTCGACCAGCCTCATCGCGTCGGCTATGAAATAGAGTCCATCGATGGAAGTGTCGTTTCGGGCATTAACCTTCAGCTTGCCCTTTTCCAGAGCGTACGACCCCAAGCTCACCCATCCCTGGCCGGCCTGATGATTCAAAACAACGATCCATCCAGTCTTGGTTTGCCTGACTTCGACAATTGGGCCTCCAATATCGGCAGGCTTGCCCACGGCATCTATGGTATATTCAGTCCTATCGGACGGGTCAACACCATACTGCCCAAGAAAAACCTCTACTGAGTATCGGGCCATTTTTGGAACGTCGATTACGTAGTTGCCGGTTTCGTGGCGGCCAGGGTCAGTCTCGTGTCTGGTGTAGCCGCCGAACCAAGCCCGAGAATCGCCTTTTTGTTCCCATTCCTGACCCTGGGTAATGGTTTCGAAGGAGTCTCGGTCATCGGCGATAATTGTCTTTGGCAGGTCACTAAACGGCTTGAAGTACCCACCCTCAATGCGGGGTTTGGCGACGAGCTTGCCGTTAAGCACAAATCGCGTAGCCCCGCCCACCAGAATACGTAGTGTGGAATCGGGCTCGACCGCCGTCACACGTATCGTGCCGTCATCATAACTGACCGCCAAATTGGTGACCTCGTTATCGGACGCGGCAAGCAACTTACGGTCGAAAGTTATTTCCTTGCCACGCGCCCAGGAGAAACTCCTGATTGCGTTCTTGCCGTTCAGTCGGACAACTGCTGAATCTGCGTTGAGCGCGTGCCTTCCATCGCGAAAGGCAATCCGCCTTCCAACTTCGCCAAAGGCAATCCAGTCGACTTCACCCGGAGTTTTGACCCTAAGGCTATAATGAAGATCTCCAATTGCCTTGTCATCGGGCGCGATGCGCTCCCATTCAAAGTCTGGCTTGGCAGTTCCTTTGTAAGGATAAAGCAACGATATGAACCGCGGAGACAACGTTTGGCGCGTGAGCCGAAATATGCGCGTCTTGGGCATCGCTTCGCCGGAAGCGGTGATTCCGTCTGCCTGATTCAGCGTGATTGTGCCTGGATCTTGGTTCGCAATGATAAGATTTCCACCCGAACTGAAATTGGTCTGAATGATGCCGGTTTTGGCATCGTATGTAGCAGACGGATCAGGAATGTTCCAAACCTGAGCCCAAGCAGCATCTCGACCATCCTTTACGGAGTCATCCACCACGAAGTAGTTGGGCTTCACGAAGATAACTCGACGACGCACATACCCAACGGAGTTGTAGCCATAGTGGCGGCCGTCGAACCAGTCCGAGACGCTGTTAGAAACCCACGTCGACGGGCCGGCCTCGCGCTTCACGTCTCTGCCGTTCATCACTAGCATAGAGTGGACGCTGGAGGACCAGTAGCTATCGATTCCCGGGGGTGGCTGTTGCGAGTACTGGCCCGGATCAACTATCAGCGTACGGCCGAAAGCGAAAAGGTTTATAGAGGTAAGGTCCCAGTGGCCATGGCTGCCGAACCAGTTTCCGTTGTGTATGAATAGTTGTCGGGCATCCGCGTAGTTCTTGGCGCTGCCACCAAAATCAGACCGCATTATGTAGTAGCCGCCATCGGGAAACGCCTTGCTGATATCAGCCGGTGGCTTTCCCTCCTTGCCCTGTGTGGCCACCCAGACAAAATCAGATCGCCCGAGCAGCTTGCCAACCTGGGCCAACTCCTCAGTATAGTCCTCGTACCACGAGTCGCCGCACATTACTACCTTGCTATTTGGCTGCAACGTGTAGGCCATTACTTCATACATTCGCTCAAGCACGGATTTAACGCGCTGGAGTTTGTCTTTACCCATCTCGAGCTTACCGTCAAGACAGTCTTCCACCATACCTTTGAGCCTACGAGCCACCATAGCGTGGTATTTGATGGCAGCCTCCGTACTTGTGCCGTCACGCCTCACCGACTCCATCGATATTTCCGCTAGTCGAATGGAGCCCCAGTTCACGTAGTCCTTGCTCATCTTCCACTCAGGCCACTCTAGGCCAAAGTCAAGGCACGCCCTCGCCGCCTCCGCGCCCCAATTAGCACCCGACGTGGTCAGGTATGTCCAGCGTGCATTGTCCTCGATGAAGGAAAAGAACACAAGCTTTTGATCGTTGGTCCAACCCGGATAGTTATATAGTCTAGCATAGACCAGTCTGCCGTGCCCTGGAGACCTACCACCTGCCGTGCGATCGTTCCACAGCTCGAAATACCACTTAAACGGTGTCTTGCCACCGTGGACCACTTTCGGATTTGGATTGTCTAAGATGAACTGCATCCTGAGTTCGATAGCTTTTGCAGCGTACTCTGGCTTTGCGGTCGCGGTATAGGCAGCCGCCAGGTGACGGTCTATGTGCCACAGGTAGGGAGATGGATCGAATGCATGATTTGGTTGCTTTGCTGTAGGAACAATTCCCGCCCACCAACTTTCTTTGCGCCACGGGTAGGGCTGTTTGGTGTCAGCTAACTTGATCTTGCCCTGGAGCAACAAATCTGCGCTCGACGTATCGGCCGATGGATCTGGCTTTGGAACCATTTCGTCCTTCCAGTCATCCCAAAGGTCCATACGCTCGTGAAAATGTTTGACTGTCTCTGCGATTGCCTTCTCCCAATCGCCCTCCTCAACCGCGGCCTTGACCGCAGCAAGAGCCGGATTGGTGATGTCGAGTCTTTCCGTGAAAAACTTTTTCAGGTTAGCCTCGCGATCAGCGACCAGCTTGATATGGCAATCAAAGGATACATCTTTCGCGCTCCCCGCAGGAAACATATTGCCTTCCGCGTAAGTATCCTTGGACAAGCCCTGAAAGCCGACCTTGCCGTCGCCACCTTTAACAGACAGCTCAAAGTAGAGATTGCGCTTGCCACTGGTCTGACTGCGAAGTTGGAAATAGAGGACAAAATCGCCGGTACTATCAAAACTCGCGCCGTTGCCGATTTTGTACTCGTCAACCCTGCTGGTAAAATAGTCGATGGTATATGAACCAAGCTTATTAGCTTTCTCGGGTGAATCGTAAAGTGAAAGAGTGACCTCTTCACCCTCACCCCAGGAATCGTAAGCTGGCCTCACACCGATTCTATAGACCTCTCCCGTGTTCTCAGGCAGAACGAATGACTGTCCCACCGGCTGAGCCGAAGTGACGAACACAGTCACATCGCCCGGCCCCGTATCGATGCCAGGTCGGACGTAATTCAGGTAGTCGTCAAAGAGAGGTCCAGCAAATGCTGTCTCTAGCATGGTTAGAGTGAGCAACAAACCAGCTAATAGTGTCTTTCTCATTAACATATCTCCCGCAGCGTTTAGTAATGACTTCTTGTAACTGCAACGGCCGAAATCCTCCTCGGGTCTGTCGGCAGGGGACATCTTAGCACACCAAGAGGGATTCCCTTACGACTGCTGATCAGACAAGACGAAAGATGCGTGCGTATGTTGCCGTGGTCTGGTAACGTGGGGGCATCAGTAAATGGTCTAGGTGCCGGAAAGACGCTCTTTTTTCAGGGCGTGCCAAGACGCGGGGAGAGATGACCGCATGCCGGGCAGACCCTATCTAGCCAAATCTTCCGGTGACATAATCCTCTGTACGCTTGTCCGAAGGTTTAGTAAACAACTTCGATGACTGATCGAACTCGATCAGTTCGCCCATGAGGAAGAAGCCAGTGAAGTCCGAGACACGCGCCGCCTGCTGCATGTTGTGTGTGACTACCACGATGGTGTAGTCCTTTTTAAGAGACTGCATCAGTTCCTCGATACGAAGAGTCGAGATGGGATCAAGAGCAGAGCAAGGCTCGTCCATAAGCAGGACTTCAGGTTTGACGGCAAGTACACGGGCAATACAAAGACGCTGCTGCTGACCACCTGATAGCGCCATCGCGGATTTGTGGAGGTCGTCCTTAACTTCGTCCCATAGCGCGGCGCGCTGTAGGCTTTCTTCTACGATCTCTTCTAACTCGTATTTGTTCTTGACACCGTGGATACGGGGTCCATAGGCAACGTTTTCGAAAATGGACTTCGGGAACGGATTCGGCTGCTGGAATACCATACCTACGCGCTTACGAAGCTCGACCACGTCGACGCTGGGCTGCAAGATATCCACGCCGTCTAGGGTAATGGAACCCTGAATACGCACACCCGCAATGAGATCGTTCATTCTATTGAGACACCGCAGAAATGTCGACTTCCCGCATCCGGACGGACCTATAAGCGCAGTGATGGCACAACTAGTAATCTCGATGTTGATGCCCTTCAACGCCTGAAAGTTGCCGTAAAACAGGTCCAGATTTTGAGCCACGAGGGTTCCGCATCGGACGCAAGAGATGTCGTCACTCTTCACGGTAGAAGACTCAGCAGCCTCCTGCGCAATCGAAACGGGGGCAAGAACGTTCTCGGTATGCTCTGTCATCTCGGTCACCATGTTCTAGATCTCCTGAACCTCGCGCGAATTATTGATGCTATGAGGTTCATCCCCAGCACCAGCATCAGAAGCACCAGAGCGGTGCCCCACTTTACCTTGTCTGGGGCAAGCGACCACTCTGAGTTAAGCACGTAGAGATGGTTGGGCAGCGCCATGCATGCGTCGAACGGTGACTTTGGCAGACGCGCCATATAGAATGCAACAGCGGTGAACATAATAGGGGCGGTTTCGCCCGCAGCCCGGCTGACACCCAGGATAACCCCCGTAATGATGCCAGCGGCAGAGTTGGGCAAAACCACTCGCCATATAGTTTGCCACTTGGTCGCGCCAAGCGCCAGGCTTCCATCACGGAAAGACTGGGGAACAGTAAGCAGCGCTTCCTCGGCAGATGTAATAACAACCGGCAGAATCAGCAACGCAAGAGTCAATGAGCCCGCAATTATCGAGACTCCAAACTTGAGAAACAGCACGAACAAGCCCAAACCGAAGAGCCCGTAGACGATAGACGGTACCCCGGCCAGGTTCACAATCGCCATTCTCACAATTCGTGTGAAGGTGTTTTTGCGAGCGTATTCGGTCAGGTAGATCGCAGCAAACACGCCCACTGGAACCGCGAACACTAAAGTACCGAGCAAGAGGTAGAACGTACCGACGATTGCAGGATAGATTCCGCCCTCGGCCATTCCGTTGCGGGGCATTTCGGTGAGAAAAGTCCAGCTAACCGCCGGCGCGCCGTTGCGCACTAACCAATATATGACCGCCGCAACTGGAACAAAGACGACCACCGCTGAAAGGCTCAACAAGCCGAATGCTATCTTCTGTTTTCTGGCTTTGTTGCTCACTATTTCCTCGACTTTCTAAGCGCCAGATCGGCAAAAAAATTAATAGCAAACGTTATGGCGAAAAGCGCCAGCCCTACTGCAAAGAGCGAATGGTAGTGTAGTGTGTTTTTCCCAATCTCGCCCATATCGCCAGCGATGGTGCCAGTCATCGTCCTCACGGGGGAAGCGTAAAAATGGACAATACCCTTTAAGATTCCAACTATTGAGCGCGATTCAGCTAACGGCAGGTTTGCCGCATTTCCGCAAACCATCAGGACCGTCATTGTTTCGCCGATCGCCCTACCTACACCGAGCATACACGCGGCTATTATCCCGCTCTTCGCAGCGGGAAGAACCACGCCTGCAATCGTCTCCCATTTGGACGCGCCCAGAGCCAATGAGCCATCCCTATAGGCTTTCGGCACAGCCACTATCGCATCCTCTGAGATCGAGATGATGGTAGGCATCGCCATAAACCCCAGCATTATCGACCCCGTTAGTGCGGTAAGCCCAGTAGGCAGTTTTAGTAACTGAGCGATGAAGGGAGACGCTATGGCCAATCCGATAAAGCCGATCACCACCGACGGTATGCCAGCCAATACCTCAATGGTGGGTTTAAGAAATTCGCGCATGCTCTTAGGCGCTATCTCTGCCAGGTAGATAGCGCACGCAATACCTAGCGGAACCGCAATGACAACCGCGCCTAACGTGACAAACAACGATCCGGCCAGCAGAGGCAAGATGCCGAACCGCTCGAACTCTGGGCGCCATTCCTTTCCAAATGTAAAGTCGCCGACACTGACAGACTTGAACGTCGGCAGAGCATCCTTAGTGAGGAATACGAAAATCAGCACTATGGTAAGGATTGCCACAGTCCCGTTGAGGGTTATGAACCATCGTATGAGGGAGTCCTTGGCTCTCGCCCATCTATGTCCCCTAATGAATCTCTCACTTGCAACCGCAGCTTGTTGTGGCGTACTGACACTTTCCATTGCATTTGATTATAGACCTGCAGTCTTACAGCGTCATTACAGCCTCCTTACCATGGCGCGGCAGGCTGTCGGCAAAGTCCGTAATACAGTAATGGGGCCGGAGAAATCCCCGGCCCCAACCATCGACATAACCCGAGTGGTCAGATCCTAAAGCGGAACATAGTCGGCTTTCCTGACAAGCTTCTGTCCCTCTTCGCTTAGACCAAACTTGATGAACTCAGCAGCCAATCCGCGTGGGCTGCCCAGAGTGTAAACATAGAGGAACCTAGTGAGGGGGTAAGACCCGTCACGCACGGTATCCTCCGTCGGCTTGACGCCCGGCGAGCCGCTTTTCTTGGAAACCGAGAGGATTCGGACCTTGCCCTCTTTGGCGGCCTTGTCGGCGAACGCCATGCTGACGTAGCCAATGGCGTTCTTGGACTGCGCGACGGCCTGCGCCACCGCGGCGTTGGAAGCCATCGAAAGCATGCCGGACTTGTAGGGCCCGTTGCCTAGCACCACTTCCTGGAAGAAGCCGTAGGTGCCGGAGGCGGTATCGCGACCGACCACAACGATCTCAGCGGACTCATCGCCGCCAACTTTTTTCCAGTTTTGTATGGAACCCTTGTAGATGCCTGCAATCTGGGCCATCGTCAAGTTCTTGACGTTGTTGGACGGATGGACGACGATCGCCAATCCGTCTCTGGCGATTTTGGTCGCCACGAGCTTGCTGTTGCGATTGCGGGCGGTATCGATCTCCTTGGCTTTCGCGGCGCGCGACGCATTCGCAATCACGCAGTTGCCATTAAGCAGGCCGGAAATGCCGACACCTGTTCCGCCACCGCTCACCATAACCGAGACGCCCGGGTTCTGAGCCATAAAGGCCTCGGCCCACATCTGGGAGATGGGGAGAACGGTGGTTGAGCCGGCGATCTTGAGGCTGCCCCTGAGCTCCGCGCTGTGCGCGCCGCCAGCGACGAGACACAACGCCAGAACAAGAGCGGTCATAGCACTGATCTTCTTCATTGCTTTCCCCCTTTAGAAGGTGCTGACTAGAACGTGGTGATCCACTCCGCGATCCAGCCGTCGTTCTTGAAGGAGTTCAACTCCTCCTTGTTGATGATGTAGAATACCTTAAACCGGGTCTTGTCGTCCATCCAGCGGACCAAGCCAAGGTTCCAAGCACTTCGCTCGCCGTAGTCGGTAGAAGTCGTTGGGTCTTGCTTCATCCACTCATACTTAGCGACGAGGGTATTGGTCATGTTCAGATTCCAAGCCAACTGAGCCCAGTAGCCGGGAATATTCTCCTGGAGATTGCGCTTTGCGCCTTCCACACCCTTGCCCGTGATGTACTCGGCCTTAAGCGTGACGTTGTTAAAGTACCATTCCAAATCAACGCCCCAGCGATTCTTGGCGATCGGCTGATATGCTGTCGGCGAGGAGGACGTGACGCCTCTGCCCCAGTAGCCGGAGGCGCCGAAGTCGAGGTCGCCGAGCTTCCAGCGCACGTTGGCAACGACGTCCTTGCTGGCGTTGCTCTCGGGATTGTTGGTGCCGGTGCCATTGAAAAGGCCCAGGTTCCAGACCATATTCCCGGCAGTGGGACCAGTGAACTTAATTCCCTTGTCGCGCTCACCAGGAAACATCTTGCTGACAATAAGTGAGCGCTCAGGTGTTTCGCGGACGCTGGATGACTGCACGACTTCGTAGCCGAAGGGCCACTTGAACTGACCGGCCATAAGACTGACGCCCAGGGCCGGATTGCCCTTGAAGAAGTACTCCGCAAATGCGTCCTTAAGCGTAACGGAGTTGGTATTGGTACCAGTGCCATTCTGGCCACAATCGATCTGCACGGTCGCCGAGCTGTTCTTGGACGGCTTTCCGGTGACTTTGATCCTGGCGCGGCGAACGTTGAAGTTGCGGCCGATGTACTGGCCGTTGGTCACGTGAGCCGTAGGACTGTTGGGGTCGCTGCGGTAGCTGGTATAGCGAGCCTGAACGTAGCCGCTGACGCCGACTTTCTTGAGCTTCTTCACGTCGTCCTTGGTTGCCTCGAAAGCGCCCTCGGGGTCACAGATGATGGCGTCGAGCTTCTCGACGGTGCTTCTCATCTCTTCGACCGTCTGCTCGACCTTCTCGACGCGTGTGCCGATGACGGTAAGCTCGACTTTGAACTCGTCAACCAGCTTGGTAACCTTGTCCAGGTCGGCTTGGCTAACGCCAGCCGGGGTTTTATCGACTGTGGCAGAAGTGGACGGAGTTTTTCCGGCCTTCGCCCCTACCTGTGCCATGCGGCTCTCCAAATCGTCGAGAATCCGCTTGACAATGGTAGCAAACTCATAGCGTGTCAGTGACCGGTTGCCAAGGAACGAGCCATCCGGATAACCCAAGACATAGCCCTTGTTGGCCAGTTCCTCGACCGCCTGGTAAGCCCAGTGGTCGCGCGGAACATCGGTCGCCGCGTCGGCAAAGACGCAGCCAACACAAGTCAGTAGGAGAATTGCTGTTAGAATGCTTTTCACTCTACATCCCCTTTCTCTCAGCGGGGCTCGTGCTTTGCCTAGCGGATGCTTTCCTGTGTTACCACCCACATCGGCTTCCCTGCCCCTACTACGCGAAAAGAATAAGCTCAGCCGCTTACAACCCGCTTACACTGCCTTTGTTGCGGGGTTAACGCTGGGCTTATTGTAGGAACATCGGCAAGAATGGGGAAACTGTAAGGCAAGAAGATTCATACCATTCAAACATAAGTTCAACAGAACCTTAACATAACCCGATTAGCATTTAGATTGGATAGTTGAGAATGCGGCTACTTCGAAGGGGGAATGTGGTATGTCCGCACGGATCATCGTCGTCGAGGACGAAGAAGATATAGCAACACTAATTCGGCATAACCTTGAAAACGAGGGATATCGGGTTGAGGTATGCGAGGACGGACTTCAGGCTCTAGACTCGGTCAGGCGCGACCCTCCGGATCTGATGCTTCTGGATGTAATGCTTCCCAAGGTGGACGGCAAGGAAGTGTGCCGCGCAATTAGGCGCGAGCACGATTTCCCTATAATAATGGTAAGCGCGCGAACCAGCGAGGTTGACAAGGTCATCGGTCTGGAGGTGGGCGCCGATGATTATCTGGCCAAGCCGTTCGGAATGCTGGAACTGGTGGCGCGGGTAAGATCGGCCTTGAGACGAGCTTCCTCCGAGAATCGGAGTAAGGACGCGGTTCTGCGCTCGGGGGATATCACCCTGGATAAGGGCAGGCACGAGGTTCGGGTAGGCGATAGAATCGTCGATCTTCGTCCAAAAGAGTTTGCGCTTCTTGAAGCGCTAATGTCCAACAAAGGCCGTGTGATGAGCCGGGAAGCCCTACTGGACAAGGTTTGGGGCGAGGACGAGTATATCGACCACGGCACTGTGGACGTGCATATCCGAAGGCTTCGTGAGAAGATAGAAATTATCCCTGAACAACCCAAATACGTTCTGACGGTGCGCGGCGTCGGCTATAAGCTTGCGGATGGACAGTAACGTAATCTAGACTACTGAGATAGCCGACCGAGAGCGTCTCTGCCGAGCTTGAAGATCAGAGCTGTACGCGTTGTGCGGTTCCCTGCGAATCGGGCAACAGCAAGGTCGGCTTCAGTAGGCGGCTGATCAGCCAGTGGTCCGCTCACGGAACTGGACCCGTAAGGAGTTCCAGCGCTAAACATCACAGGGTCCGCATAACCTGGGCCAACCACTATGATGCCCATGTGCATAAGTGGGTTCAGCATCGCTATCAACGTCGACTCGTTTCCTCCGTGAGGAGTGCCGGTGGTGGTGAAGACGGAACCGATCTTGTCAATGAGCGCCCCTTTGAGCCACAGTGGCCCCGTCTGGTCTATGAAAAGCTTAAGCTCGGCTGAGGGATTGCCGTAGCGGGTGCACGTACCCAGAAATATTGCATCTGCCCACCCCATATCCTCCATAGTAGGCTCCTCGTATACCTCCTGCATAGCTTTGCGGGCCGATAGCCAGCGTTCGTCTCGGGCAATCACTTCGTCCGGGGCGAGATCGTCTATCCTTCGAATCCTGACACCGGCTCCCTTGACTTCACGAGTTCCTTCAGCAATGGCCTCCGCGAGGGTTCTTGTATTTCCGTAACGACTATAAAAGATCACAAGCACGTTGACTTCCATCTCAATCTCCAAGGTATCAAGCAGTTGGGCTTGTTATACCCTGATTCGGACTGTACGAACCAGCCATTATTATGAGAGGAGTGTGCATAGCCGGCGAATAATACTAGTGCGGCGCAACACACGCAAGCGCATCATAGCGGGACAGCTTCCCGCATAACAGGAGGTTATGTAGATGGAAAACGTGGTAACAACTCCACAACCCGAGCGAAGGCGAACGGTTCCGCTGATAGCGCTGGTGGTTCTGGTCGTCGCAGCCGCGCTGGTAGCCTATTTCATCATAGGAAGATTGGGCCAGCCGGGTTATGACGCGGCGGCGTTTCTGCCAAAGGAATGCGCCATGGCTGTAACGGTGAACTTTGCTTCGTCCTCTGAGAAGAACGCGGCTGCTGAGTTCATAAGGAGCATGTTCGCTGACGCCGGGGTTAAGGAGCCCGAAAAGGAGCTCTATAAGAAGCTCAGTGAAGAACTCAAAATGGACTTCGAGAAAGACGTGCTTGCCCATTTAAACGGCCAAGGTGGGTTCGCGGTGCTCACTGAAATGACTGTTGGAATGCCGGAGATGGTCGCGGTCATAGGAGCACGCAGCGAAACCGACGCTAGCGCCCTAATGACGACGTTAGGCAACAGGCTCAACAAAGACAAGATCGGCTTCGCTAGGCTCAAGCACGAGGGGGTCGATTATTACAACATACCGATGGGTCAGGTGGCAAGTTGCGTCGGAGCGGTGAAGAACAGCGTTGTCTGGGCCAACAGTGACAGCGCCTTCAAGAAGGTCGTGAATGTCGCAAGCGGCAAAGATAACCTTCTGTCGGATGATAACTATGTGAAGCTAAGGAACGTGTCGGCAGCGACTTTCGGAACGTTCTACGTGTCCGGACCGAACTACTACAAGCTGATCAGCCCATTCCTCGCAATGGCCGGCGGAATGATGGCTCCCGGAACATCGGACACGTTCAAGGAAGCCATGGAAAACGCCGTGGCCGTTTCGATAACAATGGATGCCACGGGCGACGGAGTTTTCTTCAGAGCAAACAGCATAAGCAAAAAGCCCGCGCCTGCCCTAAAAAGCTTCTCCGCTGACGCACTGATGCAGTTTGTTCCCAAAGATACCGCGGGTGTGATTTCTATAGGCGACTGGAAGCCCTACTGGGACACGATGAAACAAAGCTTGATGGACAACCCTATGATGAAGCAGCAGATCGACCAGGGATTGGCCCAGGCGAAACAAATGCTGCAGCTCGACCCACTAGCCGACTTCCTCGACCGAATCACGTCGCTTTCCATATCGTTCACAAGCCCTACGCGCAAACACATGAACGGCGCGCTTGCGGTCGTGGCAACCCTGGACAAGCCGGAAACTGTGAAAACTTCAGCGGCAAAAATAGCAAACGTGATCTCCAACACAGGGAAAATGACGTTCAAGCCACTTAAAGCCGGAGGAACTTCGTTTTCGGTGGCAGCGACCGGTTCTACCGGTCCGGCTATCAGCTATGCAATCATAAAGGACAAGCTGTTATTGCTGTTATCAGATGCCGCCTGGCAAAAGAGCGCAGCCCCCGTTGCGGATCTTATCAATGGCAGAGGCGAATCTGCCGCAGAGTCGGACGGCTTCAAACTTGCAAAGAAATTCCTAGACGATAAGACGTGCTCGGTGTTCTATGCGAACCTTGCCCAACTGACAAGCCTGATCCCCACGGGTGAGATGTCCGACAAGGACAGGAAGATTATGGAAAACATCATCAAGAAGGTGGGCGTCGTGGCCGCGACAGGAACGGTGAAAGGAAATGAGGCTTCGGGCACAGTTGTGATACCGTTCAACAGGCTGTAAATTTCAAGAGGCCGGCCGGAGCGATGAATCGCTCCGGCCGTACTTTGTTGCTTGCTGTGCCGTGTCATTGCTTACTGAGATGAACAGCAGCACACGGTCTTGGCTTTCTCCAAAGCAAGGGTAATGGTGGTCGAATCACAAATCTCGGGCGGGCCGAAATACTGAATCGGGCCTGGGAAGACGTATTCGTCGTTTATTGCCCACGAATCGCGATTGGCGACGAATGTCTTGAACGGAGCACCGTTGAGATCAACCAAAGCCTTCCTAATGACCGGAGTAGCCTTGCCTTTGCGAGTCTCCATATTAAGCATCATCGTGACTGGCGTGGCGCCGGCAACCCACGCATCGGCATCCTGGGTAAGGTTTTGAACATTTACCGTATAGCCGGTCAACCTTGCTCGGACGATCTGCGCAGCCGCATAGCCTAAGCTGTAACAATAGTCGGCGTCGAAATTGGACGGCGCGGCGCATCGGCCTTCATAGCCGAAGAAGTGGCCGAGCGGACTGAACTTGATATGTGAAGCTCCCTGTGACTGCATCCGTCGAATCTTGTCCGATACGAGGTCGATAAGTAGTCGCTCGGTCTCCACCTGCGAGAGAGGAACGTTACCGTGGCTGTCGCGTTTGAGAAGCACCTCTTGTATGTCGGTAGGAAGAGAACCGTAGACGCGGGCGCTGTGGTCCGAAAGCTGCGTGTACAGATACTGCATTCTCTCCGAGTGATCATTGAGCCCGTGGATGTAATCCTCGTCCTTGCCAAGGATCGCGCTCAGTTCATCGATCATCGCCTTGATATCGGATATGAACTCCGGAAGCCCCTCGGGAACGACAAGTATCCCGTAGTTTTTTCCGCCTTGGGCGCGCTTGTCTATTACCTCAACAATTTGGTCCACGATCTCTTCAAGGGTAGTGCCTTTTGCCTGAATCTCCTCTGAGATTAGGGTAATGTTGGGATGCGTCTGTAGGGCGCACTCAAGTGCGACGTGGCTGGCAGCACGCCCCATGAGCCTGATGAAATGCCAATACTTGACGGCCGATGTTGCATCACGGCATATATTGCCTATGAGCTCAGAATAAGTCTTGCAGGCGGTGTCGAAACCGAATGACGCCTCGATCTGTTCGTTCTTCATATCACCGTCAATGGTCTTCGGCACACCCACGACGCAAGTACGGCTTCCTTCAGCACGAAGATACTCCGCGAGAATGGCGGCATTTGTGTTGGAGTCATCTCCACCGATTATCACAAGGCCGTCAAGGCCCATCTCCTGGAAGTTGGCCTTGCAAGAAGCGAGGTCTTCGGGTTTTTCGATTTTGTCTCGACCGCTCATAATCATATCGAAGCCCCCGGTATTGCGGTAGGCATCTACAAGTTCCGCCGTAAGCTCTGTATAGTTGCCCTTGATCACTCCACCCGGGCCCTTGAGGAAGCCGTAGAGCTTGCTGTCAGCATTAGCGGCTTTTAGGGCATCGAAAAGTCCGGCGATCACGTTATGGCCTCCCGGCGCTTGCCCACCTGAGAGCACCACCCCTACCTTTAGTGGCGCGGTTTCCAGGTTGGTTTCGCCCTCGACCAATTTGGCCTCTGGCTGTCCGTAGGTATTGGGAAACAGGGCACGAATAGCATCTTTATCGGTGGCAGGCTCAGTCTGAGCGCCGAGTTCGAGCTTGATGTTTGCTCCGCGCAGAGCCTTCGGCAGTTTGGGCTGATAGGCAGCGCGAGCCTTTTGAAGTGGGGATATCTCCCGGCTCATACTCATCCTCTCTTAAATGTCTAGCTGTGGCTGCCGGCTAGTGGCAGTTGCTTATTATTATAATGAGGACCGATGGTTTTGACAAAGGCGTACAGCGGATGTGGATTTGGGCTTTCACCAACACTTTGCAACAGCGGAAAAGACGACAAAATGGTCTGTCGACCTACTAAACCGTTTTCTATGGGGTAGTATCGACCACTTCCTCCGCCAGACTCCATACTCAAGAAAACTCAGAGTCCGACTGAAACCACAAAGGAAACGATGATGGGAACGCCTAATACGTGGCCGGCGCCTTTAGCGCTAATGCGCCGAGACGACTGCCTCAACACACTCTTACGAGACAACCTCCACGTTCTTAGCCTGCAGTCCTTTTGGGGTATCGGCAAGTTCGAACTGCACCGCTTGCCCCTGCGACAGGCTCTTGTAACCTTCCTTGGCAATCTCGGAGTAATGGACGAAGATATCTTTCCCGCCATTTGCTCCGTCATCCGTTTGGATGAATCCATAGCCCTTTGCGTCGCTAAACCACTTGACTTTTCCTGTAGCCATAAAAAGCCCTCCTACAGCTACAAAAGTATGTAGAAAAGCAAGCTGCCTTGCTGTTCTGGAGAGTATAGCACAGCACGTTCGATCAGTCAAGTATTTAAGTAATTGTTATTGGTATGCTGTAACTGTTAGAGTGTCTTAGCTAACGCATGGTGTCATATTTTGTGCATTGTGGCACAAAGTCGGGGGATTTGCTGCGACAGAATATTTGGAATATTGGGGAGTTAATGAAGCTTCTTGATTTCCGTGTAGGCTTCCTTTAACCCCGGATCGATCAGAAAGGCTTTCTTCAGCTCGACCCAGGCTTCCTGCTTCCGACCTGCTCGGGCGTAGGCCACGCCAAGGTGGTAGCGGATTGTAGCATCATTGCTCAGTAGCTGCGCCGCTCGGCGAAGATGCTTAATCGCCCCTTGGTTGTTGCCCGCCTTGAACTCAGCCCATCCAAGACTATCGATAAAAGCACCATCGTCCGGCTTCATTCGAACCGCTCGCCTCGTAAGCGCAAGGGCTTCCCTGATACGGACACCCCGGTCAGCGTAAGTGTAGCCGAGGTCGTTGAGGTAAGTAGGGTTTTCGGGTTCCAGTTCCAGCGCGCGCCTGAAATACTTCTCAGCATTGGCCAGGTCGCGATCCAGCGAGTAGAACCCGCCCACAGATGAGTTCAGCGACGCAAGCTCCCTCTTTGTAAGAGGCGGCACAAAACTCCCGCGCGCGGCCTGGGCCAGGAGCCGCTCACCGACCGCCGCAGCTTCACGGTAACAACGGTACATCACACAGAGCTTCATTGCGCCGTGATAGATCGCCACGTCGGACGGATGCGCCTCAATCGCACGTTCGATCTCGGCCCGGGCACGTGCAACCTGATTGCGGGCGAGCATACGACCAGCCGTCTCAAGGTGTTTGTCTGCAACCATCGCACCGGGTCCACACCCGGCACACATTATTGCAGCAAAGATCAACAACGAACAGCTTGTGGTAAGTTTCATAGTCGCCCCAGTCTTTCTACCACTCCCGCTGCGATGAGTGGAATCAGAATCTCGTGATGACCCGTAAGCGAGATGCCCTCGCCGCCGATCTCCTTTACCCTGGCCACAACTTGCTGATTAGATCTGTAGTGCTGGACAAAATCAAGGTTGACTCCTGTCATACCTGCCATTGAGTAACCCAAGTTGATAAGTGTTGTGATGCCTTTGAGGATCACCTCAGGCAGCATTACCGCAGAACCAACGTTTAGAAGCACCCCACCTTCGCCCAAATCGCGCATCGCCGCAGTGAGTATCCGAAAATCGCCCAAGGAGGCAGCGCCGATGGCGGCGCCGTCCGCAGATGGGTGCATGTGCACGATGTCGCAGCCAATGCCTACGTGGACGGTGAGCGGAATAGCGCGTTCATACGCGGCAGCAAGCAGACTAACGTTGCGGTTGGGCGCAGCACGGCGAATCACCTCGCGGCCAAGCATTTCACCCAAACCGAGGCGCTCTGACTGTGCGGCGCAGGCACAATCGTTGAGGAACGATGCCGTCTCACGAACCATACCAAACTCGCCAGTCCGCATCCCCTCCACAACATCCTCCGAGGTCACACCGTAGAAAGCGATCTCCGAATCGTGGATCGCCCCAGCGCCGTTCATCGCAAGGCACGTGATGACGCCTCGGGACATTAGATCTACAAGCACAGGGCTGAGCCCGCACTTAATCACGTGCGCACCCATCGCCCAAACAACGGGTTTGCCGTGGTGCCTAGCTGACGCGACGCGATCAATCACCGTGCGGAGATTCCGCCCAGCTAGAATATCCGGCAGCGAATCCAGGAGGTCGGCGACCGTCGCACCGGTGTTTAGCGGCGAAGCAAAATCCGCGACACTCACCTTGCTTACACGACCAGCGATGGATGTGGTTCTAAGACCGCTCAGGTCTATGCGCGGGTATCTCGAGGTCATGTCCTCACTCCATAGACGGTCATTACGTCGTTTGGTTGCACTAGCCGCGCGACTCCGCATTTTAGCCGCGCCCCCAGGCTGCCCCGGTAGCTTCTTCCACCCAACACCGGAGGCCGAGTAGGCTTGAAGCCTGTCTTGCGCAAGAGCGCGTGGATGCTTGCTGGGTTAAAGTAGTAGAGATGCTCCGTGGGCTTCAAATGCCGCCATCGCTCGCGCTTGATCCGGAAAAGCACGTGATTCATATTCGGCGTGCCGATCACCACCAACCCGCCGGGCACGAGAACGCGCCTGACTTCCAGCATATGTTCAGTGGGGTCCTGCACGTGTTCAAGCACGTCCCACATGGTAACACAATCGAAACACGACTCGGGATAACCGGCTTCTTCAAGTGTTCCCGTCATCACATCAAGGCCGTGCTCTCGCGCTACCTGGGCTGCGTGCGGGCTGATCTCGACGCCGGAGGGGGTCCAACCACGCTTGCTAGCAGCTTCTAGAAAATAGCCCAGCGAGCAACCAACGTCCAATATCCGTCCTGGCGATGTGATGAGCTCGATCCTGCTAAGCCGGTCGCAAGCGCGCCGCAAGCGAAATTCGCGGCGCTTGTGGTAAAGTTCGAAGTAGCTTGCATCGTATTGCTCTGCGGGCAACTGTGGCTGCGGATGCGTGAAGGCAAGCCCACACGAGGGGCACCGGTAGATGCGATGACCGTTCTTAACCAATAACACGCTACGCGTTTCGCTAGCACACAGGTTACAAGTTGCCACTTCTCCCACGCTCACGCTCATTGGAACAGGCTATCCGCGAGCCCGGCGTTCACTTTGATCTGGCTGAACTCCGAAACTCCCGCTTTCTCACCGTCGGAAGCGAAGATCTCTACCTTGAGCGGCATCCAGACAACATCGCGAACCTTTTGATGGTTCGAATAGACTATGCGCACTTGCAAAGATCCGGCATCGTCACGCTTCTCGAAGCGTTTTAAGTAGAGGTTGTTCGCGTCAAGCCAGGCAAGGTAAGTCATATTGCCCTTTGGCCAGGACAGTTTGATCTTGATCTCGCCCGCGGTTTCAGCTTCCGGGTCGCTCAGAACTTCAACCTTACGGTTTGTCCACATTGTAGGCGTAACCAAGCCGAGATCCAAAGCGCTTTGCAGCTTGGCAGGATCGCGGGAGTAGTCCTGCTTCTTGTTAATTCTTACTGTAGGCGAGCGAACGATTTTGAGTCCGCCGTTAATAATATACTCGAACTTCACCATGCCCAGCTTACCGTCTATGCGGATTTTGTCGGGCATTTTAAGGTAGACAGTCGCCGTCTTAAACTCGTACATCTGGGCGTAGTTGGGCTCTATTTTGGCGAGAGCCTCTTTGTTCTTGTATGTAACCGTACCCACCGCGCTCAGATCACGAAAGGTCTGTGTGGTCTCCGCCACACGAAACCGCAACTGTTCCTCGGTGATCGCACAGGCACACGCGGAGTATGCGCATAGCCATAGAACCAGCGGTATTCTATAATACCTAAAGTATCTAAACATCGTCCTTTATCTCCTTGCGAGCGCGTGCCGACAATTCCCATAGCGTCGCGTATCTCAACAATACCGACACGGAGCTCAGCGCACACACCAGCAGGCCCCTAAACCCGTCCAGAAAGCCCAGCTTCGACACATACATCTTCAGAAAGGTCAGTCCTGGCGTGAAGACTATGTCGGCCAGCCGGAACCTGCGCCCCTCAACCATCTTCTGTTGTGCGGCGGCCTTTGCATAGCGAACCATCTTTATGCAGAAGCTTTCTATCGTAGGAAAGCTATAGTGCATTAAAGCGTTCTTGAGGCGGCCCACTTTGCCTTCGACCTCTAAAGTCTCGTGCACAAGCCGATTCGGAATGCGCGAGACCGACCGTCGGGCCAGGCGAAGTTGGTAGTCGGGATACCAACCGCAGTGTCGTATCGGTCTGCCCAGGAAGTACGTGAGCCTAGGCATGCTATAGCCTGCATAATGTGACGACCGCACCGCCTCTTTGATCTCCGCGGCAAGCTCGTCCGGCACTACTTCATCCGAGCCCACTATCAAAATCCAATCCTGTGTCGCCTGGGCGATAGCTGCGTTCCACTGATCCGAGAAACCCGTAAACTCCCGCGCGCTGACTACTGCTCCAAAACGCCTAGCAATTTCGACGGTGCGATCGGTGCTGAACGAGTCTACCACAATCAGCTCATCGGCAAAAGCGACGCCACGCAGACATCTTTCGATTCTCTGCTCGTCATTATAGGTGAGTACCAGCGCAGATATGCCCATTCGTCACCCGTGCCATTCTTCGACAAGCTCGTAGTAAAGCGCTTCGTTGGACTTGGCCATTTTTGTAAGACTGAAATTTGCCACAGCTCTCGCCCGACCCGCTTCACCATATCTTCCGGCAAGCTCTGGATTGGACAACAACATATCAATTGCGTCGGCCATGGCAGCAGCATCGCCTGGGGGAAAGAGTAATCCGGTAACGCCGTCGACTATAGTCTCAGTCAACCCGCCTACTCTACTGGCAACAACCGGCTTTCCCGCAGCCATAGCTTCAACGGCAGCGATTCCGAGTCCCTCTGACAGAGACGGCATCACGAACACGTCTGCCGAGGCCATTATGGAAGGCATGTCGTCTCTGTGGCCCAGGAACACAACCCGCAACCTCTTTGCACTGGCACGCTCCTCAAGCGATACTCTCAGCGGGCCATCACCAGCGACAACCACCTGCACACCGACACCCCTCGCGCCAAGAAGCTCCACCGCGTCAAATAAGTACTCGACTCCTTTACCGGGAACAAGGGAACACGCCGTAAGCACAATTGGCGTTGAGTTTGATATGCCAAGTTCCCCGCGCAGATCAGCAGGCGAAGCCTGCGCGAACGCATCTACGTCGGCACCGCTGTGTATTACGCGGATCTTGTCGGAGCACACGCCCGATTTCACAAGGGCCTCACGCACGGTTTCCGAAACGGCAACGATTACGCCCGTCCAGCTCCCGTAAGCAGAACTGTTGGGCCACGCCAATCTAACCCGGTGCTGCATGTGTCGAGTGGCGACAACCGCCTTAGCCCCGGCCATCCGCGCCGCTGCCGCACCCAACGTATGAGCGCGCGCCGAATGCAAGTGTATCACATCAGGCCTCGCACTCGCCATCAAACAGGATAGTTTCAGTACGGAACCGATATCGAAAGACGACTTAAGTCCTACGTTTGCGACATCGCAATCGTTGTTACGCGCCCATACTGCGATCCTAGAGTCCTGACGACATACAACAATGACACGATGCCCACGCTCACGAAGGTATGAGCATAGTCCAGCCAGTTGCACTTGTCCCCCGCCCCACCCCGTTTCAGCGTCAACGTGAAAAGTCGTTAACGACCTCAAAGCAACGTAACCTCTTCAAGCAACGAATCGACGGCTTCAATTACACGTTCCGGCTTCAGATCGGTCATGCACCGGCGGCTCGTTGCGCAAGTAGTCTTTGTACACGGTGAGCATTCGGCGCCAGAGGTAAGAACCACGTGTCCGCTCCCTTGGGGGCCAGTAATAATCGGGTCGGACGGCCCGTAGAGACCCACGACTATGGTGCCAACAGCCGCCGCAAGGTGAAGCACCCCAGAATCGACCGCGACCACCACAGTGGACTTCCTTAGGATCGCCATCGCTTCCGCAAGGTCGGTGCAACCCGACAAGTCAACAATCCTCGACTCCAGCGAAACGATGCCCGAGGCCGGCTCAGAACCTACTATCACAACCTGAACGCCACGATCCAACATATGCCTACCAACCCGGGCGAAGCCTTCGTCTGTCCACTCTTTAACATTGCGTCGGCCTGAAGTGCCTGGAGAAAGCGCTGCAATGGGCTTTGCTAAATCGATACCATTCTGCGTAAGAATTCGCTCGGCGCGAGCGATCTGATTTTCGGTTGGCTTGAGCAACCCGGAGTAGTCGCGGCACGTGATCTCACAACCGAGCGCCCGAACAAGTCTCAGGTTGTTTTCATTAGATGGCGGGTGCTTGAATTCGACTTGGTCCGTAAGAAGAAAGCCAAGAGATGTGTTGACAAACCCAACTCTGCACGGGGCGCGGGTAAGCCAGGATAACACGGCACATTCGGCGCTCTGGGAGAACACCACGGCGAGGTCGAACCCGGCCTTGACGAGGTCGTGGATCATGGCAAGCTTGGCAAGGTTAAGTCCCGTACCGCGCGGAATCACTCTATCGACGATACAAGCGCTCGCCAGCACTTCGGCGTGTCCGGGCCGGGCAACACTGGCAATCTCAGCATCGCAAAAGTGGTCACGCAAGCACTTAAGCGCGGGCAATGAGAATAAGAGATCGCCAACCTGGTTGAGATGAAAACATACGATTCTCACAGTTCATACCAACCACGGCGACACCGCCGCCCCGACGTCTTCGGGTGTGATCGCCTGCATACAGTCTACGTTCTTGCACGTTGGGTGACGGCGACAAGGACTGCAAGGAAAATCCTTTGCGACCCACACAAAGTTGTCCTTTTTCAAAAAACATCTCCACTGGCTCGCACCAAACAGACCCACCGCAGGCCGATCTAGCGCAACGGCCATATGCAACAGCCCCGTATCAACACCAATCACTGCGTTGCATCTCTCCATAAGAGCACCGGCCTGCTTAAGTGTTGTCTTGCCGGCGCTGATAACCGGCTCGCAGCGCGCCATCTGGGCAATCTTTAAAGCGAGAGGAACATCCGCTTTTGACCCGAGGATAATCGGTTTGGCGCCGTGTTTCCTGTCAAGAAGGTCCGCTACACCGGACCAGCCCTCGGGCGTCCAGTGTTTGTTAACCCAAGTAGTAGCCGGACAAAAGGCCACTACCTTGCGACCATCCAGATCGTTGGCAGCAAAGAATTCCTCAGCAAAAGCACGATCCGCGTCTCCAATGGGCATGTGCATGGCGGTATTAGTGGACTGTACGCCGATGACACGGAGGATATCAAGGTTGCGCTGCTGGGCGTTTATCTCGCCATCTGCCACGTGGTACTTCTCGTTATAGAATAGCACACTGCCCTCGTTTGCGTCGGCAAATCCAATACGACGCTTGGCTCCACTTGCCAGGCATACAAGCGCGCTCCTAAGAAGCCCCTGAAGGTCCACGCACACGTCAAATTCTCTCCGTCGCAAGTCGTGGCGTAGCCCAAATATGCTTCGAAGGAAGTACACTGCATTTGCAGATGTCCATTTCAACTTGTAACGATCCCAAACGATGACTTCGTCCAAATAAGGATTTCCCAGGACCACGTCGGCCGATTTTCTCTCCACAATCCAGGCTATGTAGCTGTCGGGATAGGCATTTCGCAGGGCGCGGGCGACAGGCGTCGCCATCAACACGTCGCCTATGGCACTAAGCTTGACAATCAAAATACGTTTCGGCACGTCACCTATCAACGGTCTGAGCCTCCGCAGTTCTTTTCCATCTGTCGTGTAGCCAGAGCCACTGAGATGGATAGCGACGCACTTCTCTTTCGATGGCTTGATTAATAAGATCGGTAATAAGCAGTGTGTCTTTCTCGTCGTCCCCTGTCGGCTCAAACTCCAGACGAGGATACACAACGGCGTGATAGCGGCCATCATAACCCCGCGGCGCGAACACCGGCACTATTGGCGCGCCTGTTCTCAGCGCTAGCACGGCAGGACCAACCGGCGAGGCCACAGGCCGACCAAAGAAGTTAGCAAATACCCCCTCAGCCTCGTTCTGGTCCGGCAGTATACCCAGTATTTCGTTGTTCTTGAGACATCGGAAGGCTCCAATGATCGGCTGGTCGCGGTCAAAAACACGGTAGCCGCCGTGTTCGCGGATCATTGTGGTAATGCCGGTCATACCTGGGTCGTCGCTGTCGCGGGCAATTACGTTCACCCTGTAACCCAGGCTTACTAGTTTTCGAGCGAGCAATTCCCAATTTCCGTAGTGAGCAGTAACTATTATACAACCTCTGCCCTCGGCAAGAGCGGCGTCGATGTGCTCTCGACCCTCCAAGTCAATCAACGAAGCCACTTGGTCCTGGTTAAGGGAAAGAAAGTAAAAGAATTCCAGAGCGCCTCGAGCAAAATGCTTGAAAACCTCAACCGCGATAGTGCGAATGTCATCGTCCGTTTTCTCGGGATAAGCAGCCTTAAGATTGCGTAGAGCAACCGTGCGATATCTTCGTGAGCATACGTAGAAGGTCGCACCAAGAATATTGCCAAAAACGCGAACAGACCAAGGCCGAAGTAGCCCTGCGATTCTAGTCATGCCCCAAAACGTGGCTCGACCAATGAGCTTAATGATTCGCTTGCGCGGAGGCAGCCTTCGAATCCGTTTTTCCGATCCCACGAATGAGCGTTTCCGCAAACTCTTTTGATCTTTCGATTTCAATCTCAATGCCCAGTGTATACAACTCGTTTGTCAGGTTAATTTCGCCTAGTCGAGCAATGTCCTTCTCGGTAGTTACTATTGCCTGTGCCCCGCTTTCGTGACTACGCCGTTCCACCAAGTCAAGGTCCTGTGGTGTATATGCGTGATGATCGGCAAACACAAGGGCATCGACAACCTTCGCGCCCTGCGCCGTGAGGTTGTCGATAAACGCCGAAGGCTTTCCTATCCCGCAGAACACCGTGACTCTGCGTCCCTTGAGCCATTCGACCGGTATTGACTCTTTGTCTGACACCCGAGTCAGCGAAATAGGCCTCGGGTGACATCGAAACACCGTCGCATTGGGGGCCAAAAAGCGGAGCCTTTCCAACATAGTATTATACTCGCCATCAGTCAAGGTTTGCGAATGGTTTAGCAAGATTATTCCTGCCCTACAAAGGCCACGCGTTGGTTCTCGCAAATCGCCGGCTGGCATCACCAAACCGCTGCCGAAAGGACGGGTGGCATCAAGAACTGCGATATCCAGCTCTCGGTGGAGCTGCCAATATTGAAGGCCATCGTCCAAAACAATTACGTCGGGATGGAGCCGGCCAATCACCATACTTCCGCTCTTGCGCCGGTCCTTGCCCACAGCCACAGCCACCCCAGGTAAGGTTGAAGCCAAGAACACCGGCTCGTCGCCTGCGGCACTGGCATCAGCCAGCAGGTTCTCACCATCTGAAACAAGCAGAGTCCCGCACGCAGAGCCCCCGTGACCCCGGGACAGCACCGCTACTCGCAGCCCACGCGCCTGTAAGATGCGGCATATAGCCTGCACTACCGGGGTCTTGCCAGTTCCGCCGAATGTGAGGTTGCCAACGCTCAGGACGGGGACATCCAGCCGCGTCCGTGTGCGAAATACAAGATATACTGCGAGCCCGGCGCAGTACATAACTGAAAACGGCCATAGAACACCGCGGATCAGCCAAGAAAGGGCACCGCGGGCTTCGCCGGTAAGAACTTTTTCTAAATGGCGTCTACTCATCAAGCTGACTCGGCATTCGAACCAACAGCTTCACGATATAACTCGACAAGGACGGCCGCCGTACGCTTAGAAGCACCTAGATTCGCCTGCATCATACGCTCGCAGTGGGAAGCTATCTCAGAAAGCAGGCGTGGGGCGCTGAGAATGCGGGCAATCTCCCGACCAAGTTCGTCAGCATCGTGTATTTCAAAACCAACTCCTGCTGCCTTGGCCTGCGAAACCAAATCTTTCGCTTTGAATGTATAAGGCCCAAAGAAGACCGGTTTGCCCTGAGCTATTGGCTGCAGAATACTATGACAACCACGCTTAATTAAACTGCCGCCGACAAACGTAACGTCGGCAATGGCGTAGACCTTCGCCAACTCGCCAAGGGTATCCAGTATGACAACATCCTCCCCACCAGTGATAGTCATCGGCTCGCTCCGCCAAGCGCACTTCAGTCCCTTACTAGCAACGATCTTGGCAATTTCACTTCTGCGCTCGATCTGGCGCGGCGCGAGGATAAGCTTTAGGCCGGGATGAGACGCACGCGCGGTAACGAACGCATCGATCACAGGCTCATCTTCACCCGGATTAGTGCTTCCGGCAACGAAAACTCGCGTCTGGCAAGAAATACCAAAAAGCTCGCGAAGTGCCTCGATCTCACCAACCTGCATCGGACACAAGGCCTGATCAGCCTTGCAATTGCCTGTGACCACAACACGCGATGGATCCGCGCCAAGAGCGATTGCCCTGTCTGCATCTAGCTGTGATTGGGCGCAGAACCGGTCAAGGTTGCGCATGGCCCAACGGTAGAACCACGGTAATAGCCGCGCGCCTCGCATGGTCTTGTCGGAAATGGTGCCATTGATTATGGCCGTGCGCACTCTGCGCCTGTGGGCTGCGTGAAGGAAGTTAGGCCATATTTCAGTGTCAGTGCTGGCAAAGACCAATGGCGATACCCGTGCCAGCGCCAGCTCCACGCAAGGCAATAAGTCGAACGGATAGTAAAAGACCGCATCAGCTTCCTTCACTGACTTGCGCGCCATCTCCTGACCCGTGGATGTCGTGGTCGATATAAGCAGCGCCACATCCGGTAGTTGGCTCCTGAGTTCGGCTATAACTGATGCACTGGCTACGGATTCGCCAACAGAGACGGCGTGAATCCACAGCTTGGGCTTGTCAATTATGCTCTTGGGAATACCGCTCACCCCTAGTTGCTGTCGCCAGGAATCGCGCGACTTGCGGGAAACGAATACTCGGTAGAGCATGTAAAGGGCAATTGCCGGAGAGAGCATAAGTAGGACCAGGTTGTAGATTAAAAACGCCATCCGAACACAACTCAACCTTTGCCAATGAGCAGCGTTTCTGCCTTAGCCTCAGCCGTGTTAATTGCCTCTTCGATGCGCCGAGCCGCTGCGGTCTCATCTTCGTCCGCGGCAACGTAGAGTGGGTCTCCAAAGACTATGACCGCACGCGCAAAGGGCGTGGGAATCATATGCGAGTCCCAAGAGCGCAGCCGCTTGCACGGACTACAGGCAACTCCCACGGGTAGAATCGGACAGCCCGACCTCTGGGCAAGGTGTACTGTGCCAGGCTGAACTTTTTTTGGCGGGCCCTTTGGACCGTCAGGCGTTATCGCCATCACCTCGCCTTCTTTTAGCTTACGAATCGATTCGAGCAATGCTCTCGCTCCCTGTCGAGCACTGGAGCCACGTATCGTATGGAAGCCTCTGCTGCGCAGCAAGCGGTTTTGCAACTCGCCGTCACGAGAGAGGCTCACAATCGAATAGAATCCCATATGACGACAATAATAAATAGGCAACAAGGTCACGCCGTGCCAGGGGAGCAACAGGCCGCCCTTGCCGTCAGCCATCACTTTCTCAAGCTTCTCCCAACCTTCAATGCGAAACCGGACGGTCATCGCTATGCCAGTCGCGATGAACCAAAGCAAGCGGAATATTAGTTCTTGCTTGATTCTATGCCAAATGCCCTGACCGCGCTCAGACATCGGATATCTCAGAAACCTCTTCCTCCGACCGTGACTGCAAACGGTAAAGCTGTGAGAACACGCCACCGGAATTGACTAGGTCATCAAACGTGCCTTCCTCAACAACGCGTCCGTGGTCCATCACAAGGATGCGGTCGGCGTTGGTGACGGTGGAGAGCCTATGCGCGATAATGAGCGTCGATCGACCTTTCATCAACCGCTCCAGAGCTTCCTGTACAGCGCCCTCTGATGCAGCATCCAATGAAGATGTAGCCTCGTCCAAAATGAGTATCTTTGGGTCTTTAAGCAGCGCTCTGGCGATGGATATTCGCTGCCTTTGACCTCCCGACAAACCGACACCACCCTCTCCTAGCGGGGTGTCGTAACCGAGTGGCATCTGACCAATGAACTCGTGGGCATTGGCAGCCTTGGCCACAGCGACGATTTCCTCTTTCGACGCACCTGGCCTCCCATAGCTAATGTTCTCAGCAATAGTGCCTCGGAAGAGCAATGTATCTTGCGGAACCATGGCAATGTGCTTCCGAAGACTCTCTATTTTGATATCCCGAACATCAACGCTTTCGACCAGCACTTGGCCGCCCGTAACGTCGTAGAATCTTGGGATTAAATCAGCAATGGTTGATTTTCCGGCCCCGCTGGGCCCGACTATCGCCACAGCCTCGCCGGGATTGATAGTAAACGAGAGGTCCTCGAGTACGACCTCGCCGGGGTTGTATTCAAATTTAACGTTGCGAAACTCAACGCTTCCCTTGACGTCTCTCAGCACAACCGGATTGGCCGGCTCGACGAGATCGGACTTCGTATCGAGAACCTCGAAGATGCGGTCGCCCGCCGCAAGGGTTTGCTGGTAGGTCACGTTAAGGCGACCAAACTGCTTGGCGGCGGCAGCTACCATAAACGCCAGATAAACAAACTCGTTGAGCACCCGGTAGGTGATGTCACCCGTCACTACCATCCATCCACCGATGGAGAGTATTAGAGCAGCAGCAACCCCTCCCATAAGCTCTACAGCCGGCACAACCAAGGCGTTGCGCCGCCAATAGCGCAACATAGCTATCAAACTGTCGGTGTTGGTTTTGCTGAAGCGCTTTACTTCCAGCTCCTCCATGCCAAACGACTTGATAATCCGCACCCCGCGGATGGACTCTTCAATGATTGAGCTGACGTCGGCCAACGACTGCTGAGTGGCAGTGGTAAGAGGCCTGATTCTTTTGGTAAGCCGGTCGATAGCGACGCCCATCAGAGGCACAAAAATGATGGTTGCAAGCGCCAGCTTCCAGCTTTTTACGAACATCATCGCCAAACAGCCTACAATCTGTATTGGACCATCGATTGCCTGGACTACTATAGCGCTGGAATTCTGAATGAGGGTTACATCATTGCTCATTCGTGACATCAGATCTCCGATGCGGCTGGAGTGGAAATAGCGCAGTGGCAGGGTCTGAATATGAGTATAGATTTCCGCGCGGATATCGGCGCCGATCCGGTTCGTAACGGAGGCCACTAGATATGCATTTAGGTAGCCAAAGAGGGCCTTGGGAACATGGATAATTGCCAAGAGGGCGGCCACAATCCAAATCAGCGCGCTCTTGGCACTGTCAATCTCGAACCAGCCGTGTCTGACTCCCCACTTCACTGCCCAGATGTCGGCTACAGGCTTGTTGTCACACGCCGCAGTAAACCACCCGATGAGCTGCCCGACACCCAGGGTACACGCCAACATGACAAGGCCGCAAAGGACAGCTAGCAGCAAGCGCACCTTGTAGAAAAGTATGTAGTTCAATAGGCGTCTTCTTGGGCTCAATGATTGCCCCCGAGTCTGCTGGTAATCAGGGCCAGTGGCGAGAGCCACGGCATATAGGTAACCACACAGAATAGCGAAACAACCAACACGATGACGACGGTAGCGCGAATCTCGTTGTTAACCTTTGCCTGTTCGATTGAGAACTTGGCATCGCCCGCCGAGCGAGGAAACCGAGGCACAAACCTGGGAACTCGGCGGCAGTAGTGGTCAAACTCGGCGCCAAACGTCTCGCGCAGTAATTTCTCTTCGTACGCCACCGCCCCTCCGTGAAAAACCCAGAACAACACCACTCCCGCCAATCCAACCCACGGCCGCCCGCACATAATCAAGAGTCCTACGCTCAGCAAAAAGCTGCCGATGTAAAGCGGATTGCGACACAAAGCAAATGGCCCGTCCGTCGCCAACTTCTTCAGCTTGCTAAGGCACCCAGCCGACCAAATCCTTATCACCTGTCCCATTATCACAAACGGCAGCCCAATCCAAAACACCGTTGGCGTCGGCCGCGCGAAGACCAGAACAGCAAGGGTACCTAGAAACATGAACGCAGTCCTGCGCCGAAACAAAAAATATATAAACCTGTTTATGCTAGGCCTCCCATTTCCAGTACGAGCCGAGCCGCGCGCTCCACCGAGCCCGCGCTACCCAGGCTTTCCTTCACCTCGGCCAAACCCCGCCGCATCGTTTCCAGAGCAACCTTGTCACTCAGAAGCCCGAGCGCAACCCCAGCAATTTTCTCCGGGGTAACGTCTTCGTTAATCAGTTCAGGGCAAACACCGCGCCCGGCGACGATGTTAGGCATGCCTATATGTTCTTCCAGAACCGATTTGCGAAACAGGAACTCAAGGCGCATAATGGCCGACCCGCGGTAGACAATCACCATAGGTGTCCCGAGAATCGCGGCCTCCAGAGTCGCCGTGCCAGAAGTCGCGATCAGCACATCGCTCGCTGCGATGCAGTCATAGGTCCGTTGCTCCACAACACAGATTCGCGGCGATTCCCCTTTGCCGGATGCAAGCGCTCGAACCCGCCGTCGCATTCGGTCCGCCCCGCCCGCTGCCCCGATCACGAACTGCGCCCCGCCGAGACGGCGGTCCATTATCTCCGCGCATTCGATCATTGGGGCAAGGTGCTCCGCAAGCTCGTGGCTGCGGCTTCCCGGCAGCAACCCGATAAGCGGCAGGTCCGGCGACAGGCCGATCTCATCCAGAAAATGCTCTCTAGTAACCGACGGCTTCACGATGTCCACGAGCGGATGCCCGACGAACCTTGCATCGACTCCCTGCTCGACAAGGAAATCTCGCGACCAGAGAAACGGCGTTATCACCTTCCCTCCACAGGCCAGTAATTTGGCGGCGTTTCTGGGCCTGCGCCGCCACGACGACGGTGGGAAGTAGTAGACAACTTTGATGCCGTGCTTAAAGGCTACCTGAGCAAGCCTGATGTTGAACGCGCCGTAGTCGATGGGCACAAAGACATCCGGCCTGCGCCTGAGAAGCTCGGAACGCAGCCGGAAATACTTGGTGGCAATGCGCGGGATGGACTTGAGTGTTTCGAACACACCGATCGTCCCGCCTCCGGTGGTATCGACAACAATCTCAACGCCTGCTTCCCGCATCTTCGGTCCGCCGGCTCCCCATAAGACAGCGTCTTCGTGCAGCCTCAACAGCTCCCGGGCCAGGTAGGATCCGTTCAGGTCGCCCGAGGATTCACCCGCCGATACCGCGATCGAGAAAGCCACTATTACTTCCTTGGGGCCTCCAACTGCCTGCCACCGAAGCCCAGCCGCACGTTGCGGATGAAATCCAGCAGGTAGTTTAGCTCTTCGCTCGGTTCGATCTCGTTTTCTATAGCCTCAAGGGCTTGCGAAACGTTGAGATTGGAGCGATAGAGCAACTTGTAGGCCTGGCGAAGATCGGAGCGCACTTTCGGGCTCACGCCGCTGCGGCGAAGTCCTATGACGTTCAAGTCGAAGACCTTTGTAGGGCGTCCGTCGGCAACCACAAATGGCGGCACGTCCTGCACTACCTTCGAGAACCCGCCGACCATCGCAAGCTTGCCGATCCTGACCTTCTGATGAACGCCGACAATCCCTCCGAACACCACTTTGTCTTCGACAATGGTGTGTCCGCTGATACCGACGTAGTTGGCCATGGTGATGTTGTTGCCGATCCGACAGTTGTGGCCGATGTGGCAATAAGCCATCAGCATGTTCTGATCGCCGATTACGGTGGCTTCTCCGTCGCCGCTGGCGCGGTGGATGGTAACATACTCCCGAATTATGTTGCCATCGCCAATAGTGAGATAGGTTTCCTCACCGTGGTATTTATAATCTTGAGGATTCCCGCCCAGAACGGCACACGACATTATTTTGCAGTCCTTGCCTATGGTGGTATTCGCCTCAATGATTACGTGAGCGTCGACTTGCGAATTGTCGCCAATACGCACGTTCTTGCCGATCACGGAGAAAGGGCCTACGACTACTCCCTGTCCCAATTCGGCGCTCGGATCGACAATCGCGGTCGGATGTATTTCGGTGGTGCATCCAGTGTTTTTCATGTGCTCACCCGAGCCCTACTCCCCATCTTTCTCGACGACACTGTCGGCTAAGCTCTTCCTTTTTTCTCTCTCAACCAGGGCAAACATGAACTCGCCTTCCGCGGCCACCTCGCCGTCAACTCGCGCCACAGCGCGCACCTTGCCTATGTTGCCCTTTGTTGCTATAAGTTCCACATCCGTAACCAGTGAGTCCCCGGGAACCACGGGTCGTCTGAATCTCACTTTGTCCATACCGCCAAAGTAGGCCAGCTTGCCGGAATTACCCGTCATCGACAACAAAAGCACACCTCCGACCTGTGCCATTGCCTCGCAGACGAGAACTCCCGGCATTACGGCGTGTCCGGGAAAATGGCCTTCGAAGAACTCCTCGTTGATGGTAACGTTTTTGTAGCCGCGAGCGCTCTTTTCGGGCACCAATTCAAGTATCCGATCGACCAAGAGAAACGGATACCTGTGCGGCAGCACATCCCGTATTTGTTCGATATCAAGCATTTTGGCCCCCAAGCACTTTGCTAATGGCGTAATTCGGCAGAAGCATTAGCAGGCATCACGCGACTTCATGCTTTCGCATATCTTCGTCGCAAACTCAACATTGAGTGTGTGTCCCGATTTCACGGCCAGCACATCAGCCTGCAATAGCCCGCCGATAAGAGAGAGGTCGCCCACCAGGTCCATCACCTTGTGACGCGCCAACTCGTCCGGGAAGCGCAAATCGGAGCTCATGTGATCGCGCCAAATAACAATGACATTTTCGATGCTCCCGCCACGGGCAAGTTCGCTATCAAGTAGCCCGGCTACCTCTTCATATAACACAAATGTGCGAGCAGGCGCAATGCGGTCCCCGAAATCGCTCTCGTCAAGTTGATAAGTAATGGTTTGCGAGCCGATCAATGGGTGGTCGTAGTTCATCACATAAGTTATGCTGAGTCGCTGAGCCGGGACCGCAAGAACGAACGAGTCTCCTCTCTGCACCCAGACGGGCTCGGTGAGTGTAATGACCCGCCTGACAGCGTCTAGCTCGGCAATTCCTACTGAATCAATAGCATCCACGTACGGGCGCGCGCTGCCGTCGAGAGCGGGAGTCTCATTGCCGAAAACTTCTATCACCGCATTGTCGACCCCTCTACCCCTCAATGCGGCCATAAGGTGCTCAATGGTGCGCACGCGCGAGCCGTTATAGCCGACAGTAGTACCTCTGGACGTGTCAACTACGTGGGTTGCCAACCCAGGGAACCTGTGATTGCCGTCGCTAAAGACGATGCCAGTGTTCTCTTGCGCCGGATGTATGATCACACTGGCACTGTCGCCGCCGTGCAAACCGCGACCGGACAGCGCAACGCTGTCCTTAAGAGTCGTCTGGCACGTGACGAACGCACTCCGGTCATCGGCTTTCTGTCGATGCCGATCAGTCCCGCGCATCACTGTTATGGTCATGTTTCACCCCCGCGCGGAGCTCTTGGAGTTCGCCTTCCAAGGCTCGTATGCGTTCCATCATTTCCGGCAGGCGCAGCCAAGCTGCCTGTGCTCGCTTCTCCGCGCGGTGATCTCGTGCCGGAAACCCCGAGACCACAGAACCTCGCTTGATATTTCCGATAACGCCAGCCCTGGCGGCCACGATGCAACCATCTTCGATCACTACGTGATCCTTAACGCCAGTTTGGGCGGCCAACGTAACCCCGTTGCCTATCTCCACGCTCCCTGCAATACCGCTCAGAGCAACGATGATACAGTTCTTGCCTATCTTCACGTTATGGGCTATATGCACGAGATTGTCGATCTTGGTGCCATCGCCCACGATAGTTGCGCCCGTCTTGGCGCGATCAATTGTGGCATTCGCACCGATCTCCACATCGTCGCCGATCTCCACCCTGCCCAAATGGGGAAACTTAACAAGACCCTTGTCGCCGGGCACATAACCAAAGCCGTCCGAGCCGATCACCGCCCCAGCGTGCACAATGACACCCCGGCCCAACGAGCAGTCTCTATAAATCGCGACTCCCGGATGAAGCACGCACTCATCGCCGATTCGAACGTTTTCGCCAACGTAGACGTTCGGATATATTATACAGTTATCACCTACACACGCCCCCGCGCCTACATAGGAGTTGGGACCGATCGCAACGCCGCGCCCCAAGCTAGCCCCTGATTCTACAACCGCTCCAGCAGCTATTCCGGCCCGAATGGCCGAATTGTGATCGCTAAACAAACTCAGAACTTTCGCGAATGCCTCTTCCGGCTTTGCGCAGCATATCACATTTCGCCCCGGCGCAGCATCAGCAAGTTCTTCGCCAACTATAATGCACTCAGCTTCACTCGCAAGAGCCTTTTCGAGAAATCGTCGGTTGGCGGCAAGAACTACGTCGCCAGCACGCGCTTCCTCGGCCGACGCTACTCCAATCACTGCTGCCTCGACATCACCCCGAACCTTTCCGCCGATCGCAGCGGCCAACGCGCCTACAGTAGTCCGCATACGTCACGAGCCCAGCGGCCGGCTCAACACCGGCTCGCAGTCTTCCCACAACCTCTCTCGCAACAACTGGCCGAACCAATGAGTCTGGTCCGGCAGCCGCCCCCGGGAAAAGCTGATCGTGCAGCCATTTTCTCGCGCAATGCTCTGCGCGGCGCGAACTACGTCTCTCCTCATTCGCTCCTTAACTTCCGTTATGCGCCGGCAAAGCACCATTTCGTGATGTTTGGCTACATCTACTACAGCGGGCCTATAAGCTCGAATCTGCGGGCTCAGCTTTTGGGCTCCGCTTGGAGCAAACCTGCCGCCAAACGAAATGCCATCAAAGAGGTGAAGCTCCCGAACTATCTCATGTCGAGCAACGGCCGAGCACTTCTCAATGCGATTGCTCTCTCCATGCCGATATTCGGCCAACGCCTCTTCCGCCTTGTCTTGGGCCTCCTGGAAAAGCTTCTCAATCTCGGATCTGGCTTCATCGGATATCGCGCGAAGCCTGGCATCGCGCTCGTCATCGATAGCTTTGAGCTGAGTTTCGGCCAACGAAAGCCTATCCCCAAGACCAAGATCCACGCCGAGACCTTTTGCCGCGCGGCGCATCGCGATAACCCTTAGCTGGGCATTGACCCGATCGTGTAGTCCCAAACCAGCCATGGCCCCAATCCGTAGCGAAGCGACATTGCTTACCTGGCGAGCCCGTGCCAGAGCCTCTGCCAAAAAACTTCTCCTCATCCTGAAGCCGGCCGCCCTCGCCCTGGCATCAAGGGCAACGCGCTGGTCGAAATCCAACTTGCACAGAGCATTAGCAGCCTTCTCAGCCGCACGTGACTCGAGCTTGAGCCGCTGCTCAACGTAGCGCCTAGAGAAAGCGCGGCGTTCAGTGGACCTCGACCCCACCTCAGGGCTAATATCGCAGTCAAGCGGTTCGGAAAGCCGCAAATCAGCCGCGACCTGCTCCATTGACGTAAGGGCATCGTAGCTCGGATGAAATCGCATGAGTTTAGCAACGTCAACGAATACCTCACGTTGAACGCCGCTATCCCTTCTTGGACTGCCCGCAGGGCCGTATGAGAACGACACGCCGACCGCAAGCACGGCCAGCAAAATCGCTGCTATGACGTAGAAAACAAATCTCAAGCCTCAGACTCCGGAACGTCCGTATTTCCCTATTCGAGCTTGGCAATAACTTCGTCCGTTATGTCAATGCCTCCGAAGAGCACTGCTTCCTTGGCGATAACCACCGTTATCGCTTTTGCCTGTGCGACCTTGTTTATGGCTTCTCTGAGGTCGTTTTCAGCCTTGGTGTTAAGCTCCTGCATCTTGCTCTGAAGCTGGCCTTCGTAGTCCCTAGCAAGTGCGCTACCGGTGTCCTTAGATTTTTGCTGCATATCGGAAAGAACCTTCTGCCTGGCTTTCTGCTGCTCATTGGGTTCCTTGGTTTCCTGAAGAGCTTTGAGCTCGGCGTCACGGGCTCGCTCGATGTCCTCAAGTTCTTTAATGCGGGCTTTGTCTTTGTCGGAAGGGTTGTCTTTGGTCTTAAGCTCGATGAGCTCCTTTATTTCATTCTCGTCGAGCATCATGTTCTGGCTGCGTATATCGAGCTTCGTAGCCAGGGACTGCCTGAGTTTGTTAAGGTCCTCAGTGTAGTGCTTGATGCGGGGAGCATCTTTGTAGGCTCGCTCCGTATCGACGATACCGATCTTAATTTCTGCAGCAGCCCACACGCAAGTTGCCAACGACACGGCGGCAACGCAAATGGCCAACGTCCACGCGATCCTGCGTGTTATGATCATCCGGTGCACCTCTTTCATACGTTGCGGAGGCTGCACACGCCGCCTCCGCTGAACTCGATTATAGCACGACTTACAATGGCTCAACAAGCAAAAGAGCCCGCAAAAACCGGACAGCGAGACACAAAACACGTTGTATTGTTGAAGACGCGACAACGCACGAGATATTGCCGCGAACTTACTCTTTTTTGCAGCAACACAACAACGGGCCGGGGCAGCACCCCGGCCCGACGCCATTCTGCTGGTTGGCGAGTCGCCCTAGAAAGCGTGTCCCATGCTGAAGTGGGTGCGGCCGCCTTCGCTGCCAATACCATAGTCAAGCCTAAGATGGCCAATGGGAGTCGAGACTCTCATGCCAATACCTGTGCCGAAGTGCCCGCTGAAGGATTTCCCCTGCGACAAGGAAGCAATAAAAAAGTCCGGATTGCCGTTCCAAGCGTCACCGTAGTCCACAAACAAAACGCCCGAAATGGACTGCGCGATCGGCTTTCGAAGTTCCACACTAAGCAGCATCATCTGATTGCCCCAGAACCTGTCCTCTCGATAACCTCTAAGACTCTCACCGCCGCCCACGAAGAACTGCTCGAAGAACGGCAAGTTACCCGTAGATGTACCGGCCCTAAAGCGCACCGCAAGCGTCACGCGCTTGTCCTGTGGACTGGTCTTGCGACCACCACGACTGAAGTAACGGCGAACGTCAACCGAGAACTTGCTAAACCCGCCCGTAAACGGCACTGGCTCCGCCAGCGGAGTGTAGCGCACCGAGTTAATGTTATTGCCGTACTCAGCGGAAATAGCCTCATAACCGCCCGCAGCCGGATCGAGATCGAAGTCCCGTGTGTTGTGGACAAGGCGAAGGGACACTCCGGCTATGTCTCCGGTCTGAACGATGTTAGCATAGGCAATCTGGTTCAGCAGACTGGGATCGGTCTCGACTCTCTCGAAACGGCCACCGATGTAGGCGCGCGTCGTCCTGTTGAGAGGTCTACTGAGCGTGATATCACCGCCCGTGTGACGCTCGTTGTAAGGATTATCGCCGCTTATTGTCCCGCTATTGAGAATGCCGGAAGAGAATCGGTATAGAACCTTGTTGTAACCATTAATAGAGAGCGAGGTATTGTGCTTATCGATCCACGGTTCGTAAAAGCCGAGTTCGTAACTGGTCGGCCCGCCGACCGCGTCGGATGTTCCCTGCTCCCAGAGCAAATTCACTCCCTGACCGCGCCCGCGGAAGTTGGTCTCCGAGAGCCGAGCCTGGCCCACCAACCTCTGCTTGGAGCTGTAGCCGAAGCCCACTGAAATCTGCCCGGTCTTCTTCTCGACCACGGGGATTACTATCTTGACACTGCCGAGATCGGATCCAGGGGTGATCTGGTAGTTCTTGATTTCTTCGAGGATATCGAGGTTATAAATGCGGATAATGTCTTCCTTGAGCGTCTTGACGTTGAACACCTGCCCGGGCTTGGTGCGCATTTCCCTGAGAAACACAAACGACTTGGTCTTCTTATTGCCCGTGATTTCGACGCTTTCGACGGTGTGCACTAGAACTGGCACAGTAAGAATACCTGTCTTGGCATCAACGCCAATGTCCTCGGTGACGTAAGCAATGTAGCCCTCTTCACGATAAAGGCCTATGATGGCTTCTATGTCCTGATCCAGCGTGGTAGAGTTTAGCACCTGACCCGCCTTGGTCTTCATCAAGCCGAGTATCTTGGCAGCAGGTATAGGCTCGCTTCCCACAACCTTTACTTCAGTAATCCTGGGGTTCTCGGTGACCTCGAAAGTTATCTTTATACCGCCAGGCACATCGTCGCGATGGACGGTGACAGCACTGAAATAACCCAGGGACATAATGGCAGCTTTGTCCTTCTCGACCGCCTGATCCGTGAATTCATCACCCGCCTTGAGCGAGATAGCGTTGCGAATTGTGTCGGTGTTGATGTTTTGGTTGCCCTGAACACCAATCTCGACAACTCTAGGCGTCTGCGCAAACACCGACTGGGCACAAAACGCCATCATCAACGCCACCAGCACGCTGAAAACTTGACATCGAAACGAACACCTACAACGAAGCATCTACACAACTCCTCCTTCGCCAATCCCAACCCCACGGGTAACGCTGAGATTATATACCACGGCATCTCGCTTCCACAACACCGCCCCGTCCACTCACTCGACCAAATACGGCTCAAGCTTTCGACGAAGCATTCCTCGCGCCCTAGCAATGCGAGTCCGCACCACATCGACCGTAAGGTCTGCGACCCTCGCGATCTCCTCGTAGGAAAGCCCGTGCAGTTCTCTCAAGACGGCCACTATTCTATAGTCGTGTGGAAGTTCGCTTATTGCCTGCTCAATTCTTTCCACAAGCTCTTGTCGGCCCACCAGCGCTTCTGGACTTGCCACTCGGCCAACCGACAGTGCATCGTAATCAACGAGCGCATCGACTTCGCAATTCCGTCGTCTCTCTTTCTCCTTAAAACGATTCTTGCACTTGTTAACGGCTATCCGATAGAGCCAGGTAAACTCGGAGGATTTGCCTTGGAACCTTGACAACGCCCCGTACGCCGCCACAAACGTCTCTTGGGTCAGGTCTGCGGCTTCGTCCCTATCCCCCACAAGCCGGAAAATGAGATTGTATATGGGCTTCTCGTACTTATCTAGAAGCCAGTCGAAATCTATCGCCACACCAAATACCCAAAGCAATACTCAGTTAAAAGCTCTCACCAAACCGATCTCGACGTCAGTGACCTCCTGACTGGTGAAACCGACGCTAATAGAGTAGAACCTCTTGAATCGATACCCGAACCTAAACTCCCAGGCAGCATCCTTGACGTTTGCGTAGCTAGCCAAGAGTTGCTGGTAGTATGACGTATAGAAGTTGCCGAACAGCTTTGTCGAGAAAAACAACGACAGCGGAGAGATCGAGCTGTATTCCAAGGTGAACTGCTCGAAACCCAGCCGTTCCACAAACAGCGCCTCAATCGGCGCGAACAGGGTGCTTGCGCCGACGGCGGTAAGCAAGTTGCCCAATTCCTGTTTCAGACCCTCTTCCCCAGACGTAAACACTCCCTCAATATGACCCAGCGAAGCCAGCATCCGTTCGCGACTGAGCCCACCTGGCTTAGATGTGAGCGATATTTGCATGTTCTTGGCAAGGCCGGAGACACCCAAGATAATTTCGTATCGCTCGCGCCTGTTGAAAGGTCCTAGCGCAGTAACGTAGGACGTCGCAGTAAAATCGACCCTGATTTCGGGTTCGGCAGGCGGGGCGTAGGTGGCGACTATCTGACCACCGGGGACCACGCGGAGCCGCGAGGCTGCGAGCCGAATGCTTCCCTCATCGACACGCATAGCGAGCTTTAGAACAGGACTGTTGAGAGTACCGGTGAGATCACCCCCACCAGCAACTCGGAGCGATACGTTTGGCGGCGCAACGATCACGTCACGGCCGATTTTTATGCTCACGTTGAAAGATGGATTTATCTCAAATGCCGTTTGCTTGCGCTCTGGCATCGCCTCGGGAACCAGGAATGCAAGGCGACTATCGTAGATCAACAGTCCGGGCACCCCGCCGAGTGCATCAGCAACTATCGGACTGCGCAACGGACCCTTAATCGCAAGGCCGGCGTCAACGCGGAGGACCACGTCTTCCTGGAAACCGAGCAGGTTCTTTTCGGAGACGGTTAGGCCGGACGCGGACACCATTACATCGAACTCACCTGGATTGCCAATCGTCACATAGCTTCCTTGCTGAACGACAAGTGACCCTCCCCCGCTAGACTGCGCCGTAAATTGGTTGACAAGTATCTTGTCGCCATCGAAGGCAATGTCGACGTCTATGTTGGTGAGATCGCTAGTCAAGCCGCGCAGCGCCACGGTGCCCTTGTTAACCTTGAAGGAACCGCTCATCGAGGGAGCAACAAGTGTACCCTGGACATCCAACTGAGCCTCAATATCGCCCGTGGTACGGCCCGTCTCCACAAGTTTCCAAAACTTGCCGATAATCGACAAATCCTGTTTGTTAAGTCGCGCAGAAAACTCAAGGGGCTTGTCTTCGGGCACGCTGTAGTTGGACCAATCCCATGGCAGGTAACCTTGGGCCACCGCTTGATGTTTTCCCACAGCTAGGATAATGTCGGAAAACTCAACTCTGTCAGTTTTAACCTCAATGCGGCTAGCACGGAGGCGGTCGAAGCCTGCTCCGTGAAGACTGGGATTGACTACTTCGATGGAACCGACAACTTTTGGTTGTCGCACGTCTCCCGTTACCGAGAACTCCGCGGAAGATAGACCGCTGGGCGTGTTTTCTCCTAGCCACGGTCTTAGTCTCTGGAGATCAAGGTTTTGAGCAGAAACATCCAATTGGACATTTCCGTTTGCGTAGAGCGGATTCCCGACGGCTATTAGGCTAGTCTCTCCGGACGAAGCAAGAGCCTTGTCTAGGACAACAACGCCATCCTTCGTCGAAGCAACCAACTCGACTCGTTGGACTTTCTGTACGTCAAAGCCCACGTTCTCTGCCGTAAGCGAGAGCAAACCGTCAGGATTGGCAAGACATCCCCTCAGCTCAATGCTGCAGTTGGCCACTCCGCTGGTAAGACGTGGAATCCGGCTGAGCGACTGCCGCAGGCCAGCTCCTTCCGGCGTGCCCAGGAATGGGCTGCGGATGAGCACGTCCCATAGGTCAGGAACTAAGGCATCACGCACCACACCCACCGCGGCAGTCAGGCAGTTGGAGGCGATGTTGTAGTCAGCAACCCTAAGGCTGTAGAGCTGCTGTCCTCGCCTGAGTCCGACTTCCGCGGATTTTACCACTCCGTCAAAGTAATCGGCCTGCCAGTAGGCATCATCTAACGAGATTCCGTTTACCGTGAACCCCGTGATCTTGCCGCCCACCGACAAACTAGGCGCGTCCAGCAAACCTGAGATTGTCCCTTGAGCACTCGCAATGCCAGTAAGTGTGACGTAAGCGTTGATTCTATCGGAGATGCGAGCCAGGTTCAAGTCCGAAAGATGGATGTTACCCTCGACCGCTCGCGTGTCCAGCGAGTAGACACCAGCGACTCCCAGCTTCGCTTCTTGTGTGACAATGGAGAGCTCGGGAATCGTCAGGATGCCGTCCCTAAGCTCGGCCACGGCTTTCGCGGAACTGATGGGATAGCCAAACACCTTTCCATCCTCGACCCTAAGGTCGGCACTGGCGACAAGGCCCGACAGAGGCGTTTCCGACCTGCGAGCGTAGACTCCGTCGATTTGGATATCCCCTACGACAGCCCCAGATGCGCTATAGTCCCGCCCAAGTAGCTCGGCTAGCTGCTGGACCGTGAGCCTCTCCACGTGTCCTTTGGCGCTGACGTTGATCCTGTCCGTGCCAAGACCTTGCAGAATGCCGCTGAAGTTAAGTTCTGCTGGGAAAAGCCTAGCCGTGCCGGCAGCAACTCGAACCCGGCGGCCATCGCTTGCGACAGCGGCGCGAAGGTAGTCAATCTGGTACTTGCCATATCGCCCATCGAAGACTTCAAGGACTCCCGTCACGCCGGGATTGGACAGCAAGCCAGATACCCTGCCACGAAAGTACCCCACTCCGCCAATGTCAGGGCGTCTTGCCATCTTGCCCGCAGAGGCGAGGTCGATACCCTCGGCAGCCAATTCTATACCAATGCGCGACTTCGACAAGCTTCCCCGCGCCTGAACCCGCCCCCCAAAGACATCCAGCACTGTGATACGCGACACGTGAACCGTGTTGCCAGTGTAGGTTACTTCACCGCTGGCGGAAGAGAATCGTGTCTTATCAACCCGGCCAGACCCGACATTGAAACCGGCTGTCACCACCGGAGAACTCGATGGCCCGTTAATGGCAAACGTCACGTCGGCAAGTCCGGAAGCCGTGACTCCCGCGATGCCTGGAACGCACTGTAGCGGCAGGTTATTCACGCGACCGGCTAGTTTTAGGCGAGCACCATCGCTGAGCCGGACGGCACCGGTCATCGTAGCCTGCCCGCCCATCAGCTTGAAAACTGCCGAGCCAATAGTAAGGTGCCCGCGGTCGTAGGTTGCGACAAGCGAGACATCGTTGGCCCTGACGCCCCGTATTTGCGCGTCGGGTATACGTGCTCGGACAGTAATCGTAAGTCGGGGCAACCGGCCTACTACCCCGACACTCAGCGGCCCCGTGCCGCTCACACGCAACGCCTTCGGAATACCTAGCGCCCTTGCGAGTGAGGCAAAGTCGGCCCGATGAGAAGTGACCCGAAGGTCGAGCAAGGGTCTCGAGAAGTTCTCGATAGCGCCGGTGATCCGAATCGGACTGTTAGCCGAGGCGCCGACAACGCTGACAACTGCGTTAGTTCCGTTGAAGGCGATGCTGCCATCCGCCGATTCGATAGGCTCGCTCAGACCGACGATACGCGTCTTCACGCCACGCAGGTCAGTCACGCCCGTTAGCTCTTGCAACTTCCATCTGGTATCCCGCAGCATCTTAATACCGGCGACCACCTTTAGTCTGCCGGATGCCGGCTGGATGGATCGCCACAGGCCGAAGTAGTCAGTGGCTTTCTGTGCCGAGACATCGGACGCAGTAACGTCTATTCTCAGCCACTTTTGCCTCGAGTTGTAAAGCCCGATAGCCCGAGAACGAGAAAAGACTGAGGGTTCGCCTTTGCCCCAAACGGTGAACGAGTAGGTCGGGTAGGCGCGGGCGTTTATGGTTCCATTGACATTGGAAACGCGCAAAACAGCCGGAAGTTTCCTGGCCTTGGCGGCGTAGTCTACGAACCTGGTCTTGCCGTCGTAGATGACAATCCTGCCCAAGAACGGCGGTCGCTTGGGACCCGGTCTTAGAAGATCTTGGACGTTGAACCTACCGGTGCTGCTACGCACCAACAATAGATCCGGCTCGTAGACCTCCACACGAGATATGCTCTGTGCTCCTTTTCCGCCGAAGACGAGGGCCACCCAGTCATATTTGATTATCACGCGCCGCGCTTCGGCGAGCACACCGTGGGACAGGTCAGCGCCCTTTGATATTCTGACTCCGCGAAGCTCCGCTAGACCCAACGGAGTAAGCGTCGCCTGCTTCACTCTCACTAGCCTGCCCAAACGATTTGTGAGCTGCTCGGAAAAGATAAGGTTCGCGCTACGTAGGGCGCGGTCAACTTGCGTCACGACGTAGAATGCACCGACCACGAGGATTGCCAGCGCTGGCAAGTATTTGATCAACGCGACCGCGAACTGAGTGCGCCGACTCATTTTGGCTCACCCTGTTCCCGGATCAGACGAAGCCCAAACTCTAGCGCCATCTCCCGAGCACACACCTCGCGCACAACCGCCATATCGGGTGGCACTGCCATTAGCTCTCTGAGCGACGTAATGCGGTCGGATGACAAGCCGCAAGGGTTTATCAGGGCAAAGTGTTCGGTGATGGGATCGACGTTGAGCGCAAAGCCGTGATAAGTAACCCATTTGCGAACAGCGATTCCGATGGAACATACCTTCTTATCGCCAACCCACACACCGGCAGGACCGTTGCGACTGCCTTCGAGCCCGAATTCGGCAAGCGCATCAATTATGCTTTGTTCAAGCTTTCTGAGAAATCCATGCACATCAAGACCCAGCTTGCGCAGCGGCAGGATGGGATAGCCGACTAGTTGGCCAGGGCCGTGGTAAGTAATATCTCCTCCCCGGTCCGTCTTGGCAAGGTCGATCCCAGAAGCACGAAGTACCTGTGGACTGCAAAGAAGGTTGGCGGCATGCGTCTTTACCCCCATGGTGATTACGGGATCGTGTTCGAGGAGGAGTATCGCGCCCGGCACGTCTCCGGAAGCGCAACGATCGTGGAGCCGATGCTGAATATCGAGTGCTTTTGTATAGCTTATGCGCTCTATGTTGTACAGATGGCAGTCCCAGTCGGAGGACGACGCATCGGCGATCTTTGTGACTGAGCTATCTGTCCCCTTATGCGGCATCTTTCCTCCGACAACTGCGGGCGTAGCGGTTGAACTTAGTATACCCAGGGGCAGGTAGAGGGTCAACTGCATCGTACGACTGGGTTGTCGGATCTACCCCCAGTATTTGCGGTCCAAGCTACGGTATTGAACGGCTTCGGCTATATGCTCTACGCCTATCGGCTCTGAGCCGGCAAGGTCTGCTATTGTCCGAGAAAGCTTCAGTATGCGGTCATAAGCCCGCGCCGAAAGGCGAAGCTGTTCGATGGCTTGCTTGAGCATTAACTCCGCCTCGGGAGTAAGCTTGCAATGCTGCTTTATATGCCGAGTGCCCATTTGAGCGTTGCAAAAAATACGTGTACCAGAGAAGCGACGATACTGCACTTCGCGCGCACGACGAGTGCGCTCACGTATTGATGATGAAGTTTCTCCCGGAATCTTGGACAACAATTCGGTTTGTTTGAGCCTCGGCACCTCAATGTGGATATCGATCCGATCCAGCAACGGCCCGGAGATTCGCTGGAGGTATCTATGAATCATCTGAGGAGTACAAGTACAGGGCTTGATATGGTCGTTGAAAAAGCCGCACGGACACGGGTTCATAGCAGCGACAAGCATGAAGTTGGCTGGATAAGTAAGAGACGCCTGAGCGCGCGCGATGGTCACGGTGCCGTCCTCAAGCGGCTGGCGCATCACCTCCAGCACGTCACGCTTGAACTCCGGCAGCTCGTCCAAAAACAGCACTCCGTGGTGAGCAAGACTTACTTCGCCCGGCCTCGGATAGGTGCCGCCGCCTGTCAGGCCGGCGTTAGAGATCGTATGATGAGGCGAACGGAAGGCGCGGCGCGTGATAAGGGCTTCGTGAGCGCTAAGCAGGCCACAAACGCTGTAGAGCTTCGTAACCTCAAGCGCCTCTTCCATACTAAGCGGCGGAAGTATTGTGGGAATGCGTCGCGCGAGCATGGTCTTGCCGCTGCCGGGCGGGCCAACCATAATCACGTTATGCCCACCGGCCGCCGCTACTTCCAATGCGCGCTTTGCCGCCTCCTGGCCTCGAACATCGGCGAAGTCCACATCGTAGTTCGGATCATCCAGGGCATCAAGCTCTTTTATATCGAATATAGCCGGCAGCATCTTATCCGGCTCGTTCATAACTTGAACGGCCTCAGTAAGAGTAGTGACGGGGTAGACATCCACCTCACTCACGATGGCAGCTTCCTTGACATTGTGGGCGGGAACGACAACTCGCCTCAACCTGGCGTGACGCGCATTCAGCGCGATAGGAAGGACGCCGCTTACCGGCCTCACCGCGCCGTCAAGGCTCAGCTCGCCAACCATAACACAGTCCTCCATGGACTCTGGATCTACTTGACCAGTAGCGGCAAGTATGCCAATGGCGATGGGCAGATCGAATGATGGCCCCTCCTTACGAACATCAGCAGGAGCGAGGTTGATGGTAATCTTGCGGGAAGGGAACTCAAGGCCGCAGTTCTTGATAGCAGCCCGAACTCGCTCCTTGGATTCCTGTACAGCGGCGTCAGGAAGACCAACAATGGTAAAGCTAGGCAGAGCCGGGGTAATATCGACCTCGACTTTGACGGTGTAGGCATCAATGCCGTTGACGGCGCTAGAGTTGACCCGAGCGAGCATGGTTTCTCCCTGACGCAATTATATAGACGATCTTGCTGCGCGGTCAATGACACTATTTGACACCCGCAAATGGTTTGCCGCTATTTACGAGGCATCTTGCGGATCTGTGATCCGATAACTTGGCATCGCGAGAGTTTTTCGTGGCAGGACTACGCGCCGGTGTGGGCTAACTAACCTTCGTTTGTCCAATTTCGATATGTGATGGGAAGAGAGTTATGTCGTTTGACGAGAGATTCAACCAGCTTAACTGCACTATAGAGCAATCACATCAGGCGCGTTCGGCCAATATGGAACGTTTCCGCGCCGAAATCGACTTTGCGAAGTCATTCGCTGAGTTGTTCCCGGAAAAGAAGGAGAAGTGGCAGGGTCTGATTATCGAAGCGCTGGAATTGTTCGCAAAGGCGCTGGCAGGCCACGGTCCGCTAGATGTGAAGAAGACTGTCGCGAAGGCCGAGGAGATCTTGGAGCCGATTGGAAAGGCCGCGAAGGAGTATACGATCCATTGCTGCGGACACGCTCACATTGATATGAACTGGATGTGGCCCTGGCAAGAGACGGTAACGGACACTATTGACACTTTCAGTACCGTCAACCAGCTTATGGACGAGTTCCCGGAATTTCACTTCAGCCAAAGTCAAGCATCCACTTACTTTGCAATGGAGCAATATTGCCCTGAGATATTCGAGGCGATCAAGAAGCGCGTTAAAGAGGGTCGCTGGGATGTAACTGCGAGCATGTGGGTAGAGGGCGACAAGAACATCGTTTCCGGGGAATCGCTATGCCGTCACCTACTCTATACGCGGCGATACTTCAAGGAGAAGATGGGTCTGGAACCTGAAGACGTAAAGATCGACTGGTCTTGTGACACGTTTGGCCATGCCCGAACTCTGCCTTCGATTCTGACGCGCGGATCGGTGAGTCGTTATTACTTCTGCCGCACCGGTCCTGGGCCGTGGCTGTTTAAGTGGCGGTCGCTAGACGGGTCCGAGATATTGGCCTACAACGACAAAGGCGGCTACAACGGGACCATAGATCCGGGTTTTATGCGTTATCTGTTCTGCGAGTTTGTAAAGCAGACAGGCTTGAAAGACTTCATGTATATGTATGGCGTTGGCGATCACGGCGGAGGACCGACTCGACGCGATCTGCGGAAGGCATCTGAGATGAGAGATTGGCCGATCTTTCCGGTTGTCAAGCTCAGCACGACCGATGCGTTCTTCACAGCCATTGAGAAGGCGAATCCCGACCTACCGGTGGTTGAAAAGGACTTGAACTTCACGTTCGAGGGTTGCTATACCGCGCAGACCAACATCAAGCGCGCCAACCGCATAAGCGAAATAGTCCTTCCAGAAGCTGAAACGATGGCCGTAATCGCCAAGGCGCTGGACAAGATGCCGTATCCATCCGACTTGTTTTTCACAGGTTGGCGATACGCGCTGTTCAATCACTTCCACGACATCCTGCCCGGCTCCGGAGTCAAGGCTACTTATGAGTATTCGCAGGGACTTTTCCAGGAAATTCAGGCTATGACTGCCGCTGTTCGCACCCGGGCTTTGCGACGGTTGGCGACTCTAGTAAACACAGCAAGCGCGGCAAAGGCCAAACCCAGCATTATGGGATCAGGCTACGGCGACGGCCTTGGCGCCGGATCCGGTGATCCGAGCTTGCCGGGCGGCATGACTGCCCGAAATGCAGGGGCGCCCTACGCCGAGCCGGTATTAATCTACAACCAGAAGCCTTGGAAGCGCTCCGAGATGGTCTACGCCAAGGTATGGAATAAACCGGTCTCTGACGAATGCGTAGTTGCGCGCGATCAGTTTGGAGTCGAGGTGCGAGGGCAAGTGGTAGCACGGGGACACTACTGGGGACACGAATTCGCGACGGTGGCGTTCCCGGTCGACGTGCCGGCGTTGGGCTACAAAGTATATGCTATAGACAACGCACCTACACCCGCCGAGCCGGGAAAGGCGAGTCTAACCAAATGCCTGCTTGACGGCACGGAGACGATGATACCGGAGATCAACGAAGGTGGCGTGCTGGAGAACGAGTTCCTGAAGGTAACCATAGACCATGCGTCAGGCGCGATAAAGAGCTTGATCGACAAGGAAACCCACTTCGAATATGTGCAGCCAGGAGAGTTGATGGGCGTGATCGAGGCCTATCAGGAGATTCCGCACGGAATGAGCTCCTGGATCATCGGCCAGATAGGCGAGATGGTACGGCTGGACAAGAATGGTCGATTGAGCATTACCCAGCGGGGACCGAACCGGGTGGCCGTAAAGACCGAGCACACGTACCGCAACTCCAAGATCTGGGTGGAGATTGGCCTAAACTCCGGCTCGCGTATGGTTGACTTCAAGTTCAACGCCTACTGGGTCGAGCGTGGTTGTCCGGAAACGGGAGTACCGATGCTGCGGGTGGCTTTCCCGATTAACATCAATGACGGCATAGCTACCTACGAGATACCTTTTGGCAACCAGGTAAGACCGCAGAGCCCGCAGGAAGTGCCGGCGCTTAAGTGGGCAGATGTCTCAGGGAAAACCGTGAGCGGGCCGCAGGGACTAACGCTGGTTAACGACAGCAAGTATGGGCATTCGTGCAACAACAACGTGCTAAGGCTGACGCTTATTCGGTCAAGCTATGAGCCGGATCGCCTGCCTGAGGTCGCAGAGCACGAGATCAAGTATGCGATAGTTCCCCACAATGGTATGTGTGATGTCGTGAAAGCAACAAAGCTTGGAGAAGAGTTCAACTCTCCTCTGGCAGTTGTCAGCGCGCCAGTGCAGGAAGGTAAGCTCCCGGCGGAGAAAAGTTTCATAGAATGTATGACTCGCAACGTGTTCGTTTCGGCGGTGAAGAAGGCCGAGGACTCGGATGCGCTAATCATAAGACTCTACGAGATCGAGGGTATGGACACAATCGCACAGGTGCGCATTGCTGATTTAGCGAAGGCCGGGGCAAAGGCGGTCGAGACCGATGTTCTGGAGCGCCCGCTGAAACAAAACTCGGCACGAATGGATGATGACGTGCTCAATGTGCGTGTGCCTGCCTATGGTCAGACAACGGTGAAGATAGGATAAAGGCATAAGCTCTCCGGCTATGGACAGATCACCCACAGGCCGGATAAAGATGTGCTGCGGGGTAATGGTTTTTGAGACATGGCCCGTTTCATTTACGATTCCCTCCCGCAGCACTCACTTCGTCCAAGAGAGGTAACGCAGGATGAAAGAGTTCTTCCCCAATATCAAACCCATTGTCTACGAGGGACCGGATTCTAAAAACCCATTTGCGTTTAAGCACTACAACCCCAACGAGCAGGTAATGGGCAAGACAATGGCTGATCATCTTCGCTTTGCGGTGTGCTACTGGCATACGTTCAAGGGCACGGGCAGCGATCCGTTTGGCCCAGGCACAGCGATAAGGCCTTGGAATGCGTCCGACGACCCGATGACGGTTGCAGAAATGACTCTTCGAGCCGCGTTCGAGCTCTTCACCAAGCTTGGCGTTGGTTTCTGGTGTTTCCACGATAGGGACATTGCTCCCGAGGCGGATAATTTGGCGGAGACCAACAGACGACTGGACCACATAGTGAAGCTAGCAGAGAATCTTCAAAAGGACACTGGCGTGAGACTGCTCTGGGGCACCACCAACGCGTTCAGCCACCGAAGATTTATGGCCGGCGCCTCCACCAATCCCAACCCGGCTGTGTTCGCCTATGCCGCAAGTCAGGTAAAGAAAGCGATGGAGATCACTAAGCAATTGGGCGGCGCAGGCTACGTTTTCTGGGGCGGCCGCGAGGGATACGAAACGCTTCTTAACACCGATATGAAGCGAGAGCTAGAACACGTGGCCACTTTCCTGCGAATGGCGGTCGACTACAAAAAGAAAATTGGCTTTGAGGGCCAGCTTTACATTGAACCCAAGCCGAAAGAGCCGACAAAGCACCAGTATGACTTCGATGCGGCAGCCGTATACGGATTCCTTATCAAGAATGGCCTAGATAAAGACTTCAAGATCAACGTCGAGGCAAACCACGCCACGCTAGCTGGCCATACCTTCCATCACGAGCTGGAGTTCTGCGCCGTTAACGGTATTCTGGGCTCGGTAGACGCCAACAGAGGCGACCTGCTGCTAGGCTGGGACACCGATCAGTTCCCGCTGGATATCTACGACACCACGCTGGCAATGTATACAATTCTTCGCGCTGGCGGGTTCACTACAGGAGGTCTAAACTTCGACGCGAAGGTCAGGCGACAGTCGATAGACGTTGAGGACATTTTCCACGCGCATATTGGCGCGATGGACGCCTTTGCCAGGGGTCTGAAGATCGCCGCGAAGCTCATTGAGGACAAAGCGCTGGAAACGTTCGTAGCGGAACGTTATGCAGGCTGGAACAGCGGTATTGGCGCGGACATCGAGAACGGTAAGGTGGGATTCGAAGAACTCGAAGCCTACACGATGGCCAATGGCGAACCGCAGATAGCAAGCGGTCGTCAGGAGCTTATCGAAAATGTGCTGAACGAGTATATTCGATAGTTGAGTATCCAAAGTACGAAGTGCGGAAAAAGCACAGGGCGTTGGGGCACGGGCTCAGCGCCCATTTTGTTGGACCGTCTGCGCTTTAGAAAGAAAAACTCGCATTTGTTCGGGAGCGGTTTAGTAAAACTGTTTACAATCCACTATTGCCATTGAATAGCACATTCACCCAAGAACACTTCTCTGAAATCCCTACACGAGGCAGCGGCCTAAGATGGGTGCGAAGTGCCGCGACAATAATTAGGCGCTTTTCGACAACCCCAGAGGGAAACCAGGAATACACTGGCAAACTCATTTTTTCTGGGTTAGCGACCATAGGATTGTCCGTCGCCAAGACAAGTCGGCTACCGTGAGTGCTGAAAGAAGAGTGTTGACATTACGTCGAGCTTGCGGTATAGTCTATTTATCGTGATATTGAGATATATCTACTGGGAGACACAATAATTGACATCGCATACAAAAGAACTGGAACTGCTTACCGCCGAGGCACTAGCACAGGCAGCGGCGTGTCTTAAGGTGATGGCCCACCCAGTGAGACTGCGCATTGTGGATATCTTGATGCAGGACGAGCTGTCGGTTGGAGAGATTGCCAAGATTTGTAATGTGCAGCCGAACCAGGTATGCGAGCATCTGCGCCACATGCAAGATTGCGGACTGCTTACCAGCGAACGGCGCGGCAGGACTGTGTATTACAAGATCGCCTCGCCCAGGCTTCCCGCGCTCATCAACTGTGTGAAAACGCATTGCGGGGCGGATGAGTTCGTAGTCATGACAAGGCAGAGGAGTAATGGCAATGAGTGAAGTGAAGAAGTTTGTTGTTATTGGTGGGGTAGCCGGAGGGGCATCTGCCGCTGCTAGAGCACGTCGGCTGTCTGAAGATGCTGAAATCATAGTAATAGAACGCGGCGAGTATGTCTCATTCGCCAACTGCGGCCTGCCTTATCACATTGGTGGGACAATCCCCGACCGTAATCGTTTGCTGGTCCAAACCCCTGCGACTTTGTATGCGAACCTGCGCATCGACGTCCGGACAAAGACCGAAGCAATACATATCGACCGAGAACGCAAGGAAATTGTGGTGCGGAAAGTCGATACGGGTGCTGAAGAGCGGTTGAGCTATGACAAGCTTGTGCTCAGCCCTGGGGCTGAGCCGGTCAGGCCATCGATGCCGGGAGCAGATGATCCGCGAGTTTTCACGCTTCGTTCTATGGCCGACATGGACGCGATCATCCGGGCCATCCGTGAGCGATTACCGAAGCGGGCGTTGGTCGTAGGCGGCGGCTATATAGGGCTGGAGATGGCCGAGGCTCTGATCGAACGAGGACTAGAGGTAACTTTGGTCGAGCTGCTTCCACAAGTCATGGGAACAGCGGACCCAGAGATGACTACGCCGCTTAATCAACAGCTAAAACTTCACGGCGTGGATCTGCGACTGGAGACATCCGTTACGGGATTCAAGACCAACGCGGACAACCTCATCGCCCAGCTTAGCAGCGGCGACGAGATCGAGTGCGGCATAGCAATTATGGCGGTCGGTGTGAGACCAGAGATCGGCCTTGCCGTTAAGGCCGGCCTTGCCGTCGGCGAACGTGGCGGCATCGTCGTAGACGAACACTTGCGCACCAGCGATCCGGACATTTACGCGGTCGGGGATGCAATAGAGGTGAGGGACCTGATCGGTGGCTTTCCGACACTAGTACCGCTAGCAGGACCAGCCAACCGACAAGGCCGCATTGCGGCTGACAATGCTTTTGGCCGTGAATCCACCTACAGGGATACTCAGGGTACCGCTATTTGTAAGGTGTTCGATTTGGCAGTCGGCATAACAGGCATGAGCGAGAAGGCGCTGAAAAAGGTGGGGATGGCTTATGAAAAGGTATACGTTCACCCCGCAAGCCACGCCAGCTATTACCCTGGAGCCAGCCCAATCAGTCTAAAGCTGTTGTATGACCCAAAAGACGGCAGAATACTAGGAGCGCAGGCGGTGGGCGCGGACGGCGTCGACAAGCGTATAGACGTTTTAGCAACCGCCCTGCGCGCCGGACTCACTGTGTTTGATTTGGAGCACCTCGAACTTAGCTACGCACCGCCATTCGGCTCGGCCAAGGATGCCGTGAACTACGCCGGGTTCGTCGCTGCTAACGCCATTCGTGGGGATGTAAAACATTGTTACGTAGAAGACGTGGTCGCCCCCACTGAGGAGCAGTTCTTGTTAGACGTTCGTAAACCCGCCGAGGTCGCTGTCGGCACGATTCCGGGATCGATCAACATTCCACTAGACGAGCTTCGAGATCGCATTGACGAACTGCCCCAAGATAGGGAGTTGCTTGTATTCTGCCAGGTAGGTCTTCGCGGATACCTGGCATGTCGGATACTATCCCAGAGAGGATTCCGCTGTCGCAATCTGGCTGGAGGAATGCGCACATATACGATGACCACAGGCCATATACCAAGCAAAGCGGAACTTCCCAGGCTCGAAGCGTGTGACGACGCCGGAATGACCTGCGCTGCGAACCCGGACACATCGGATAAAAAGGAAGACGACTTACCTGTTGCGAAAACGGTTGACGCTAGAGGTCTGCAATGTCCGGGTCCTATATTGCGATTGGCTTCTGAGGTCAAGGAGCTGGCACCTGGGCAAGCGGTGGAGGTGCTAAGCACGGATCCCGCTTTCGTGCAGGACGTTGGAGCGTGGTGCCACAGTACCGGCAATCATCTGGTTGGAATCAAGTCGGATAATGGCTTCTACCGAGCCGTCGTAGCAAAGGGACAACCGGCCACCGAGGTTGATGCTGTTCCGGTTACTCCGAAAGGCAAGACCATCATTGTGTTCAGTAACGACTTCGATAGAGTAGTAGCGGCGTTCGTAATCGCAAACGGCGCAGCGGCCATGGGAAGCGAAGTCACTATGTTCTTCACATTTTGGGGGATCAACGTATTGCGCAAGCAAGACTCCAAGCCTGTGAAGAAAAACTTTGTGGAAAAGATGTTCGGCCGGATGATGCCTCGCGGTGCGAATGCACTAAAGCTCTCGAAGATGAACATAGGCGGGATTGGGCTGGCGATGATCAAGGGCATTATGAGAAAGAAAAACGTAGCGTCGCTGCCGGAGTTGATCGCGTCGGCCCAAGCGGCAGGCGTGAAGCTGGTAGTCTGCACAATGTCCATGGACCTTATGGGTATCAAGCGGGAAGAACTCATCGATGGGATAGAAGAAGGTGGCGTTGCGACGTATCTTGATAGGGCTCAGGCTTCCAACGTTAATCTGTTCATTTAAGGTGAGAATCAGCGCTTGCACACTGGTCGGGGACTCAACCTCCACGACCAGTTGTTACGCTACACATTTCTCCTAACGATATTTTCCCCTTCCAAATCACATACACCGAAGGAATCGCGTCGATCGCCATTGAACCGCAATCGTGAAGCTGCGTGCTCCCTTGAAGCCGTAGCTTAGCCCTGATGAACTAATATGTTGCTATGTGCAGTAAAATCTTGTGCGGAGGAAAACTGCATTGGTGAAAATAGAAAAGACCAGTTACGGAATTTACGGCGCCTGCTATAAACTGAGCAACGACGATGTCGAAGTATATGTAACCCTGGACGTCGGGCCAAGGATAATATGCTACCGATTCATTGGCAGACAAAACGTACTGGGTGAGCTAGGCTCGGATATAGTTGTGGCAACGCAATGGGGAGAATGGCGTCCGTGGGGTGGGCATAGGCTGTGGCACGCGCCAGAACATTCGCCCCGCAGTTACGTACCGGATAACACTCCTGTTGAGGCCGAACAGATCGATGACAGAACCGTAAGAGTTGTGCAACCCCTTGAACAGCAAACAGGCATACAAAAAGAGATGCACATCAGCCTTGATGCGGCAGGAACCGGCGTGAGAATCACGCATAAGCTGACCAACAACAACCCGTGGGCAATCGAAATGGCCCCCTGGGCACTGACCATTATGAACGGCAACTCGCCCGGGGGAACTACCATTTTCCCGCAGGAGCCATTCAAAGCGCATTCGGATGGCGCGCTGCTTCCGGCTAGGCCGCTGGTCCTTTGGCCGTACACTGACATGGCCGATTCGCGATGGAAGTTCGGAACTAAGTTTGTATACCTGAGCACCGATCCCGAGAAAAAGTTCCCGCAAAAGATCGGAGCAGCCAACAAGATGGGCTGGGCAGCATATCTGCGAAGCGAGACGTTGTTCGTAAAGCGTTTTGACTATCACGAAGGGGCGACCTACCCTGATTATGGATGCAACTTCGAGACATTTACGAACGGTACGTTTATGGAAGTTGAAACGATGGGGCCTTTGTCGAAAGTGGAGCCGGGCGAATCCGCAATCCATGTCGAAGCATGGTTCCTCTTCAGAGATGTAACAACCGACCTCGACGACGAATCTATAGAGAGGACAATCGTGCCACTAGTGAGAGGAACGAAGCTTTAGTTTGCATCACCTGCCAGCAGCGGCGAGCTTCGACGCTACGCTTCACGGCATCAAAGCTCTAGGTGCTGAGCGCCTTGGGAAAGCGTGATTTGGCTGCGACGCTGCTTGGAATCCCGATAGGCTTGTATCAGAAGCCGCAATCACCGGTGGGACAACTGCCGTCATACTCGGAGCTGGCCGAGATCGCGATTTGTTTGCCAAGCTCGCGCTCTGCCTTTGCTCCGACGTGAAGCACTTGTTCGGATTTGCTGCCGTAGCGATACACCGTTATCCCTTTACATTTTAACTCGTACGCAAGCATGTAAATGCGCCGCACATCTTCAGGTGTCGCCTCATGCGGAAGATTCACTGTCTTGGCGACTGCGTTATCGCAATGACGCTGGAATGCCGCCTGAGTGCGCACGTGCCACTCTGGATCAATATCCATAGCAGTAACGAAGAGCCTCTGCACATCCTCAGGCACCTCCGACAGTCCTTTTACGCTACCTGTCCGCGCGATGCGCATCATAAGTTCCTGCGAGTAAAAACCTCGTTGCTTGGCAATGCGTTCAAACTCCGGATTCACTTCGAGTAAATTAGCACCATCCAACACCTCGCGAACATACGCCACGGCAAACAAAGGTTCGATGCCACTTGAACATTGGGCAATAATGCTAATTGTTCCCGTGGGCGCAATTGATGTCACTGTCGCATTGCGAGGTTTTAGACCACGAGTTGGATATATACTGCGTTCATAATTAGGGAATACTCCGCGCCGCTCACCCAGCGCGCACGACGCAGCGAGCGCTTCCTGGTAGGTAAATTCCATTAGCTTGTCGGCCAATTGGAGTGCTTGCTGCGAGTCGTAGGGAATCCCCAACTTAATAAGCATATCAGCATACCCCATAACTCCGAGCCCGATCTTGCGATTTCCGTGCCGGGTTATTGCCTCGATCTGCTTGAGCGGGAAGCGCGTCGCGTCTATCACATTGTCCAAGAAATGAACGCCGATTTTGATAAGGCAGGTCAGAGTATGGTAGTTGAGAGCGCCATCGTCTACTATCTTGGCCAGGTTGATGGAACCTAAGTTGCAAGATTCGTAAGGCAACAATGGAACTTCGCCACAGGGATTGGTGCTTTCAAGCATTCCTAGCTCTGGAGTAGGGTTAGCCCTGTTAATTTCGTCGATAAAAACCAGCCCTGGATCTCCCGACTTCCATGCCATCGTGACAATGATATCGAACACCTCTCGCGCCGATACCCGTTTCACCACGGCTCCGTCGCGCGGGTTTATTAGGTCGTATTCATCGTCGCATTCGACTGCGCGCATAAAGGCATCAGTGATTGCCACGGATATGTTGAAGTTGCGAAGCTTGCCCTGCTGTGTCTTCGATGTCACGAATTCCAATATATCCGGATGGTCGACACGGAGGATACCCATGTTTGCTCCACGTCGTCTCCCACCCTGTTTCACAACGTCTGTTGCCGCATCGAAGATGGTCATGAACGAGACTGGCCCCGACGCTACCCCGCTGGTCGTCTTTACTGTGTCGCCCAACGGCCTCAATCGCGAAAACGAGAATCCAGTCCCGCCTCCAGATTGGTGGATGAGAGCCATGTTCTTGAGGGACTCGAATATGCTCGACATCGAATCCTCAACCGGTAACACGAAACAGGCAGAAAGCTGTCCTATTTCTGTACCCGCATTCATAAGCGTTGGCGAGTTTGGTAAGAATTGAAGCGATGTCATCGCGGAATAGAACTCGTCCGAGATTGCGGAGAGGTCAGCAGAGCTATCGTATATCGCGTCGGGGCTAGCAATGGCGTCGGCTACCCGACGAAACATCTGACTAGGGGTCTCTATAACATCGCCTTTGTCGTCTTTAAGCAAGTAGCGACGCTTGAGGACTCCGGCAGCGTTGACGCTAAGCTTTAGATCGTCTTCGACGCCTATGAACTGCTTCAGCGCTCGGAGTTCAGACCTTTCTCTGCGATAGATGATGTAAGCCCTCGCGGCCTCGACGTAGCCGCTTTCCATCAGAACACGCTCTACCACATCCTGCACGTCTTCCACGCGCGGAATTCGGCCCGTAAACTCAGTTTCGACGCGGTCCGTGACTGCCTGAGCCAGTTGTTCCGCCAGCAAGCCGTCGGCACCGCCAACCGCCGCCAGCGCTTTCGCTATGGCCGCAGCAATTTTCCCTCGGTCGAACGGCTGCAACCGTCCGTCTCGTTTCTGAACCCGCGTCAACATACTCGAACCTCTCGTAGCACTACCACCATCGTGGGAATCTTACCACAAAGCCCCTTTGATCTCCACAAAACCGCTGTACAATGGGATCCCAATGCCGATAATTTATCATGCTTTGAGCCGAAGAAGATCAACGTATACCACTATGTCTGTTCCACTTCAGACCTCGGACCTACGAAAAGTTTACAAGCTGCCGAAAGGACGTGAGAGGGTAGCTGTAGATTCACTCACTATCTCAGTGCCCCAAGGCGCCATATTCGGCTTTCTGGGACCAAATGGAGCGGGGAAGACTACGACCATCAAGATGATCTTGGACTTCGTCCGACCCACGTCAGGTCGCGCGACAGTCTTCGGTGAGCCCACGGACGTTGCGACAACCCGCCGATTAATCGGTTACCTGCCCGAGCAGCCATATTTCCATAGGTTCCTGAAACCAATCGAGATAGTATCCATGCACGCGGCACTGGCAGGCGTCGATCGCCATCGAGTCAGAGATGAGGCAGCAGCCGCAATCAAGCGCGCCGGAATCACCGAGTATGCGGAAACACCTATATCCAAACTCTCCAAGGGTCTAACACAGCGAGTTGGAATTGCGCAGGCAATTGTCGGCGACCCAAAGTTGCTTATTCTCGACGAGCCTACCTCTGGATTGGACCCCATAGGCCGAAGGCATACCCGCGACCTGCTACTTGCCCTACGCGACGAAGGACGCACCATCTTCCTCAGCTCGCACATTCTCAGCGAGATTGAAAACGTCTGCGATATGGTGGCGATAATGCGCTCTGGACGGATGGTGGCTATAGGCACACCCAACGAGATAAGACAAGGTGAATCGCATTTCGTTATCCGCCTGCCACATATTGGGATATCCGAGCAACATCGGCTTAGGTTGTCCGGTGCGGAGGTAGACACAGAGTCAGGCGAGACCGTTGTGAGGGCCCACCAAGATCGCCTTCACGGTGTCATGCGAATCATAGAAGAGCTCTCGATACCGGTACTGGGAATCGAAACCCGCCGCGAAACACTGGAAGAAGCATTCATACGATTGGCGGCCTAGTCTGGAGAGAACATGAATCAAGTTTGGATAGTCGCAAAAACGTCGTTGCTGGAAAACAGCCGAAAACAGGTGTTTCACGTCCTGCTACTGCTGATTCTAACGGTGATTGCAAGTTCCACGCTGCTGTCCGTACTCACCGAAGGCGTGCGGCTGAAGATCCTAAAAGACTTGTGCATGACCACGATACTCTTCGGAGGATCCGTACTGGCAATCGCACTTGGTTCGACCGCCATTCCGAACGACCTGGAATCTCGAACAATACACCCCATTATAGCCAGGCCAGTCGCGCGGGCACAGTATGTGGCTGGGAAGTTTCTGGGCACGGTGCTGACGGTGTCGCTGGGCGTAAGCGCTATGATATTGGCATTCGCGGTGCTCGTGTTCTCTTATGAGAAAAGGCTTGACGGGTTTATGCTGATCGCTATGCTCTTCACGATACTCGAGGTAGCGGTGGTGGCGGCTGTGACGACAGTGGTTTCGACGCTGGCATCGCCTGCTGTAACTGCCATAGTAAGCTTCCTAGTATACGTTTTCGGGTCAATCAAGATTGGCTATTTTGGCGGGCTGGTAAACAGCGCGCCGGGCTTTAGCAAAGCGATCTACGGAGTCATCTACCACCTTCTGCCGAACCTGGAATGCTTTAACTTCAAGGACGCTCTCGTCCACCAGGATGCAGTCCCAACAGCATACTTGGCTCAGGTGACTATCTACGGCATCTGCTATATTGTGTTCGCACTGGTCGCGGCATCAGCAATCTTTGCACGGCGGGAGGTGTAGGCCTTTGAGATTGGCGGCGCGATGTTTTTCGACAGCCATATTGGCGCTGACCCCCGCGTTATGCAAGGCACACGAGGGAGTCGAGCATCACTGGGACGACTTAACCTATCTCGTCGAAATGCGATTTCAGGTCGTGATGATCGGCGCCGTTTTGGCCATCGCCTGGATAATCGGCCGCCTATCCTCTGTCCGTAGAACCCGGAGAACGCAATGATGAATCACCGAGCTGTGGGGTACGCGACCGCTGTCGTTCTCTTTGCCGGAATGTGCGTTTTGGAAAACGCGGCCGTGCAATCGAGCCCGGAAGGCAAAAAAGGGCAAACCGACTCGATTTATGCTATCGCCGGCGAGTTCCGAGTAGTGTTCGCTAACCTACTGTGGGTGAAGGCCGATCAATATCACCACGAGTTCATAGCTCGCAATAGCGACTGGACCCGCAACAAAGAGCTACTGGGCATGATTGACCTAATCGTGGCGCTTGATCCGACGTTCGTCGAGGCCTACGCTACCGGCACTTACATCCTAGCGGAAGGTCTCAACGATTACCGTAGGGCGCTCAACTTCGCTCGCCAGGGCATATGCAACAACCCGCGATCGTCGGAACTGTATCGTATCGTCTCCATCATCTACGCCAAGGACCTGCATCAGCCGGAAGCTGCGCTTGTCTATGCACGTAAGGCTCGCCAGTTCGCGGAAGATGAATGGTATCGGACCCGTGCTGTGCGGCTGGTGCGATCGATCGAGCGTATGATTAGAGAAAAACGCGGGGTCGAGGCCAGGAGTTAGAGACCTCCGTTTTTTACGAAGATCACGTTAAATCTCTTGAGAAACCCGCTCTTGGCATCCTCGTCCAACAGTATTTTCGCGTCTGGGTTCGATATCACTGGATCTGAGTAGAATTTGCCTCCTCCGACATCGATCGCCTTAATGACAAGCGGATTCGAACCGCAACGAGGGTTCTTGCGAGCTTCATCCAAGGTCCTAGCATACGCTACAATGCCGTGTTCCTCAACGAAGTCGAGGTCGACTTTGACGGTTCCCCACACCTCGGAACCGTCGGACCGCCTGATCTTTGGACTCATGCAGCGATCCAGTCGGTAATTTGAGGCATCAATTATCACTGAGGTATAGGGCTTGCCTTCGTCCGAGGGCTTGGCAGAGGCGATTTCCTCTCTCTTGGGCTCGTCCGATGACGGCGGCTGAGCATTCTGTGCTAGCGCAAAACTTGAGATTCCCAGAACGAGCATGATGACAACGGCTGCACTTCTCATTTTGGCATCCTCCGACGAGCGCGCCTAATCCGCGCTTCAATAGAATGATTCCGCGCATCGCTCGATCGACGACCCCCGTATCAGTACGGGATTTAATGGAACTGATGAATAACGCGCAAGCGTCAATGATGCAGGGAACTGCGCACCAGTTGTTGTAGCGGGCGTTGTCACTCACGGACAAAAAAGATGGAGGCAATTATTGGATGAGAGTATGGATCAGCCTCGTCGTGCTGTTGGCGGCACTCGGAGGAGCGAAATACTGGATCGATAGCGTCGAAACCGACAGAGGCTGCTGCGAACTCGATGGCCCTCACGAGCATCACGATCATCATCACAGTGCCAAAAAAGAGAAAAATATGAGGTCGCCCAAAGCAACGCTTGAACCAGGCCGCGTTGTGCAGCTTGACACAGCGCGCGGGCAAATAGATATCGTACTCTTCGAGAAAGACGTGCCTAAGACCACTAAGCGGATTGCTGAGCTGGTAAATGCTAAGCGTTATGACGGCGTGCGATTCACTAGGGTTGAGAACTGGGTGATACAGGTGGAGAAGGCAAAGGGCAAAGACGTGCCTGGAATGCCCCTGGAACTTGTCGAAGGCATCGTAAACGCCAAGGGTGCCGTGGGAATGGCGCGGACAACTGATCCAAACTCCAACTCGAGCCAGTTCTACATACTGCTCGAACCGTCGCCGGGACTTGATATGCAATACACGGTGTTCGGAAGGGTCATCCGAGGGATAGATGTTGCGCTAAATATAAAGAAGAACGATCCTATCGTTAGAGCCAAGCTCCGCCCGCTGACGGACGAAGACAAGAGGTTGCTTGGCAAGGCTCTGGCCATCGAAACCGAGAGACGTTACGATACCGGGGATTAGATCCGTCTTCCAAGAGGTTAGCGACGCATTAAGTGGAAGTACCAAGTAAGTGAAGCCTTTAGTAACACGATTGGAGGGGACCAGCTTGGGGGAAGTCGGCAGAAACGGACACGGAGTCGAGCAGGTTTTTCATGTGAGGATATTATGGTCGCCCGACTCGGACGTGAGGCTAACCGAAAGTGACATCCAGGAAGCCATCGAAGGAATGGCGTTAGAGTTGGACGATGAGTCCTCAGTGGAGGTCAGGGAGCTAATCTCGGATTTCTGAGCATCAGTTGAGGTTATTGAAATTGTAATGACTACCGGAACGGGCCAAACGACCGTAGACCTCTCGCGTGCTCGTGCGTCGGTGTTGTACGCAGCGCACTTCATTGGCGACGAGCAGACGGGCATTGTAAACGCCTGGGGCCGAACTCTCGCGGAAACGATACAGGCTGACTCCGAGATTCCGTATTGCGACATATCCTGTGTTGACGGCTACGCCGCACGCGCAATCGACACCTCCGGGGCATCCGATAAGACCCCGCGCAGCGTCAGTATTCTGTCGGACTCCGCACTATCACCCCCCAAAGAAATATTGCCCGGAACCGTTGTCCGCGTTCGCAACGGCGACCCACTGCCTGTGGGCGCCGACACAGTCATCCGACTCAACAACACCTACCGTCCCAACGGCGGACCCGAGCTTCTGATAATCGCCGAATGCAAGGCGGGCGAGAACGTACAGCGCACGGGGACATGGGTATCTTCTGGCGAAGTGCTGATAGAGGAAGGCACCCTTATCAGCGGATTGGAAATGGGGCTCTTGGCATCGCTCGGACGACCCGGGGTGGTCGTCAGTCGCAAACCACGTGTGGCAATAGTCACCACGGGCGCGATGGCAACCGACACCGCTAACAACGAACGTGGATGCATCCCTCACAACGGCGCACGTTATGCGCTAGTTGGGATGGTGCTGGAAGCCGGGAGCGAGATCGGCAGGCTGATTCACGTGAAGGATGGCAGGATCGGCCTAGAGCGAGCCCTAGCCGAATGCGCGATGTGCGACGCTACCCTAGTAGCCCTGGGCCGTACGGACCGCCACGACGCCGCGCTGCAAGCGCTGGGAAACGCTGGCAGTGTCTACTTCGAGCGCGTCCACGTCGAGCCGGGCGGGGCCACGGCGTTCGGAACGGTTGTGGGAAGACCGGTGATAGTGATGCCTGCCGATAGCGTGGTCGAGGTGTTCGAGACGCTGGCTCGACCTGCGCTGTTGAGAATGCTGGGCAGATCAACAATTGACCGACCGACTGTCATCGCCGCCTCCCTCAGTACTCTAAAGCTAAACCCCGGCTACAGCCATATCATCAAGGCCAGGCTGTGCTTCGGTCCTGACGGACCGACCGTAAAGGCTCTCTCCGGCAAGTCAGACGACATACGCCCTTGGATGCTGCCCAACGCCCTAATGACAATCCCAGCAAACGTCGATAACGTCAAACGAGGGGACAGCGTGAAGTGCCTAGCACTGGGAGCTTAATACACGACTCCAGACGCAACCGCTCTGAGCAGGCTGCGCTCGAGCTTGTGTCTCACCTACACCAAAAATCCAATCCTTGTGCTGCGATCGCCGGAGATGGCGACTGCAATCTCAGCCGCGACTTGGGCGTTGTTCTTGAGAAGGGCAATGTTGGCGTCTATGAACTCTCCACAGGACAGCTCGCCGACTCGGCGCAAAAGGAAAGGCGTAAGCTCCTTGCCACTCACTCCAATTGACTCAGCCTCAGCAAGCGCTTGCTCTATGCACCAGGAGACATCAACCGCATCTTCAGCAGGAATCGGCACCGCGACTACTATGGCGCTCCTCTGGCCCATACACGCCCGCGTCACCCGGCATATCTCAAGCAGCTCGGAAGCGTCGTTAATCTTAGGGACTGCAATTCCGGACTTGGGCGACTCGAATGCTGGCAGTTCATCGGTCTGCCAACCATAGATGGGAACCCCGTGCGTCTCCAACCACTCAACTGTCTTGGGGACATCCAGTATACTCTTCACACCTGAGCAAACGACGACGATGGGGTTCTGCGCAAGCTCCCAGAGGTCTGCCGACACATCGTTGGCTTCCCCTCGGTGAACCCCGCCGATCCCACCTGTCGCCATTACTGCAATCCCGGCAGCGGTAGCAATACGCGCAGTGGAGGCGACTGTCGTGCCGCCGCTAAGTCTGCGTACAGCAAAGTAGGGCAGATCGCGAACGCCGACCTTGGGCGGACGGCTTTCGGCAATAGCTCCGATGTCTTCGTCGGACAGTCCCACCGTAGGCTTACCATCAATCAGGCCGATGGTAGCAGGTACCGCGCCGGATTGGCGCACGATCTTCTCCATAGATCGCGCCGTCTCTGCGTTGATCTTTTCCGGCAGTCCCTGGGCAATAAGCGAAGACTCCAAGGCAACCACCGGCTCGCCGCGGTTCAGCGCCGACTTTACGTTTTGAGAGAGTTTGAATGGATCAGTAATCTTGTTCACATTGGAGAATTATGTAGTAGCTTCGGCAAATCCTGCCAGATACTTGGCGGGTACTCCAGGCAAGACTTCCTTAGCACCCACCGGTGCCTCGGATAGCCGCTGATACGATAGAGGATAATCTAGAGCATCGATTGCGATTTGGTGAGTAAGCCACCAGCGTGGTACAATCGCGGCGAGTAGAAAAAATTGAATTGATTGGAGGCAGCAATGGCTCTGGATAAATACGGATACTTCAGCAACGATGGTTGCGAATTCATCATTACCAGGCCCGACACCCCCGCGCCCTGGGTAAATTATATCTCCAACGGACGCTATACCGGGTTGGTTTCAAACACGGGCGGCGGGTTCAGCTACTGGGTAGACCCCCGCGACAGCCGGATTACGCGTTTCAGATATAATTGCCTGCCCTGGGATAGACCTGGCCGCTATGTCTATCTCGTTGATATGGAAGACGAGTGCTGGAGTCTATCGTGGCAACCGACGGCACACAAACTTGATGACTACAAGTGCTGCGTCGGTTTGGGCTACCAGGCCATCGAGACCCGCTATCGCGAGGTACACAGCGAGATTATTTACTTGGTACCATTAGATGACGACCTGGAGATATGGCTGGTGCACCTGAGAAACGAGAGTCTGGAACCCAAGCGCCTTCGCGTCTACTCATACGTGGAACTTTGCCTCGGCCATGCGCTGGTCGATCTTATCAACCAGCCGAACGATCAACACTTCAACCTCGCTTTCTTCGAGCGTGAGGATAATACCATCTACGCTACCAAGAACTACTGGGTGAAGTATAGATCCGCCACCGTCAAGCAACCAAATGAGGCATGGGACCGCTATGTGTTCTTTACTACGGACATGCCGGTCGAATCTTGGGACTGCTCGAAGGACGCATTCATCGGCGGTTGGCGCAGCGAGCAAAACCCGATTGGCATTGAAAACGGCATGCTTTCAGACACTAATATCACGGCAGGCGACGCGTGCGCAGCCCTGCAAAGCGAGATTCTCCTCGAACCAAGGCAAGAAACGGCTTTTGTGGTGCTGTTGGGCTGCGTCGAGAAAAACGGCTACCGAGAGAAGGCGCGCGTTTTAATGGCGAAGTACCGTTCGCCGGCGGCGGTCGTTGCGGAACTGGATCGAGTGAAGGCCTACTGGAAGAAGTATCTGTCGAGCGTCCAGGTCGATACACCCGATCCCGAGTTGAACCTGATGGTCAATGTGTGGGGAAAGCGACAGAGCTGGGTCACGTTTAATTGTAATCGCAACGCTGGCTACTACCACGGCGGCCTGCTCTACGGCGTCGGGATCCGCGATCAGTGCCAGGACATGATGGGGCCGCTGCTAAGCGAGCCGGGGAAAGTCGCCGAACGGCTTCTGGAGGTAATTTCACACCAGTTCCGAGACGGCAGCACCCTGCACAACTACTTCAAACTAACCGGCGAGGGCGAGAAGACCGGCCACTCAGACACCCCGCTTTGGCTGCCTTTCGCCATCGTGAACTATCTCAAGGAAACAGGCGACTTCGACTTCCTGGCCAATGTTGTTGGCTTCCAGGACGGCGACGAGGCCGACGTGTTGGAACATGCCACGCGAGCGGTCGACTACGTCCTTTCTCAGCTCACCGAGAATCATCTGCCCAAGTTCGGACCCGGCGACTGGAACGACACTCTGGACTACGTTGGCCGCAAGGGCAAGGGCGAGAGCGTGTGGGTTGCGCATTTTCTTTGCTACGTGTTGCTAGAGGTAGCCGATTTGCTCGAATATATCTGCGCTCATATATGCTGCCCGAGCAACTCCTACCTAAGGCAGAAGGCTGTCGAATATCGTCGTGAGTATGATCTAGTGAAACAGGCGATAAACGAGCGATGCTGGGACGGAGAATGGTATATTCGCGGCATTCGCGACGACGGTGAGGTGATCGGTTCCAACCGAAATACGGAGGGCAAGATCTTCATGAACGCGCAGAGTTGGGCAGCAATTTCGGGAGTTGCCGACACCGCTAGGGCACGCCTGGCAATGGAGTCAGCGGACCGTATGTTGATGACTTCAAGAGGGCCAAAGATTTTATCCCCAAGTTATACACAGCTTGACAAAGGCATAGGGTTGGCCACGCGCTGTGTTCCGGGCAAGAAAGAAAATGGCGCAATCTTTAACCACGTGGCCGCCTGGGCAATCATGGCTAACGCAATCATTGGCGAAGGCAACAGGGCGTACAGCTATTATCGAAAGACTCTTCCAATGGTCCAGGCCGCCGACCCAGATTTGTATAAGATGGAGCCTTATGTATACACAGAATACGTCACCAGCAATGATCATCCGACCTTTGGCCAGGCAAGCCATTCGTGGCTCACAGGGTCGGGAGTCTGGATGTTCCGGGATGCGCTGGATTATATCCTTGGAGTTCGCCCGACTTACGATGGCCTTATTATTGATCCTTGTATTCCCGAGAACTGGGATGGGTTTGTGGTTGTGCGTAAATTCCGCGGTGCGACGTACCGAATAGAGGTCAGGAACCCGGAACACGTCCAGCACGGTGTAAAGAGCGTGGTGATGAACGGCAAACCTGTAGACGACATCCCGCTCCCGCTCGTAGGCGCAGGCGAAATCGCCTCCGTGGTCTGCGTGATGGGAAAGTAGCGCGACGGCCTACGGCTTGGCCTTGGGCAGAAGAACGACCGGGACGCTGATGGTATCTGATGCTTGTGTTGACAACTCGCTGCAGCCCCGCCTTACCGCTAGAAAACTGATTTTCATCTTGGCTATACCCGGAACGGCAGAAATCTTACCAGAGACCCATTTGTCGAATTTGCATAGGACCGTGGCTCCACTACCCTGGATGTCATCTGGCGATATGTCTAGGATTTGTTGGCTGAGTTGCTTCTTTCCATCGGCAAAAGTAAGTATTAACGTTGCCTTTAGCTTAGTAAACTGGATTGGCTCGCCAGCAACCCTCGCTATCCGGATTGGAATCAGTGCTTTGCCACCGATGCGAAACGTTTCTGCGTAAGCCGTGGGCCAGATACGAACACCCGGAATATCCTCAACCCACGTCTCAAAGCTAATCACTTCTATGGGCTTTGGGGAGTAATTCTGCGGAATGGGTCGCAAGAGTTTGGCATCGGCCAGTGCAGCCTTGAGCCGGGCGTTGAATCGAACATCGGAGCCCGCGGAGCCGCTCGGGTAGCCGTTGTCAATTCGATAGAGCGGCGGAAGAACTTCGAGGGAATTGGTAAGAATCACCGGCCCCTGGATGGATGCGGACGAATATGTGCTGACAAAGTGGCCCCTGTATATCTGCCCGGCTGAATCTGTCACCACGAACGGTTTTACCAGCCTTGCGTCTGTAGCCATCAACTCCATAACACGAGATCTTGTAAGCTCGAAGACCTGACGGTCCCAGTCGAAGCGAACGATGTCTTCGGACGTAAAAAGCGTTTTGTTAGTTGTCTCGTCGACCCAGGAGATCAATGCAAGCAATGGCGTGAGAGTAGACGCAAAAAGCGCGGTAGTAAAGCTCAGGCACAGAAGTGCACGCCCCACGAGTGTGGTTTTTCTCGCACAAGTGATAATTTGTTCTATCCTTAACGAGACCGTGTGTCCTAACGGCGTCATGACGCTCTCCTCATCACGCAAACGTGGGATCCAGAATCCTCTCTTTGTCCGTGCAAGAGGGATTACAAATCCCACCCGAACAGAGGCTAAGTAAGATGATACCATACGCAGCCAATAGTAGGCACCCGGCAAAATGGCGTGAATCTGTTCAGTTTCGCGGGACTGTCATGCCGACGGAAGTGGAGGAATCTACTGTTTCAGCGCTCCCCAAGCACCAAAGCAGACTTCTCGACTCCGCTAGTGCTGCTCTCGAAGTGACGGATTTGCGAAAAACTGAACACTCTCAATGGCGTTGAGGGCATCTGTGGTCGTCTGCTCACGAAGCAAACCGAGCCAGGTAAGCAGAGGTGCGCGCGACGCGCGCCAGACGGAGATCAGACTCGGGGGCGGTAGCCTGAAGGAATGTAGGAGAAGTAAGCCAACTAACGAGGCACAATTCGGAACCAGTCGAAATCGGCGTTGACTTGAGACTCCGACTGGCCGCGAACCGCGAACACACCCATAGTGGCAGCGGTCCACACATTGCGCTTTTCAATTCCTACCCAACCGAGGTCGGGGCTTCCACCCCTGCCCGATCTCAGATCGTGCCAGCTATCGCCGAAGTAGACAGTGGGGCCTATCCTGCACCAAGGGCCGTCGACCGCGCTCACGTAGAACGATGCCGTTTCCTCGCCATCGACTCGTATCATTAGACGCACTCTGCTGCCGATGATGTTGGGCTCCGAGTGTAAGATATCGCGCTTGGCGTTATCGTATCGGCCTATCTCAAAGGCAGGTCTACCGTCAGCAAAGGTGCTTGCAAGCCAAAAGTTCATGCCCGGGTCGTGGAAGAAGTGAATCCCCGCCGCTTCTCCTGGGCTGCGGGCACGGAAGTTGAGCTGTGTAACAACCGAGAACCGCTTGAGTGTCAACCGCTGCAGGAACACCCCGGTTAGCGCGGACTTGTCGCCAAGATCGCCCGGCTGGGCCTTGATGCGAAGGAATCCTGGGCGCTCGCGAAGAGTCCACGACATGCCGGAGCGGTCGGGCGCTGTGAGAAAGAACCACTGCGGACCGAGCTCGGGTTTATCGAACTCGTCGGATCCGTCTGGCACACGCCGCGCTATGGGAGCTTCGGGCGACGGTGTCCGGCCGTGAACGGGCCTCCACCAACCGTCATCAGTCCATTCGATAGGCTCGATGCACATCTGCCTGCCGAGACTGTAGTGGGTCAGCTCGAAAGCATGGTAGGTGACATACCAGCGGCCATCCGGACCCCGAATCAATGTGCCGTGGGCGGGCCCCTGGAACTGAGAGCCGGAATTGTCATCCGCCTGCAACTGTGGATTATGGGGGCAAGGCTCCCACGGCCCCTCGATTCTTCTTGCGCGAGCGGTGGAGATGGCACTGTGCTGATGAGGACGAGTGCCTCCCGAGGAGTAGAGAACGTAGTAGTAGCCACCGTGCTTGGCAATCGACGGCCCCTCGAAGGCAACCCCTCTCCCGAGCCCGACACTTGTCACTTCGCGCTTGACCGAGAGACCATCGCGCGCAAGCTCGACGATCTTGCCTTCGTGATAGATGAGGTAGAGCCGGCCGTCGTCATCGGCGAAAAAGCCTGGATCGATACCACGAAGGCCGAGGTCATAGGGACCGCGGTAGGGCCCGCCGGGGTTGCGGGAAGTGTAGGCGCGGATGTAACGGTCGATTGGGGTATAAACGACAAACGACTTTGTGTTCGGATTATAGCCCAGCTCGGCGCCCCAGGAACCGGTGGCGGTAACACCACTCGCGATCAGCGGATGTGTATCGTACACAAACCCGATGTAACGCCAGTTGACAAGGTCATCTGACTGCATAATGGGCAGTCCGGGTTGGAACCCAAAGCTGGAACGCATGGTGTAGTAGTGATCCCCCACCCTAACTATCGCAGGGTCGGACCAGTCGCCGCTGACAACTGGATTGGTTGGCGGGGCGGCTGCCGGAAGCACCGCCAGAGCTAACGCCATTGCGAAGAGACGCATTTGGTGAATATGACCTCGACTGAGCGGCTACACATCGGCGAAAGAGGGTCTGTTTGATCAAGAGAAACCGAGTCGAGCGGCCCGAGCTGTGCTATTATTCTATGAACAACCTGCCCACAGGCGCAACTGCATTGGCAGGCAAAAACCTGTTCAGTCTCGCGGGATAGTCATTCCGACCGAAGTGGAGGAATCTGCTGTTTCGAGCCAATCTGAGCATAACAGCAGATCTCTCAACTCCGTCAGCGCCCCGCTCGAAGTGGTGCATTTACGGAACACTGTGCTAACTCACAGCCTGAGCAGCAGAAGTTGTGGCGCGCAGTCCAAAGCGCGCCGCATTGCTGCCAGACATAGAAGACACCGAGATGGCTACACTTACCTGGAAAAAGAATGAACCCTCTTCGGTTCCGGCATCAGCGAGGCCAACTGCGCGCGCATTTTGGGGTTGACCACACAGTTGTTCGCCTCCGCCATGTGAACCTGCTTCCAAGCCGCGGCGTAGTCGCCCGAAAACAACAGCGCGGTGGCGAGATTGGCATGCCCAAGCCCCCACTCAGGCTCCGCTGCAACGCACGCCTTCAGATGTTTGAGAGCATCTTCGAGATCGCCGTCCATCAGCCTGTGCACGCCAAGTTCGTGGTGGGCGAGGTAGTTGTCGGGATCGATAGCCAATGACCTGCCGAAAAGCGTTTCGTTCTCGCGCCAGAATCCGGCCTGGTTATAGGCGCCGACCGCCAACAAGATCACCAAGATGCATGCTGCAACTACTGCAGACACAGCAAGTGGAGAGCTGGCGGGCCACGTGTGCTTCCTATTCGTATCGGCCATATGAATCCCGAGCAGGTCGCAAACAAGCCAAATCGCCGCAACAAAGAAACCAATGAGCGGGATATAGGTGTAACGGTCCGCCATTGCCTGCTCCCCAACTTGCAGGATGCCTATAACGGGAATAAGCGTAATCAGGTACCACAACCAGCCAACCAGCAAATAGGGCCTCTTTGGGCGGTTCAAAACACATAAAGCTGATATGCCAAACAGGACAAAAGCGGCAATGAGGGCTTTCCATGTCGGTATCAAGCCAGGGTGGACGTAGAATCCGTGAAGCCCGACCGGCCACAGGGTGTTCCACAGATACCCGAGATACGAGACCAGGGCGTTTTCGATTCTTACAACCAAGCCGAACCTCGCGAGTTCGCTCACCGCTCCCCCACTCTTCTGCGCGATGAACGTCACGACACACGAGCCGGCGGCCATTATCACGAGGGGGAGCTTCTCACGGATTAGGCCAGACAGCCGCTTCTTCTGGAACCTGTCCAGCGGCCAGTAATCCAGCAACAATAGGACAATGGGCAAAGAAACCAGCATCGGCTTTGCCATAAGCCCCAGCGCGTAGGAAACTGCCACAACGGCATAAGTGGTGGCGTAGGAACGCTTTAAGTATTGCAGGTAGGCCCAAATTGTCACAAACCAGAAGAACGTGCTCAGTACGTCCTTTCTTTCGGCCACCCAGGCGACTGATTCGACGTGCAGGGGATGGACAGCGAACAGCGCGGCCACAAACGCGCTTGCACCTAAGCGGCCCGTAACGCGATCAAGCAGCAGGAACAGAAGCAGCACGTTAGCCATGTGAAGCAGGAGGCTGGTAACGTGATGGCCCGAAGGCCGGAGGCCGTAGATCTCGATGTCGAGCATGTGCGAAAGCCAGGTGAGCGGATGCCAGTTGGCCCCGTGGAAGCTAGTGAATGCCCATAGAATAGAATCTGCCCGAAGCCCTTTCTGAACGTTGACATTATTAGTAACGTAGACACCGTCGTCCTGATAGGTGACGAACTCGAAGCCGGCCACCTGCCCATAGACAGCAAGGGTGATGGCGGCGAGCGCCAGGCAATAGATAAGCCGGGAGGGGCGTTGGTCCGCGTGTCTCATCAGTTGCAGTTTATTGCGCGGCAGGAGTTGTGTCAAACAAACCAGGCCGGATCATATTGACCCGGCCCAGGAAATGCTCGATATGAACGCGTCGAACTACTGGCGGAAGTACATGAACGGCGCGTTCGGTCTGCCGACGAAGCAGATGTATTTGAAGCCGTATTTTTTGATGATCTGGACGGCTGTCTCGGCCTGGGTCTTCTCGGCTCCGAAATCCAGAATCCAGTGGCTCCCGTCAACGACCTTCCAGGCGCCGTTGATGTGCTTGGCCTCGACGTTATCCGGGTTGAACGGAACTGAGTCCTCGCCCTGGAACGGACCTACCGGGGACTTGTCGTTCGCGAGGCAATAGGTCCGGTGATATTCAGTTCGGAAACCTGAATCCGAGAAACCTGATGAAATCGTATCAGGCAAGCTTACTCGTTTCATAGAGTGGTGCCGATACGTTTTGACGCTTGGCAAATGAATGTGAGACTACCACTTACCACAACAGCTTGTTTGTGCTAGAATCCTGTTTATGGACGTTATTGCAATTATTCCTGCACGCATGGCCGCAACCCGATTCCCTGGCAAGCCGCTGGTTGACCTATGCGGCAAACCAATCATCCAGTGGGTCTACGAGCGAGCATCGCAGGCTAAACGAGTCAACCAAGTAATAGTGGCAACTTGCGATCAAGAGATCATTGATAAAGTCCAGGCATTCGGCGGAGAGGCGGTAATGACCTCAGCCAAACACCGATCGGGCACTGACCGATTAGCGGAGGTCGCCACCGGAATCGACGCCGATATAATCGTAAACGTCCAGGGCGACGAGCCTTCGATCGACCCTGAGTCAATTGATGCGGCAGTTGAACCTTTTGAAGAAGATCCCGAGCTTGTGATGACTAGTCTTATGGTTCCGATCACATCGGAGGCCGCTAGGGATCCCAATTTGGTAAAGGTGGTTGTGGGAACCGACAACCAAGCACTTTACTTCTCCAGAAGCCCCATCCCATACGAACGAAACCCTATCGAGGGGAGAAGCATCTACGGCCATGTCGGCCTTTACGCTTATACAAAGAGTTTCCTGCTGAAGTTTGCGTCGCTGGAGTCGACGCCGCTGGAAAGATCTGAGTCGCTGGAGCAACTCAGAGCGCTTGAGCACGGCTATTCTATAAAGATGGTCGAGATAGCTGACAGGCCGCTGGGTGTTGATACGCCGGAGGATTTGGAGCGCGTCCGCCGCGCACTAGCCGCCGAGATATGACTTTGCGTCCCCCACCCACGGCGATCTTCCGCCTGAGAACTGAGAGGGAAACGGACGCGAAGCAGAGATCGCTGTTACGTAGCTACTGCAAGGAGCACACATTATGGATAACGCAAGAGCCGGAATTGTGGAGATCGGAAACGGTCGTCCGCTTGCCTTGATAGCTGGACCCTGCGTGATCGAGTCCGAGGAACTGTGCCTCGAAGTAGGAACGCACGCAAAGTCTATTTGTGACAAGCTTGGAGTGCCGTATGTGTTTAAGTCGTCCTTCGACAAAGCAAACAGGACATCGGTCGACTCCTTCCGCGGACCAGGTATAGATAAAGGACTTGAGATACTGGCAAGCGTGAAATCAGCGCTGGGAGTACCAGTGCTCACCGACGTTCACGAATCGTGGCAGGCCGGGCCGGCGGCTGAGGTAGCCGATATCCTGCAAATTCCAGCGTTCCTGTGCAGACAGACGGACCTCATCGTCGCGGTTGCCAACACGGGCAAGTGCGTGAACATCAAGAAGGGGCAGTTTCTGGCACCGTGGGATATGAGGAATAGCCTCGAGAAAGCTCGTTCGACGGGGAACCGGAACATCTGCCTGACGGAGCGTGGGTCGTCGTTTGGCTACAACATGCTGGTAGTGGACATGTGCTCGCTGCCGGCGATGCGCGGCCTGGGGTGTCCCGTCATATTCGACGCAACCCATTCGGTGCAGCGGCCCGGCGGACTGGGGAATGCCTCGGGCGGCACAAGCGAATACGTTCCGTGCTTGGTGAGGGCGGCAGTGGCAGTTGGAGTAGATGCGCTGTTTCTCGAAGTTCACCCAGACCCACCAAAGGCGCTGTGTGATGCCGCGAGCATGCTGAGCCTTAGCGCACTGGAACAGGTAATTGCGGACGCTGTAGCCCTCGAAAACGCGCTTCACCCCCGCAGCCGCTAATTGCCACAGATTTCCGAAGACATGGCTCGAGGGCGAATGGAACCGGGAACCTTTAAAATCCAAAAGGGAGAGACAGGAGAAATGTCAGAAAAGATCAGAGTCGGTTTGATAGGCGTTGGTGGGATAGCGAACCGCCACATTAGGGACTTTTTGGCCACCGGAGAGGCAGACATCGTCGCAATGTGTGATCCTGATCCCACGAGATTAACAACCGCGAAGCAGAACTTCCCGGATATTGCCGGGGCCGCTACGTATAGCAACTATAAAGACATGCTAGCGGCAGGCGGATTGGATGCAGTCGAGATCAACAGTCCTCATACCTTGCACTTCGACCAGATAATGGATGCTCTGGATGCCGGATTGCACGTATTATGCGAGAAGCCGATGGTGTGCAAAACGTCGCACGCGAGGGCCGTCATTGAAAAGGCCAGAGAGACGGGAAAAGTCGTTATGGTGGCCTACCAGCGGCATTTCCAGCCGGCATATCGCTACATCAAGGAGATGGTTGAAAGCGGCACATTGGGCGAAGTCACCTTTATCGCCGCGCTCCAATGCCAAAACTGGAAGAATCTCACGTCCGGCACATGGCGACAGAATCCGGAGCTCTCCGGCGGCGGACAACTCAACGACTCCGGCAGTCACTTGATGGACATCGTGCTCTGGACGAGTGGGCTCACGCCCGAGACCGTCCACGGCTACATCGACAACTGTGGCACGCCGGTGGACGTCAACTCGGCTCTTTCCATCAAGTTTACCAACGGTGCGCAGGGGACGGTATCTGTGGTAGGTCAAAGCGTTTGCAATTGGTGGGAGGAGTTCACTATATGGGGCACCAAGGGCGTGATATTCTACCGCAACGGTAAGTTAATGGTGTGCAACGAGGATGGTGAAATGAGCGAACCCACTGACTTGCCTGAAGGCAGCAACGTGAACAAGGGGTTCATTGACTGCATTATGGGACGTGACAAGAACTGGGTTCCGGCGGAGTGTGGTCTGAGGGTAATCGAGCTTACGGAAGCGGCTTGGACGTCTTCGACGAACTGCGGGCCGTGTGAGGTAGCAAGTCTTTAGTCCCGTTCGCCTGAACCCTATCCCGCCAGGGACAAGCGAAGGAAGCTATCTCCCAACCATCTCCGAGTGATTTGTCGTTTGGATGGAGACACCGAGGTGACGGTCAGAATCGGTTTCATAGGTGCCGGTGGCATCGCAAGTGTGCATATGAGCACGCTACAAGCAGTGGAAGGCGCACAAATCGTAGCGGTTGCCGACGTAAACAGCGATCGTGCCGAGGCTGCGGCTTCCAGATTCATCGCCAACGCCTACAACGACCCACACGATATGCTCGAGCGTGAAAAGCTCGATGCGATATATGTGTGCGTGCCGCCGTTTGCACACAACGACTACGAACTCATCGCGGCGAAAAAAGGAATTCACCTGTTCGTGGAAAAGCCGTTGGCGCTAGAACTGGCAGCAGCAAAAGAGGTGGCAGTGGCAGCAAAGACAAGCGGTATCGTCACCGCTGTTGGTTATCACTGGCGATACTCATCACACACGGAGACTGCCCGCGAGAAATTGAAAGGCAAGCAGGTGGGAATGGTACTTGGCTACTGGATGGGCGGATTTCCGGAAGTAGGATGGTGGCGGAGAATGGAACAATCCGGCGGCCAAATGGTTGAGCAGGCCACCCACATATTCGATCTTGTGCGCTATTTGATCGGCGAGATCAAGGAAGTCTACGCTGTCTATGCCAACAGAGACTCAAAACGTATACCCGGCTTCAACATATATGACGTCGGCACTGCCGCAGTGAAGTTTGCTAACGGAGTTGTTGGAACAATCTCGAACACCTGCTTGCTCAGCGTTCCCTATACCGTGGGACTACATATCGTCGCTCGCGATCTGGTAATAGAGATCCACGGCGATTTACGAATCATCGAGCCCGGCCATACAGAGATCTTCACCGGAGGCCAGAACCCAATGCTCGCGGAAAGCGAGGCGTTCATAAAGGCAATAAAAACAGGTGATTCGACCGGGATTCGGTCCACCTACGAGGACGCTCTGAAGACACTTGCTGTAACCCTAGCATGCAACGAGTCGGCCGCGAGCGGCAAACCCGTCGAGGTGCAAAGCTAATATGGAATCAGGTGCGGCACGGGCGAAGCGACTGCGGGCGGTGGTAAGTGGGCGAGTTCAAGGCGTAGGTTTCCGGTATTTCGTGTTGGACCGCGCCAGTGATCTCCGCCTAACTGGTTTCGTGCGCAACAGGCTGAACGGCGATGTGGAAGTAGTGGCCGAAGGCGACGAAGGCGCATTAGAGGCTTTTCTGGTTGCATTGAAGCAGGGACCGAGGGCAAGCCGTGTTGAAGGCGTGAGCATCACGTGGCTCCCCGCGACAGGTGAATTCAAGCGATTCGAAATCACCTCCAGCCGCTGATAACGCGCCTTCACTGAATGCCACCCTAACTTAATAGGATTTCGTGCAGGGTATTGTACTCTTCGAACACTCGAATTGGGCCAAGGCGACGGCCCACAAGGGGGTAGATCGATGAGGAGATATCTGTCTATCTTGATGGCTTTAGTGTTCGCGATAGCACTTTTCGCAGGCATCGCGGATGCTAGGATGGGTTCCAGGCGATTGAGCACGGGCGTGAAGTTTAGGACAATGCGCCACAGCAAGAAGTGGAAATCCGCGTTTTTAGCACGACCTGGCGTGAAGTGCAGGGTGGTGTGCACGAGGGTAAAACCGTACCGGGCCAGACGGATTATCGGCGCAGGACCTAAGATGCCGGCTCCGGTGATCAACGTACAACCGGCCGAAGTTAAGTGCCCTGACATGAGCTGCCCTACTCCGCAGGTCAATTGTCCGCCAGTGTCAATGCAGGCACCAGGAATTACCGTGGACAACTGCTATGTGTACGTGATCCGCGGCAACGAGCTTCTCGTGATCGATAAGAACACACTCTGTGTGAGCAAGAAGACTACGCTGAGTTCCGAGATGTCCACGTCGTCCGGTTCCTCGCCGTGATTGGACGCCCGTAGGAAGAAAAAGCGCACAAGCAGAAAAGGGCCCGGGCGAGACGCCCCGGCCCTTTCTCGCGTTTGGGGATGTTGGATGGTGGGCCCACTCGGATTCGAACCAAGAACCAATCGGTTATGAGCCGACCGCTCTGCCGTTGAGCTATGGGCCCTCGTCAGTGGCACTATAGAATATACCACTTTCTACGGTCGTCTCGCAACCGGGATTGCGCATTTCGCTTGCAGATCATCTCGCTCTATGTCACAATAAAGCCGTATGACCGACTACGACAAATTGCTCGACATTTTGCGCAGCTTCGGTGGAGTAGTGGTAGGCTACTCGGGCGGAGTGGACAGCACGCTCCTCGCAAAGGCTGCAACTGATGCGCTCGGCGACAAGGCGCTTTGCGTGCTGATTGAGTCGTGCTTGGTGCCAGGGGTGGAGTTGGATGATGCTGTTGACACGGCTAATCAGTTGGGTCTAAATCTGCTGCGAATCCAGGTTGACGCTCTTGCCATCGACAAGCTCAAGGAAAACGAGACTCACAGGTGTTACCACTGTAAGAAAGCCATCTTTGGCAAGGTCGTGGAGCTAGCCAAAGAGCGTGGTCTGGCAGTGGTGGCCGACGGCGCAAATGCCAACGACGAGCAGGACTTCCGTCCTGGGGCTGAAGCGGCCGCCGAGCTCGGCGTGAGGAGTCCGTTCAAAGAGCTTGGTTGGAACAAGGAGAAGATACGCTCGATCTCGCGGGATCTTGGCCTGCCGACTTGGAACAAACCTTCGTATGCGTGCCTTGCATCTCGCGTGCCTTACGGAACGCGACTTACTCCTGAGATACTGGCGCGGATCGACGCCGCCGAGGATGTACTCCGGCGGCTTGGATTCAGCCAGTTTCGTATAAGGCACCACGACACGATTGCTCGGATCGAGCTGCTGCCGATTCAGATGGAGAGGATGATGATGCCGACCATGCGACGCACCGTTGTGGCGGAGTTCAAGGCGCTTGGATACCACTACGTGGCGCTTGACCTGGTCGGCTATCGAACGGGGAGTATGAACGAGGTTCTCTAAGGACAGAGGTTTTGCAGGGCCATATTACATGAACAACCAACTGCTCCGGAAGCTGCTGGAAAGCGTCAAGAAGGGAGAAATAGAGGTCGAATCCGCGCTGGAGTCGCTTCGGACGCTGCCTTATGAGGACGTCGGCTTCGCCAAGCTCGACAACCATCGGGCGCTGCGAACCGGTTATCCAGAGGTCGTGTTTTGCCAGGGGAAAAGCGGCGAGCAAGTTGTGGAAATACTGAACCGGCTCAGCAGGCGCAATAAGTGTGTTTTGGCCACCCGCGCAACGGTTGATGTGTATCGGATGGTAAGGGAAAAGATACCGGACGCGGTGTACAATGAGTCGGCACGAATGATAGTGGTTGGCAGTCCCGCGCGAAGCGAAGCTGAGACAGCACTTGACTCGAATTACATAATGATCGTCTGTGCGGGAACCGCAGACATCCCAATCGCCGAGGAAGCGGCAACTACGGCGCGAGCGCTTGGAAGCCGAACAGAGACCTCGTACGACGTCGGAGTGGCCGGGCTACACAGATTGCTTGATCAGAAGGAGAAGCTGCTTGGCGCCAATGTAGTGGTTGCCGTTGCGGGAATGGAAGGCGCGCTAGCAAGCGTTGTAGGTGGACTGGTAAGCGGACCGGTGATAGCTGTGCCGACGAGCGTTGGCTACGGTGCTAGCTTTGGAGGATTGGCGGCACTGCTTACGATGCTGAACTCGTGTGCGGCCGGCGTGTGCGTGGTGAACATTGACAATGGCTTTGGCGCTGGGTATCTGGCACATTTGATAAACACGAAGAGGAGAACTGAGTGAGGATCGCGTATTTCGACTGCTTTGCCGGTATTAGCGGAGATATGACCCTGGCGGCGCTTGTCGACGCTGGGGCTGATTTCGATTCGCTTCAGCGCGAGTTGGCAAAACTCGGGCTTAAGGAGTTGGAAGTTGAATGCGGCAAAGTCGTCAAACGCGGCATATCAGCAACCGACATCACCATTCACGTCCACCAAACCCACCATCATCACAACGAACCAGGTCACCACGGTCACTACCACAACCACGGCAGAAGCTTCATCGAGATTAAGGAGCTAATCGAGCACAGTGGGCTTTCGCAGGGCGTCAAAGAACGATCAGTTGCTATTTTCCGTCGGCTCGGCGAAGCCGAAGCCGCCATACACAGTAAGAGCATCAACGAAATTCATTTCCACGAAGTCGGAGCCGTGGATGCCATCGCGGACATCGTGGGCGCATGCATTTGCCTTGATCTTCTGGGCGTCGAACGGATCTACGCGAGCGCAATGCCGACTTTCCACGGGACCGTGGAAATGGCGCACGGCACGTTTCCTCTCCCAGCACCGGCTACATTGGCGTTGCTGAAAGGCGCGCCTTGGCGAGGGAAAAGCGTGGAAGGCGAATTGGTAACTCCTACGGGTGCGGCCATATTGAGCGAGCTAGCGTGCGGGTTCGGAGAGATGCCGGAAATGTCGGTTGAGTCCATCGGCTATGGCGCAGGGAAGCTTGATTTCGAAAGACCCAACGTTTTGCGTGTTATGATAGGCGAGGCATCGGAGAGCGACGCAAATGCACGGGAAGAAATCTGTGTTCTGGAAACCAACATCGACGATCTCAACCCGCAGGTGTATGATGTGGTGATGGAGCGACTCTTTGCCGCCGGCGCGCTGGATGTGTTTTTCACATCGGTCCAGATGAAAAAGAATCGGCCTGCGACACTCGTAACAGCACTTTGCGCACTGGGCGACGAGTCGGCACTGATGGACGTACTGTTTACCGAGACAACAACTATCGGCGTGCGCACTAGTAGGCAGTCGCGAGTGTGCTTGCCAAGAGAGAAAGTCGTGGTGGATACGCGCTACGGGAAGATCACGATGAAGATCGCTAGAAAGAAAGGTAAAGTGATCAACGTCCAAGCGGAGTTCGAAGATTGTAAGGCCGCCGCTGCCAAGCACGGTGTAGCAGTAAAGAGAGTTAGAGACGAAGCTATCGCGAAGTTTTACGCCACCTTGTGAAGCGTGCGTTGCTAGAGATCAGCCCGGATTACCTTTTCATCTATTGTTGGAACGAACGCGCCGACGAGTAACTAACCGCAACCGAGAAAACAGCGCTTTAATGCTGTGCTATCCCGTCGAGTCTTGCCGCCATTGACGCTCCCTACCGATTGGTGTTACATTTTGCTCTGGCGTCCGAATGGGGACGCTTTCTTTTCGGAGGTCGACGAATGAGAACTAAGCATCAGATACTCGATGGAATACTGGACTGCGGGATAGCGGCTGTGGTGAGGGCCGAGTCCGCCGAACTAGCATTTAAGGCGATAGAAGCTGCGCTGGCGGGCGGGGTGAACGTGATTGAGGTCACGTTTACAGTGCCGGGCGCGCTTGAGATTATTCGTGAACTGGCATGGAACTCGGGAGAAGATGTGATACTGGGCGCAGGGACAGTGCTCGATCCCGAGACGGCCATCAACGCCGTGAACGCTGGCGCTAGGTTTATAGTAAGCCCTGCCACAAATATCACAACAATCGAAGCCGCAAAGTCAAAAGGAGTGCCTGTGTTCCCAGGCGCGCTCACTCCGACCGAGGTAATCACCGCGTGGCAGGCTGGTGGCGACATCATCAAGATATTCCCGGCCAACGTGATGGGGCCGTCGTATTTCAAGGACTTGCACGGGCCATTTCCGCAAATCCCTTTTATGCCCACCGGCGGCGTAGACCTCAGCACTGCGCGGACTTGGCTCGAAAACGGAGCGGTATGCCTGGGAGTCGGCGGAGCCCTGATCGACAAGACGTTGATGAAAGAGGGTAATTTCGCCGAGATCACCAACCGCGCGCGCAAGTTCCGTGAGATTATCCTTGATTTTCGCAATGGTTAGGAGCATGGCACTGACATCCGGCGCAGTATCACTTGACGGCTGCAATATAAAGTAATAGGGAAGATTGGTGCCCGGGTTTGCGTTGTCCGGCGTCATTCACATACCTGAATTGAACAATGATTCTGCTCATAAGGAGGTCCTGCATTGGCACAGGTTGTAACGATGGGCGAGGCGATGCTAAGACTCTCGCCACCCGATTTCCATAGATTAGAGCAAGCGAACTCGTTTGACGTGAAGGTCGGCGGTGGCGAGCTTAACGTAGCGGTTGGTGTCGCGCGGCTGGGTCTGGAAAGCGCGTGGGTGAGCAAGCTTCCGGAGAACCCGCTGGGCAAGATGGTGCGCAACAAAGCACGGGAGCAGGGAGTGGACACGTCGAATATAGTCTGGAGTAAGTCGGGCCGGGTAGGCATTTACTTTTTGGAGTTCGGCGCAAATCCCCGGGCATCAAGCGTGGTATACGACCGTGCAGGCTCGGCCGTAAGCACCCTTTCGCCCGGGGAGGTCGATTGGAAGAAAACATTCGAAGGATGTAAGCTCTTTCACGTAAGCGGTATCACACCAGCGCTAAGCAAATCGTGTGCGGAGACCACATTTGAGGCAATAAAGGCTGCGAAGGCTGCGGGCGCGAAGGTGAGTTACGATGTCAACTATCGCAAAAAGCTCTGGACGCCCGAGGATGCAAACGCCTGCCAGGTTCCAATGATGGATTACGTCGACATTCTGATCACCACCGAAGAGGATACTGGGATCGTGTTCGGGATTCGCGAGGACTCTTATCAAAAGGTCGCACAGAAGCTCCACGAGAGGTTCGACTTTGACGTAGTAGCCATCACGCTACGCGAGGACCACTCCGTGCTGCGAAACACGTGGTCAACCTTCGCCTATGCGAACGGCAATTTCTACGATAGCGCGAAATACTCGTGCGAGTTGGTAGATAGAGTTGGTGCTGGAGATTCATTTACGGCGGGCTTCATCTACGGGTATTTGACCAGTAACGGCGACGTGCAGCGCGGCGTGGATTATGGAACCGCTTTCTCAGCAATTAAGCATTCCATACCAGGAGATTTGAACTGGGCAACGCTGGACGAGGTAGAAGCACAGCTTAAGGGCGCAGGGTCAAGAATACAGAGGTAACGAGTGCTTTGAAATGGAAGGAATCCCGAAGTATCGGGAGCGCTAGTAAGCACCTAAACAGCAGATCTCTCGGCTTCGCTCGAGATAGCGCGTGGTAGGGATGTGCCGACTTCGCTCGAGATAACTAGTAAGGGCGGACATCGTTCGAGATAACGCAATGTTCGAGATAACGCAAGCATTGATATCATGGAGGTTAAGCAATGGGTTGCAGTTGCTGCTGTGGCAAACAAGTGAATCTCTTCACGGGCGAGGAAAACATCCCCGCTGATGCGCTGGTTCTTTTCGACGGAAAGGACCTTTCTCATTGGGTCAAGCGCGGCACAAACGAGCCAGCAGGTTGGAAAGTTGAAAACGGTTATATGGAAGTAGTTCCAGGAACCGGAGATATCTGCAGCAGAGAGCTTTTTACCGATGTGCAGCTTCACGTAGAGTTTTGGCTGCCTTTGATGGCAGATTGTAATGGTCAGGCTAGGGCAAATAGCGGTGTCTACCTGCAAGGAAGGTACGAGGTGCAAGTGTTGGACTCCTATGGCCTTGATCCCCAGGTTAACGATTGCGGCGCATTTTACATGCTGGCAAAACCGCTGATCAACGCTTGCAGACCGCCAGAGCACTGGCAAACATACGACATCTTCTTCCAGGCTCCAAGGTTTAACGAGCACGGCACACGGATTTCAAACGCGAGGGCTTCAGTGCTGCACAATGGGATATGGATCCACCACGACCTTGAGATCCCCCAACCTACTGGCGGCGAAATTGATCACAACTACGCAGAGCCGGGTCCCATTATGCTGCAAGACCACGGCAACCTGATCCGCTACCGTAACGTCTGGGTTAGGAAACTAGGCTAGAGCCAAGGACTCGTGTAGGGGCGATCGTGAGGCCAATTCTTAGCGATCGCCCTTTTTCAGCCCCATCAATATTGCCATAACGAGAAGGAAACCGCCAAAGATCAGCTTAAGGTGGGTAGCGTCAACAATAGCGGCAATGGATGAGCCTACCAGCGCCCCGACAACCGCGCCCAAGCCCACCCAGTTGGCAATGTAGAATTCGACATTGCCCATCCCGTGATGCATAAGCATACCAGTGGAGGCAGAGGCGGTCATCACAGCAAGCGAAACTCCCTGCGCCATTTTCTGAGGAACGCACAGTAAAAGCACCATCGCAGGCACCATCACCATTCCGCCGCCAATCCCCAGCAACGAACTCGCAAACCCAGCCGCCGCGCCGACACCGGCCACAATGGCAGCACGGATTACGCCGTCACCGGCCCACGAAGCCGCCGCGAAACCGTCCTGTGAACCACACAAGGCCATAAATCCCCCGAACATCATCCTTATGCCCACGGCCGCAATGAAGAGGCTGAAGATCATACGGAGAACCCTACCTTGAAGCCCTCCTGCCACTTTCGCGCCGATAGTAGCACCTATAATAGCCCCAACTGCCATTTCGACAGCAAGGAAAAGGTCCAGGTGACCACGGATGGCGTAACCGATAACCCCGGCAAGACTGAGCATCAATGCAACGGCAAGGCTGGTACCGTGGGCTTTATGCTGCGTCAGACCAAAGAAGAATACGAGTCCCGGCACAATAATCACACCGCCGCCGATTCCCAGTAGACCTCCGAAGACACCCGCCATTAGGCCCAACAAAAGCATTATCAAAATGGAACGACGAAGCAGTTGCATTATATGACTTAAAAGGCCAACGGCACGAACTCCGCGCCGAAGTAAGCCTCATCGCGAAGCGCGTAGCCTTTCACTCTAATACGGGGGTTAGGCTGCCAGCCTATAGCGACATTTACGTCACGGCTGTCAAACTCGTATTGAAAGAACAAATCGTGCGGAAGCGCCACCTCAGCCCCAAAGAATGCACCGTTGACTCCTTTTAGCCCGAAGCCGAGTGTCAGAGCAAAATCCTTAATGATGGGCGACCTAATTCCGACAGGCAGATGGCGAGTAATTGCCACATAGGCTCCAATGCCCTCTTTTGACTGTGACGTAGCGTCCTTAACGCCGAACGAGACGGCTGGAGTAAGTATTGTCTCAGGAAGGAAGCTCCACTGGACGCCGAACTGGTTTTCTTTCTTACCCGCAGGGTTCTCAAAACGGACGTAGTTGAACTCGAATTGCTGCAATCCGGCGGCAAACCACACGTAGTTGCCGCGCGAGTTCGCCGCACTGAGCGCGGTCTCTGCTTGGAACTGACCGGTTGTCAGCGTGACACCCGTGGGCGAGAGCAGTATATTGTCCGTCCAGGCTGGGCTGAGGGCCAGAACAAATAGGGCCCACGTCGGCAAGATGCGTTTCATAAAACCAAGCTCCTTTCTCCTCCCGCCCTTATCTCTTCGATTGCCCTCGCCACACTATCACGCCTCGGCGCAGCCTCGGTGTTGATAATTGCAACGAACTCATTGGTGTGCGGTCTGGGCGAGGGTCTTGTGCTGCTAACTCTGTAGCGCTTGTAGCGCCTTACTAGCACCTTTAGTTCACCCTTATGAGCCAACAAGCTCAACAAGTGTTCAAGCCCTATTATACCGTCAGTTGAATAACTGACCAAAATCCACCGAGCGCGTAGTCCGTCCACTAGCTCTTCGAATGCCTTAAGCGCTGTGGCACGAGAGCAATACGGGCTCCGGCGTAGTGTGCGCCAGTCGGTGCGTATTGCCGCCTTGTCGCGAGTGTGGCTGGATATGGTCGGGCTAATTTCCGGCTTATCCCAGAGGGCTACCGTGTTGAGCAAGTGGTAATTCGCGCCATATTGATGCTGATTGTACGGCGGATCTAGATAGGCAATATCGCATTCTACGTATGGGGACAATTTTGCCGCATCCTCGCAGAACACGACGTTCTCGCGCCCGTTGTCGTAGAGAATGGGAGACCTGAGCCATAGCAAGCTGCGAATCCTATACCAGGCAGTGCGAGTTGTTCCTCCCCACCCTTTGTGGAAACCCTTAAATACACCCGACGTGTTACTAGTGTAAGATGTCTGGTATATCAACGGCGCTAAAAGCAGGTTCTTTTCTCTCGTGTCAATTTTACCCTCTCGCCACCAAGTCTCGATCTGCTCACGTATTGCGTCGATGCGTCGGCCGTTTTGTTGGGTAAAGAACATCCTCTCCTTGGTAACATCGTAGCTCTCGTCGTTGCTGGGACAATAGTGGGTAGCGATATAACCTTTCTCCCCCGGCAGTGCGTTTAGAAAAGCGATAGACGCATCCAGTCCGCCCAACTGGCTAAAAGGAGGCGGCGTATTTGTGGCGATATAGGCCTCGTTGAGAACACGTGCGTATGGCTCCCAGTCGTTGCTTATAACCCGATAGCCCATAACTTTCGCCAATCGGCTGATCACCCCGCTGCCTGCAAATGCATCGTAGAAGGTCCCACCGCGCACACCTGTGACTAACACAGCCTCGTGGATAAGCGAGAGCAGTTTTCGCTTATTGCCAATATACGGGATGAGTTGGTCAGTGATGTAGGGAGTGGATGGGTTTCTCATTTAGGCGCGATCGGGGACCATACCGGGCTGTGACTAGCTCCGTCACGGGTTAGTTGCTTTAGATTAGAGCCGTCGGGATTGACCGAGATTATATCGCGGCGGTTTGTTGCAGGGTCAACTCTAACCGCGAGCACTTTATCCCCTCTGGGACTAAAAACTACCCTTTGATAGAGACCGGGCAAGATAAGCCCTACGCGCGCCGCGGAGAGATCAAACCTGATTAGTCCGCTCGGTCGCTTCGGTCTAAATGACTGCGTAGCCACGATCAACACTTGGCCATCTGGAGATAGATCCAAATCACCAAAGAACTGATTCTTGACCATTGCAATGGGCTTCACTTTGCCTTCCTTGGCGTCGAAAACAGCGACTCCGCTGCGGTCATCGACGACAACAGAGAAAGCCGCGACAGCGGCTTTCGCAGCCCACGCAATATCGGCAACCTGGACACGGCCGCTGTTCAGTGCCAACACAGGCAACACGTCGCCCGCGACAAGGTCAGGCACGTAGAATATGGAGTCTCGGCCCTCCGCGTCTCGCGCGACTGCGATCATACTCTTGCTGTCAGCGCCCCAGGCATATAGTCGATAGCGAGGCATCTCGGCGGCAAGCGTATCGGTTCCTCTGCTACGCATGGCCATCCTGGTCTGTTCTCTGGTCGGAAGCACAGCACCTGGATTGCTCCCGTCTGGCTCAGCTACATAAACACGCCCGGAGGAAATATAGGCAATCCGGGTGCCGTCTGGGCTGAATGTGGGCTGGTCTTTTGGCTCACTGGAAGCCGTGATCTGCTCAGCATCGCCTCCACCTGCGCCAACTTGATAGACCTGGCTTTCGCCGCAGGGGGTGGCTGCGATGAATACAATCCGGTTACCCATCGCGTTTATGGCAGGCAAGGAAGCCACAGCGACGTGGGTGGCAAGCTGCTTGCGTCCTGATCCGTTGGTGTTCATTAGGCATATTTCGTCGTGGCCGTCGCAGTCTGAGACAAAGATGATCTTGTTCATAGCCATCGGACCTGAAAACCAGGTGATGCCGAACCACTGCTCTAGCCTACCCGTGAAGGCGGCTGAGACGAGTCCGAGAACCAAAATAATGAGAGCGAGTATCAGTACACCGCGCAGCTCTGGATTGCGCACCAATCTCATGTCGTAACCTCAAGTGAGGTTTCAACAGCAGCGGCTTAGAATCCTTGGAAATAGGAGCTACATCGTGGATTTGATCCAATCGACTACAGCCTGCGCGGCACGGAGGTGAAGGCGCGCCGACTTACGGTCATAATTCTGCGCAGGTACGCCAGTCACTGCTTCCGGGCTGCGGGTTGCGAGGAACTCTGGGTTAAGCTCGGCGGCGGCGTTCATTACCTCTAGGGGGGCCTCGAGAGTGTTGGTCATCTGGATGAGGTTATGACCACGAGGCACTTTCTGAAGCTTCTGAATGGTGGCGGCGCGAAGGGCTTGTTCAGCGGCCTGTTGGGCAAAGAAAACACTGGCGAAATAGACTCCGGCGTCCAACAGCGTTACCGCAGCGGCGTAGTTGGCTCTTGCCTGTGCCCAACATGCCTCCGCCAGTCTCTTCAATCCAGTCCACCCTTCACGCTCCGCCACGGACTACCTCACCGCCTCCCGGGAACCTGCCCTAGAGGCTATTTCGTGCTTATCTTCGGCTAAACGAATAGCCGAAGATAGTTCTTACCCTTCACGAATCCCTCTTCGGCCCCAAACGTCGAGTCCTCGTGCTCGATAGAGAGGACACCGTGGTAGCCCACCCTGCGCAGGGCAGCGATGTATTCGCCCCACTTCACCCTGCCGAATCCCGGTATCACGTAACGCCACCATCCGCCCATCTGGTTACCCAGATAGGCGAGCTTGTCGTCGCGGACCTCGGTGTCCTTGGCGTGCGTATGGAAGATGCGCTTACCATACCGCTCCACCGCGCCGATATAGTCAATGCCCTGCCAGAGCAGGTGGGATGGGTCAAAGTTGAGCCCGAAGTTCTCGTGAGGCACAACTTCGAACATCTTGTCGAACTGAGCTAGCCCCTGCAAACAAGTGGCATACCAGTTCTCCAATGCAACCTTGATACCCTTTGCGGCCGCGTAATCAACAATCGGCGGGAACACGGCCGCGCAGTCCTCCTCGATGGTCTGCATTTTATCTTTACCCGCAACAGGCATACCGGCAAGCGTACAGACGACATCGACCTCGAGCATTTTTGCGACTTCGATGAGCTTCTTGAACTGATCTGTCAGCTCCGCGCGGTTGGCGGGATTGGTCATATCCGTATACCAGGCAAGGCTGGATATGCGAACGCCGTGCTTGGCAAGGAGCGACTTAAGCCATTCGCAGTCGGCAGGCAAGAACTGGGCAGTGTCGAGGTGCTTCGCTCCGGGCCCCGAGGCAACTTCGAGCGTATCTATGCCATTTGCGCCGGCAAACGCGATAATATAGTCCAGCGGCTTATCGCCGAATCTGGCGGTGAGGATTCCGACTTGCATCGAGTAATCTCCTTAAAAATCTCGCTATGAGTAACGAACAAACGTTAGGCACTTGAGCGGACCAGTTGCCCGACACGTTCGAGCAGCAGGACTTCGAAAGGCTCGGGCCGAACATCGACGCTCACACACAGCGGACCGCTTGGGTTACCAAAGTAGGCAACACGACCGTCTTCAAGCACTTGCGCCCGCATAGGTTGGAAGGACACAAACGATGGATCTATAATGGTGGAAACAGCGAGCGGGTCGTGCATCCAGGTATAATCGCGTCCAATTAAGCTGTAGTATTGATAAGTCATAGCGGCAAGGTAGTTGCCGAGTGGAGTGCCCTCGAGCTTACGAACTTCGTCGCGTCGCACGCAAACTTTTTTGCTAACGTTCAGACCAACAACAGTAGCAGGTATGCCGGATTCGAGAACCACCTTGGTAGCGACAGGATCTAGACAGCAGTTGTGCTCAAAAGCAGCGGGTTCGACGCCATCGCCCACGTAGTTGGTTCCCATTATGACGAACCGGCGGATTTTTGCGGCAACATCGGGTTCGCGACGGATCGCTTCAGCAACGTTTGTGAGAGGACCAATTGGGCTGACGATGACCTCGCCTGGATAGCGATTCACCGTATCTAGTATGAAGTCGACGGCTCCTTCCGAAGCCTGCAATCCGGCGATATCGGAAAAGTCAGTGTCCGCGCCCTCGTGACCTTGCCAAACGAGACGCTTTCCGGGAGTCAGAGTATGCGATAGACCCTTGAACACAGGTATATCGGTGCGTCCGGCCAGCCTGAGCATCTTGAGGGAGATGCGCGCGCGTGTTTCTAGGTCGGCGTGGACTAGCGTAATGCCCAGAAGCTCAATCTCCGGGGACGCCAGGCACAGCGCCAGCGCCCAGGCATCGTCGACATCGGTGCCGATATCCGTGTCGAGAATCAGCTTGATACCCAAGATCGGTACTCCTTTTCGGATGATCGCAAACCGTTACCTTATAGCACAATCCGCAGTCGTATACAAGCCTGGAAAGCCGTTTCGAGACTATTCAGTTCGGCGGGATTGTCGCTCCTACCGTAATTATGAAAATGTGATGCTTAGACCAGTATTAAGCACGTCACGGGGTATTATCGACTTCGGTATTAATCCGATCGAAATAACGGATTTTGGCACAATTGAGCTGCTTATCAATCCAACCGGCAATTGTCAATGTAAGCGCTTTCATGTATAATCTAGCCTGTCAAGAGAATTGCATACGCCGAGGTGGTTTGAATGCCTACATACGGGTATCGCTGCAAGAAATGTGAGCATCAGTTCGAAATATTTCAGAAGATAACCGATGATCCCATCACCGACTGTCCAAAATGCGATGGACAGGTCAGCAGGCTGTTATTCCCAGTCGGGATAATGTTTAAAGGTTCGGGATTCCACGTCAATGATTACCCATCGTCCTCCGGCAGGTCCTCCACGTCAAAAAATGAGAGCACCGAAAGCTCGAAGGAACCAGTAGCCAGCAAGAGCTAACACCACCCGATGGGGCTTTTGATGCGTGAACGGCCAGGCCCGTGTGGCCTGGCCGTTTTATCTCAAGCGTTGCTGCCCTATTGCTATGCGGGCACGGACGTTTTCACCAACTGGCAAACCTGCCTCAGCATTCCGACATCAATGATGGTTCTGCCGTTAACAAGCTCGGGGACCACATCCACCCTCACAACCCTACCGTTCACTTTGACCTCGTTCTTGCCAATGGTGAACTCGAACTTCAGGTTTCCAGCGTAAGCGGTGACAGTACGCGTTTCGGTGTCCCAAAAGACGACGCCGCCTAGTTGGGCTACGAGATCGCGCAACTTTACTCTGCCAGAGGTCGGCAGAACTATCTTCTCTAGTCTCGCAATTGCGTCTACCCGAACCGGTTTCCGACAGCCTACGCGTCCTGCAACCGTGCAGAGCCTTGTGTTCATATCTATTCTTGGAGCCAACGCCATCTTGACCGGCAGGTTTTCTGCCGCAGGCGCAAGGATCTTGGCTTGGGGCATTAGTGCCTTCGGTGCAGCAATCAGCGACTTGGCAGCCTTGAGAAATGGCCTTGTGGCAGTAGTCACTCGAGCATCGCACACACACGACTCGGAGGCCGTGGACCACGTCTGTGTAGTAGCTGATGCCGCCGCCGTTGTGAGAGGGACAGTCTTGGGAACAATCACCCTAGAGGGCATCGTTCGCGGCCCAGATTTCACTTCGACTGCCGCAAAGTTTCCGGAGACAGCGGCATAAGCTGGAGTCGACACACGGGCAGGCTCGGTAACTGCGGGCTCTGTGGCACGCGGAGTGTTTGTAGACGCCGCGTGATTAATGGGTATCGTGGACTGAGTCACATCCCGGACAACAGGCACCAGCTTAGCTTCGGAGGGCGGGATAGCGCGCTTGGGGGAGGCCGACACCGGTTTAGCGGCTGAGGCTAGCGGACTCGTCACCGTGGCGTCGCTTACCTGAGCACCGGACGACCTCGCCGCAGCACTCGCTGAGGTTTTCTCGACCGGCAACGCTGTTATCGGAGCCAATTCACCTAAGGCGTCAACAGTCTTCGACGCAGGCACTGGGTTCACACTCATCGAAGCCACAACAGGAGCTCTTTGACCGTTTCTAAACGAGACCTTGACCACCGCCGGATCGCTCTTGTTGCCATCGGAATCGTAGGCGTAGGTTTCCAACTCGTGCGAACCGTCGCAGTAAGTCGTGGTATCGAGGCTATAGTTATAAGGCGGGGTATTCCTTATCAACTTGAGCGACTTGTCAACCAGTAAGCTCACAAGTGGCGGCTCGCCACTGTCATCGGAAGCGTTCATCTTGATAAGAGTTATGCCTTTAAGCACGTCTCCTGACTTGACATTGCTGAACGTCACCACCGGGGCGCGGAGGTTACACCTGCCAACATCAACGCTACCACTGCCCGCGACTTTCGAAAGAAGTTCGTCACCCGAGTAAACCTTGACTACCAGATCGTGCCGACCTGTACCGAATCCGTTGGTGTTCCAAACAAGAGAAGCCACCCCGCGAGTGTCGGGCTTGATAAAAAACTTATGCGCATGATAATGACCGTCCACCCATAGCTCAACGCGGGTAACCTTTTTGTCCGACTGCGTGTTGAACCCGACACTGACCTCCACGTTACGGGCAGTTATCCTCTCGCCCGGCTGCGGTGAGAGCCACGTGACTACGGCCGCCTCAGCGCTTGCAATGAGTCCTGGCAAGAACATAGCCAGCGAAAGAACAATGCTTATGATACGTTTCCTGGGAGATATCAGCTTCAATTTAATCGCCTGCCAGAAATTGATGAGGTCGAAAAAACTCTAGCACGAAGCACGCCAGAAGTCAATCAGTTCAAACTTCGATTTCGAGCGAACAACCGGATATAAAACCCTCCAGCAAGAACGCATTAGTCGATGCACAAATACTAGTCCTATTGACCGCTCTGAAACCTCAAACGTTCCACTCAAGAGCTTGGGCAAAACCACTAAAGCGACGCTGCATTGGTGTCGATACGTGAGTTGGAGGACACAATGATCAAGGCGCTTTGCACAGCGGCAAGCGGACTCGTCGCCGAGTCCGTAAAACAGGACATAATAGCGAACAACCTGGCTAATGCCCAATCGCCGGGCTTCAAGCGACAGCGGGTTGTGATGAGGTCGTTTGAAAACGTGCTCCGAGAGCAAATGACACCTCCGATGAGTCTTAACAGACCTCGGTATCCCGTAGCACCAGGCAGCTCATGGACGACGACCGTGGAAACCGCGTGGGATAACACCGACGGCCCTCTCAGAAACACCGGGAATGAATGTGATCTAGCACTACAAGGACCGGGCAAGTTCGTTGTTGAATCAAAGGGCGCAACCAGATACACCAGGGCAGGCAGCTTCCGGATCAATGACGACGGCGAGCTGGTGACCCCGGAGGGAGAAAAACTGCAGGGCGAATCTGGCCCAATAGCCGTGAACGGCGGCAAGTTCAGCGTGGATGCCGACGGGTCAGTGACGGTTAACGGGGTCAAGATTGGCAAGCTCAAGATCGTCGGTGGCGTCGATGGCGAGACGACAGTCCTGCAAGGTTATCTTGAGGATGCGAACATCAGCGTAGTTCGCGAGATGGTTGATATGATAGCCAACTTGCGCGCGTTCGAGGCGAATCAGAAGGTGGCGGCAGCGGTGGATACCACGCTGGACAAACTCATAAACGAGGCCGGGAACGTGCGAGTTTAGCTTTGAGTAGGTTTGGAGGATAATCTATGATCAGGAGTCTCTATACAGCGGCAACGGGAATGGAAGCCCAGCAAGTAAATCTCGACGTGACCGCAAACAACTTGGCCAACGTAAACACCACTGGTTTCAAGAAGAGCCGCGCTGACTTCCAGGACCTGCTGTACCAGACACTGAGAGCAGCGGGGTCGACCCAAGCCCAGGGCGTGCAGGTGCCGACGGGCATACAGGTCGGACTTGGTACCCGCTTGGCTGCCGTCCAGAAGGTGTTCACGCAGGGCGACTTCCAAGTGACTGGGCGTGATCTGGACTTGGTGATAGAGGGCGACGGATTCTTCCAGATAGCATTGCCCTCCGGCGAGACAGCCTACACCCGGGACGGTACTTTCAGGATCGATGGCCAGGGACGCATAGTGACATCCGACGGCTACACACTGCAACCTGAACTCACGGTGCCAGCCGAGTCAAAAGGCATATCAGTCGGCGAGGACGGCACGGTGACGGTTACGGTAGCGGGCCAAAGTGAACCTCAGCAGATTGGACAAATACAAATTGTGAAGTTTCTTAACCCCGCTGGGCTCAGCAGCATCGGAAGGAACGCTTTACTGGCGACAGCCGCATCAGGAGAACCCGTCACAGGCACACCTGGGCAGGATGGCCTGGGCACGATACGAAGTGGCGTGCTTGAGATGTCTAACGTAAGCGTCGTTGACGAGATGGTTCGTATGATCGTGGCGCAACGGGCTTATGAAGTCAACTCGAAGAGCATACAGACATCCGACGAAATGCTCAATATCGCCAACAACCTGCGCAGGTAACACTGATGCTTATACAACTAGCCGCCGCAGCTCTGATCCTGTTCGTCGCTCAATCGATCCCGGCGCTTGCCGCTCAAGTAAACGTGACCCTAGCTCCGCAAGCTCAAGTCGCACCCTGCACGCCCGTAAGACTGAACGACGTCGCCAACCTGCGCGGAAAGCCTGACGTCGCCCAAAGGATCGGAAATGTAGTTGTTATGTCGTCGTTGCAGCCGGGGCAAAGAAAAACCCTTCTAAGAAGTGATATCGAGAGACATCTCTTGGAGCTTGGCCTTGCCGCCAAGGCACGGGTAATCGGCGATAAGAGTGAGGTCGTCGGCAAGTGCCGAGTGATCGCGGTCTCCGAGCTGGAAAGCGCCGCCGTGGAGTATCTCCTAAGACAACTTCCGCACGATAACCGAACTTACGAGGCAGTGGTCGAACGACCTCCTAAGCCGATTGTAGTCGCTCCGTATAACTTAATTAATCTTTCTGCAAGATTACTTAACAGTAGACCACAACCGGGGCTGAACACAATTGCGTTAGATGTCGTAGCCGACGGCCGTGTTGTAGCCACGACCAGCACCGCACTGATGGTAAAAGCAGTGGGACAGACGCTTGTCGCGACGCGAACCATCCGACAAGGCGAACCGCTGGACATTAGCAACACGACCTGGGCAGAGCGAGATTTGACTCGAGTCCCGGATGCAATTCGCCCCGCGGACAACAACACAGCGACCGAGTGGATCGCTGCGCGCTCACTCCGAGAGGGAAGCGTGATCACTCTGCGGGATGTCAAACAGCCGCCTCTGGTGCACAAAGACGATACCGTAACGCTTAGCGTGATGTGCGGATGCGTGGCCCTGAGAGTGACAGCTCAGGCGCGAGAAGACGGGCGACTCGGCGAGATTGTGCGGGTACGCTCGTCGGTTTCGACAGAGGACGTGAGAGCACGAGTAACTGGCCCAGGCCGGGTAGAGATCAACAGGTAAGAGGCATACAGCTATGTTGAAGATTGCTGCCTTAACATTAACTTGCATATACCTTGTAGTCGTTTTAACACCTGCAAGCTCCGAGTCGCTATGGAAAGCTGACTCACGGTCTGTCTATGCAGACAAGAAGGCCGCAAAGGTGGGTGACATAGTGACAGTAATTATCGTCGAGTCCGCATCTTCTACCCAAGCAGCATCGACCAGCGCAACCAAGAGCAGCAAGATATCGGCTGGGCCTGGCGTCGGCCCTCTCCTGGAGAGAATTCCGCTTTTCGAGTACTCCGGCGGCGACAACGTGAAAGCCACTGGTGCGACGACGCGCACGATGAAGTTCGTAACCAAAATGACCGCGAAAGTCGTAAGCGTTGACGAAAACGGTAACCTGAATATCGAAGGCTCCCGAATTGTGCAAACCAACAAGGAGAGGGAGGAGATCAAGCTGACGGGGTCGGTGCGACCGCAGGACATCGCCACGGACAATACAGTCCTGTCGACCTACTTGGCCAACGCACAGATAACCCACGTGGGCAGTGGCCCGGTTGGAAGTCGCCAGAAGGAAGGCTTAATCGGGAAGATATTCAAGATTCTGTTCTGACTTGTCGATTGTTATCGAAGGGGATAGAGATGGCGTTCCGCATAGCAGCATCGCTGCTGATCACACAGGTTTTTTTTGGAGGAGCCGCGCTAGCTCAGTCGATGCGGATTAAGGACATCGCATCGATCGAGGGAGTCAGGGCAAACCAGTTGACGGGTTACGGGCTGGTCGTAGGACTTGAGGGGAGCGGCGACAGCCAACAGACAAAGTTCACGACACAATCCATAGCCAACATGCTGGAATCCTACGGGATCAATGTCCCGGCGGACAAGATGAAGGTCAAGAACGTCGCGGCGGTGATAGTCACCGCCACCTTGCCCGCATTTGCGAGACCAGGGACGACGATTGACGTCATCGTATCCTCCGTCGGCGACGCTCGGAGTCTGCAGGGAGGCACGCTATTGCAGACACCCCTTAGAGCGGCAAACGGGGATGTTTACGCAGTGGCTCAAGGTCCTGTCTCAATCGGCGGCTTTACCGCTGGAGGCGGCGGCTCCTCCGTTTCAAAAAACCACCCCACGGTCGGACGTATTCCTAGCGGTGCGTTGGTCGAGAAGGCACCCCAGACAGATCTGGCGCCGCTGGACACACTGCGAATAACGCTCAATGTCAGCGACTTCACAACCGCTTCGCGGATGGCGGCAGCCATCGACAAAAAGCTGGGCGGTCACTTCGCCAGAGCAATTGACGCTGGCGCGGTATCGGTGAGCGTGCCGCCGGACTACAGTGGCAGCATCGTACGGCTAATTGCTGAGATCGAATCCGTAGAAATAACGACGGACAGCGTGGCCAAAGTAATCGTAAACGAGCGCACCGGCACGGTAATAATAGGGGGGCAGGCGCGCATACTGCCGGTGGCGGTAGCACACGGCGCTCTCACCGTGGAAATCACCACGGACCCGCTGGTATCGCAGCCGAAGCCACTGAGCACGGGCGGCACCACAGTGGTCACGCCTAAAACTAGTGTCTCTGTCAGCGAACAACAGGCGAGCCTGGTCGAGATCAAGGGCGGGTCAACAATTCAGGAGCTGGTGACCGCGCTCAATACGCTTAAAGTCACTCCGCGCGACCTGATAGCGATACTTCAAGCGATTAAGCAGGCCGGCGCGTTGCAGGCACAGCTAGAGGTGATCTGATGGAGACCGATTCGATCATATCGCTGTCGATGCACGAAGCGTCCAAGTCGCCGTCTGTAACTTCGGAGAAGAAACGGCTCGAAAAGGCTTGCAAGCAGTTTGAAGGGGTGTTCTTGAGCCACCTGCTCAAGTCACTGCGCAAGACCGTGGACCGCAGTGATCTGTTCGGATCGCGAAAGCACGAGGATATGTGGCAGGAGATGCTCGATCAGGAAATCGTCGATTCGATAGCCAACACGCATTCGACCGGATTGGCCAACATGCTCTACCGACAGCTCTCAGCCCAACTCGACAAAAGCGCGCCCGCAACCGATAAAAGAGGTAAGGAACAATGATAGTATCTGCCAGCAAGATTGACAAAGCGCTGGGGACAAGCCTCCAGCAGATATACAGAACCCACAATACTCCGTCTGTTGAAAGAGCGCGAAGCCAGGATGTGGTGACGATATCCGAACTCTCCTCACTGGTAGAGCGTGGTCGCGCGATGGCGATGGCAACACCCGATGTCAGAAAGGATGTTGTTTCCGATGCCAAGGTGCGAATTGCTCTGGGCGAGATTCCAGGGGCAGCAGATCTGGCAAGCAAGATGATCAAACGGGCAGTGGAGGGAACCGTCTGACATGACTCCGACGAAATCACAACTGGGACGCGCATTACTGGAGTGCTTGGAGGACGTTGAGTCTCTCGTGAGACACGCGCACTCGGTGGCCCTACAGCAGCAGAAGGCCCTTGTGGATAACGATGCCGAGGCAATAGCCCTAAGCACGTATGCGCAGGACGAGGTAATGCGCCGAATACTGGAATCGGACCAGCGCGCAGCAGCAGTGGCGTCAAGCCTGGCCTCGTCCGCCGGATTGAATCCGACTAAGGCCAACACAGAGGAACTAGCCGAGGCAGCAGGCTTCCCGTACGACACGGCCATTCGCGAGACGGTTAGGCGCGTGGCAGAGCTGTCAGCTCGTGTGCAGGAAACCAACGAACAAAACCGCTTACTATTGAAAAACGGACTGGACATTATAGCGTGTTGCCTCCGGACCATAGCAAGCGAAGGCAGCCCTGGTGCCTATAAGCGCGACGCAGCGCTGGCGCCTACTGACCCCTCGGCTCTGTCCCTGGACAGCAAGGCGTGAGTTAGCGTATGCCAAGTACTTTCTTCGGTCTAAGTGTGGCCCATTCGGGCTTGGAAGCTCAGCGGCGGGCGATGGACGTGGTCAGTTACAACATCGCCAACGCCAATGACCCTATGTACAAGCGCCAGCGGGTGGTTTTCAGCGAGGGCGCCGTTCTCGCGCAAGCAACAGACAGCTCGCCCAACGGCACGAGCCCATTCGGTTCTGGCGTCGCTATGGGCGACGTAATACGCATCAAGGACCAACTTGTCGAGAACAGGCTGAGGCAGTCGCTGCAGAGCTTGTCGGCTTGGGACTACCGGACCAAGGTCCTGCAGCAGCTCGAAGCAACTCTGGGAGAGCCTGGCGACAAGGGTTTGCAGGAGGATCTAGACGCGTTTTGGGCGTCGTGGCAGAAGGTGGCAACATCGCCCGATAGCCTACCAATACGCAGTTCGCTGCTTGAAAACGCAACCGCACTCTGCCAAAGACTTGGATTCGTCTACTCTCAGCTTATCAACCAGAGCAAAGACCTAGACGTGGCCATCGAAGACCGCGTGGCTAAAATCAACCTGATGGCCGACGAGATTGGCCGGCTCAACAACCAGATCAGCTCAATGGAAGCCGGACGAATAGCTGTCAACGATCTCCAGAACCGACGCGACGCATTGGTGCAAGAGATGGGAAAGTTAGTTGACGTAACCCAGCACGGCGACGGGCGCAGCGGGTTCATACTGTCCATCGGCGGCACAGTGCTGGTAGAGGAGAACAAGGTCAATCATCTTCAAGCACAAACAGACGCAACCGGCGTTCTGCGTGTTCAATGGGTCAGAGACGGCGCGGAAGTGGAGATAAGCGGCGGCGAGATGCGCGCCATTCTGGACCTGCGGGACACCGACATACCAGATTATATGGCCCAGTTAGACAGTCTGGCGACTGAGTTGGTTAACAGTGTGAACACGCTCCACCGGGCCGGACGCGTGATGGACGGTTCTGCCGGGGGCGACTTTTTTCTGGCAGGCTCGACGGCTGGCAACTTGCAGCTTGACCCTACCTTGGTTGGGCACCCTGAGCTGATAGCTGCATCGCTGAGCGGCGCAATCGGGGACGGCGATGTCGCCCAGCAGATAGCCGCACTCAAAGAGACGTCGCTTTCGGGAGGCAAAACGGTAAACCAGTTGTATCGCGATCTTATCGGTGACCTGGCGGGGGCATCGTTCACAAGCCAGAAGCAAGTAGCAGCAAGCAAGCTGGTTGTAGATCAGTTCACAACCCAGCAGCAGGCGGTCTCCGGCGTTTCGATCGACGAGGAATTGACCAATATGATCAAGTTCCAGCAGGCTTACAGCGCATGCGCGAGAGTCATCACTACAATGGACCAGATGCTGGACGCGCTTATGCAGACTGGGATTGTCGGTAGGTAGCAGCTATGAGAGCAAGCCTAAATCAGCAGGTATATAACTCGCTCACGTTCGTTACCCAGGCAAGCCAGAAACTTACCGACGCGCAGGCACGGGCTTCAAGCGGCAAGAGGATTTTGCGGCCTTCGGATGATGTTCCAGGCGCAGGACGGGCCATGGGTCTGAGATCGGCCATAAATACTGTGGAGCAATTTGCCAATAATATTCAAGTCAGCAAACCGCTGATGATGACTACGCAGAACGCGCTGGCATCGCTGGTGAGAAATGTACAGTCTGTTCGAAGTATTGCGGTGGCAGCGGCGAACCCGGATTTTTCGGGCAACGCGCGAGAGGCCTATCTGCGGCAGTTGGACGATATTCTGGGTCAGATGGCTGACGTGGCTATGACGAAACACCTGGATCAGTATGTGTTCAGCGGCACGGCGACCAACGCGCCTCCGATTCAGCCGGCGACGGGGGCACAACCCTATATCTACGTCGGTAATTCGGGGACTCGAAAAGTGCAGGCGCTTTCGTGGGTCAGCATACCGCAGAACATATCGGGAGACAAGGTATTTAACTTCGACGGAAGCGCTGGAGCCAACACAACCGATGTCTTCACAATGGTAACACAGCTCAAGGCAGCGTTGCAGAGCGGGGACACTGACGAGATAAGTGCTCAGTTGAGCAATATCGATGCGAACCTGGACAACCTTCTGGGATGCAGTGCCAGAATGGGCTCGTGGATTCAGCGAATTGAGAGCGCTGAAGATTTGCTCTCCGATTCAAAGACCCGAATGCTGGAGATGCTTTCGGACACCGAAGACATCGACCTGCCCTCGGCAATAATCGAGCTCAAAACTCAGGAAAACCTATACCAGGTATCGCTGGCAGTAACTCAGCGAATGCTGGAGTTATCTCTAGCAAGTATGAGCTAGAGATCAGAAGGAGGATCTTGATGAAGATCGACACGACCAGATTCGGAGTGCTGGAAGTGGATGACGACTCTGTGGTGAGCATGCCTCGCGGCCCGCTGGGTTTCGAGGACAACACGGAGTTCGTGCTGATCCAACACCGTCCGGACACCAAGTTCCGCTGGCTGCAGTCCACGGCCGACCCGGCCCTGGCGTTTGTCGTGATCGACCCGTCGGACTTCTTTGCGGATTACGAGTTCGAGATCAGCGACGCCGATGCAGAGAAACTGAACCTGGACTCAGCAGATGACGCGCTAGTATTGGCGATCGTAACCATCTCTGAGGGCGGCAAGGAAGTAACGGCCAATCTCGCTGCTCCCGTGGTTATAAACTCCAAGGAGCTGGTAGGAATGCAGATTGTACTACAAGACGGACGCTACTCCGTGAAGCACAGTCTCATTGGACAAACAGATGGAAAGGGCACGAGAGAGGAAACCGTCGCCAAGGTTGCTTAGTGACAGAGTGAAAGGATGCACTCAAGATGCTAGTTCTGGCACGCAAAGTCGGGCAGTCCATAGTCATCAACAACAACATAGAGATCCTGATCATTGAAGTGAGAGGTGACCAGGTAAGGCTGGGGATCGAAGCGCCCAAGGCGATCCCTGTCCACAGAAAAGAACTGCTCGAACAAATCAGGGCTGAAAATCTCAAGGCGGCTGCGGACGCCGATGTGGAACAAGTGTCCAAGGTGTTGAACGAGCTGCCAAAAGAATAGTACTCAGCAATAAAAGAGCAACTAGCCTGGCTCCGCGGACGGCCGCAGTGGCCACGGAGAGCTGACTAGGAACGCCTGATGGGCAATGACGGTGTTCGGCATTTGGAAATCGAGGTGGAAGATCAGGGGTTGTTGTGCCGGAGTATATTGTTTGCAGCCACGTTCTATCCCCTCCTTGACGCCGCAACAAAAAGTGAATTCGCAATTCTAAAAAAGTACTAAAGTGACTCGTCTGAGCGGTCGATACGTGCTGTGAGGAGCAGTCGATTGATCCGTAGTGCTAGCAAAATGGCGAGACGGCATCATAAAGAACTCAGATCATCCTCTGGAGCGACCCAGCGCACATAGGGTGCGCGCTCCGCGTGAACGAAACTCGGGCCACGGCAGCCAATGAGATGGGGTTTACCCCGCCAGGGTCTGCCGCATTCGGTTCAAGGAGGAAGTGGTAACGTGTCTCTAAGAATAAATATGAATGCAGCGGCGCTGACCGCGCACAGAATGCTTTCCGGGTCAGACCAGGCCCTGGGCAAAAGTATCGAACGTCTCTCCTCCGGCTATCGCATCAATAGCGCGTCCGACGACCCCGCCGCACTGGTTATCTCGGAGAAACTGCGAGCCCAGACCAGTGGACTTGCGCAGGCGATCCGGAACGCGGGCGACGCCGTAAATATGGTGAGGACGGCGGAGGCGGCCCTAAACGAGGTCAGCCGGGTCTTGCGCTATATGAGGGACTTGGCGATCCATGCGGCCAACACAGGAGCGAATGATCCCGCCTCGGTCCAGGCTGACCAAACCCAAATCATCACGTCAATCCAAGCGATAGACAAGATTGCGGAGGAAACGCAATTCGGACAAAAGAAGCTGCTCGACGGCACCGCCGGGATTCTGGCGAGCTTGAGCGGCGATGACGTGGTGTCGGGTGACCTATCCAATCCCGCCACAACGTTCACCAACAATGACGCGATCCACGTAAACGTCACACAGGCTGCGCAGAAGGCTTCAGTTACTTCGATCGACTTCGGCGACAACACCAACTACATGGCCAAGGACGGGACCATCTACGTCAACGGCGCCGCCGTGCAGTTTACCACGGCTGACACGGTGGCGGGTGTTGTCGACAAGATCAACGCCGTCAGCAACCAGACCGGCGTAATTGCATCCGCCGACGCGGGAGTGATAACGCTGGCAAGCATCGAGTATGGAAGCGCGGAGAAAGTCACGGCCACCAGCGAAACGGCCTACTTCTTCGGCGCAACTTCCGTAACGGACGAAGGGCAGGACGCTCAAGCCCAGGTCACTGTCGGAGGCGTGACAGACGTTTCCGACGCAACTTGGACGGCCGGTGAAGGTCTGATCCTGCGCGACTCGCGTGGTAACAGAATTGTGCTTAAGGAATCGGCGGGAATCACCGCCGGCAATAAGGGCGAGCAGTTCAGGATAGCCCTGGGATCGATGAAGTTCCAGGTCGGCGCCTACGCTGACCAAGTCCGCGAGATCAGCATCCCGAGCATCTGGACAACAGGTCTGGGCACGGGCGTTAGCGCCGGGAAGAGCGTGGCAACCATCGACGTCACGACCTACGATGGCGCTAATACAGCCATCAAAATACTAGACGAAGCCATCCGCGAGATCAGCACAATTCGCGCGAACCTGGGCGCTGCCCAGAAGAACGTGTTCGAGAGCAGCATAACTTCACTCAACGTTGCGCGCGAGAACATCGCGGCGTCCGAGTCGGCCATCAGAGACACGGACATGGCCGAAGAGATGGTCACACTCACAAGGAATCAGATACTGCAGCAGGCTGGCGTCGCAATGCTTGCGCAGGCCAACCAGGCCCCCCAAGCTCTGCTGCAGTTATTGAAGTAGACTTTGAGCACACGCCAAGGGTAATCGCCTCTTTCTCTCAGGGCTCTCGCCGACTACGGCGGGAGCTTCCTTTTTGTTTTGCACAACAACCTGAACCACAAAAAGTTGTGGTTCATTCCTGGTGAGTTTTCGTGGAACAATTCCTTTGAACTCAGGGTGTCCACTCTTGGGACAAAATAGCCGCTACTAATGTAGGCTAGGCAAATGGTCGATAAGTTCCTTGGACGTGACTCCCTGAGATTTAGCCCGGCGCACGAAAAACCGAGGCACTCACAGAGATCAGTGGCACGATTCGGCGTTGTTAGCGGGCGTTGCGCCGATGAGTGCGGACAACTCAGTAGACGCCCAATGACTAGGGCCAAGTGCCCATTCGCCACGGACTGGCGATACTCTAAAATCAGGGAGGATACTGTCCAAATGAGTTTGAGGATCAACCTGAACACTGCAGGCCTGACCGCTTACCGGAACTTGTCAGGCACGGACAACGCACTGAGCAAGAGCGTGGAGCGCTTGTCCTCCGGTTACCGCGTTAACACCGCTGCGGACGACCCGGCTGGACTGGTCATTTCCGAGAAACTGCGCGCCCAGGTTTCCGGCCTTAACATGGCCATCAAGAACGCGGGCGACGCGACCAACCTCATAAAGACCGCCGAAGCCGCTCTACAAGAAGTGCATCGACTGTTGAGATCTATGAGAGACCTTGCCGTTCACGCCAGCAACACCGGCGCCAACGACGCCGCGACCGCACAGGCCGACCAACAGCAGATTGCCAACGCGATTCAGTCGATCAACAAGATCGCTTCTGAAACTCAGTTCGGCAACAAGAGGTTGCTGGACGGAACCGCTGGTATCATGGCCTCGATCGCCGGCAGCGGCGTGATCTCCGGTGACTTCTCCAATGCGTCTCTCACGCTGGCCACCAACGACCAAATCGCAGTAAACGTCACTACCGCAGCGGAACGGGCGACAATCACTTCAGCGGACTTTGGAGCTGACGACAGCGCGACGGTCGGCGCAACTGGAACTTTCTATCTGAATGGCGTAGCCATCGATTACGCTTCAACAGACACCGTCACGACATTGGCCGGCAAGATCAACGCCGTTAGTGAGCAGACAGGCGTCACGGCTTCCCTCGCCGGTACTGGCGTGATAACAATGAGGACTGTCGCCTACGGCTCGAACGCCAAGATCGTCGCGAGTTCTTCGACCAATACGATTCTCGGCGCCACCACCGCCACCGACACCGGCGTGGATGCTGCTGCCGCAGTAACCTCCGGTGGGACAAACGTGTCAGATACGAGCTGGACTGCGGGCGAGGGTACCATTCTGAAGGACTCCCGCGGCAACCAGATAGTGCTCACTGAGGCCGCGGCCTCTGCGGTGTCCAACCTCGGCACGCAGTTCATCATCAAGGCAGGAACGCTTAACTTCCAGGTGGGCGCTTTTGCCGACCAGACCAGAAGCGTCAACATCGGCTCCGTGAAGGCTGACCAGCTCGGCACGAGCGCGGTCAGTGGCGAGAACGTCTCGACCATAGACGTCACGACCGAGACGGGCGCTCAGAACGCCATCGAGATACTGGACGCGGCGATCACCGAGATCTCGACTATGAGAGCCAACCTGGGCGCTATCCAGAAGAATACTCTCGAGTCCAGCATCAACAGCTTGACCATCGCGAAAGAGAACATCGCGGCTTCCGAGTCCAGCATCCGCGACACGGATATGGCTTCGGAGATGGTCGAGTTCACCAGGTATCAAATCCTGCAGCAGGCGGGCGTATCGATGCTCGCTCAAGCGAACGCGATGCCGCAGTCGCTGCTTAAGTTGCTTAGCTAACTACGCTACTTTCGGTGGGGCCTGCAACATCGGCCCCACCGACAGGCTGTAAATGTGAATACAAGGGTGATGCGACCGCAAGAAGTTTTATCAGTCGTCGCTGGCGGTCGCTAGTCCTTATTGGCCATATAACTACTAAGGTGCCGCGACATGAAAGCGAGGTGAGCGCGATGGCTGGTACGATGTCCGTAGGAGGTCTGATATCTGGACTCAAAACCGACGAGATCATATCGAAGGTCATGGAAATCGCCCGGCGGCCGCAGAACAAGCTGCAAAACGATAAAGCAGCAACACAGCAGAAGCTGGCAGTCTGGCAATCGCTGAACACAAGGATACTCGCCCTGAAGACGAAGTGCGATTCCATCGCCTCCCAGAGCAGCTTCCAAGCAAAGTCAGCATCATCAAGCGACTCCAGCGCGATCGACGTATCTGCTAGCACATCCGCTGACCCGGGCACATTTTACGTCAAGGTCAACTCGCGAGCTCAGGCGCATCAGGTGTCTTCGCAGACTTATGCGTCGATAAATGACCAGATCGGCACCGGCACAGTAGCCATCAACTTCACTCACAACTCCAGCAAGAGCTTCGAAGTTACTATCGATAGCGCGAACAACACGTTGGCGGGTCTTCGCGATGCGATCAACAAGGCCAACAAAGAGGTCCGCGCAGCGATAGTCAATTCGGGCACATCCAGCGAGCCTGCGTATCGGCTGATTTTCACAAGCGTAAACACCGGTTCGGAGGCTGAGTTCACAGTCAACACAAGCGGCCTTTCCGGCGGAACCACTCCCACAATCACCCAGATCGTCCAGCAAGCGGACGACGCGGAGATCACGCTGGGCGAGGGAGCGGGCGCGATTACGGTGACCAAGAACTCCAACGTCGTCACCGACCTTATCCCGGGTGTCACCCTCAACATCCTACAGGCTGATCCGAGCAAGACCATACGGATCGATGTGGCTCGCAACAACTCGTCGATAAAGGCTGCGATTCAGGACTTCGTGACACAGTATAACGGGTTAATGGACGCCATCGGCGAACAGTTCAAGTATGATTCCGAAACCGGCGAGTCAGGCGTGTTGATGGGTGATTACACGTTGCAAGCGCTGCAAATGGAACTGGAGAGCATAGTAAGCAGCTCGGTATCAGGTGTGTCAACCGCCTACAGTGCGCTTTCGTCGGTAGGAATCACCTTGGACACAAAGGGCCATCTGAACATCGACGATGAAAAACTCACTAAAGCGCTTGCCGAGCATTCAACAGATGTGGCGAAGCTGTTCGCGCCGAACCTCAGCTCGAACAGCTCGTATGTATCGTTCATTACGTCGAGTCCCGACACTAAGCCCTCCGGCACAACCGGTTGGACGGTTGATATCACTCAGGCAGCGCGGCAGTCGCAGGTAACGGCTGGGGTATCAATGTCGGCCCCGCTGGACAGCGACGAAGTCCTGCACATCAACGGTATTACGATTAACCTTACCTCCGGAATGACGTTGAATCAGGTAATCGCTGAAATCAACAAGTATTCCGACCTGACCGGTGTTAGCGCGCTGGCCACCGATGCCAGCGGGTCCGGAACCGGCACGTACTTGACGCTGCGAACCGTGCGCTACGGCAGCGCGACAGGGCTGAGCGCCTACAGCTCACGGTCGAACCAATCCGGCAACACAACCGGCATCGGCAACGTAGTCGTCACGGAAGACAACGGCGCCGGCGAGAGCGGAACCGGCGTCGGCATCGCCGGCCTAGACGTGGCCGGCACGATCAACGGCGAGCGATGCACCGGCGTCGGCCAGGTACTGCGGGCAGACCCAGAGGACGACAACAGCGATATCAAGGGGCTCTCGCTTCAGGTTACCAGTCCATCAACACTGACGACGCAGGTAGTATTCAGCAAGGGCATCGGATCGGTGTTGGCAGATACTCTCCAAACGATGACCTCGGCGACGGGGATCGTAACCAAGGCTGAGGAGAGCCTCAACACCGAAATCGAAGACTTTGACACGCAAATCGCCGAGATGGAAAGTCGTCTTCTGGCTCAGCAGGAGCGGCTCTACATCCAGTTCAACACTATGGAAAGGCAGCTTTCGAAGCTGCAAAACCAGAGCAATTGGCTGACGGCTGCGCTCGCGAACCTAAACAAAAACAGCAAGGACAGCTAGAGCGCATCCGGCGATAGATGGGATTGCATACGGACGACAACGCATCTTTCTATTCAGGGGTAATTCTGAATGACGGCGGATGGTTATCAGCACTATCAGCAAAATCAGATACTGACTGCGACTCCTTCCAAGCTGCTGCTGGCAGCATACGACGGCGCGATTCGATTTTGCCGATTGGCCGGGGACCGTATGCGCGAGCAGGACTATGAGGGACAGAATACCTACTTCAACAAGGCAAACGCTATCGTCTCCGAGCTAATGTCTTGTCTCAAAGAGGAAGTGGAACCTCAGCTTGTAAGTAGGTTGCGCTCGCTTTATTTATACGTTCTCGAGAAACTTGCCACGGCGAACCTGATGAACAATGAATCGGACCTAAACGAAGCTCTGAAAATACTTACGCAGCTTCGACAGACGTGGGCCGAGGCAGATCGGATTCTGCAAGAACAATCTGTGTTGGAGAATGCGGCGTGACCACTGCGCCTAAAGACGAAACCATTGTAGACACGCTGGCCCGCTATTCTCAGACTCTGCGAGCCAGGGTTAGCGCACTGGAAGCATTGTTGCAAACCAACGTGCAGATATTGAATGCGCTAAAGGCCACATCGACGCCCGATATCGGGGATTTGCTCGAGAGACGTGACGCCGATTGCAAGCTGATCGCCGATACAGGTCTTCCAAGCGACGACAACGAGGAATCCTTATTGGCGCTTGCAAGAGCGGCCGTTGGCTCGAGCAGCAGAAATGTCTCGACTCTAGCTCGAAGAGTTCTGGCGGACAGGGATCGCGCACAGGAGTTAGCCGTGCAAATCATGACCACGCAGTCGGAGTGCGAGACGCTCTTGAAGCGACACTTGCAGGCCGCTGCCGCAGCATTGCGCAAGTCGGCTCGAAAGCGACAGCTAAGCGCGGCCTACGGACCAGCGATGCGCGAGAACACTCCCGCGTTTATGGACCATCAGAGATGATCCGCACAGCGCGTGCGGCGCTTACGCTTGCCGCGTTGATGTATAGCCACAACATCGCCCATTCCTCCGAGGACGATTATTCGCTGGTCCTCAGACAAGTGAGGGAAGTATCGCGTCTTCCTACGGCACGACTGCTAAAATCCGGGCGAAGCAGATACGACAGAATGATTCCGGCTGTGGTCATAACGGACGCCAAGACCCCACTGAAACACAAGAAGCGTGTTCTCTTGGTCTCTGGCCAGCACGGAGATGAGATTTCAGCAGTACGAGCAACTTTAGACCTCGCCACAAACCTCGCCCGCGGAGCGCATCCCCAGCTTATCAGAAGCTGCATCATAGTGGTAGTACCGATGGTGAATCCTGACGGCGTGTCGGCGCATTCACGTTACAACGCGGCCGGAATGGACATAAACCGCGACTGGGAGGAAAAGAAATCGCACGAAGCCAGATATGTGGACTCGCTGATCAAGTTGTGGCGACCGCAAGTGATTATTGATGTGCACGAGTGGAAATCCCCTACCCTTCTGCCCAGTAATGGGATAGAGATAGCGAGATCGGGGCAATCCTCGCGCGACACTGCCATAGCGGACCTTGCTCGGTCTGCATCTCACACATCAAGAATGCACTTTATAGTCAGCCGTCAATCCAGCGATCACCGGCTGTTTCACAGACACTACACGGCTTGCGGCTACGCCGCGTATCTACTGGAGACAGGCGTGGGCGAGAACTACCACATCAAGCGAAGATTCTACTCCTCGGCCATTCGCACCATGCTGAAATCGCTTGCGAGCGGTGGAGCAAATATAGGAATGATGTCACCCTCGGCTATTGCATTCAGACCCGAGGACGTGGCGACATATCTAGATGAGCCTGTGGTTTTCGATATGAAGCAGTTCATTGCCGTGATATGCGCTATAACAATCGGGTGGTGCGTGATTCTGTGGCGCATACGCCCCGTGAGGCACACTGAGACCCCACTCTACGCTAGGAAGTTCAAAGTCACCCCCAGAAGACCCGATGCAGAACCCGAGCCGCTATTTGCACTGGCGCACGGGCCGCGGCCTCCGCTGCGTGATATTCGGACACCTGATCGCATTTAGGCGGAGAGCGAATTCGATATTTGGCAAATCCGCCACTTCAAAGAGAATGGCCGTCCCGTGAACCTGAATGGGTTCTGAGCGAACCTTCAATCTTGACCTTGGCCCGGCAGGGGACTATACTAGCCCTTGGCTATTCCCGGGTTTATGTTCTCCCACTCTACGTAACGGCTTAGGCTGCGTCTTCGCAAGTGCAAACACGCCGGACGCACGAAACCGTTGACGCAAGGTGTATAGGGAACGACTCTCAAATTGCACATTTATTCTCTGGGAGGAACGGTATTGGAAAGCACCGCGGTTTCTAAGAAACTGAATGCCGAAGAGCTGAGGCAAGCCGCACAAGAGATGCGGGCCTACGCGCTCATTGCCATCCACGCATCGGGAACGGGACACCCAGGCGGTAGCCTTTCGATAATGGACCTGACCGCCGCGCTGTTCCTGAACGAGATGAACCTGGAACCACAGGATCCGAAGTGGACCTGCCGCGACCGGGTTATCTACTCGGGCGGACACAAGGCACCTGCACTTTATGTGGGTATGGCAAAAGCCGGTTTCTACGACATAGACGATGTGGTCACGCTGCGCAAGTGTGGCAGCCCATTCCAGGGGCATCCACACTGCTTAAAGCTGAGCGGAATCGAGGTGTCAACAGGTTCGCTGGGACAGGGTTTGGGTGTCGGCGTCGGTCAAGCGCTAGCGTGTCGGCTGGATAATTGCCCGGCCCGTGTATACGTCACGATGGGCGACGGCGAGCAACAAGAAGGCAGCGTATGGGAAGCTGCGATGAGCGCGTCGAACTTTAAGCTGGACAACCTGTGCGCTATCATCGACAAGAATCGTCTTCAGATTGACGGCTGGGTCGAGGAAGTTATGAATATCGATCCGCTAGCGGACAAGTATCGGGCATTCGGCTGGCACGCAATTGAGATCGATGGTCACGATATGGATCAAATACTCAAGGCATTCGCGGAAGCGCGAGCGACCAAAGGCAAGCCGACAGTGATCATCGCACACACAGTTAAGGGCAAGGGCGTATCCTTTATGGAAAACCAGGCCAACTGGCACGGCGTTGCTACGAAGGATCGCGAGCAACTCGACAAGGCGCTGGAGGACATCGGGGCACCGGGAATAACAAGAGAAAAGGTAGACGAGCTTCTGGCGCGTGCGGAGCAGTTCGGGAGAGATATGGCCGCGGAGATCGACTCGAAACATCCGAAGTTTGGCCGATCTTACTGGTGGAATGATAGGGACAATATGAAGGTGGAGATGGACCCCACCCGTATGGGCTTTGGCCGCGCGCTGAAGCGAATAGGCGACGATGAGCGCATCTGCACTTTGCACGCCGATATTTCGAAGTCCATCTGTATAACCGACTTCGAGGATGATCACCCGGAACGACTCAACCGCGTATTTAGCGTCGGCATTGCCGAGCAGAATATGATGCAGGTAGCCGCTGGCTTGGCGCTCAACGGCAAGATTCCGATCACCGGAACTTACGGCGTATTCGCGTCGGGTAGGCCGTGGGACCAGATTAGGACGACCATTTGCTACGGAAATTTGAACGTTAAGATAGCAGGCGCCCACGGCGGGATCAGTGTTGGCCCGGATGGCGCGACGCATCAATCGTTGGAAGAGATTTCCTTGATGTCGATCCTGCCGAATATGAACCTCGAAGTGCCGTGCGACTCCGTGGAAACCGAAAAAGGCACAGAGGCGATCGTGCTCAAGGTAAATGGCCCGGCGTATATACGCTACGCTCGCGAAGCTACGCCGATCGTCACCAATGCGCAAACTCCCTACAAGTTCGGCATTGCCAACATTATACGTTTCCGGGGCGAGAAGCCGCATTTCGTTGACGCCTTTGAGCAAGTTCTATCCACCGATTACAAGGACGAGGGCGAGCAACTCGCAATCATCGCCTGCGGGCCGGTTGTGCCTGAGGCGATGCGGGCAGCTTGGCTGTTAAAAAGCGAGAAGGGGATCGAAACTCGCGTGATAAATGTTCATACTGTGAAGCCGATCGACGAGTCCGCCATAATCGCGGCTGCTGAGCAGATCGGAATTATCGTAACGGCAGAGGAGCACCAAGTCGGCGGGTTTGGTAACATAATAGCCGGTGTCGCCACCAAGCGCAAGAAGAGCGATAAACCTTTGCGGATTGCTCAGGTTGGCGTGAAAGACACATTCGGTGAGTCGGGCAAGCCGTGGGAGCTGATGAAGCTCTTCCAGCTTACAGCAGAGGACATCGCGAAGGCGGCGTTGGAAATAATGGCCTAACTGGCCTCTGATTGATAATAAACAAAGGGCTGGGGGATTACCTCCGGCCCATTTTGCATTGGCAGGTAAGCAATTGGATCTCAAGCGGAGCTAGCACGCAGCAACGGTTTGCCTTCTCCTAAATCCCTGCTCTAGCGAGACTTACAACCTTGTTTTGGCGCCAGCCTATCTGCGCGACCAACATAATCCTGAATTACCGTTTTCGCACGAATGGCAATTGACGGATTCTACGCTTGTTTAGAGAGTCTGGAAAGCTCGACAAGACCAAGCGGTTGCGAAGCGAAGCAGTCAAGATCTAGGCCGGCGATCTCGCCTTGGTGATACCTAAAGTAAGCCGCCGACGCTACCATTGCGGCATTATCCGTACACAGAATTGGCGGCGG